>Ga0247841_10001127_pt1 | contig 62992 bp, 54 predicted proteins | sample LaCruzMarch2015__2_FD_192410 | JGI IMG/M metagenome (GOLD analysis project Ga0247841, IMG submission 192410) | Freshwater microbial communities from meromictic Lake La Cruz, Castile-La Mancha, Spain - LaCruzMarch2015_18m | ecosystem: Environmental > Aquatic > Freshwater > Lake | place: Spain...
TAGTTGAAGCTGTTGCTGAAGGTAAGTCTTTGGCCAGGGTGAACGATCTGGTAATATTTGTTAGCAATGCTGTTCCGGGGGACGTTGCAGATATCCGGATAATAAAAAAGAAAAAAAAATATCTGGAAGCAGTACCTGTCAATTTTCACAAATATTCGGAACATCGTTCTGAACCTGTTTGTGAACATTTTGGTTATTGTGGCGGATGCAAATGGCAGAATCTTCAGTATTCTATGCAACTTAAATTTAAGCAACAGCAGGTTATTAATGACCTTCAACGAATAGGGAAAGTAGAACTTCCTGATATATTGCCTATTATCCCGGCTGCTTCAACATACTTTTACCGGAACAAACTTGATTTTGCATTTTCAAATTACAGGTGGTTATATCCTGATGAACTTGGCAAAGAAATTCCACCAGGGCAGATGAATGCCCTTGGATTTCATATTCCTGGAAGGTTCGATCGTGTTATTGATATCCGCTTCTGCCATCTTCAGCCTGCACCCTCAAATGAGATCAGGCTTGCTGTAAAACAATATGCAATTGATAATGGTCTTACATTTTTCGACCTGAAACGACAGCAGGGCTTTCTGCGCAATATTGTGGTTCGATCTTGCAGTAATGGTGAAATTATGCTTATAGTTGCATTTTACTTTGAGGATAAAACAATGCGTGAAAAACTTCTTGGTTATATTGAAAGAAAGTTCCCTGAAATATCCTCAATAATGTATGTTATCAATCCTAAAGGAAATGATACTTTTTATGACCTGGACGTCATGTTGTATACCGGAAAGAATTATATAACAGAAGAAATGGAAGGGCTAAAATTCAGGATAGGGCCAAAATCCTTTTTTCAGACCAATTCGGTTCAGGCATACAAGCTTTACAGTGTTGTGCGTGATTTTGCCGGGCTCACCGGGCATGAAACGGTTTATGATCTTTATACCGGTACAGGTACTATTGCCTGTTTTATTGCAGCAGTATCACTTAAAGTAATCGGAATAGAAAATGTTCCTGAAGCTGTTGAAGATGCCAGAAGAAATTCTATTATAAATGGAATTAATAACATCTCGTTTTATGCCGGCAATATTGAAACTCTGTTGAATCCTGAATTCTTTGAAAAGAACGGGTATCCTGATGTAGTTATAACCGATCCTCCCCGTACCGGAATGCATAATAAGGTTGTGGAAGCTTTACTGAATGCTGAACCCGGGAAAATTGTATACGTAAGTTGCAATCCTGCTACCCAGGCACGTGACTCAGCTTTGCTCAATGCAAAATACCGTATCACTGCAATGCAAACAATAGATATGTTCCCGCATACACATCATGTGGAAAATGTGCTGGTGATGGAATTAAGCTGAAAATATTTCTTAAGTTTGCCGTTGACAATTGAATAAAATATGAAAATTATGAAAAAAATTCTGATTGCTCTCGTTATAATTGTTTTTGCCAATACGGTGTTTGCCCAGGTAACGGTTGTAATAAATGAACTTATGGCACAAAACACCATTACTATTCAGGATAATACAGGCGATTACGATGATTATATTGAATTGTACAACTACGGGACATCTACAATTGATATCGGAGGTTACTATATTACCGACAGCCTTCAAAATCCTGTTTTATATCAGATACCCACCGGAAATGATTCTACGAAGCTTTCTCCCGGGGAATTCATTTTACTCTGGGCAGATAACAAACCATCGGAAGGAGTTCTTCATGTGGGATTTAAGCTGAGTGTGGCAGGTGAACAGATTGGCCTGTTCAAGCCCGATCAGACATTAGTCAACAGCGTTACTTTCGGGGTACAGACAAACGATGTTGCTTATGGCCGGCTTACCGATAATTCTGCAACATGGGGATTTTTATCTGATCCCTCGCCAGGTTATTCAAATAACCCGGCTTATGTTATTCTCTCAACCGATTCGATCACTATCAGTTCAGCGGCCGGAAGCAGTGCAACGTTTTCTGTTACATCAAATACAAGCTGGACTGCTACCTCAAACCAGGGATGGCTTAGTGTTGCACCTGGGAACGGATCAAATAATCAAAGCATTACAGTAACTGCCACCGCAAACACTTCTTCCTCTGAGAGAATTGCCACAGTTACTCTACAGGGTACTAACGTGACAAATCAGATACTCACTGTTACACAGATTGGTAATACGCCTTTGATCATTTTATCTGATATTTCGGTAATGATCGATTATCATGCAAACAGTTCTGTGACAATAAGCCTTTTAGCAAATGTCAACTGGACAACAGCATGTTCTGATTCCTGGCTTCAGATAAATCCCTCTGGAGGAACAAACAGCGGCAGTTTAACATTTACAGTTCCTACAGAAACCCCGAGTTCTGCCGACCGTACTGCCCAGGTTACAGTTTCTGGTACCGGTGTTGCTGACCAGATAGTAATTGTGAAGCAGATCGGAACTCCTGTTCTGCCATCCATTGTTATTAATGAAATATTACCTTTAAACGATACCCTTAATCCGGACAACCATAATGAGTACGAGGACTGGATTGAAATATATAATTACGGTACAGGACCTGTTGATATTGGCGGGTTGTACTTTACTGATAACCTGGATTTTCCCGAGAAATATCAGATTCCTTTGGGAAACGATTCTACTATTATTCCTGCCCAGGGTTTTATTGTTCTATGGTGTGACCAGCAGCCGGAACAAGGTGTGCTGCACCTCGATATTAAACTGAGTGATATTGGTGAACAGGTAGGAGTATATCTGTCTCAGCTATATGTAATTGATAGTAAATCATTTCCGGCAGAACCTGCTAATAGGTCTTATGGCAGATATCCCGACGGCGAAAATACCTGGTATTCATTTAATGTTCCAACACCCGGGGCACCAAATTACCTCTCGGTACCTGAAAATATAATGCCTGACCTTAAAGTCTTTCCTAACCCGGTTGCTGATTTTTTAAATATCAATATGCAACGAAATGGTTATTACCGTCTTGAGATTATTGATTTTTCAGGCCGGTGTGTTTTATCTGACACCTGTACCGGTCACCTACGTATTGATGTCAGGAATATGAGCAATGGTATATACCTGCTTAAAATGATGTCCGGCACATATGTATTTACCAGGAAGTTTATAAAAACGGAATAAAACCTGTGTATATATCAGTGTTTATTTTCTCTTGTGAATCTTATTTTATCATTATTCAATAATATTCAATTATGAAAAGACTGTTACTTTTATTAATAATTATTATCCCGGTCTATGTTTTCGCACAGGAAGAGAAGAAGTTCGGAATTAGTTTCTCGGGATTTGTAAAAAGCGATATTTTTCTTGATACCAGGCAATACCTGTCTTTCAGGGAGGGTCATTTTCTGTTGTACCCTTTGGGTGAAAGTCTTGACCTTGATAGCGTGGATGTTAATTCAAAGACAAATTTCAACATACTTTCCATACAGTCAAGGCTTACAGGGAATATTACCGGACCGGATGCTTTTGGTGCAAAGTCCTCAGCAGTACTTGAAGGAGAATTTTTCGGCATGTCGGATGCGAGCATTAATACTTTCAGGCTGCGGCATGCTTTGGTAAAGTTGAACTGGCAGTCAACAGAGTTGCTGGTTGGTCAGACATGGCATCCGATGTTTATTACAGATTGTTTTCCGGGAGTCATATCATTTAATACCGGTGCTCCTTTCCAGCCTTTCTCAAGAAATCCGCAGGTACGCATAACACAAACATTTGGTGAAATCAGGATAATGGCTGCTGCGGTCACACAGCGGGATTTTTCAAGCCCGGGAGGTTCTGCATCTATCAGAAATTCTGCTTTTCCTGAGATTCAGTTACAATTGCAATATAATCTTGCTGACAAAGATGCAGGAACTGAAATACTTGCAGGTGTGGGAGGGGGGTACAAAATATTACAACCCAGGCTTATAACAGACAGCATGTACCAAACCAATGAAAAAGTCAAAGGCATATCATATCTTGCTTTTTTAAAGTTCAAAACGCCTGTAATAACTGTGAAATGTGAGGGAGCTTTAGGACAGAATCTATACGACCTTACTATGTTAGGGGGTTATGCAATAAAGTATACAAACGATACGGCCATAATTAACAATAATGATTACGAATATACTACCATAAACTGTTATTCAGTGTGGACTGATATTACGACCAATGGTGATAAAATACAGGGTGGATTATTTGCAGCCTACTCCGAAAATCTTGGTTCTGCCGACTATTTTATTGGAGATAATTTTATAAGGGGAATAGATATCAAGTATTTATATCGCATTTCCCCGCGTATAATATTCAATTCGGGAAAGGTTCGTTTTGCAGGTGAATTGGAGTACACAACAGCAGCTTACGGACATTCAGATATCCAGGGACTGGTGAAAGATGCCAGTGAAATTTCTAACCTGAGGGCGTTAATTGCAGTATATTATTTTTTTTAAAATATGACTGTTATACTACAAAAGATTCTTGGCTTCTTTATTGTTCTTGAATTTATTTTACCATTGGGGTCATTTGCACAAAAGCGCATACCACCCGAAAAACCAAAATTAGTTATCGGCGTCATTATTGAACAAATGAATAACGATGATTTTTTCAGGTACTGGGATAAATTTGAAGATAATGGGTTTAAAAGGATTGTAAATGAGGGAGCAATTTGTAAATATACTCAATATGATTACCTTATAACCCAATCGTTACCAGGAACAGCAACTATTACTACGGGCTGTAATCCTTCTGTTCACGGGATTGTTGCTGATTCATGGCCCGATATTGCAGCCGGTAAGATAATTCCTGGTTGTGGACATGGTAATTACAAAGCCACAGGAAAATATTCGGAAAACTATGACGGATCCCCCGAAAACATGCTTAGCACAACAATAGGCGATGAGCTGATCTTATCAGGTAATGGTAAATCAAAAGTATTAAGTATAGCAATTAATCCTGATCTTTCAGTAATACTTGCAGGTCATGCAGCAAATGCAGCTTATTGGTTCGATAATAATACCGGATGCTGGATCAGTAACAACTATTTTGTTGATTCTTTGCCTGAATGGGTGAATATATTCAATGATAAGGGACTTGCCTCGGTTTACCTTGGAAAAGAATGGAAGTCACAGATGCCTTTACCGGTTAATAAAGAAAGCACTGATGCCACAAAAAAAAGTAACAGCGGGAAAACAGAATATTTTTCCCATATTCTTAAATCATCACAGGATAAACATCAGTCCTTTGGTATTTTGGGTGAGACCCCATTCGGAGATAACATTGTAAAAGATTTTGCAATAGATGCAATTGTAAGTGAAGAGATGGGAAAAGATCAGTACCCTGATGTCCTGTTTATTACCTTTTCATCTACATCAAGGATATCCCGAAAATTCGGAGTAATATCGGCTGAGTTGGAAGATTCATATCTTCGGCTTGACAAAGAAATTGCACATTTACTTCAATTTCTTGATGTTAATCTGGGTAAAGAAAATATCGTCATGTTTCTTACTTCATGTCACGGTTCAGCATATGATACAGAAGTTATGAAGAAGAACAAAATTCCGGCAGGTAGTTTTGATGCCGATAAGGCAATGATACTTCTGAAGGCTTACCTGAACGCACTATACAGGCCAGGCGATTGGGTAAAAAAATATTACAACGGACAAATATTTCTTAACCGGGAACTTATTGAAGATTCAAAAATCAGGATTGAAGATTTCAGGAGGAATGTTGCGGAATTCATGGGTCAGTTTTCAGGAGTTGCAGCAGCCATAACAGCAGATTACAATCCTGATGGATCAAAAGGTGCAAGTGATATTAATAAAGTACTTTACAGTAATTATCCAAAAAGATGCGGTGATATATTTATAGTACTTGAACCGAACTGGATGGAAATAAACAGCCAGCCGGAACTAATGCAAACAGCTAACTGTCCCAATGTACCGTTGTTATGGTATGGATGGAAACTAAACCGGGTAACTATCAACCGCCGGGTATCAGTTACCGATATTGTTCCGACTCTTGCGAATTTTCTTAATATTCGCAGGCCTCAAGGTTGTACAGGTGTACCGGTTACTGAACTGACAGAATAACAAACATTCTGCTAATGATCCTTTGAGCCAATGAATGGCTTTGGTCTGAGGTCGAAAACAACCTTTTGTTCAGGTGTCAGGATTTTCCTGATCGACAGGTCATGATCAACTACTTGTTTCAATATATTGGTCCTGAGCTTACTAATTTCTTCTATTGAAGTACTGATTTTTTTACTGTCAGGATTATCTGCAATCAGTAATATTATCAGACCCGCTTCTTTTTCAGCTAACTGTGCTTTTAATGGAATAAGTGCCTGCATATGTTTTGTTCCCATCGTTTTTAATTGCTCTTCCTGTTCTGATGTCATTTCAGGCAGGTCAAGCTTTGGGGGAAAGCCGTGGTCTGGCCTGCAATTTTCAGGTGGCTGGGGAAATTGCGGGGGCTGAGGAGGCATCCTTAATTCTTTTTCCTGTTGACGTGGTTTATCCTGTGACCCTGGTTGCGAAACACCTGTTAAACTTAACATTACCAGAATTAATGTAATGCATAGGAAATTGGATTTTAAGATTTTTTCTTTCATTGTTTTAATAGATTAATTTAAAAATATAACTAATAATTTTAAGATGCCCGAAATGAATTATTCTCCGGGGGGCTGTGAAATTGGAGGAGGTAAAGGTGGTTCCGGTAATTGTCTTGAAGGTTCGATCGCCATCAGCATATCCTTTAATAATGATTTAAATTTGATTTTTTGTTCCTGGTTACAAAGCTTTTTTAGTTCAAGAAAATGATCGAAAGTAAGCTTTTCAAGTTCTGACTGATCTGTCCCGATTTCTTTTAAATAACCTGATATCTTTGTTGTGTCAGGTATATCCTTAAACAGTTCGTCGAACATGTCCGTTTTGTTTTTATGTATCTTATCAAGTATTGCCCTTGAATTATGAAAATGAATATCTCCGGATTTTTCAAATGCATGCATCTGGATATCTGACAGATGTAACTCATTTATAAGCAGGTTCCTGATAATTCTTTGCTGCGGTTGATGATGGTCAGGAAAATGTGGTTTTCTTTCACGGGGAGAAAACCATATAGTTATTAAGGTTGCAATATTTAACAATGCAAGAACTATCACTGAAATGATCAATAATTTATTTTTTTTGAAAATATCCATCATTTATTATTTATGGTCAACAAATTAAAATTGGTCTGGTCAATTGCATAAGCTTCTGCAAAAGTCATCAACATTTCATTTCTTTCAGGGGGGGTTATATTATGAATTCTGTAATAATATGCAATTGAAGTTAAATTTACTGTTAATATTACAGCAAGTACAACAGTTCTAAAAACGTTTCCGGAAAGCTGGTACATACCCCCATTAAATTTCCTGTTTTGTTCAGATTCAAGTCTGGTCATTAATTGGTTATGAAAACCATCTGAGGGATTAATTTTATTAAAAAGTTTGCTGTTGTTCAGAAAGCTGTCTAATTCCTGGTCATTCATTGCAATCTTACTATTTTATTATTTGACGATAAATTCATTAAAAACTTGCGGTTTATTAACATCAGAGATTACCATGGTAATATTGGCCCAGAGTTTTTTTCAGGTTGTTTTTTGCCCTGTGCAGCAGCGATTCAACTGCCGGAATCGTGACATCCATTATTAAAGAAATTTCTGAATAACTAATATTTTCAAACTTATGCAGATGAAAAGCCACTTTTTGACTTTCAGGAAGTTTTTCAATAGCATTCAGCAGAATTTTTTCTTTTTCGTCATATTCCAGTGATGATTGTGGATCAGGATAATCAGAAGGTATATTATTGTAATTGAGGTTATTCAATCCGATGAGTTTTTCAAATCCGGCTATTCTTTTTTTTCTCTTCAGTTTTCGCTGGTAATCGAGTGATTTGTTCACAGCTATGCGGTAGATCCATGTTTTCAATGTTGAATCGTGCCTGAAATCTTTTATAGAAAAAAATATTTCGATAAATACTTCCTGGGCTATGTCTTCAGCATCCTCCCTGTTGTGCAGGAAGCCGTAACAGATGTTAATTATTGTGTCCTCAAAAATTTTTACGATCAGGTTGAACTCAGAAACACTACCTGCTTTGACTTGTTGTATAAGTTCCTTTTCGTCCAAAATATATGCCTGGGTTAATATATAATAGACGATAAAAAAGCATTAAACTTGTGGCAAAAAATTTATATCTGTGAAGAAAAACAAATATTCTCCCGCTAAAGCGCCACAAAGGGTCAAATTTAAAACTTCACAAATTTTCCTGTCAGCCTGATTGACCCTGTTGTTAATTCTGCAATAAAGACACCGTTACTAAGCTGGCTCACATCAACACGATAACGGTTTTGTTTTTCAATATTACAATTCAGAACCTGGCGACCTAAACGATCGAATATTTTCAGGGATGCATTTCCTTCATTCGGGAAAAGGAAAAATAAATCGTATTTATGAATTACTGTTACTGGATTTGGAAAAATAGTCAGGCCGGAAAATATGACAGCAGAATCGCCGGGAATAATGCTAATATGACCCGAACCAGTACAATTCTGATTCGTAACGGTAACAGAGTAGATACCCCATTCGGTAATATGTATTGCCTGGCTGGTTGAACCATTCTGCCACAGATAAGTATCGAACCCTTCTCCTGCATCAAGGATTGTATCAGGAGTCAAAGATTCTATGGTACCGGAAACAGACGGAACAGGAGTTGGAATAACAAATGCATTAATAGTATCAGAATCGATACAGCCATGATTATCGGTAACAGTGACACTGAAAGTTCCGGGAAGCGAAATGTAAAGATTGGGCAGACTTGTATTATTGCTCCAGTGATATGATTCAAAGTTGCCATTTGTATAAATATTAAGATAATCACCTTCGCAGAAATAAACATCGTCACCCAGATCGACCAAAGGTTTTGGATAAATGACAAGAAACATTGAGTCGATTGCCTGACAGCCTAAATCATCTGTTACAGTAACAGAATAATCTCCCTGGTCATAAATATAAATACGGTTATCGGTGCCCCCGTTACTCCATAAGTAAGAACTGAAAACCGAATCAGTGGTTACCATAATATATTTACCCTCGCATATTGCTGAATCGGGACCGATATTTACTGTTGGGAATGCTGAGACAATAATATCCTTTTCTTTTGCATCATTTGTCGGATTAACATCACCGGCAATTACAACAAAAGATTCGATATGATAATCTCCGATTACTGAAATATCAACAGGTGAGGAAAAGGTAAAGACAATGGTGGAATCTGGTTGAAGTGTATCGGTAAATATTTCAGTAATAGTATCTTCCATAAATACATAAGAAACTTCGAATTCTGTGGCAAATAATGTATCATGATTTTGGAGCAGAACAGAAATATATTCGTTTGTCAAACCACATCCCGACTGAGGAGTAAGAATTGTATTCACACTCATATCTATACCGGGAATACTGAAAGCTACAAGTGATTCCAGTTTACTTAAGCCATTATCAATATAAAACTGAGAGTCAGGTATGTTAGAGAATGAATGATCATAAACTGCAACCGCATCAAATATACTACCGTCGGAGGAGCGCCAGACCTTCCATTTGAATTCTTCTCCATCCTGAAAACCATTATAAACATTTTGTTCAGTACCCCAGGTGGTAACAGCATTCACACTACCTGTAAGTTTCATTCCTCCAACATCACCTGTATTTCCGGTTCCTGTGCCACATTTAATATTTCCGAATTCATCGTAATAAAAAGCCCCGATATAATCCCCAGTTACCATTGGTTCATCGTCTATTGTCATAGGTGTACCTTCAGTTATCAGAATAATATGTGTATTTTCAACACCTGTATTAAAAAAGTACCAGGGAGGTTGTTGCGGAAAAACATACAGGCTGATTGCAATAAAGGATATCAGGACTAATAATTTTTTCATTCTCTCAGTAAAATTTCATGTATCAAAAGTAATAATTAAGTAGATCATGTTTAAAATAACATAATAATACTTATTGTTCTTTGATAACTGCCTGGGCCGCTGCAAGTCGTGCGATCGGCACCCTGAAAGGTGAGCAGCTTACATAAGTTAACCCGATCCTATGGCAGAATTCGACAGAAGTTGGTTCGCCTCCGTGTTCACCACAAATACCGATTTTAATATCAGGACGTGTGGAACGTCCCCTTTCACAGGCAATTTTCATAAGCTCACCAACAGTAGACTGGTCGATTTGCTGAAATGGATCGACCGGTAAAATTTTCTTGTTTATATAATCACCCATAAATGAACTAACATCATCTCTGCTGAATCCATAGGTCATTTGTGTAAGGTCGTTGGTGCCGAAGGAGAAGAATTGTGCAAATGATGCCATTTTATCGGCAGCGAGTGCCGCGCGTGGTATTTCTATCATTGTACCTATCAGATGCGGTATTTCTTTCAGTTTGTATTTCTTACAAACTTCAGGATATACAATTTTAAAAATATTGTACTGATGTTCAAGCTCTGTTTCTATACAGGTAACAGGGATCATTATTTCCGGGAAGGGTTTTTTCCCGGCCAGAATAAGTTCTGCAGTCGCTTCAAATATTGCCCGTATCTGCATTTCGGTAATCTCAGGATAGGTAATACCAAGCCTCACGCCACGGTGTCCCATCATGGGGTTGACTTCATGCAGCTTTCCGGCTCTTTCAGCGAATTGTTTCATGGTTATTTTCAGTGCCTTTGCAAGTTTTTCCTGTTCATTCTTCTGTTCAGGGACAAATTCATGAAGAGGGGGATCGAGGGTACGGAATGTTACTGCCAAACCATCCATTGCTTCAAGCGTGCCTTTAACGTCCTTCTTCACATAAGGAAATAATTCATTAAGTGCTGCGCGACGTTCAGCCTCGGTTTCCGATAGTATCATCTTGCGTAAACGGAACAGAGGCTCTTCACTGTTCTTACCGTAAAACATATGCTCGGTGCGGAAAAGCCCTATACCTTCAGCGCCGAATTCACGGGCTTTCCTGGCATCCTCAGGGGTATCGGCATTTGTACGGACTTTTAGCCTGCGGTATTTATCAACCAGGGTCATAAATTTTACCAGGTTTTCATTTTTTGCCGCGCTGACAGTTGACAACTCACCTTTGTAAACATGTCCCTTTGTACCGTTCAGTGAAATCCAATCACCCTCTTTTAATATTTCCTTTTTAAAGATTACTGACCTTCTGGTAAAATCAATTTTAATATCAGCGGCTCCTACAATACAACATTTACCCCATCCACGGGCCACAAGTGCAGCATGCGAAGTCATTCCTCCCCTGGCCGTCAGTATTGCCTGGGCGGCACGCATACCTTCAATGTCTTCGGGGTTTGTTTCTTCACGTACTAAAATGACCTTAGTTTTCGGATCTTTCTTAACCGCATTAACAGCATCGGCAGCTGACAGCACAATTTTTCCTACTGCTCCGCCCGGACCGGCGGGTAATCCTTTGCAAATAACAGGCGATTTTGCTTCGACCTTTGGATCAAGCAATGGAAATAACAGTTCTTCAAGTTGTGAGGGAGCAACGCGCATAACAGCAGTCCGTTCATCAATGAGTTTACCTTTCAACATATCAAGTGCCATCTTAACTGCGGCAGAACCATTGCGTTTGCCTACACGGCATTGCAACATGTAAAGTTTTTCCTCCTGTATCGTGAATTCAACATCGAGCATGTCGTGGTAGTGCTTCTCCAGCTTTTTCTGGATTGAATCGAGCAATTTATAGGCTTTTGGCATTGCTTTCTCGAGAGAAGGAAGGTGTCTTGTATGTTCCGATTTTCCTATTTCATTAATCGGATTTGGCGTGCGTATTCCTGCAACTACATCTTCGCCCTGGGCGTTTGGCAGCCATTCACCATAGAAATAGTTTTCACCTGTGGCAGGATTTCTGGTAAATGCGACACCGGTTGCTGAACTATCACCCATATTACCAAAAACCATTGACTGAACACTCACTGCAGTCCCCCAATTGTCAGGTATTCCTTCAATCTTTCTGTAAGCAATTGCACGTTTACCCATCCAGCTCTGGAAAACAGCACCGACAGCACCCCAAAGCTGCTCCATCGGGTCTTCAGGGAAAGGCTTTCCCAATACTTCCTTTACTTTCTTTTTATATGTTTCAATAAGTTTTTTAAGATCATCGGCAGACAGATCCGTATCACTCTTTGCGCCACTGGCTTTTTTTAATTTTTCCAGTTCAAGTTCCAGTTGTACCCTGACTCCTTTCCCCTCCGCGGGTTCAATACCTGCAGCTTTTTCCATTACTACATCACTGTACATTTGAATTAATCTCCGTTGGCTGTCGTAAACGAAACGCGGATTACCGGTCTTTTTTATCAGACCATCTCGTGTTTCATTATTAAGACCAACATTCAGAACAGTTTCCATCATGCCCGGCATTGAACTGCGTGCACCTGAACGAACGGAAACTAATAATGGGGTTTTTTTATCACCGAAACGCGCTCCCATCTCAGCTTCTGTTTTTACTAATGCATCCTGAACCTGTTTCTTCAAACTGTCAGGATAATTTTTTTTATTTTCGTAATATGCAGTGCATACCTCCGTGGTTATGGTAAAACCAGCGGGTACCGGAAGTCCGATATTGACCATTTCTGCAAGGTTAGCACCTTTGCCGCCCAGAAGATTCTTCATGTCGGCTTTACCTTCGGCTTTCTGTCCACCAAAATAATATACGTACTTTTTATCTGTGATCTTTTGTTTAGCTTTTCCCATTATTGAAATCTTTGTTTGTTTATTATTAATAAATTAAAAAAAACGGACGCAAAAATAATACTAAAAAATCATTAAACTTGGAAAGCGCCTATGTTTTTTTTGCAGATACGATATGAATGTCCTTTTCCCTTCCCATGAGGAAAAGAACATAGAAGAAAACGAAAAAGGTAACCCCGGGTTGAGTTTCCCATGTGTCTTCTGAAAGCATAGAAATAAAAGCAATAATCAGAAAAATTACAAACAGGTAATCCTTTGTCCTTCTTTCAATACAAACAGGATAAAGCATTGCAAACATTATCCAAAGGAATCCGGTAAAACCGAAGGAAATAAAAAATGTAAGAAACTGATTATGCGCCCGGCGCTGGTATTCCTTTTCCAACGGGGTTTTCATTATTTCGTACTGTTTGTCAAAACTGTTCTGCACATCTCCTGTTCCAACACCAAACCAGAAATTTTCTTTTAATATCCGGATTCCGGTTTTAATATACTCAATGCGCTGGGCAAGTGAATGGCCACTTGGATCGCCTCCTTTGAAGTACAGGTCAAGCTCCCAGATTATTTCATAGATGCGGGGGTACAGGCTGAACCTGTTAATATAAATATTATTGGCGAAACCTTTTTCAATTAGCCTGATGTCATCTTTTGTCAGTTGATGAATACCTTCTGCATCTTTTCTTAACCCTTTTGATGTTAAATACCTGATCAGGGTATATTTCAGATCCTGTCCTTTCATATCATGGGCGTCGTAACCGAATGAACTTATCCTATTCCATTCATCTCTCAGCTCCTTTTCACAAATGTACAAATCAACGTAATGGCCATTTTCAACAGACTTCGAGTCAAAATTATGATAATAAGGATTGCCCGATTTGGTCCTGGTCTCGATTACTTCCCTGTTAACCTGTTCGATATTGTAATATTTTGAGACCGATGTTTTTATGTAAAAAGATAACATCAAAATAATTGCCACCATCATAACAATCAGGGCAGACCGGACTGCAGGTTTCTTCAGCCTGCTTGCCCAGTAACCTATCACTATAAGAATTGATATGATTAGAACAGAAATTCCCGTAAGGGATTGCAGAATAAACAGGAATATGGTTAGCCAGATGATTATCACCGGGAACAGTGCTTTTTCAAACGGATAAAGTGCATATTTTTTCGAAAAAAGGAAATAACCAAGTGAAAAGATGGCCATATTAATTAGTAGGGCAAACCTGATATGTGATATATAAAGTGAAATATCACGGATGTCATTTATGTTACGGTGTATCAGGCCAAATAATACCGACATGCTTAATAATGTACTTGCAGTAACCGATGCGATAAATAAAAGTAAAAGGAGTTTAAGTTTTCTGAGGTCAAGTCCTGCAGAAGTTCCAATTATTATAGGTAATATCAAAACAGGAAACTTTATACGAAGATCTTTTAATGCATTATAGCAGTTTCCTGTGAATCCTTCGGGATAACTTGTATAAATAAGACAAATTATATGTACAAAATAAATGGAAATAAATAATAATATACTTTTCCTGTTAGCTAAAACCTGAAGTTTATGATTAAAATTACCTTCAAGTATCCAGTTAATAACAAGAATGAATTGCGCCACACTCATCATAAAAACCGAAACAGGGAGGCTGACTGCCAGAAGAATAAGCCCGAAGTAGTAAATATTCCTGTGATTAAATATCTGATGGTTGAGCATTTCTGACTTTATATTCCTGTGTTTAATATATTTCGGGGAATAAAAATATTAATTTCCGGGATGTACTATAATAAGGCTGTTGATTATGTCACCAAATGCCTGATATGGTTCTGCTTCGGAAGCCCGATTATTAACTTTTTCAGAGTCATTCATACTTATACATTACCTATTAGGTGGACATAAAACATTTTTGTAATTTATTGACAGATAATAATTAAAGGGAAAATGATTATTGGTCCCTGCATTTGTTACCTGTTAAAAGCTGCAATAAAACGCTAAATTATCCATCGAAGTATTTGATTATTTACCACAATGACAATTTTTTGAAGTCATAAATAATAACCTGCCGGTCAGCCTGAAGAAGTCTGAATTATTCCATGCGCGACTTCAAGTCGCACCCGGAATATATTTCTTTTATAGAACTAAAACTACTTATTAATTGATAGATCGCACCCATAATTACTCGATAACAAAAACCGGATATCATATGATCGCCCTTGGGAAATTCATGGTAAAAGAAGCAAAAATTTTTGCGTAAGGGAAGCAATGAGAATTAATTAACAATTTACAATTGGCTGCTGATTAATTTTATCACTTTGTTTTCCGGAAACGTTCTTTATTTTCTTTTGTCATCTTCTCGGTTGCATATTGAAAGATCAGCCGCGGAGATGTGTCTTTCCATTTAACCAGAAAAGCTTCGGTTAATTCCGGCTTCTTTTTCCATGATTCGCGCAGAAACCAGCCCGTACCCTGATGAACAACCCTCTCGGTATCGGTCATCAAAGGTCCGATAAGATTAAATAACAGCTGATAATCCGGATCAATTTTAAGTAATTTAATTAATGAAACGGGTACAGCACGACGTTTGTATTTGAAAGATGAAGTAATCCAGGGAGAGAATTCGTCAGGGGAAATTATTTGTTTCTTAAGAAATACTGACAAAAGGTCACCGCAAATTGCATCAGTATGTGCCCAGTTACTGATGCCTGATTCGAACCAGACACCAATACCATGAAAAGTGCCGGTGGTAAATTCCGATCTGAAGCTTTTAAGCATCCAGATGGCAAAAGATCCTTCTTCAAACATGCCACTGTTAAAAAGCGGAATACCGGCTTTAACAATTATGTTCATATCTAAACCACCCCTTTCAAGAAGTTTTGCTGATTGATCACGTATCAGGTCGAACGATAGACCATAGGCATTAAACCCTTCCCTGAAATAGCGTGCATATTTTTCTACAACAGCCGGGTCAGCATGATTACTGCAATACTCCCTGATTTCTTTTACCAATTCTTTTTCATTCATTGTTATTAGGGTTAATTAAGTTCATCGATCGTATAATCGTCAATCGTCGGGCAACAGCGGAATCAACTTCCATCATCCTTTATCACTTATTTTTTCAAGTCTTGCAACATCAACAATTTCAATTTCTTTGTTACTCATATTGATTATTCCCTCATTTTTAAATTCAATAAGTATACGGGTAGTCCATTCCTTCGACAAGCCTGCCATTTCGGAAAGTTCCTGCCTGCTTAGAACCATATTAAATGTATTGTTTTTAAAAATATTACGTGAAAGATAAAGTAACGATTCGGCTATACGGCCGTGCATTTGTTTGTTCGATAGACTTAAAAATTTTTGGAATATTGTTATTATCCGGCCGGAGAAGTCTCTGGTAAACTCGTCGGAAAATATTTTGTTTGAATGCAGAATATTTTTAAAAGTATCTGCATCTATCAGGCATGCCGAACACTTTGTAAGAGCTGAAATCGAGAAATGATGCTTTTTGTCAACGAACATTCCTGGTCCTGCCACTACCTCGTAAGGCTGAATGATCCTTAGTATAAGATTCCTGTTATTGTATCCCTCAAGATAAATCTTTGCCATACCGGAAACAAGTACCATCACATGTGTTAATGGCGAACCATATTTTGCCATTATTTCCTTTGGGTAATAACTTACTGATGATTTATTCTGATTAATTAAACCGAGTTCGTCCTGAGTAAGGTGTTTCAGTACAACGCACTTTGAATAACAATCATTGCAGTTTTCCATTTACCCGGTTATTTAGTAATGTGAAACAGGTTACAAAAATATGTTAATTAACAATAAAAAATGACATAGGTTCATAAATTATTAAAACTGAATCAAGGTAACATTGATATTTAAAACTGAATCAGATAACAAATATTCATATTTTGTTATGTAGATATTATATCTCCAGTCTTACCTTTACCGCCTTGAGTTTTATGGTAAAATAATAATAAACATTAATCATTTAATACCTTAATAGTATGAGAAAGATTTTATATCTGGCTTTATTCAATTCAGTTGTGTTGCTGTTGGTTTATACATTTTCAGCAACCCTTACAAGTTGTACAAAAGAAGGACCTGCAGGATCCGCAGGAGCAGACGGAACAGATGCCAATTCCTGGTGTGTAGTGTGTCATTCATATGCAAAGATGGATGCTGTATATGCTGAGTACAATACATCATTGCATGGTACCGGAACATCATGGGAAGAAGAAGGATCCAATAAGTCATGTGTAGCATGCCACTCAAACCAGGGCTATGTAGAAACATATTATTCAGGCGAAGACACAATGGCCGTGGTTAATCCTTTCCCCGAATCCATTACGTGTGATGGTTGTCATTATAACCATGTTACTCTCGACTCATCGAATTATGATTATGCACTCAGGGTACGCGATGGTTTCAGACTTCGTATGGATAGTTCATTTGTAACTCTTAACGGAATTGGAAATACCTGTGGCCGTTGCCACCAGGCAAGGGTGCCAAGTCCATATCTTGACCCGGTTAATTTCCAGAGTACAACAGATTCTATTAAACCCGGTAATTGGCGCTTCGGAACACATTATGGTGTTGCCGCAAATATTTTTGCAGGTAAAGGATTTAACTTCCCCGGTACTTTAGCATATGAAAACAGTGACCACTGCACCGCTGCTGATTGTGGTGACTGCCACATGGCTGATGCAAATGGTACATTATACGGTGGCCATACCTGGAGAGTGAAGGCAGAAAACGGAACAGAAAATGTTGCTGCCTGCATCAAATGCCACACAGGAGATACATCTTTTGATATTGGCGGCAAACAAACCGAAATAGCAGCCCTTATACAGGAATTAGGTAATAAACTGTACGATACATACGGAGTACTTGAAAAAGTTGATGGTGAATTTACAGGTTATATGTTTCCTGAAAACGCAACCACATACAAAGTTTCTTACACAGTTGCTGCTGCAGTTATTAACTTTCAGCTTGCTTTCCGTGATAAAAGTAATGGCGTACACAATTATAAATATACCAAAGCGTTACTCAGAAATACCATTGATGCTATTTAACCAAATGATTTAATTATAAGAAAGGCTTTAGCTTTTAACAAGTTAAAGCCTTTTTAATTTAAAATTAAAAGATAAAGAAAATGAAACTAATAAGATTTTTTTTAGCTGTGGCTGTGATTGCTGTAATGTTTATTTCAGTAGCCTGTGAATATGTTTTTATTGAACCGGTTACTTATACTGTATCAGGTGAAGTTAAATTTTCAACTGATGTTGCTCCTGTTCTCAATCGTGAATGCATAACATGTCATAACGGAAATCACTCTTCCGGTCTTGATCTGAGAACAGATTATTCTTATGCAAGCCTCCAGGCAAATAATTGTGTTACTGCTCCTGCAGCAACAAGTATTCTAATTGTACATATTAATGCAGACCATCATTCTGACGGTATTACCGGAGAAGAAAATGCAAAGATGGTTTCCTGGATAGATGCAGCTGCGCCTAATAATTAATTATTAAAATGTTAAAGAAATGAATACAACGGATAAAATTATAAAGGTAAGATTAGTATTGTGCTGGATATTATTATCATTGGTTCTGCCGGCTTTCAGCCAGGAAGGAACAGATGATGAGGGCAAAAAGCCGGTACGTGACTTTTTTGGATGTACCATGATCATTGATGACCAGACAGTTATCAGCCCGATGAAAGGAAGCAAGGAATTTATTATTCATCACCGTTTCGGACCTGTTAAAGAGATGTCGGATTTATACGGTATTTATGGATCCTCAAATATAAGGATGGGATTCAACTATGGTCTTACTGACAAGATAATGTTGGGATTCGGAACGGAAAAATACAGCAAACTCCAGGAATTCCAGGTAAAGTATGCTATTTTACAGCAGAACCGCGGAGGTAATATGCCTGTATCACTTTCCTTTTTCGGCAATGCAGCAATTGATGCTGGCAAAAAAGAGAATTTCGGTGCTAATTATAAATTTACAAACAGGTTGTCGTATTATGGCGAACTGATTATTGCACGTAAATTCTGCGATGCTTTTTCAGCACAATTAGCCCCCGGATTTGCACATTTCAATGCAGTGGATTCTTTATATGAGCATGATGTAATCGGGTTGTCATTCAGCGGAAGATACAAGTTGTACAACGAAACTTCTTTCCTGTTTGCTTACGATCATCCTTTCAATATTTCATCTCTCCATGAAAACAGAGAACCATTAAACAAGTATAAACCAAATTATGCATTTGGTTTTGAAATAGCTACAGGTACACATGCCTTTCAGGTTTTCGCCTCAACTTTTGAGAACATTGTAAAACAAAAGAATTTGTTATACAATACAAAAGAATTCGAGGACTTGTGTTTTGGTTTTAACATTACTGTCAGATTTTAAATTTATAAATAACTTAGAATAAAAATCTGCAAAATAAAAAATCATTATTTCACATTTAGCAGTTGTCTGTTGTCAATTTTAATGCTCTTTAATAAGATATGAAAATTAAAATAAGTAAAAAAGTAATTATTACTGTTTTGCTGATTAATTTGTCCTTTGGCTATTTCTTCTTTACTGTAAAATCGCAGAATGAAAATTCACAACAGAACAATCAGCAACGTGCATTTGAAAACAAGGAAGACAACAGTAAATGCTTTAAATGCCATGCTAACAATAATTATTCGGTGACAAGCCCTGATTCAGGCAAAACCATTACCAGGCGGATGTATACCGACCTTCTTATTGATTCAGGCACCTACTATAAATCAAACCACAGGTACTTCAAATGTATCGATTGTCATTCAGATGAATATTTCACCTATCCTCACAATAATGATCTCAGATTTGAGGATATGGCCAATTGCATGGATTGTCATGCAGGCGATGAACAATATGAAAAATTTAATTTCGAAAAGATCAGCGAGGACTTTCAGGAAAATATTCATTCCGAAAAACATAATGTAAGTTTCTCCTGCTGGAGTTGTCATAATCCCCATACTTACAGCACACATGCACGTTATGATAAAAATGTACTTGAAGTTGTTTCTTACGACAATAATATCTGCCTCGAATGTCATGCAAATAGCAGGAACTATAAACTGATTCTTGATAAAGATAATCCGAACCTTGTTGAGAAGCACGACTGGCTGCCTAATCAGGAAATGCATTTCAGAAATGTAAGGTGTATAGAATGTCACACGCAGACAACCGACAGTTTGCTTGTTTCACATCATATCCTGCCTAAAAAAGAAGCAGTTCGCAAATGTGTGGAATGCCATTCAGCCAACTCCCTCCTTATGGCCACACTTTATAAATATCAGTCAACTGAAAAACGCAGCAGTAATGGATTTTTAAATGCTATCATCCTGAATGAATCTTATGTTATCGGAGCAAATAGAAATTATTACCTTAATATCATCAGCCTTGGAATTCTGGGGGTGGTAATTATCGGAATATTACTTCATAGTATATTAAGAATCAGTACAAAACACAAAATTCACCATGGCAGATAAAATATATTTCTATCCGGTATGGCTACGGATCTGGCATTGGGCAAATGCAGCATTATTCCTTATTCTGATATTTACCGGATTAAGTATGCAATACAGTGCACCGGATAAACCAATAATCAGGTTCGATCTTGCAGTTTCAATCCATAATATTTGTGGCATATTACTTGTATTAGGTTATTTGTTGTTTTTTACAGGAAATATTGTTTCAAAAAACGGTAAGTATTACAAAATGAGGTTTAAAGGCATATATAAGTTGTTGTTGAACCAGATCAGATATTATGTGATTGGTATATTCAAAGGAGAAATTCCTCCCTTTCCTGTGAATGAGGGGAGGAAATTCAATCCGCTACAACAATTCATTTATGTTATGGTAATGTATATCGGACTTCCGATCACCTTATTAACCGGTTTAGGATTGCTTTTTCCGGAAATAATCCTGGAACAGTTTCTGGGTTTCAGCGGTATGTTTTACACGAGTTTATTACATGTAATTACTGGATTTCTGCTTTCCATATTTATGTGCGTGCATATTTATTTCTGTACAATTGGTGCTACATGGACAAGCAATTTCAGGGGAATGATTGACGGATGGCACGAAGCACATTAATTTATTCAGCTTTCAGATAAGTATAATTTAATATAACAAAAATTAGGAGGTAATATGAAATTTTCAAAAGTGTTTTTAGTGATGTTAACATTGACTGCATTCAGTTTTGCATTTATAGCTTTTATTCCCGGAAAGCCATGGAATGTTCCGAAAGAATATAAAACTATGAAGAATCCGGTTAAGGCTAATGAAGATGTGCTGAAAGCCGGTAAAGCAAAGTACAACACGAGTTGCAAATCCTGTCACGGAGTTAAAGGATTAGGTGACGGGCCTAAGGCAAAAACCCTTAAAACACCGTCAGGAGATTTTTCAGTCGATTTAAAGAACCAAACCGACGGAGAATTGTTTTATAAGACGAAAACTGGTCGTAGTGATATGCCCAGTTACGACAAAAAGATAGCTGATGAAGATATCTGGAACGTGATTCATTTCATGCGTACATTTGAGAAGAAGTAGTTTTCATAAATTGATTGACCAGGAGTCTTATCCTGGTATTGGTTTTTTACCTGGCTGATTCATTCAGCCAGGTTTTTTATGTGATTAAAATCCGGGCAAATAATTATAAGGCTACTCTTAAAAAATTATACCTGTTACAAACTTTCCGGAATAACCCTGATTTTGTTTAATTTTGAATTCTGTTTTATGCTTGTACTGATGCGTCGGAAGACAAAAGGAGTAATAAATTGTTAATATGGAAACAAAAAAAGCAGAAATCAAAAACGAAGCAGTTGAACACACCGGCCTGAAAAACCGTGAAATTTCATTAATTGTCAGCGAGATACAGCTATTACTTTCAGAGAAACGGACTGCCTTGTCGATACTGAGAACAGGGATAGCAGTTCTGGCAATTCCAATTTCTGTATTGAGTGTTTTAATAGCAACATCGAGATACTACAATCCTGAAAAGGTTTTACATTTACTCATACCTGTTCTGGTAATCTGTCTTGCAATGGTTTTTCTATCTCTGTATCTTGTTATCAGATCTATAAGAAAATTGCATGCTGTCGAGCATATAATACAAGAACTTAAGAAGAGGTCTAAAGATATTTCAGATTTGATTACCTGAGAGCAAAAAAATCAGGGTCGGCTATTTATGCATTTTGTTCCTCCGGCTTTTTTGCTTCCTGTGCCTGAAGTTGGTTTGCCGTAAGCTGCACATAATTTTTCCTGTTATTGAATGCATCAATCGCAACATATATTGACTGGCGGAAAGAGCTGGTCGAAGCTTCATTTTTTCCGGTTATTTCATATGCGGTACCATGAGCAGGTGATGTCCTTATTATCGGTAACCCGCATGTATAATTTATCCCGTCCTCAAATGATATTGCTTTAAATGGTGCAAGTCCCTGGTCATGAAACATGGCAAGTACCGCATCGAATTTTGAAAAGCTTCCCGAACCGAAAAACCCATCTGCTGGAAAAGGCCCGATTACCATAATGTTTTCTTCTTTAGCTTTTTGGATTGCTGGAGTAATTATTTCTGCATCCTCGGTACCGATAATACCATCGTCTCCTGCGTGAGGATTAAGTCCCAACACTGCAATTACAGGACGCCTGACTGCAAAATCCTCGATAAGCGCCTTGTTAAGAAGCCGTATTTTTGTTAATACCGATTCGGTGGTAATCTGTTCAGATACTTGTGAAACTGGTATATGGCCTGTTACAATTCCAACTTTCATTATCTCACTAACCATGAGCATCAAAAAACTTTGTGCATTAAACCTTGATGCCAGATATTCAGTATGGCCGGGGAAATTGAAATCTTTCGACTGGATGTTATGTTTATTAATTGGTGCTGTAACCAGTACATCTATTTTTTCCGCTTTCAGGTCGGAGATTGCCCTCTCAATGGCGCGGAGTGATGCAATCCCCGATACCGATGTCGGCTTTCCTAGCTCTACTTTGGTATTTGCCTCATCAATGCAATTAATAATATTTGCCCGTTTAGGGTTTGCTTCATCCGGAAAATTAATCACATTAAAACTGAAATTATCAATATTCAGTGCTTTCCTGTGATATGCCGCAACTTTCGATGATCCGTATACTATTGGTGTGCAAAGTTCAATTATTCGGTTGTCTAGAAGAGTCTTGATAATGATTTCATAACCAATTCCGTTTATATCACCATGAGTAATACCAACTCTTATCTTATCGTCATTTCGCTGCTGTTTCATATTTATATGCCATTTATTTTGGTGTTAATATTATCTGAAATCAAACTTCAAAATTACAAGAATTTACTTGTAATCTTAAATTTTGAGAAGAAGAAGTTTTTTTGATTTTATATTCTCATTTTTCCCTGTTGTAATATTATTTACTCAAGGTTGCAGGGACTCCGAATACAAGTTTTAAACAGCTGATATGTAGGATATTACTATAAACAAAATGGTAATATTAAAAAATTTGATGATAAAGTATAATTAATGTTTTAGTTTACAATACTTTGCAGCGTTTTATTAAGTTTGGTCCAGGTTATTGCAGGAAATTTTCGTAAGTTTACCAGCGTATTCATAATTTAAAAACTGTTTTTATATTATTTTAGCCAATTATTTACATAGTTGACGAGATGAGAAAATTAATATTAATGATAATCCCGCTTTTAATATCAAATATCAGTATTTCACAGATCACTATTGACCAGAATGATATGCCCGATGTTAACGATACTTTCCGGATAGCCACAGCTATTGATATTGGCAACGATCCTTCAGCAACAGGAGCTGATTTTACATGGGACTATTCCGGCCTTACTTCTGTAAATCAGCGTATCGATAGTTTTGTAAGCCCGCTCAGCACACCCTGGACTTATCAGTTGGTTTTCAGCATATCACTTGATCCGGCATCAATTGCACAACAACAGCAGGAACCACCCGCAATGCAGCTTCCTGTTACTATTACCGATTATATTGACTACTTCAAAGAGAACTCCTCTGAATTCAAAAAGCTTGGATTTGGAGCAACCATTAGCAATATCCCGATGCCTGTTAAATATGATTCTCCCGAAGTCTATTATAAGTTTCCGTTACAATATCAAAATACATATTCCTCAAACAGCAGTTATAGTATTGATATCCCCGGTTTTATTTATTTCGGACAGGAGATTAACAGACAAAGTTTAGTAGACGGCTGGGGTACACTAAAACTTCCCATGGGCAATTTCGATGTGTTAAGGATAAAGTCAACCGTTATTACTGTCGATTCGATTTATTACGATAGCCTGGGTATGGGTTTTTCAATTCCCCCGATTACTTCAACCGAATACAGGTGGCTTGGGAAACAACAGGGAGTTCCATTACTTCAGATTAATAGCAATTTGTTTAGTTCAACAATTCTTTACAGGGATGTGTTCCATCCCGTTAGTATCTCAGAAAATGCCGGCCAGACTGTCCGTCTGAATGTGTTTCCAAATCCCGCAAAAGATAATTTCATACTTGAATATTTCTTATCAGAACCGAATGATGTTAAAATTGATGTTTTTGATATTTCCGGAAGAATTGTTTTTTCATTGATTCCGGGTGAAAAATCCCCCGGTCTTAACAAAGTTGAATTAAATAAATATCAAATTAACCTGGGTAAGGGATACTATGTTATTAAGCTATATGCCGGGCATTCGGTTCAAACAAAGTCAATTATTATTACCGGCTGATAGGTCTTCTTATTTATAATGCTGAGCCGATCAGCCTATTAAATTGCACTTAATTGAATACTATTCCACCAACGAAAATATTTTTTGCTTCTGACGCTCATTTCGGATTTCCCGGTTATGAAGAAAGTTTAATACGTGAAAAACTTTTTGTAAAATGGCTCGATAAAATAAGTGACGAAGCTTCGGAAATATATTTACTCGGTGATATTTTTGATTTCTGGTTCGAGTACAGGAAAGCGGTGCCGAGGGGTTTTACAAGATTGATGGGAAAACTCGGAAGTATTACCGATAGAGGTATTCCGGTTCATTTTTTTACGGGAAATCACGATGTATGGGTATTTGATTATCTACCGGGTGAAACCGGAGTGATAGTTCATCGTGAACCTTATACTATAATTCGCAATGGGAAAAAGATATTCATGGCTCATGGAGATGGTTTAGGCCCGGGAGACAGAAATTTTAAACGGCTTAAGAAAGTGTTTACCAACCTGACAGCCCAATGGTTGTTTCAGAAATTACATCCTAATACCGGTATTGGCTTTGCACACCATTGGTCATTTAACAGCCGTTATTCACAGGGGGATATCCCCCCATTTAAAGGAGAAAATGAATGGCTTGTTATTTATTCACGCGAACTGCTCCTCACCCAGCATTACGATTTCATGATATACGGCCATCGCCACCTTGCAATTGAGTACCTGCTTGGTGAAAATACCAAGTTTATTATCCTTGGAGATTGGATGAAACAATTCACCTATGCAGTTTTTCATGAAGAAAATCTGACATTGAAAAAATTCACAAATGATGAATAAACTTTAATGTTTTGTGGACAGAAAGAAAAAAACTGCAAAAAAACTGATAAGAAGATTAAAATGTACGTTTCACCGAATTCTTTTTAGCAATGTCCGGTTAATTACCTTATTTGAAGTTTATACATTTATTAATAACAATGACAAAATGAAACATATTGTAACATTTATTATTGTAATAAATCTTATTTTATTGCAATCGTTAAAAGCAGACGAAGGCATGTGGCTTCCTTTGTTGCTTGGGAAGAATTATACTGATATGCAAAAGCTGGGGCTGAAGTTGACGCCGGATCAGCTTTACGACATCAACAAATCATCGCTGAAAGATGCAATTGTAATGCTTGATGGAGGAGGGTGTACCGGTGAAATAATTTCCTCTGAAGGACTTATCCTTACAAATCATCATTGCGGGTACGGCAATATTCAGGCACACAGCTCAGTTGAACATGATTACCTCACTGACGGTTTCTGGGCTATGTCGAAAGACGAGGAACTCATGAATCCTGATAAGACAGTTTCATTTTTGATAAGAATTGAGGATGTAACCTCGCAGGTGTTAGAGAAAGTTACAGGGTCGATGAGCGAAAATGATCGTAAAACAACTATTAACGGGGCTATTTCCAAAATTGAAGCTGAAGCGGTAAATGGAACCGATTATGATGCATCGGTCAGCTCAATGTTTAACGGCAATGAATTCTACCTGTATGTATACGAAACCTATTATGATGTGAGGTTAGTCGGCGCTCCGCCTTCATCAGTCGGAAAGTTCGGTGGAGATACCGACAATTGGATGTGGCCAAGGCACACCGGAGATTTCAGTTTATTCAGGGTGTATTGCGGGCAGGATGGTAAACCTGCCAAATATTCAAAAGATAATGTACCTCTTAAAGCAAAATACTACCTGCCGATTTCTCTTAAAGGCTATTCCCGGAATGATTTTGCCATGATATGGGGTTTCCCTGGCAGTACCGACCGTTACTTGTCGTCGTTTGGAATCGAGAATGCCATTTCACAGATCAACCCTGTAACCGTAAAACTACGGGATATTAAAATGAAAATAATGAAGGAATATATGGATAACAGCGATAAGATAAGGATTCAATATGCTGATAAATATGCCTATCTTGGTAATTTCTGGAAAAAAGACCTTGAAGAAATGAAAGCCCTAAAAAGGTTAAAGGTTGCAGATAAAAAAAGAGCAGTCGAGGACGAATTCAGCAGTTGGGTAAAAGCTGATCCCCAAAGAATTGAAAAATATGGAACTGTAATAAATGATATTGCACTGGCTTATAAGAATAAAACTGAGAATAAATACGACATGGCTCTATGGCACCTTATTGAATCAACTTTTTTCCAGGGTGCTGAAATACTTGCTTTTTCGATGCAATATATGGGATTAGCCGACTCTGTCGATCAGAAAAAAGTTACTGACGCGTATATTGCAAGATTAAAAGATGCTGCCAAAGAGCATTTTAAAGATTATAACCCTGAAATAGACCAGAGAATTCTTACCGCAATGTTTAAGGCATTCTATCATGATGTACCTGAAGGCCTTCAACCCGACATATTTAAGACAATACAAAAGAAATACGATGGAAATGTTGATGAGTACAGTAAAGATTTATTCAAAAAGTCATTGTTTACAAATGAAGAAAAATTAAATAAATTCCTTGATCATCCCAAATCCAAAAAGCTAAAAAACGATCCGGCTGTCATTGCTATGAAATCCTTTTACGGATGTTTTTTCAAATTGTCAACACTGCAGAATGCCGGAAACCCGGATTTTCAGAAAGCGAAGCGTCTGTTTATTGCCGGTCTGCGGGAAATGAACCCCGGGAAGAATTATTACCCGGATGCTAACTCAACTATGCGCGTTACATATGGCAAAGTCCTGGCATATGATCCCAGGGATGCCGTACACTATGATTATATGACAAATATTGAAGGTATAATGGAAAAAGAAGATCCATCCAACGATGAATTTATCGTTCCGCAGAAACTTAAAGATATCTATCAAAGGAAAGATTATGGTAATTATGGGATTGGTAATAAAATGCCCATTAATTTTCTTACGGACAATGATATTACAGGAGGTAACTCGGGAAGCCCCGTTATTAATGGGAACGGGGAGCTCATCGGTACCGCCTTCGATGGAAACTCAGAAGCATTAAGCAGCGATATACAATTTGATCCCGGGCTTCAGCGGACAATCGTATGCGATATAAGATATGTTCTGTTGATAATCGATAAGTACGCCGGTGCAAAGAACCTGATAAATGAATTAACACTGGTTAAATAATGAAAGTAGCAGTCGTAGGGGCAACCGGACTTGTTGGCGGAGTGATGCTGAAGGTCCTTGAAGAGCGTAATTTTCCGGTCAGGGAAATTATCCCGGTTGCTTCTACGGCTTCAACAGGAAAAATTGTTAAGTTTAAAGGAAAGGAAGTTGAGGTTAAAGTGATTGAACATGCTATATCATTAAAACCTCAATTAGCATTGTTTTCAGCAGGTGCATCTGTTTCAAGACAATATGCAAAGTCGTTTGCTGATGCAGGATGTACGGTTATTGATAACTCATCGGCCTGGAGGATGGATGAAAATATTAAGCTTGTAGTTCCTGAAGTTAACGCTGACTTGCTTACTAAAGACGATAAAATTATTGCTAATCCAAATTGTTCGACAATTCAGCTTGTTCTGGTAATTGCTCCACTCCATAAAAAGTACAGGATATCAAGGCTGGTTGTTTCCACTTATCAGTCAGTTACCGGAACAGGAATGAAAGCAGTTAAACAGCTAATGAATGAAAGACAGGGTAAAACCGGCGAAAAAGCGTATCCTTATCCTATTGATTTGAATTGTATCCCTCACGGGGGTTCATTTCTCGAAAACGGTTATACTACCGAAGAAATGAAACTTATTAATGAGACCAGGAAAATTATTGGTGGTTATTCTATTGCCGTGACCTGTACAGTTGTGAGGATACCTGTTACAGGCGGGCATTCTGAGTCGGTTAATATCTGCTTCGAAAACAAAATTGATTTACAGGAAATAAAAAGAATAATCTCAGAAACTCCTGGTGTTGTTTTACAGGACAATATTGGCCTGTTGCAATATCCAATGCCCCTTTTCGCTGAGGGAAAAGACGAAGTGTTTGCCGGGAGAGTACGTCTTGACGAATCGCTTGAGAACAGTGTTAATCTTTGGATTGTGTCCGACAATCTGCGTAAAGGTGCAGCAACCAATGCTGTGCAGATTGCAGAATACCTGCTGACTAACCGTTTATTCTGAAACACATTTTGTATTAAGGCTGACAATGAAGCTAGTGCCCGACTCGCTTGTTTCAAATAAAATTGAGCCTCCCGAATCTTCTATTATGCTTCGGGTAATTGCCAAACCAAGACCCATCCCTCCCGACTTGGTGGTAAAATTTGGCTCGAAAATCTTACTCTTCAATTCATCAGGAATACCGGCTCCATTATCCGCAACAGTGATATTTATATTATCATCTTTAACCTCGGTAATTATCCTGACAACTCCTTGTTTTCCGTGTGGAATTGATTGAATGGCATTTTTGACCAGGTTAATGAATACGCGTTGTATCTGTTCCTTATCGGCAAAAATTTTAAATATGCCGGCTGGCAGATTGTTCACATGTTCAAATTTTATGTGATGGCTCTCATTTTTAAAAAGCATGATTACATGTTCCAGTATTCCTGTGATCTCAACTTCCCGGTTATGGGACTTCGGTAATTTGGCAAAATGGGAAAATTCGGAAGCAATTGCCGACAATGAATCAATCTGCTCAATAAGGTTACGGGTGACCTTGCTGAAGTTCTCTTCCCAGTCGGTAGATTTTTCATGCCATAACTTTTGCAGGTACTGGATATTCAGTTTCATAGGAGTCAAAGGATTTTTGATCTCATGTGCAATCTGTTTAGCCATTTCACGCCATGCAGTCTCACGCTCCGACCTTGCGAGAAGTTCTGCACTGCGTGCAAGTTCAACTACCATCCGGTTGTAATCATTTATCAGACTGCCTATTTCATCATTGCTCCTGTATAATATTGGTTCATTATTTTTTCGTAAACGGATAGCTTTTACTTTTTCCTGTATCAGCTGCAGCGGCCTGGTGATCTTATTGGAAATAATTACTGCCACAACTATAGTTATCAGTATCAGTAGTACGTAAATATTTACTATCGCAACAACCACTGCCGATATTTCACGTTTTTGGAGACTTTGTTTTGTGAAATAGGGAAGGTTAAGGTAAGCAAGTACTTTGTTGTTATTGTTTATCAGAGGGACATATGCAGAAGAATATTTCATTTCACCGATCTTTTCGTCATGAATAAAATTTGAAACTTTAAAACAACTTAACTGGCGGTAGGCTTCAAAATTCATCTGTGGCCCGATAAGTGCTTTTTCAAATATTTCAGGACGCGAAGTTGCAATAAGTACTCCCTTGAGATCGTAAACATTTATATCAGTATAAAACACGTTTGACAAGCGGATAAGCCGTTCTGTAATAATATCCTGCAGCCCTGATTTAATCTGATGTTCATTAATAAATTTGTCTTCCAGTTCAACTAATACCGACTGAATTTTTTCATTCAGGTTTTCTATATTCTTATTCTCAAGCTGCCTGATATAATAATATACTGTTCCACTACCCACTAATATCAAAGAAACAAGTAAAACCGCAATCATAGTAAGGCGGATCTTATTGGTAAATCCGAATGATATATTTTTTAAATCTGCATGTAACCGCCATGTAAGTGAAGAGAGTGAAAAAACAATATGAAAAAATACCAGGATATACGACAGGGATATAAGTATATCAAGCAGCTTTATACAGGGTGTGCTGATGACTATTGAATAGTTCTTCCCGGCATTATAAACCAAATGATCGTAATCCCCACTGGTCAGATTATTGAACTCTTCCTTTCCATTGCAAAGAACACTTCCTGAAAGGCTGTACTGAAAATCTCCCGATTGTGCTATTAATCCATAGTCTTTATATTTTGCATAGGAAAAATCACGTAAGCCTGATATTTTGGTCAGACGTGTATCAAGAAGCAATTCAGGATAACCCAGTTCTTCTGTAATAAGTTTGGAATTAAAGTCAATATATAATGTTGTATTTCTTCCTCCCCGAAACGAAAAATCAATACTCCCCAGATAATTGATACGTCCATTGAAGTTATCGATAAAATAAAAGAAGGGATTCTGAATTTCACTTCCTTTGGAAGATATTATTTCACTGAAGAACTGACGGCAGTTCTGTGATAGATTGTCGGGCTGAACTTTAATACTATCGTCATCATCACAGAAAAACAGCTGAACATCGTATTTATTCCAGTAACCTTCAAGATAATTTTTCTGAATATGTTCATATATGAGTGACTTATCGATATTTGATCCTTCAAACTGTGATTTTATGAAGGTATCGGATCCAAGTTTTTCTTCCAGCTCATTTAACAATAGTTCTGCGACGGGGTCGCGCTCATTGGCAAGACTTATTGCCAGTACTTTTTTGATATTCCCTTCTTTTTCTGAAGTATTAAAGAAAATGACAAGCAGAATAATAATTGCCATAATGAACAGGTACAGCATTTTCCCGGAATAATGGAAACTGGTTTTTTTGAATCGCATCATACTGTTAAGAAATAATATCGGATAAAAAAAGAAAAGCATGAACCAGTTATTGTTCCGCGTTATTAAGATCAGTATAATGAATACGGCCAGTGATACAATGACCGATAATTCAATAAAGCGTCTTAATGAAAGAAATCCTGAACATACACGAACGGTTTTATCTAACAGCAGGATGAATGATCCTGATAAAAGAGTTATTATAATAAATCCGGCAAAAGTATAAACATTCAGGTCGTATATTCTGAACAATTCGAAAGGAATAACCGAATGCAGAATTAGGCCTGAAGTCAGGAAAACATACACAGCAAAAGCTGATGTGATAACAAAAATAAGAAAAACAGAGACAGTTGTTTTTACGGATGTTGATAAATCTGAACCTTCTTTGAACCTGAAGAACCTGTATAATAAGAAAGAAGTGTAAAAGAATAAAACCGAATTCACAAGAAAATCACCAAGTGAATAAAACCATGAAGAGATTCCAAAATACTGCGGGTCAAATATGTCCTGATCATAAAATTCATCAGGAAATTTAAAGATTATCATTAATGCCCTGGCCGTTAAAACAAGTAATAATGCAAGGAACAGAGGAATGTTTGATTTCCATGTAGGGTCTTTTTGCCGGAGCATCTGATAAATAAACAGTATAAGGGACAATATTACCGCAAAAGTCAGGATAGTCACAATTCCTGATCCCTTGGAATCTTCCTGGTCTTTGGGCTTTTCCACAGAAAATAAGAAATTACCCTCATTGTCAGTAATATTGTTTTGGCTTACTTCAGTAATGATCTGCCAGTTTTCTTTAATATTATAATCATCTGTAAAACTGTTTTTCAGGAAATTGTTCTGGTATGGATACTCATATTTTATCCTTGCTAAACCCGTATATATCAGGCTGTCGGAATGTTGTACGACCGTAATAAACCATGCATTTCCCGAAAAAAATAGCTTTTTTTCAAATCCTGATCCCGGATACCGGCCACTTGCCGGAATAGTGTTGTCCGACCAGTATATAAGACTATCGTTATTGAAAATAAATAGGGCAAAGTCATTTTCAGATAATTCTTTTTCGCTAATTACTGCAGCAGATTCAATCCATTTACCTAAGCCTTGATTTTTAATTTTTTCATTAATATCATTAAGAATGGCTTTTAGTTTTAATTCTTTTTCAATAGTGGTTTTTTCAATTTGCCTTATTGTTTGTTTGTTGTGGCCATCGCTAAAAAATCCATAACCAGATGACAAAGCTATCCCTGTAAGGATAACTGAAACGAACAGCCAAAAGAATTTTTTCAGGATGGTTTTCAAATTCTGTTGTATTGATTCAGCAAATGTAATCAGACTCTGTATATTACGCAAGTCAGATTGCTACTCATTGATTGACAGCTATTAAATTATTTAAAAATAATCATCAGATTTTTGTCAGAATACTGATGATACAAATACCTAATAACACGGATTTTCGGGGATTTGAGGCGATTATGAATGGTGATATGGTTCGCCTTTTATTATGGTAAAAGCACGGTAGAGTTGTTCAATAAAAATTAGACGTACCATCTGGTGAGAAAAGGTCAGCCCTGATAATGAAATCATTCCCGATGCAAGCCTGTAAACCTGTTCAGAAAAACCAAACGGCCCACCGGCAATGAACACAAGATTCCTGCAGCCTGCAGTTATTTTTTTTTCAATGAAGCTTGCAAACCCCTCTGAAGTTTGTGCATCGCCCCTTTCGTCAAGCAAGTAAAGAGTATCGGTTGGAGTTATGAGTTTTAACAATAGTTTTCCTTCGGCCTCTTTTACATTTTCCTTTGCCATGTTTTTTGTATTTTTAAGATCGGGTACTACAACTAATTCAAAAGTAGTGTAATGTTTTAACCTGTTTGTATATAAGGCAAGGCCTTCTTTCAGAAAACCGGGTCCGGTTCTGCCTGTAACTATAAATGTGATTTTCATCTTAAATATTTTGGTATCTGCTTTGGCGGATGGTGTTTAAGTAGTGGGATTATAATTTTCGGAATGAATTCAAAAATAAAAAATATTTGTTGATTTCAGGAAAATAGTTTATAAAGAAAAAACTCTCCGGGCTAAGGTCGAACTGGAAATAGTAAAGGTTATACGGAATATAAATATTTATTTGATAAATAATGAAGTGGTTTGATTTTTGCATTATTTTTACAATTTACAGGAAAATGGAAAAACTGATTTATTCCTTGTTTTTCATCGTTTTTGCTATTAGTATGTCATTGTATTCCCAGACCAATGACGTTACTGATGATATTGGTAATGCTTTCAGATCGGGAGATGCAGCAACCCTTGCAAAGCACTTCGGGAAAAGCATTGAACTTGTACTTCTTAACAAGGATGAAGTTTTAAGTAAAGAACAGGCACAGACAATTATAGACAGATTTTTTAAGAAAAATAAACCTTCAGGTTTCATTTTTAAGCATAAAGGCGGGCCTGAAGATGCACGTTTTGTTGTGGGAAATCTTGTTACTGTTACGGGTAATTACCGGATTTACTTTCTGTTGAAGAAACAAAATGACAAATCCCTTATTCATCTGCTTCGTATAGAAAAAGAGGAATAATATCAAAACGGCCTAAATATCTCATATTAAAGAACAATGATTAATTATGAGGAATTAACTGAGTATGTGCATTCCTTTATTCAATATGCCATACATGAAGATATCGGTTCGGGCGATCATTCTTCGCTTTCATGCATTCCGGAGGACAAAAAAGGTATAGCACGATTGCTCATCAAACAGGATGGTGTAATTGCCGGCGTAAGCATTGCGGAAGTGGTGTTCAGAATTATTGACCCTTCATTGTCTTTTACAGGTTTTATTAATGACGGGGACACAATAAAAAAAGGCGACATACCATTCGAGATTGAGGGTAGTGTACATTCCATCCTTAAGTCGGAACGTCTGGTTCTGAACATTATGCAAAGAATGAGCGGGATTGCCACTGAGACCAGGAAATATGTGGAAAGACTCAACGGGCTTAAAACCACCATTTTAGATACCAGGAAAACCACACCGGGATTCCGGTTCTTTGAAAAATTTGCAGTCAGGACAGGGGGAGGAGAAAACCACAGAATGGGATTATTCGATATGATTCTGTTAAAGGATAACCATATTGATTATGCCGGAGGAATAGACAAGGCAATAAGTACAACCAGGAAATACCTTGCGGATAATCCTGCTTTAGGACATCTCAGAATTGAAATAGAAGCAAGGACACTTGATGATGTGGCAAAAGTTTTGCAAACAGGTGGAGTACACCGGATAATGCTTGATAATTTTTCAATGGACTGTACTAAAGAAGCAGTAAGTATGATAGGAGGGAGGTTCGAAACAGAATCGTCAGGAAATATTACACTTGATAATATTAAGGATTATGCTTTATGTGGTGTTGATTTCATATCAGTGGGAGCACTTACCCATCAGGTAAAAAGCCTTGATATGAGCCTGAAGGCAATAAAGGCACCCTGACCTGCCAGGCAGAATTATGTATTATTAACTCAGGTAATCAGGCTGCAGACTATCAGGGTTAAGAAGAAAGCGGAACAACCATAAGCCCTTGGCCTGGAGTTTAAATAACCTGATTAAAAAATAAGCATCTGAAATATAATTCAATAGTGATTGTTCATGATCAGTGATTCCGGAAAAAATATTATTATTCGTATTATTGGTCAGATTATTGAAAAAACCAGAAAAGTATCCATGCCCGGGTTTCAGAAAGTACCGGTTTATGATGTCGGCATGTTTTTTTTCAAGGGTTTATGGCAGGGTTCAATAACAACCAGGGCATCGTCTATCGCATTTAACTTCTTTCTTGCATTGTTCCCTGCAATAATGTTCTTTTTTACAATGATCCCTTTTGTTTCTGATATTAATTTCCAGAGTAAGATACTCGCCCTCCTCTGTGATGTTATGCCAAGGAATGCATACGAAACTTTGAGGGAAACTCTCGAAGATATTGTTACCAACCAGAGAGGAAGCCTTTTATCTTTTGGCTTTTTTGCAGCATTGTACTTTTCCACCAGTGGTATTAGCTCTATGATAGAAGCCTTCAATACATCCTACCACGAAACAGAAACAAGAACATGGATTTCGCAAAGACTGATTTCCCTGTACCTGGTACTTATTCTTACTTTACTTATTACTACTGCAATTATCCTGATAGTATTCAGTGAGGTGGCAACAAATTATCTTGTGAAAATTCATGTTCTTAAAGACGGGTGGACTTTTTTTCTTCTTTATTCAGGTAAATGGCTCATAATCATAGCGCTGTTTTTCTTTGCAATATCTTTTCTTTATTACCTGGCACCGGTGAAAAAGGAAAAATGGCGCTTCATATCGGCCGGTTCAACCCTTTCAACGTTACTGACTATTGTTACTTCAACAGGCTTTTCTTACTATATCAATAATTTCGGGCAATACAATAAACTATACGGCTCGATCGGAACAATACTGGTTATTCTGTTATGGTTATATTTCAATGCAATAGTACTGCTTATGGGTTTTGAACTTAATGTGAGCATAAGGAACGCTAAGTTCAGGAAGTAATATTAATCTTTTAATTTAACTAATGTCATTGAGGGTTGCTCAATACATTTTCATAAAAACCAATCATTTTTTTTGTGACAACATCAGCGGAAAAATTCTTCATCGCATAATCGAACCCATTGTCAGACATTTGCTGTCGAAGAAGAGAATCAGTCAGTACTTTCTCAATATTTTCAGCTAATTGTTCCGGGTTGGAAGGGTTAAAATACAATGAACCGGGGCCGCCTGCTTCAGGCAACGACGAAGTGACCGATGTAATTACCGGGGTTCTGCTTAATAAGGCCTCAGCAACAGGTAATCCGAAACCCTCGTAAAACGAAGGGTAAATGAATGCTGATGAACTCTGGTAAATTGAATGTAAATGCTCATTATTGCTCAGGTTGTCGATCCATGTTACGAGCTTTTCAATTCCTGTTTTATTAATAAGCTTTTCAATTTCTTTTTTATAGGTTCCTCCTTTTCCTATTAACACTAATGGGATTTTTAAACCAGACCTCAGGTATTGGTATGATTTAATCAGAGTTTTGAGGTTTTTGCGTGGTTCAATACTTCCGACGTACAGCAAATATTCTTTCGGGATATTGTACTTATTAAGAACAACAGCATTTTCTTCCGGACTGTTTAAATTATAAAATAACGGATTACATGCCTGGTAAATAACTTCTATCTTATCCGGGCTGATATTATAATATTCCAGGATATCCTTTTTAGTGTTTTCACTTATGGCAATAATTTTCCCTGCATGATTACAACTGTAACGGAATTTCAGGTCGTAGATATATTTATCAACGTAGTTATATGTTCCGGGGTATATTTTAAAAATCAGATCATGAACAGTAACAACGCTTTTAATGGCTTTCATGCCGGAATTTACCGGAATCTCATTACTTAAACCATGATAAAGATTTATTTCATCTTTCTTAAACCGGTTTGTAACGGCATAGCTTCTCCACCAGGAGGTAAAAAAAGTTCCGGGTAAATGGATATGAAAGCAGGGATCTCCTGTAAAATTTGTTTCGGTTGTTTTCCTTATGTATGGAGTATAAAGATGGTATTCATTTTCAGGATACAATGCTCCAAGGCTTTTTAATAAAGTACGGCTGTAATTTCCCAGTCCTGTATTATTCCCGAAACATCTCTTTGCGTCAAATCCTATTCTCATATTTACGCTCATTATTAAATTGCCATAACCGCTTATATCGTTTGCCAAAGGTAAATAATGACACAAAACTACAAAACGTACTGGCACAGTTGAAAATATTTTATGATCTTTGCATAAAAAGACCAGTTTCCGAAAATATAATTTAATTATCAGAAAAAATGAAAATCATTGATCTGGATCCGGAAAACGAAAAGCTGTACTTTCTGTGTCTTGAGGATTGGTCGGATGAGCTGAAAGAAGCAGGAAATCTCAAAGAATGCTGGTACCAAGGCATGAAAGACAAAGGACTCAGGGTTAAACTTGCCCTTGATGATAAGGGTGTGGTTGGTGGAATGATACAGTACATTCCGGTTGAGCATTCGTCTGCCGAAGGAAATGACCTTTTTTTTATACTTTGCATTTGGGTTCATGGGTACAAGCAGGGAAGGGGCGATTTTACAAAAAGAGGCATGGGGAAAGCGCTGTTATTTGCCGCTGAAGAAGATGTGAAGGATTTGGGGAAGAAAGGGATTATTGCATGGGGGCTTTGTCTTCCTTTTTTCATGAGGGCATCATGGTTTAAACGACATGGTTATAAAGTGGTTGACAAAGATGGAATTAAACGGTTATTATGGAAACCGTTTTCGGAAGATGCAATACCACCCTCCTGGATTAAACAGAATAAAAAACCACTTAAAACTCCGGGGAAAGTAAAAATTTCAACTTTTATCAACGGGTGGTGTCCGGCCATGAATCTTGCTCATGAACGTGCAAAACGTGCCTCAACCGGATTTGATGATAAAGTACAGGTTGAAGTTTACAATACTTTCAACAGGGAACTTATGAAAGAATGGGGTATATCGGATGCCTTGTTTATTGATGGGAAAAGTGTGAGGACAGGCCCACCTCCGTCTTATGAAAAGATAAGGCGAAGGATTGAAAAAAGAGTGAAAAAACTTAACTGATCTATATGCTAATAAGGCTGGTTCGCCGTTTTATTTATTAGCATCTCAGGATGGCATAATTAGCTCTATGTCGAATAACCTGCATTTTATATAGCATAATACCAATGTGGTAATGAAAAAATAACGTTTAATTTGTGGAATTCTTTGTGTTCTGTTGTGGTAAATTATATGACCACAAATTACGCTAAGGCTGTCATAAAGGGAATTCAGTTTTATTTAATGAACATTTCAACGGGATGAAAATTTTATCAGTTTTATCATTAATCTGTTTATTGCTTGTTCTGCGGGCACAGTGCCAGACTAATCAAAAAGTTGGAATCCCCATGTTTGCTGCTTCTTATTCTTTTAACTTACCGGCAGGAGACCTGGAACAACGATTTGGCTGGAATATGGGAATTGGCGGACAGTTCAGTTATAAGACCACTTCCAATTGGTTATTGACAGCCGAAATGACTTATCTTTTTGGAAACGATCTGAAAGAAGATGGCATCCTTGATAATCTAAGAACCTCGAATGGTGAAATTATTAATCGTTACGGTGAGTATGCCAATATCATTCTTTCAGAACGGGGCTATTACATTGGTGCAGGCCTGGGAAAACTAATCAACCTGAATAGCTCTGATCCTAACTCCGGATTGTTATTAAAAGTTAGTGCCGGGTTCCTCGAACATAAGATCAATATACAAAATGAAGCGAATAATGCACCTCAGATATTGGGTGATTACCGCAAAGGTTACGACAGGCTGACCAATGGCATGGCAATACATGAGTTTATCGGATATATGCATATCGGGAAAAGCCAGTATTTTAATTTTTTTGCAGGATTTGAGTTTTATCAGGCATGGACAAAATGCCGGCGTGACTTTAACTTCGATACAATGGAACATGATACCAAAAACAGGAAAGACCTTATTTATGGAATTAAAGCAGGCTGGATAATCCCAATCAACAGAAGAGTTACCGATAAGTATTACACGTTTTAACAACCTGTCAATCTATCCTTTTGAATATAATAAAATTACCCGGACTTGTTGTCTATAAAATATTTACCGGACTTTACCATTCGCTGATATTACTTGTGTCTTTGTTCAATCACAAAGCACGTCTTTGGGTGGATGGAAGAAAGGGGATCTTTGAGAAGGTTAAAAAAGCGATTAACCCTGAAGAAAAAATTGCATGGATTCATTGTGCTTCATTAGGAGAATTCGAACAAGGCAGACCGGTTATCGAAGCATTAAAGAAGGAAATTCCGGAATTGAAAATATTTCTTACTTTTTTTTCTCCGTCAGGTTTCGAGGTCAGGAAAAATTATACGGGCGCCGATTATATTTTTTATCTGCCGCATGATTCAAAAAAAAATGCAAGACTACTTATAAATCTTGTTAAACCTCAATTTGTTGTTTTTGTAAAATACGAATTCTGGTATTATTATTTATCGGAACTTCATAATGACAATATACCTGCTTATCTTATTTCGGCAATTTTCAGAAAAAACCAGGTATTTTTTAAATGGTACGGAGAATGGTACCGGAATATGCTTTTTTTCTTCAGACACATTTTTGTGCAGGATAATGACTCACTTCTGATATTGAATAAAGAAGGGATTACAAATGTTACTGTTGCCGGAGATACACGTTTCGACAGGGTATTCAATGTTTCAATGAACACAAGGACTATTCCGGATTTAGAAAAATTCTGTGATGGCAAATTCACTGTAGTAGCAGGCAGTACATGGCAGAAAGACGATGAATTGCTGGCAGGTTGGTTTATGAACAGTCCGGAAGACCTGAAGCTTATAATTGCACCTCACGAAATTCATGAATCACGAATTTCCTGGCTTGAAAAACAGTTTGAAGGAAGAACAATAAGATTCTCAAAATTAAATTCAGAAATAAATTCAATTGTACATACAGTATTAATTATTGATAACATTGGTATGCTGTCGTCAGTATATCGTTATGGGAAAATTGCATATATCGGTGGCGGATTCGGTAAAGGAATTCATAATATTCTTGAAGCGGCAACATTTGGATTACCTGTTATTTTCGGGCCAAATTTCAGCAATTTTCGTGAAGCATGTGAGCTTATAAACCTGGGTGGTGCTAGTTCAATTAGTAATATTCAGGAATTGAAAAAAATCCTTGATCAAATGATATTAAGTTATGATTTGCTAAAAAAACAATCATTGGTTTCTGGAAAATATGTTCAATCTAACATTGGTGCTACAAAGATTATTATGGACATTATTACTGAATTTAAACAGGATCCGGATGCAAAGGATAACAACATGACTGTGTAGATAAATCAGACCTTTGCCTTTTTTCTACAGATAAAAATAAGATTCTGATTTACACAGGTTAGGTCATTAACAAAATTCAGTTACTAATGAATAACCTGTTGATAATTATATGATAAATTAAGAAATCAACGATCAGATCAACACATTATCAATTTGTTAACATTGTCCTGTTAATAATTTTAGTTGTCGGATAGATTTTACATTTCTTACTTTCGTTATCCATAAATTTTCAAAAGAAAAAATGTATTTCATTATTTGCGAGATGATTAAAAATCATCTTTATGATATTTTATTCTATGTATAAATAAAACCACTTCACGAATGTTAATGTTTATAAAAGAAACCGCAGTAGAAGAAAGCAAAATGCAAAAGACCTATTCATATGAGGAAGTGTTCAGGAGTACGCTGGAATATTTTAAAGGTGACGAACTTGCGGCGAAAGTATGGGTAACAAAATACGCAATAAAAGATTCCTTGGGAAATATTTACGAGCTGAACCCTGATGAAATGCATCATCGTCTTGCGCGTGAAATATTCCGTATCGAAAAGAAATATTCCAATCCTATAAGTGAGGAATCAATTTACGAGGTATTAAAAGATTTTACGTATATAGTACCACAGGGAGGTCCGATGACCGGGATTGGTAATAAATATCAGATTGCATCTTTATCAAATTGTTTTGTTATCGGGCAGGAAAAAATGGCTGATTCGTACGGTGGTGTTATGAAAATTGACCAGGAACAGGTACAACTGATGAAACGGAGAGGAGGTGTTGGTCATGACCTGTCGCACATACGGCCAAAAGGAAGCCCGGTACTGAACAGTGCGCTTAGTTCTACGGGCATTGTTCCTTTTATGGAACGTTATTCAAATTCCACACGTGAAGTGGCACAGGACGGAAGACGGGGTGCGCTCATGCTCAGTGTGTCAATAAAACATCCTGATGCCGAGAGCTTTATTGATGCAAAGATGGAAAGTGGTAAAGTTACCGGTGCAAACGTATCGGTAAAAATTGATGATGAATTCATGCATGCTGTGGTAAATGATTTACCTTACACCCAGCAATATCCGGTTGATTCACCAAATCCCAAATACAGCAAGGTAATTAATGCCCGTACATTATGGAATAAAATCGTGTATAATGCCTGGAAATCAGCCGAACCGGGGATTTTGTTCTGGGATACCATTATCAGGGAGTCAGTGCCCGACTGTTATGCCGACCTGGGTTACCGTACCCTTTCGACCAATCCCTGCGGGGAAATTCCACTTTGTCCATATGACAGTTGCCGCCTGATTGCTATTAATCTTTACAGTTATGTTGATAACCCGTTTACAACCAATGCCCGGTTTAACTTCGACCTTTTTAAGAAACATATACATGTCGCGCAGCGGATAATGGACGATATCATCGACCTGGAGCTTGAAAAAATTGATGTGATACTGGCAAAAATAAATTCTGATCCTGAAGACCCAGAGGTTAAGCGTGTCGAAAAGAATTTGTGGGAAAATATACGTATCAAGGCGGTTGAAGGCCGACGCACAGGTATTGGAATAACAGCAGAAGGTGATATGCTCGCTGCATTGGGGTTACAATATGGAAGTGATAATGCAATCGATTTTTCAATTGAAGTTCAGAAAACTCTTGCTCTCGAAGCTTACCGCTCATCAGTATTACTTGCATGCGACAGAGGCCCTTTTCCAATATTTGATATGCAACGTGAACGCAATAATCCATTTATCCAGCGTCTTCGGAAGAGCGATGAACAATTGTATCTGCAAATGTCAGAACACGGACGTCGTAATATCGCCCTGCTTACAATTGCTCCAACCGGCACTACAAGCCTTATGACACAAACCACCTCAGGTATTGAGCCTGTCTTTATGCCTGTTTATAAACGACGCCGTAAAGTAAACCCAAACGATACCAATGTTAAAGTTTCTTTTACCGACGATGTCGGTGATGCATGGGAAGAATACAACGTGTTCCATCATAAATTCGTTACCTGGCTCGAAACCAATGGTTATAATATAAGCGAGGTGATGAAATACAATGATAACCAGATACAGGAAGTCGTTAAGAAGTCTCCTTATTATAAAGCGACATCAAATGATGTGAATTGGGTTAGTAAAGTGAAGATGCAGGGAGAAATTCAGAAATGGGTCGACCACTCTATCAGTGTTACTGTAAATGTGCCCGCAGATGCAAACCAGGAACTGATCAGCAAAATATATGAAACAGCATGGGAAAGCGGATGCAAGGGCATAACAGTGTACAGGGAGGGTTCACGTTCTGGAGTCCTCGTGTCGGCAAAAACAGAATACAAAGATACACCTGTTCATCCCGACCAGCAGATCAAACGTCCAAAAGTATTAGATGCAGAGATTGTAAGGTTCCAGAATAACAAGGAAAAGTGGATTGCCTTTATAGGGCTGAAAGATGGCAGTCCTTATGAGATATTTACCGGGGTTGATGATGAGGAAATATTTCCGGTACCAAAGTCAATTACTAAAGGAAAGATTATAAAAACCAAAGATGGAACGGGAAAATCGCGCTACGATTTTCAATATACCGATAAGATTGGATATGAAAAGACATTTGGTGGTTTGTCGCATATGTTCAATAAGGAATTCTGGAATTATGCAAAACTGATTTCCGGGTTTCTAAGGTATGGAATGCCTATAAGCCAGATAATTAACCTTATTTCTACCCTTCAACTCGATAGCGAAACAATTAATACCTGGAAAAACGGGGTAGAACGTGCTTTGCGAAAATACATTCCGAACGGTACAAAGCAGCCAGGAGCCAGATGCAGTAACCCAGGCTGTGGATCCGATACCCTGGTATACCAGGAAGGATGCCTGATTTGCTTAAGCTGTGGCACCTCGCATTGCAGCTAAATACTTCCCTGATAATTTGGAACTTTCTAATACATAAATGTAGTAAAATTGCGCAGGGGACATTTCTGAATAATGTCCCCTTTTTGTGTTTTTCTATTTTCTGCAATTTCTTAGATATTTTGCAAATTTACAGGGTAAAAAATTACATTAATTTAAAATGAAAAAACACCTCTGGTTATTGTTATTTTATTTTTATAGCTGGACTGTCTCAGGTCAGGAAGTCCTCAATGATTCGGTGCTTCTTAATAGAGTTTATGATGAAGCACTTAAAGACCAGACTTCTTATGATAATCTACGGTATCTCACCAATGTGATAGGGGGGCGTGTATGTGGCTCTCCACAGGCTGCTGCCGCTGTGGAATGGTCGGAGCAGTTGTTGCGGGAATCAGGTGCCGATACTGTTTACCGTCAGGAGTTAATGGTAAAGAACTGGAAGCGGGGTGATAAAGAATATGCATCAGTTACTTCAACGAAATTCGGGTTTCGTGAAGTAAATATTGCCGCTTTAGGTGGATCATCGCCGACTCCTCCAGGAGGGATAGTCGCCAGGGTGGTGGAAGTACAAAGCTTTGATGAGCTGGCTAAGCTGGGAAAGGAAGCCGTTGCAGGGAAAATTGTTTTTTTTAACCGGCCGATGGACCCGGTTCATTATTACACATTTGAAGCTTATGGTGGGGCCGCCGGCCAGCGGGTAAGCGGGGCATCAGAAGCCGCCAGGTACGGTGCCGCAGGCGCTATTGTCCGTTAAGCGAGGATGAATTTCCTCATACCGGGTCAATGCATTATTCGGCCGACGACAAGTTAAGCCTTCCTGTAGCTGCAATATGTACACGTGATGCAAACATTCTTAGTAACTGGCTTCATAACGATAAGAATCTTAATTTTTATTATAAGCTGAACTGCAAAACATTGCCCGACGTTCAATCATTCAATGTTATTGCTGAGATACAGGGGACGGATTTTCCCGGTGATGTCATTACAATAGGCGGGCATCTCGATTCATGGGACATTGATCCCGGTGCACATGATGATGGTGCAGGATGTGTTCAGGCAATTGAAGTTCTGAGGATAATAAAAAAACTTGAAATTAAACCAAAGCATACGATTCGTATTGTAATGTTCATGGATGAGGAAATGGCACAGAGAGGCGCACTGAAATACAGTGAAAATGCTCTTGCAAAAAAGGAACATCATATCGCTGCCATTGAATCAGACAGGGGAGGACTCACCCCGGTAGGGTTTTCAATAGATGCACCGGATTTTCAGGTAGAAAAAATAAAAAGCTGGAAGATGTATTTTGATAATTATGGGCTTCATGATATAGGAAAAGGTGGCAGTGGAGTCGATATCGGACCTCTTAAAAAGCAAAACGTGCCGCTGATTGCCCTGGTTACAGAGTCGCAGAGATATTTTGAATTTCATCATTGCGCTAATGATACTTTTGAGAATTTAAACAGGCGCGAACTGCAACTCGGTAGTGCTGCCATTACTTTTCTGGTACTTTTAATAGACAGGTATGGATTGTAATTTTAATAATTCCTGGAAATGTACCACATGTTAATAATTTACCATTAATTTTGCCGATAATTTAAATTAGAAATTATTGAAATGGAACAATTATTTATTATTGCCGGCCAGATAGGCCTGACAGAATACCTTTTAATTGGATTAGCCCTGCTGTTATTGTTTGGTGGCAGGAAAATACCTGAACTTATGAAAGGCCTCGGACAGGGAATAAAAGAGTTTAAAAAAGCTTCCCGCTCCGAAGATGTTCCTGCTGATGCTGCAAATAATGATAAAGAAGGACAGCCAAAAGTATAAAATATTTCTGCAAAAGCATCATTATCAGGAGGGTATTATAATACATTATCTCTGCCTTATATTTTTATTATTTGCTTATACCTGCACCAATTAATCTGATTGTTTTATTCTGCTTTATGTACGCCTTTTGTTAATAAGATGTCGAATATTTTTCAGATATTAAAACAATACTCTACTTCGGTTAATGCAGATGAAGTTACAGAAAGTCTTAAAGATATCCTGGCACAGAGTCATGATTTATTCACATTTGAAAACCTTAAACTACTTTACAGTATTATTGATCTTACATCTTTGTCAATTTCTGACAATGAAGGAAAAATAAAAGCAATCTGCTCAAGGATAAATGAATTCGGACATCTTTATCCTGACTATCCAAATGTTGCAGGTTTATGTGTTTTCCCGCCATATGTTGGATGTGCAGTTCACAATATTAAGGTACCCGGCGTACGTATTGTATCAGCGTCAGGAAATTTTCCGATGGGACAGACTTTTTTCGGGATAAAAGAGCAGGAGCTGAAGATGTCAATAAGTGCCGGTGCCAGGGAAATAGATGTTATTATGCCAGTTGGCGGTTTCCTTGAAGGTAATTTTAATGCGGTATTCAGTGAAATATTGAAACTGAAAAATATTGCCGGCAGGTCAAAGCTTAAGGTAATCCTTGAAACAGGAGCATTGAAAAATCCTGAGAGTATCAAAACAGCTTCAATAATTGCAATGGAAGCAGGGGCAGATTTTATTAAAACCTCAACCGGAAAATTAGAACCTGCCGCAACAAATGAAGCCGTATATATAATGGTAAAAACTATCCGTGAGTATTACCTGAAAACAGGTATTAAAGTAGGAATAAAACCGGCCGGTGGAATTACTACTGTTGACAAAGCATTGAATTATGTAGCAATAGTAAAGCAAATACTTGGAGATTCATGGTTAACCCCGGAATATTTCCGTATCGGTGCAAGCAGCCTGGCCAACAATGTATTAGAAGGGCTTATTAAATTCAAAGTTTAATTGATCGAAGCTGGTTTTTCAGGGTAAGAATTTCAACCTCAAGTTCTTTGTTACGTTGTTCTAATTACTTATATGCCGGTTTCCTTTGTGTCATGGAAGTGGATTATTTAAAATAGTGACTGGTGATTGGTCTTGGTTCTTAGAATTTGAAATCGCCAAGAGTTTCATCAAGTTGTTTAAGCGCTGTTTCAAGCTGATCGTCATTTGGCGCAACACCATGCCAAAGGTGTGTGCCGGTCATAAAATCGACACCCATTCCCATTTCAGTTTTCATAATAATCATAACTGGCATTTTCCTTCCGGTAATACTTTTTGCCATATCCATGATATTAATTATGCTGGTCATATCATTACCGTTCATTTCAAGGGTTTCCCATCCAAATGACTTCCACTTGTCAAGGAGGTTTCCCAAAGGAATGACATCGTCGGTGGAACCATCAATCTGTTTTCGGTTATAGTCAATAACAGCGATTATATTGTCTGTCTTGTGAGCAGGGGCAAACATGGCCGCCTCCCAAATCTGACCTTCCTGTATTTCTCCGTCGCCAGTCAGGCAGTAAACCAGTTTATTGTCTCCATTCAGTTTTTTTGCAAGTGCAGCACCGATGGCAACCGATAGTCCCTGTCCTAAGGAACCGGAGGATATCCTGATCCCGGGAAGGTTTTCATGTGTGGCAGGATGTCCCTGTAGCCGGGTACTAAGTTTTCTGAATGAAGCGAGTTCGCTTACTGGGAAATATCCTGAACGGGCAAGCACACTGTACCAGGCAGGGGATAAATGGCCGTTGGAAAGAAAGAATAAATCCTGACCTTTACCATCCATATTAAAATTTTCAGGATCATGATCCAGAATATGAAAATACAGTGCTGTAAGGAAATCGGCACATCCCAAAGAACCACCCGGGTGTCCGGATTTTGCAGCATTAGTCATCCGCAGAATATCACGCCGTACCTGTGTGGCAATTCTTTTTAACTCTTCAATAGAATGCATAAATTTATGGTTTACTTATTTATCCATCGCCACACATCGTTGAAATTGGCGAATATCAGCAGTGAGAAAAGTATAATCATTCCTGCTATCTGGGCATATTCAAGAAACTTATCTCCTGGCTTCCTGCGGAAAATAATCTCATACATTAAAAACATTACGTGTCCTCCATCCAGAGCCGGTATAGGAAGGATATTTACAAATGCAAGAATAACAGAAAGAAATGCAGTCATGTTCCAGAATAAATGCCAGTCCCATGATTTTGGGAAAATACTGCCAATAGTACCAAAACCTCCTAACTGTTTTGCCCCTTCACGGGTAAATACCAGTTTAAATTGCTTGATATAACTCACCAGTGTTTCCACGCCCAGATTTATACCGGCAGGGATTGATTCGAAGAATCCGTATGTAAATTTTTTTGTTTCAAAGAATGAATGTGCCTGCCTGAAAGCAACACCAATTTTACCTTGCGATGTAACCGTTGTCGATATCTGCATCGGGCTACCATCCCTTTCGACCGTGAGACTTACAGTGCTGTCTTTTAACCGGTCAAGTTGGCTGATAAACTCATATGCAGAAGGAGTTTCAATTTTATTTACAGCAACAATTTTGTCATTCTTTTTCAGTCCGGCTTTTTGTGCGGGATTACCCGGAATAACACTGTCGATTACAAAAGGAAAGCTAAAATCAACCAGCATACTTACTTTTTTTGATATCATACGCTGGGCAAAATTGCGTGGAATATTGATTGTAAGAGTATCATTGTTTCTTTCAACAGAAATTGTCCTGGCATTATCGATGAGAATGTGGGAGGACAGGTCTACAAATCGCTCTATTCTGAAGGTGTCGACTTTAAGAATTTTGTCACCGTTTTTAAGGCCGATTTCCAGAGCAAGTGAATCGCAGACAATACCATACTTTGCGTTTTCTGCCGGCACGTATTTCTTTCCCCATGTGAAAAGTATCATGGAATAAATTCCAAGAGCCAGAAGAAAGTTAACAACCACTCCGGCAATCATGATCATCAGGCGTTGCCATGCAGGTTTAGACCTGAATTCCCAGGGTTCGGGAGGTTTTTTCATCTGTTCCAGGTCCATTGATTCATCTATCATTCCTGAAATCTTTACATATCCCCCAAGAGGTATCCAACCTATTCCAAATTCAGTATTTTCAATATCGGTTACATTGTCTTCTTTATTTTTCGAAAATAATCTGGCACGCCAGACATTATTGATTTTTCGTAGTTTAATTATAGAAAACCAGGCATTAAAAAACAAGTAGAATTTTTCTATTCTGGTTTTAAACAACCTGGCACAGATAAAATGACCAAGTTCATGTAATATGACCAGGATAGTCAGGCTAAGCAATAATCCAAGTATTTGAGTGACAATTCCCATAAAATATTAGTATTAGATATAATCAGATGTTATTTTTCTTGTTTCAATATCAGTATTTACAAAATCTTCATAAACCGGGTTATTGATATAACTGACCTTTGACATTACTTTTTCAATAATATCAGGCATTTCGGTAAATTTGATTTTTTCATTTAAAAAAGCTTTAACCACCACTTCATTGGCAGCATTAAGAGTGCATGGGGCGTTCCCTCCTTTTTTCAATGCATAATAGGCAAGGGGGAGATTTCGGAAAACATCAATATCCGGTTTTTCAAAACTAAGGATTGGGTAACAGTTAAAACTGAAACGGGGAAAGTTTGACTTTAGACGCTGTGGAAAGGTTAACGCGTATTGAATAGGCAGTCTCATATCTGGTAATCCCATCTGTGCTTTCATTGAACCATCTTCAAACTGGACAATCGAATGTATAATTGACTGTGGGTGAACCACGACTTCTATCTGTTCAGGACTTAATCCGAAAAGCCAATGGGCTTCTATTACTTCAAGACCTTTGTTCATTAATGTCGCGGAATCAACCGTGATCTTTTCTCCCATACTCCAATTTGGGTGGTTAAGTGCATCGGACCGGGTTACGGTATTTAAAAAATCGATATTTTTTCCCCTGAAAGGACCACCTGAGGCAGTGAGAATAATTTTTTCCAAAGGATTATTTTCTTCACCTGCAAGGCACTGGAATATTGCTGAGTGTTCTGAATCGACAGGATAAATATTTACATTATTTTCCTTTGCAATACGGTTAATAAGTTCACCTGCTATGACCAGAGTTTCCTTGTTCGCTAATGCAATATCCTTACCTGCTTCTATGGCTTTTATCACCGGATATAAACCAGCATAACCAACTATTGCTGCCAGGACAATATTTATTGAGTGATCTGATACTGCTTCAGCAACGGCATCTTCTCCTGCATTAATCCTGATATTCAGTTTTTCAAGGGCTTTTTTAACAACAGAATATTTAACCTGATTAGCTATAACCACTTCTTTAGGCCTGAATTTCAAGGCTTGCCTGATAAGCAACTCAGCATTCCAGTTTGCAGTAAGCAAGTCGATTTCAAAATAATCAGGATATTTATCTATTACATCAAGTGCCTGAATACCAATTGAACCAGTAGAACCAAGTATAGCAACATGTTTTTTCATAAAATATTCCGGTTCAGGAAGGGATCAGAAAATGACATATTTTTCAGGATCAAGTGGTGCGCCGTTGTACCATAATTCAAAGTGCAGATGCGGACCGGTCGACAATTCTCCTGTATTTCCGATAAGGGCAATTGGTTCACCGGCGGTTACATGGCTGCCGATCGATTTCAGTAACTCTGAATTATGTTTGTAAACAGTAATAATATTATTGCGATGCTGAATCTGCAGGATATACCCAAAATCGACCGACCAGGTTGCATCAACAACAGTACCGTCAAGTACAGACGTGATAACGGAATTCTGAGCAGCAACTATATCTGTTCCGAAATGGTTATTTACCACATTGAACTTTGCAGTTATAAGTCCTTTTAAAGGTGGGAAGAAATGAATATTACTGAGAGCATTGCTGTATGTCTTGCGATCCACACCGGAAATATTAAGTTCATCTTCCCGTTCAACGCGCTCGCGGAGATCCGAATCCTGTTTTGACCGGCTGAATTTGATGTTTTCATATTGATTAGAAGTATCTTCTTTAAAATCAGTGATATTAACAACTTTTCCGTCAATTATATTTTTCAGGTTTGCAAAGTACTGGTCGCGCAGGTGCAATTCATATTCAAGAGAATCAACTTTAAGTGAATTACTGAAAATCTGTTTTCGCATGTTTCCGTCGGGATAACCCGGAATAAATTCACGTAATGGGGTAAATGCAATAAGCACAGTAACCGAAAAGATGAGAATTATGGCTCCAAGACCAACCACAACAAACACATTCATCCTCGACAGGCGGAAAGAAACAACCTCTTCAAAGGTTGTATCATTAAGGATTTTTAAATAATACTTATCCCTGAACCTGCTGAAAATGCTGGTTTTCTTTATCTTCCTTTTTTTTATCATCATCCTGATGTGCAGACGTGCAGCCTCAATAACGCAAAAATAGAAACTTTAGTTCAAAATCCGAAAAAGCAGGAAGTTACGCAGCTCAGGAACGAAACAATGTAAGATTTCAATCAATCAATTGATCCTACCATTTTTACCGGGTCTACCCACTTAGTAAAATCTTCATCAGTAACAAAACCCAGGTCAATTGCAGCTTTTCGTAAAGTTGTGTTTTCAGCAAAAGCTTTCTTGGCAATCAATGCTGATTTTTCATAACCAATATATGGATTTAGTGCAGTAACCAGCATCAGAGAATTTTCAAGATTTTGTTTTATTGTCTCATAGTTGGGCTCAATACCAACTGCACAATTATCGTTGAAAGAAACGCAGGCATCGCCGATCAGCCTGGCTGAGTGTAAGAAATTATAGATAATGACCGGTTTGAAAACATTCAGTTCAAAATGGCCATGCATTCCTCCGACCGTTATTGCAATATCGTTACCTATAACCTGGGCGCAAACCATGGTAAGAGCTTCAATCTGGGTCGGATTAACTTTTCCAGGCATTATTGATGAGCCTGGTTCATTGGCGGGGATAATTATTTCTCCGATTCCGCTTCTGGGCCCGGAAGCAAGAACACGGAGATCGTTTAAAATCTTCATAATACTTACGGCGATGGTCTTAAGAGCCCCCGAAGCTTCAACCAAAGCATCATGTGATGCAAGCGATTCATATTTGTTGGGAGCAGTGATAAATGAATAGCCGGTGAGATCAGAAATCTTTGCTGCAACTTTTTCGGAATAACCTTTAGGGCAATTAATGCCGGTACCAACAGCAGTACCTCCCAATGCCAGTTCTGATATATGAGGCATAGTATTTTTTATTGCCTTAAGTCCATGGTCAAGTTGTGACACGTAGCCCGAAAATTCCTGGCCCAATGTCAGCGGTGTTGCATCCATCCAATGTGTCCGGCCTATTTTAACAATATTTTTAAAATCTTTCGATTTCTTATCAAGTGTATTTCTCAGGCGTATGATCCCCGGAATTGTTGTTTCAGCTAACATTTTAAATGCTGCAATATGCATTGCAGTTGGAAAGGTGTCGTTTGAAGATTGTGATTTATTAACATCATCATTTGGGTGGATCATAGGTTTTCCTTCCCCGAGCTTATTTCCTGCAATAACATGAGCACGGTTCGAAACAACTTCGTTAAGGTTCATATTCGATTGTGTACCCGATCCTGTTTGCCAAACAGTTAAAGGAAACTGGTCGTACAGTTTACCTTCTAGAATTTCATCACAAACTTTTCCGATAAGTTCGCATTTTTCACGCGGTATTACACCAAGTTCGAAGTTTGTTAAAGCTGCCGCTTTTTTAAGATAAGCAAATGCATCGATTATCTCCCGGGGCATAAGATTATTGCCGATTTTAAAATTTTCAAATGATCTTTGAGTCTGGGCTCCCCAGTATTTTTCTGCAGGAACTTTTATTTCACCCATTGTATCCTTTTCGATTCTGTATTCCATTGAAAATCGTATTTATTTGGTTATTAATATTTTTTACAATATTACATAAAGATTTCTTTCGATACAATCTTTTTCAGCATATTATTCGCCGGCAAATTCCATAAGATACGTTTTCATAAATTCATTCAGATCGCCATCGAGAACCTCATTTACATTAGATGTTTCAAAACCTGTCCTCACATCTTTAATCAATTTATAAGGGTGCAAAGTATAACTGCGGATTTGGGAGCCCCATTCAATTTTTTTCTTTTTACCCTCAACCTCAGCCTGTATTTCACGCCTTTTGCGTAGTTCCAGTTCATAAAGCTCCGATCGTAACAACCTTAGTGCATTCTCTTTATTCTGTAACTGTGAACGGGTTTCTGTGTTCTCGATTACAATACCTGTGGGATGGTGATATAATCTTACCCCGGTCTCAACCTTGTTTACATTCTGCCCGCCTGCACCGCTTGAACGATAAGTATCCCAGCTTATCTCACCGGGATTGATAATGATCTCAATAGAGTCGTCAATTACCGGAGATACAAAAACAGAAGCAAATGTGGTTTGTCTTTTATTCTGGGCATTAAAAGGAGAGAGTCGTACCAGCCGGTGTACCCCGCTTTCTGCTTTCAGGTAACCATAAGCATAGTCGCCCGTAAATTCAAGTGTTACCGATTTTACGCCTACAATTTCACCGGGTTGGAAATCAATCTCCCTGACCTTGTAATCATTTCTTTCACCCCATCGTATGTACATTCTCATCAGCATATACGACCAATCAAGGCTTTCAGTACCTCCGGCGCCGGAATTGATTTTTACAATTGCTCCTAAAATATCTTCTTCCTTTTGAAGCATGTTTTTGAATTCCAGATCTTCTACCAGTTTCATGGCAGTGTTGTATAAAACATCAACCTCTTCGGCAGAAGCTTCTCCTGCAGTGAAAAAGTCAAAAATCACTTTCAGGTCTTCAATTCCTGATTGAACCTTCCTGTAAGCATCGGTCCATTGTTTGACAGAAGATAATTGCTTAAAGTGTTTTTCAGCAGATTTTGGATCGTTCCAAAAATCCGGAGCCTGGGTTTTTTCCGTTTCCAGCGCTATCCTTGCTAACCTGGCATCAATGTCAAAGATGCCTCCGTAACGCTTCCCCGCGTTTTATCAAATCTTTGATCTGTTCAATAATTATCATCCGATAAATTTTATGCAAATTTAAAATATTTCTTTTATTCTTTTTCGAAATCAGTTTTCATGACCTGCGACACAATGCTGAGTTCATAACCCCTGCTTTGGGAAAACCTGAAAATTTCTGCCTTTAACCGGAAAACATCTTTGGTCTTGGATTGCTTAACTTTCTTTTGTATTTCCCTTTCAATCATGTCATAATATTCCTGTGTATCTATCTTCTCTGAAGCCGACTGTATTGCCTCGTCAGGAATTCCGGCTGCCCGTAGTCCTGACTTTATCTTTACTGTTCCCCATTTGTTAATCCGGATTTTATCATGGTAATAGCTTAATGCGAAACGGTTTTCATTAATATAGTTTTCAGTTACAAGCTTCTGAATAATATTTGCTATATTCTTATCAGAGAGCGTCCATTTTATTAACCTGTTCCTAATCTCCTGCTTCGAGCATTCCTTAATGCTGCAAAATTGTTCTGCTTTTTGCAGAGCTTCCTCAGAAGTTATTTTGCCTGGTAATTGTTTCATGCTGGCATTTTTATGTAAATAGAAATAATGAATTACGGCACCACAAAATAATATTTCACAAATGGTTTGCAAAGCAACCAAAAACAATTCATTACTGCAACCATATGCTGAGTTTGCCAGGTCTTATGCCGAATTCTGCATAACATTCATTTTTATCAATCAAGTAACTATTCAATGTTAGTGACCAACTAATTATCAGTAATCCATATTCACATTCACCGGAGAACATTATTGAAAAGGAGTAAAAATAATTGAAAGGTCAGATTATCTGAATGACAACAGAATATTTTAAAAAAAGTAAAATATTCAGGTCATATTCATCACCTGGTTATATTAATAATGTAAAAGCACAATATATGAAATTGAAAAAAAACATAACCGGGATTATTGATGATTTGGCAGGTTTGTTTTTTCCGAGAATTTGCTGTGCCTGTTGTGAAGTTTTGCATAAGCATGAAGAAGTTCTTTGCACTTTATGCCTGTACCGGCTTCCCAGGACAAATTTTCACATGTTGGCTGATAATTCAGTCAGCAGGCTTTTCTGGGGTAAAGTACAGGTATTTCAGGCAACTGCCTTTTTCATTTTCAGTAAGGGGAGCCATTATCAGAAGCTTATTCATCAGTTAAAATACCGGGGGAAAAAAGAAGTCGGTTATTATCTGGGCCGCATTTTTGGTAACGATTTAAAAGAAAGCAAAGACTACAGAAATATTGACATGGTAATACCTGTACCATTACATCCCGGTAAACAAAAAAAACGTGGTTTTAACCAGAGTGAAATTATTGCAGAAGGCATTGCATTCTCGCTTAATGTAAATGTCAATGTAAGCAGTTTATTCAGGAAAATCAATAATGAGACACAAACAAGAAAGACAAAATTTGACCGGTGGAATAATGTAAAAGAAATTTTTGGAGTTAAAAATGAAGAGCTTCTTGAAAATAAGCACATATTACTTGTTGATGATGTTGTTACTACCGGTGCTACACTTGAATCGTGTGTTAACACATTATTGATGGTAAAAAATATTAAAGTGAGTATTGCAACACTTGCTGCAGCATGAAAAAAAATATGGAATCCGTCAGTTTCAATATATGCAGGATTTATTGGCAAACTATTTCCCCCTAATTCCCATCCCGCCAATAAGTCCATTCCTTTACTTTTCTCATATCCTTTAACATTAACTACGAAAAAAGGCTCCCGAGGGAGCCTTTTAGCTTTTTATTTAAGTTACTTTATTCTTTTACGCAATAAAGTTTTACTGTTCAACATTTTTTCCATCGCTGGTGAACTTATAAATATGATTGTTCTGGTTATTATTACTGAATGTCAACGTACCTTCACATGGAATTGGATCACCGTCGAGAATTGATTCATAGTTGGTATATTCCTGGTAGTAACTGTTTTCAGCATCATTAGCCATAATGGTCAGGTTTTTATGTTCTAACTGGTCAATTTCAAAGATTTTTTCTTCGTTGACAAAACCTATATTTTCAACGTAGTTATATAAAAATCTGTTTTCATCAGTCAAATCATATTTTGCCTTAAGAGTAATGTTTAATACCGGGAACCCGGTAAAATACACACCAGATTCAGTTCCGACAGCATCATCCTGCCAGTGCCAGTTGTCTGTATATTCGTAAGTGCCAGAAAATGTTTTTGTAATCTGTGTGAACCCTGCATCCTCAGGATTTGGATATTCTGTTTCATCCAGGTTGTAAGTAATATAGACCCGGTAGGTACCATTTGTTTTAACAGTAATTTCGAAACTGAAATTAATATCACGGTTCATGGTATTTCCATCTTCCCAGTCATTACCTTTAATAATAAGGCCACCCTCATTTACAGTATCCCGGGTTGTGGTATAATCCTGTAAATAGCTTACAAGGCTGTTCGAGAAATTAAATGTTTTTGTTTTAACATCCTGCCAGTTGTAGTTCACCATTCCGGTAGCTTCTTCACAATTATCGTTAGCCCAGTTAAATTCTTCATTGAACTTGTTATACAGACTGATATATCCACTTTCCAGTGTCCAAACAGCAGATAACCGGCTATCGCGTGAACGGAATGAAAGCCATGGATCATTTTCACCTCTGCGACAATCATTGAATAATGGAATTGTGAGGATCAACGCGAAAATCAGAATCAAGGTTTTCTTCGTCTTCATAATTGAAATCATTAATATTGTTATATTGAAAAAAAGTTTACAAATTTATCTTGTTTTTAATTCATTGCAAATTTTCTAACGAAATTTTTTTTAAAAACAATTTTTAGCCTGTTCCGGTGCATTTTATTTTTCCAATATTCTCAACGGAAAATAGCAGCCTTTTCAGGTAATTGATTATTGAGAACGGGACCAATTTTTGTTCTTAAAACAATGACGATATATTATATACATTGGTTGTGTGCTGATTTATATTTTGATTGTCAATATATTTTTTTGGTTGCGGCTTCTTATCGAGATATTTTTTGATATAAGATCAAGTGAAAATCCGGCCTTGTTAAGTTCGTCCCAGAAACCCGGATATGATTTAATTACAACATCCGGTTTTCTTATGGTGATATTATTATTTGCAAGGCTTAAAGGGGCAAATGACATTGCCATGCGATGATCCTTATAGGTTTTAAAGGTAATTTTATTTTGCTGTATTTCGTCTTTTCTGCCATTCCATTCCAAAACTCCGTTTGACGGTTCATCAAGAACTACTCCGATCTTTCCGGATTCATCAATAAGTGCTTGTATCCTGTCAGCTTCCTTAATACGGAGATTCTTCAATCCGGTTAATCTGAAAGGAATATTTAACTGTGTGAGGGTAACGGCAACCGTTTGTGCAAGATCGGGATTTCCTGAAAAATCGAAATCGAATTTATCGATATTTAAAGGCACTTTTCTAAGTTGGATACCGTCTGGAAGCACCTTTGTTTCGACACCTAATGAGCCGAAGATGTCTGCAATAACAGCATCCCCCTGAAGGCTGGGTCTGGTAAGTCCGCTGAGAAAAAAGTCCGACTGTTTTGAAAGCGCTGCAATCTCGTACCAGTAAGATGCTGCTGTCCAGTCAGATTCAACAGTAATATCACTGCTTTTATATGACTGTTGCTTTATAATAATACGGTTATTTTTCCATGAATATTTTATCCCGAAATAGCTCATTAATTCAAGTGTCAACCTGATGAAAGGCTTTGAGGTCACTTTACCTTTCAGGGTAATTTCAAGTCCTCCGGGCAAAACAGGCGCTATCATCAATAAAGCACTCGTAAACTGGCTGCTAACCGTACCATCAAGTGAGACTTTTCCTCCGGTCAGTTTTGTGCCAATTATTTTGAGAGGCGGAAATCCTTCATTTTCAAGATAAGTAATATTAGCGCCTAATATACGTAATGCATCGACGAGAATGCCAACAGGTCTGTTTTTCATTCGATTACTGCCGGTCAATATCCACTCTCCGGGCCTGAATGATAACAATGCGGTTAGGAATCTGAATGCCGTTCCGGCGTTTCCCACTTTTATCACGCTGTTTTTAAAGCTCAATGCATTTACAAGTAAGCGAGTATCTTCGCTTTCAGATAAATTTGATATACTGAATTCAGGCTGTGCCAGTACCTGTATAATAAGCAAACGATTGCTTATACTTTTCGAGGCGGGTAAATTAAACTCTCCTTTTATAATTCCGTTCGGGTGTGAAATCTTACAATCCAATGACGTTCAGTTTACAGTGAATTAATAAACTCCAGTGCTTCAAAGATATTTCTTTCTGTCGGATAATTATCGGTTATTACTTTACCGGTATCAGATAATAGGGTAAAATTTGCAGGAGTACCTGTGTTTTTTTTATCATGTTTGATATATTCAGTAATAAGATTATAATCTCCCATTGCAACTTCCGGCTTATTGAATTTCGAAACAATAAAACTACAAATCTGGTCTGATTTCTTCTGGTCGAAACCAAGGATTTTGCACGACAGGTACAATTCGCCCAGCATGCCATGTGCAACGGCAATACCATGAGGGATGGGTCTGCCATGACGAATAGACAAGCTTTCAAAAGCATGGCCCAGTGTGTGTCCGAAATTAAGTGCTTTCCTGAGGTTCTTTTCTCTAAAGTCAGTGGTTACAAAATGGCTCTTTATCTTTACCGATTCATAAATTAACTTCATTAAGAAACCATTTTCCAATTGATTATGATTAAATTGTAAAAGCGAATTATAATAATCTTTACCGGAAATTAATGCATGTTTAATCATTTCTGCAAAACCCGACAGAATATTTTGTTTGTCAAGTGTCTTTAAAAAAGCCGGGTAAATAAAAACATGGCAAGGTTCGAGAAATAATCCTATTTCATTTTTAAGATTTCTGAAGTTAATTCCTAATTTACCCCCGGTTGAAGCATCAACCTGCGCGAGCAAACTTGTCGGGAGGTTTATAAAATTTATGCCACGTTTATAAGTTGCAGCAGCGAAACCCCCCACATCGCAAATTACTCCGCCTCCCAGGTTAATCAATAAAGATCCACGGTCAGCGCCATTTTCGCTTAAAAAACTCCATATACCGCTGAGCGTTTCAAGTGATTTATTTTCTTCGCCGCTTTTTATTTCAATTACTTTTGAACTTTGACAGAGAGGCGTCCCTGAGAAAACCGGAAGACAATACTTACGGGTGTTTTCATCAACAAGTACAAAAACATTCTCATGCCGGTAACCTGATAATATCTGAAATAACTCAGTTATTATATTATCAGTGAAGTGTATTACAGAATTACCGGATTCAATTTTCATAATCAGCAAAGTTATTTATTGAGGTTTGACGAAAAACCATAATGTCCTAAAATATTTCCCAATTCATAATAAACATGCCGGGAGTAACTTATCAAACCAGCTTTTCCTGATTCAACCGATCCGGTGACCGGATCAAACATGCTCTCATCGGCATGAATGGTCAGTATGTCTGCATTAAACATATCGTAAAAACCGGGCGGTTTAATTTTATTCATTTTAAATTATTTTGTGTTTATTCTAATCTATGAATGACAAATTTAAAGAATTTTCTTATGATGTAACATTATACTGATAATTACAGGTACTAAGCCGCAAAGGAGTTTAAATTATTACCGGGACTGATTCAATCAGACTTTTCGTGTAATCTGATGAAGGATTATCATACAGATGATCTGATTCACCTGTTTCAATAATTTTCCCGTCCTTCATAACTATTATCCTGTCGCACATATATTTGATCACTGCAAGATCATGTGAAATGAAAATATATGTTAATGAAAATTCTTCTTTCAGGCTGTTCAGCAAATTTAACACCTGAGCCTGAACTGATACATCAAGAGCTGAAACTGACTCATCGCAGATGATGAATTCGGGAGAAGTTGCCAGTGCCCGTGCAATTACTACCCTTTGCCTCTGTCCGCCTGAAAGTTCGTGAGGATAACGGTTATAATATGATCCATCAAGGCCGGTTTTTGTCAGCAATTCACAGGTTTTTTTCTTTATGGTTATCTTGTCAGTACAGGTACTGTTTAACCATAATGGTTCAGAGATAGCTTCACCTGCAGTAATTCTGGGATTTAGTGATGAATAAGGATCCTGAAAAATGATCTGCATTTTATTCCTCAGATGCCTCGTTTCTTTCCTGTTAAGGGTTGATATTTTTACACCATTATAAATAACATCTCCGCCAGATGATTCAACAAGCCTTAGTATTGTCCGGCCGAGTGTTGTTTTACCACAGCCAGATTCCCCGATAAGTCCGACAGTCTCACCTTTATAAACTTCAAAGCTTACATTGTCGACTGCATAAATAAACTGCCTTTTATTACCGTGTAATGATTTACTGCTATCATACCTTTTACTGAGGTTATTAATTACAAGCAGAGGTTTTTGCACGTACAAATCCTGAAGGCGATTTATTCTTTTCTGGCTTGAATAATCTTCTGCTGTTACATCTTCCATGTGATCTTCATCAGACTTGGGATCGGCAAGGTAATCCTGCACGGTCAACAGTCGTTTTGGCCGGCTGTTCAAGGGAGGCCTGCATGCCAGCAGGCCTTTGGTATATGGATCATGTGGGTGGTTTAAAATTGTACCTGATTGTCCTTCTTCAACTATTTTACCTTTCTTCATAATGCATATTCTGTCGGCAATCTGCGAAATGACACCAATATCATGACTGATGAAAATGATTCCTGTCCGGTATTTTTCCCTGAGATGAACCATCAGGTCGAGAATTGTTTTTTGAACAGTAACATCGAGGGCAGTGGTCGGCTCATCTGCAATAAGGAGAGAAGGCATGCAGGCCATAGCCATTGCAATCATCACCCGCTGGCGCTGACCTCCGGATAACTGATGCGGATAGGAACAGAAAATTTCTTCAGGACGGGGTAATTGTACCTCAGCAAACCAGTCAATGGTTCTTTCTTTAGCAATATTTTTTGTCAATCTCCGGTGCAGCCGGATAACCTCCATTACCTGCTTTCCGCATGTTATTACAGGATTCAGTGATGTCATAGGTTCCTGGAAGATCATTGAAATATTGTTACCCCTGTAAGGTCTCAGTTTGTCTTCTTCCAGGCTGAGCAGATCAACACTGGTATTATCGGTATGGAACAATATCTGACCAGAGACAACGGATTGTCGCTTAGGTAACAAACCTAATAATGATAATGCGGTAACTGTTTTGCCTGAGCCCGATTCACCTAAAATACCCAGCGTTTCCCCTTTTTCTGTGCTGAAGCTTATGCCTTCAACTGCATTTATGACTTTACCTTTTGACAGGAATGATATGGCCAGGTCTTTAACTTCAAGCAGGGGCACGGTAAAATAATTGTTTACAGTTCAAGGTTCCAGGGTACAATATTTGGGGGGCAACTGACCCCTGGTTCATGCTATTCAACAGCCTTGTATTTTTCTGCCGCTTCTTTACGGATCATACCTAAAATAAGCAGTTCTGCGCTGGCATAGTTTGTTGCAAGCGGGATAACCAGGTTATCGCAGGTATCGAGAAGGCTCTGTATATCTTCGTGGTATTGTTCTTTAACAATCGGATCACGAAAGAAAATCACAATATCCACTTCTTTGTTTTTAATCATATCTGTGATCTGGTTATAACCCCCATATCTTCCGGGACTCATGTGTTTTACGGTTATGCCGCCAGCCTCGATAAATTCAGCAGTGCGACCGGTTGCAACAAATTTTACTCCCTGAACCCATTCTTCACGCTCTTTTAAGAACCTTACAAGGTCATTCTTTTTTGCATCGTGAGCAATTACTACGATATTTTTCATATACCTGAATGTATAAGTGTATTAAACATTACAAAATAAATCAAATTCAAATACATAATCAAGAAAAAAGAATATTTTTCGATTTATTAAACGTGCTGATCAGGATTTTGGATTTCTAAATTTTTGTATTCTTCCCCCGAAAAACTGACCACATAAGAATGAAAGGATCAGAATGGGGTAAGTATAAAAATCAAAGCCAATTTCAAAGTAAAATCGGAATACAACCACAAGTATTACCGGAATGTGAACTGAAAGAAACCAATCTATCGAATATTTCCTGGTACTTGCCCGCCAGTAACCGAAAGGCAGATTTGTAATTATTACGGATAAGGCAGCTTTGACAATATTTACAGTCATTTAATTGCTTTATTTTTACGATGTACAAATTTCCGGTTATTTTGTTCAAATTTATAATGAGTTGTGAGGATATTTTCTGATCCTGATCCCGGTTAATACCCGAATATATATTTTTCTGATTTTAATGTTAATGATAAACCGCAGTGAACACAGATATTAGCGTCCTCTGTTGTGATAAATTAAATTATTAATAATAACGGCAGATTCAGGAAACCACAGTGATAAAACCCGGGTTTGGGAATAGCTTTGCTACGCCGCTGCTGAGAAATCACACTATATTTCATTATAAAATTAATTAACATCTCTAAATATTCAAAAACCTTTACCCTAAATAATTTAAAAATAATTTTGTAAAAATGAAAATAGAGCTTATTTTTGCACCCCGATTTTTATGATAATTGAAAGAGAGATGAAGAAAGAAATACATCCGAAAAATTACCGTCTGGTGGTGTTTAAAGACATGTCGAACGGTGTTACCTTTATTTCAAGATCCACTGTGGCAACAAAAGAAAACACAACTGTTGACGGAGTTGAATACCCTTTGTTTAAACTTGAAATATCAAGTGCATCACATCCGTTCTTTACTGGGAAGATGAAACTGGTCGATACAGCAGGTCGTGTTGATAAGTTTATGAATAAGTATCAAAAACATATGGACAAACGCAAAAGTTAATTCTTTTTCATAGTGTTAATTTTTTTAAGCTCCAAAACCCGTTTTTGGAGCTTTTTTTTTCTAATTTTGTTAACTTTTCAGGTTATAATGCTGAAGATTTTTAGCTTTTTCACCTTCTTATAAATGCCCATTAATCTATAGCTTATTTACCTGGGTCGTTCAGATAATTAAAATAGTAAATTTAGCGTTATTGTAATCATTATTAGTTCAATATCAGTAAAATGAGCAACTATATATTATTCGACTATATTTCATGGGAAAGCCTTTTACCCTTTACATACACAAGACCGGTTAGCGAAATCAGGACAGGATATCCTTGAACATGTGTTTGAAATTATCCAAAAACAAAGAAAAACATTGAATTAAACAATACGGAAATTTAAATGGTCCCGGGAAACTAAAATGAATCACAAGTCAGAAATATCGATTATCCTGATTTTTATACCCATTCTTCTTTTTTTGGCTTTCATGACCAATGGGCAACCTATTATGGATAATAAAATAATCATAGATACCGACTGTGCTGCCGATGACCTTAGGGCAATATGCCTGTTCCTTGCAGAAAAAGAATGTTCGGTTGCAGCGGTCACAACATCTGACGGGGCATTGAAGCCAATTACAGGATACATTAAAGTACGTGCATTGCTTGAATATTTTAATTTACCGGATATCCCGGTAGCCGCCGGCCGTGAATTACCCGGGAACAACCCTCCTAACCGTGAGTTAAGTAAAAATATTGAATGGGGGAAAAAAGAAAAAACTGAAGCAAAAGGATCTATGGCATCACAACTTATTGCTTCAATTCTCGAAAAAGCAGTAAACCCTGTTACTTTAGTATGTCTTGGGCCATTAACCAATATTAATGACCTGTTAAAGAGCAATCCGCCGGCAATTAAGAAAATAAGAAAAATCATCTGGTATAACGAAACAATCAGCCCGTTGTCGGGGACAAATTATTATACCGATACTGTATCTGCCCGGTATGTATTATCTGCGAGTATACTGGTTGATGTAATAGACTCAAAAGAATCAGAATCAGATAATTTTGATATAGATTATCTTACATTGATCGGTGGTATTAAGACTCCTTATGGTGAGAGAATTTTCAGGAGTATGAACAATTCCCGCTTGATTAATGCAATGGAATCAGGGCATTTGAAATTATGGGATGACCTTGTACCCGTGTATTTTCTGTTTCCTGAGATATTTGATATGATAACTGATGTTCATAATCCGTATCACATCATATCAAAAGATTACAACTGTGAAGAAGTAAAGAAAAAAATACTTCAGATCCTTGCCCGGGAATATTCTTTGGAAAA
>Ga0247841_10001128_pt1 | contig 62972 bp, 73 predicted proteins | sample LaCruzMarch2015__2_FD_192410 | JGI IMG/M metagenome (GOLD analysis project Ga0247841, IMG submission 192410) | Freshwater microbial communities from meromictic Lake La Cruz, Castile-La Mancha, Spain - LaCruzMarch2015_18m | ecosystem: Environmental > Aquatic > Freshwater > Lake | place: Spain...
GTCAAAATTATCCGCGGCGTCGGTCACGAATATAGGAGGCCAAAAGGTTGTGAAGCTGGATACCAGGGATGGATTCCGCTATAAGCTGGAGGACGGCTCCTGGCTGCTACTGCGCTTCTCCGGCACAGAACCTCTGGTGCGCATATACGCTGAATGCAGTTCCACGGAAGAAGTGCAAAAACTAATACAATATGGCCAGGAAATGGTGGGGGTGTGAGACATGGTAAACCTGGACGACAATTCTGTTTATGCTTCCTTAGATAAATTCGGCATGGGGGCGCAGATTCGGGGCCTTCCGAGCCAGTGCCGCGAGGCCTGGGACAGGGCTTCCAGATTTATCCTTCCTGCCAGCTATTCCGATGTCGATAAAGTAGTTATTCTCGGCATGGGAGGCTCGGCCATCGGTGGTGACCTGCTGAAGGGCCTGGCTGCTGCATTGAGCCGCCCGCTTGTGCTGGTCCATCGCGATTATGACCTTCCCGCATGGGTGGATGACAAAACACTGGTAATTGGTGCAAGCTATTCCGGCAATACCGAGGAAACCATTTCAGGCTTCACACAGGCGATGAAAAAGCGCTGCAAGAAACTGGTTATCTCAACAGGAGGCAGGCTGACGGAACTGGCTCGCGAAAACAGTGTGCCGGTTTTCACCATTGAACACGCCTCTCCACCACGCGCGGCCCTGGGGTATAGTTTGCTACCCCTGCTGGCAATGATGCAAAGCCTTGGCTTTACAAGTGCCGAAACGGCGGACGTGGATGGCATGGTCAAGACCATGGAAACCCTCGGAGCAAGTTGGCAGGAAGACAGCCCCGTCGAACGAAACCAGGCCAAGACGCTTGCCGCCAGGCTGCATGAGAGAATTGCCGTTATTTACGGGGCCGGAATACTCACCGACGTTGCCCGCAGGTGGAAAACCCAGATCAACGAGAACAGCAAGCAGTGGGCCTTCTTCGAGACGCTGCCCGAGCTTAATCACAATGCGGTCCTGGGCTACCGATACCCGGTGGGCACAGCCGAACGAGTGTATGTCCTCTTCCTGCGCTGCCAATCACTACACCCGCGCACGCTCTTCCGCTATAAAATCACCGGCGAGCTGTTAGATCAATGCAGCATTCCCCACCAATACATAGACGGGCATGGAGATAATGACCTCACACGGGTCATGAGCCTTGTGCTGCTGGGGGACTGGGTCAGCTACTATCTGGCGATGCTCAACGGCATCGACCCGGTCCCGATTCCGGAGATAGATCTGCTCAAGAAGAAGTTGGCTGAGAAAAAATAGCTTTAGAGAATTATTATTTTTGGCTTATATTCTTAATTTTACGATAGAATAATTTTAGTTGGTATACATAGATATTCAAAGATTAAAATAGTTACTTTTTGAGTGCCTGTCATTGCTGGAAAATAATATGCGAGCATATGTGGGTATAACGGATAGCGATTGGTATAATCTGCTTCGCAACCAGCCTTCACTTGACGAAGTCAATTTCTGGCGGCCAAAAGATCTCCGTGAATTTAAGGCACTTAATCCCGGAGAATTATTCCTATTCAAACTTCATAGTCCCAACAATTACATTGTTGGGGGTGGCTTCTATGCTCATTTTGCCTTGTTACCAATCAGCTTGGCTTGGGAATCATTCGGCATCTCGAATGGGGCCATTACCTTACAACAGCTGCGAAACCGCGTGATAAAGTTCCGAGATCCTCATGTAGATTACAGAACTGACTTCAAGATAGGTTGCATTCTCCTCGAACAACCGTTCTTTCTTCCTCGGGAGAGATGGATACCAGTTCCAGATTGGGGCCCTTCAACGCAACAAGGTCGTATATACGATATGTTAGTTGAGCCAGGACGTTCACTTTGGTTCCAACTACAATCTAAAATAACACTCGTCCAAATGGTTAGCGAAGATTCACCAAGTTATGGTCAACCAGCACTTAATCTGCCACGGCTTGGTCAAGGAACATTTCGAGTTATGGTTACTGAGGCTTACAACTGGCGCTGTTCAATTACGAAAGAACGCACACTTCCTGCTCTTGATGCTGCACATATCAAGCCCTACTCAGAAAATGGCATGCATGCTGTCAATAATGGCGTTTTACTAAGACGTGACCTACATGCGTTATTTGATAAGGGATACGTGACTATCACACCATCTTTTAAGCTCGAGGTTAGCCGTAGAATTAGAGAGGAATATGAAAACGGAAGAGATTACTATGGTTTTCATGGAATGACAATGACCCTTCCTATAAAATATACAGATTATCCTTCGTCCGAATACTTAGAATGGCACAACATTAATGTTTACCGGGGATAAGCAAGAAAGATAGTACCTTAATAGGTGACGATACCTATATGCTTTGCTGTAACGTTCAAGTATACTTTACCTAATTGACCCAGGAGGGTCATACTTAATAATGCGTATAAATAAGAGGATTCTGTTAATCTACCCTGAGTACCCCGACACTTTCTGGAGCTTCAAACATGCCCTTAAGTTCGTTTCCAAGAAGGCAGCCTTCCCGCCGCTCGGCCTGCTGACGGTGGCGGCCATGCTCCCCGCCGGGTGGGAACTCAAGCTGGTGGATATGAACACAGGGCGATTGAGCGATAAGGACATCAAATGGGCAGACATGGTTTTCATCAGCGCCATGGTGGTACAGAAGGACTCAGCCAAAAACGTCATCAAGCACTGCAAGAAGCTTGGCGCAACTGTGGTGGCGGGCGGCCCGCTCTTCACCACGCAGCATGAGGAATTCTCCTGCGTGGACCATTTCGTGCTGGACGAGGCTGAAGTCACACTGCCCCCTTTCCTCGCGGACCTGGAAAAGGGATGCCTGCAAAGGATGTATTCTTCCAAGGTCCGCCCTGACATCAATATTACACCGGTGCCGCGCTGGGACCTGGTCCAGAAGAAAAAGTATTCATCCATGGTGGTGCAGTATTCGCGCGGCTGCCCCTACGACTGTGAGTTCTGCGATATCGTGGTGCTCAACGGTCACATGCCGCGCACCAAGGGACGGGAGCAGATGCTGCGTGAGCTAGATGCGCTCTACGCGACCGGCTGGCGGGACAGTGTTTTTATCGTGGATGACAACTTCATCGGCAATAAGAAGAAGCTGAAATCGGAAATGCTGCCGGCCATCATCGAATGGTCACAGAAGAGGCATTTCCCTTTTTCCTTCCACACCCAGACCTCCATCAACCTGGCCGATGACGGGGAACTTACCAATCTCATGATCAAAGCCAATTTCAACATGGTCTTCATCGGCATCGAATCGCCCAATAAAAATAGTCTGACTGAGTGCGGCAAATCCCAGAACTCGAGCCGTGACCTCATCGCCGCGGTGAAGAAGCTTCAGCACGCCGGCCTGGAAGTACAGGGGGGGTTTATAGTGGGCTTCGACAGCGATCCGGTATCCATTTTCCAGGACATCATCAATTTCGTGCAGAAAAGCGGCGTGGTGACGGCCATGGTAGGCCTGCTTCACGCGCCCAATGGCACGCGCTTATATAAGCGCCTGGAAGGCGAGAAGCGTCTCACCGGCAATTTCTCGGGCAACAACACCGACATGTCCATTAATTTCGTGCCGAAGATGAATGTAAATAAGTTGATGGACGGCTATCGCAAAATAATCAATACCATCTACGCTCCCAACCAGTACTACGCACGGGTAAAGACGTTCCTGCGGGAGTACCAACCTAAACGGCGGAAGATCTCGGTTATGAAATCGCAGAATATGGGGGCGTTTTTCAAATCGCTCTGGGTACTGGGAGTCCAGGGAAAGGAACGCTGGCATTTCTGGGACCTCATGTTCTGGACGGCATTCACGCGCCCGCGTTCGTTCTCATTATCGATGTCCATGGCCATCTACGGCTTCCACTTCCGCAAAATAGCCGAGGCAAATGCCCGGCAACTCAAGTTAGGTCAGGCCGTAGTATAGCCTCTCATTGCCTCAGTTGAGTGCGCATATTCAAGTATTGCTTTCTTTTTCACATCAAGGGCCCGCTTCTTTCGAAGCGGGCCCTTATTATATCTGCCGTTAGCCGGCTCTTTAACGCTTGGTGTACTGCGGCGCCTTGCGGGCGCGCTTAAGGCCGTACTTCTTGCGTTCCTTGATGCGGGAATCGCGGGTCAGCAGGCCGTGCTGTCGCAGTGGGCTCTTGAAGCTTTCATTAAGATCCACCAGGGCACGGGCGATGCCGTGCTTGATGGCGCCGGCCTGTCCGGTCATGCCACCGCCTGTCACCTTTATCTCAACATTATACTTGCCCGCGGTATCGGTTACCACGAACGCCTGCTCTATCATACGCCTGTGGTCAATCAGCGTGAAAAGCTCCTGGTAGGGCTTGCCGTTGATAATGATATTGCCGGAGCCTGAATATAATCTAACCTGCGCTATAGCGCACTTCCTTCTGCCCGTTCCGCGGTGATATGTTGCTGTACTCATTTGCCATTGCTCCCTTTGTCAGATTCTTTTGCGGCGGCCAACTGCGCCTGGTGCGGGTGCTTGTCGCCGGCATATACCTTCAATTTCTTGTACATGGTCCTGCCCAGCCTGCTGTTGGGCAGCATGCCTTTCACAGCATGCTCTATGACGCGTTCCGGGTGCTTTTGCAGCATCTCGCCCAGGGTCATGGACCTGATGCCGCCCGGGTAGCCGGAATACCTGTAATAATGCTTGTCTGTGAGTTTTTTCCCGGTGACCCTTATCTTTTCAGCATTAATGACCACCACAAAATCGCCTGTGTCCGTGTTGTTGGCGAACATGGCCTTGTGCTTTCCGATAAGCAGCCTGGCAACCTGGGAACACATCCTGCCCAGGGTCTGGCCACTGGCATCTACCAGATGCCATTTCCTTTCGATTTCACTTGCTTTAGGTGCATAGGTTTTCATATTTAAACTCCGAATTATCCGCGTAAATAACCTTCATAAGGCACAGGCCATGCGCCGGTGCCGTTGGCCCGGCCAGGCTCAGTTTTTTCCTCTCCAATATATTTCTAAATTCCTCGATTCCTATTTTCCCCGTCCCAACCCTTACCAGGGTGCCAACTATGTTACGCACCTGGTGCGTCAAGAACGATTTGGCCTTGACATGGAAGGCCATCTCATCGCCTTCCCTCTCAACTCCCGCATCGTAAATCGTACGTATCGTGCTCTCCTCCCTGTCCCAATCGGTAACAAATGAAGCAAAATCGTGTTCGCCTATGAGCAGTTTGCTGGCCAGGTCCATCTGCCCGGTATCAAGCTCCGCTGACACATGGTAATACATATCATTTCCCAGGGCCGCCCGTGGCCTCCTGTTTAATATCAGGTACCTGTATTCACGGCTTATAGCATCTTTCATAACATTGAACCTGGCTGAAACTGTACCGGCCTGGAGGATCGAGATATCCCGCGGCAGGAAATGGTTTAGCCCGCTGACAAATACCTTTACCGGCAGCGTAGAGCCCGTCCTGAAGCTGGTCACCTGGCCCCTGGCATGGACACCCGTATCGGTCCTGCAGGCGGCGATGACGCGCCGCTCCTCGCCCGTCAGCTTAAGAATGGCCTTCTCCAGCTCGTCCTGGATCGTAGCCTGATCCTTCTGCCACTGGAAGCCGAAATAACGTCCGCCGTTATATTCGACCACGAGAACAATTTTTCTTAACTTGTTAAAGATCTCCACCGCGTAAGTGAATCTTACTCCACCATCTCTATGAGCGCCATGGGCGCCCGGTCACCTTCGCGGGGTGCCAGCTTCAAAACACGTGTGTAACCGCCCGGGCGTGATTTGTACCTCGGTGCGTACACGGTGAATACCTTTTCCACAACCTGCTCATCGAAGATAAAAGCCAATGCACGCCTTCGCGATGCAAGGCTTCCCTCCTTGCCCAGGGTAATCATCTTGTCAGCCAATCCCCTGGCTTCCTTAGCCTTGGGCAGGGTTGTAGTTATCTTGCCGTAATTCAACAGGTCCGTAACAAGATTGCGATATAAAGACCAGCGATGCGCTGCCGGCCTGCCCAGTTTTCTTCCTGATAACCTGTGCCTCATTCGCTGTCACCTTCAGGGCCGGCACTTTTGGCACGCCCCTTCTTCTTTTTATCTTTCTCAACAGGGGCACCTGACAATTCGACTCCCAGGTCCTTTAAAACGACCTCTACTTCCTCCCTCGATTTAACGCCGAATCCGCCCAGCGACATCAATCCATCAAGACCCTTTTCCAGCAACTGTCCGGTCATGGTTATGCCTCCGCGCCGTAGACTGTTATATGTATGGGTCGAGAGGTTAAGTTTTTCCAGCGGCATATTATAAACGTCTGATGGTATCGATTTCTGCCAGGCTTCACTTTCCTCTTTCTCTGCAATGGTCCTTGCCAGCCCCGTGAAGCAGTTGAACTGTTCAACTAAAATAGTGACACTTTCTGATAAGGCTTCGATGGGGTCCACGGTATCGTCTGTCCAGATCTCCAGCGTCAATCTCTCTTTGCCCGCTCCCTGGCCCGGGCCGCTGCTCTCGATAAGGTAATTTGCACGCGTGACAGGGGAGAAAATTGCGTCTATAGATATCTCCTTGCTCGTCCCCTCGCTGGTCACGATTATGCCAACACTATCACCGGCGCCGGCCGGCTGGTATCCCGTGCCGACTTTGACCGTGAACTCAATGTTTAATTTAGCTTCATTGGAATCGATAGTGGCAAGGTAAAGGCCGGGATTGACGATCTCGAAATTGGGCGGGCTTTCTACGACGATATCGCCGGCCCTCAGGTCGGCCTTGCCCTTGACCTTGAGCGTCATCTTGCCCGTTTCATCAGTCCTGGAAAGAAGCTTAATGCGTATGTCGCGCACATTCATCAGAAATTCAGTCACATCCTCTTTCATGTTAGGGATGGTGCTGAACTCCTGTGTGATTCCCTCGATAAGGACGGAGGTGATAGCTGCACCGCGCAAAGAACTGAGGAGCACGCGCCGAATGCTGTTGCCCAGTATTACGCCAAAACCTTTCTCCAGCGGCTCGGCAACGAATTTACCGTAATTCTCACGGTATTCGGTACATTCAATTTTTGGTAAAGTTAATTGAACCAAAAATCCTCCTATCGGGAATAGAATTCCACAATCGCTTTCTCGTTGAAATTCGTCTTTATATCACCTGCGGCCGGCAGCGATAGAACTCTGCCTGTCACATTCTCTTTTTCCAGCGACAGCCACGCCGGCACGTTCTTATCCTCAATTTTTTCAACCAGCGTCTTGTAGTACTCGCTCTTTGTGCTCTCCTTGCGCCACTCGATCACGTCGCCTGTTTTTACCAGGCAGGACGGGACATCGGTCCTGCGCCCGTTAAGCCTGATATGCCCATGGCGGACGACCTGCCTGGCCTGGCTGCGAGAATCGGCAAATCCCAGGCGGAATACGACGTTATCCAGTCTCCGCTCAAGTAATGCCAGGAGGTTATCGCCGGTGATCCCCTGCGCCCTCGAGGCCTCCTCAAAAAAACGGCGGAACTGGCGCTCTAACGTGCCGTAAGTATACTTGGCTTTCTGTTTTTCCATGAGCTGCATGCCCAGTTCGGTCACCTTGGGCCGTCGCTTCCTGCCTGCAGCATGGGGGCCGGGAGGGGCATCCCTGCGCTCGAGAGCACACTTCTCCGTAAAACATCTCTCACCTTTCAGCATGAGCTTGGTGCCGGTACGACGGCACAAACGACAATAAGCTTCAATATATCTCGCCATTTTTATACTCGCCTTCTCTTTCTGGGCCTGCATCCGTTATGCGGCACCGGTGTCACGTCCCGTATCCCGGACACCACAATACCGGAGGCCTGAATAGCACGGATGGCAGCTTCCCGTCCGCTACCCGGGCCGCGTACGAAGACCTCCACTTGGCGCAGGCCATGTTCCTTAGCCTTGGCGGCAGCCCCCTGCGCAGCCATCTGGGCTGCGTACGGGGTGCCCTTGCGGGAACCTTTAAATCCGGCAGTGCCTGAACTGCCCCAGGAGATCACGCCGCCCTTGGCGTCTGTCAATGTAATGATGGTATTGTTAAAAGTCGACGTCACAAAGGCCTTGCCTTCATGTATCAGCTTCCGTTCGCGTTTCTTTGTCCTAACCTTTTTTTTCTGCGGCATTTTAAACGGTTACTCCTTTACTTCTTGGTAGCGCCGCGCTTCTGCCCGCGCCCGGCGACGGTCTTCTTTGCTCCACGCTTGGTGCGCGCATTGGTACGCGTCCTCTGTCCCCTCACAGGCAGGTTCCTCTTGTGCCTGACCCCCCGGCGGCTGCCTATCTCTACCAGCCGCTTGATATTCATTGTGACCTCTTTACGCAGTTCACCTTCTACACTGCAATCTTTGTCTATCCTTTCACGTATGCGGCTTACCTCTTCATCCGTAAGGTCCTTGACCTTCTTGGTCGGATCTATCTTCAGCGTCTTCAATATCCTTTTGCTGATGCTTGGTCCGATACCATGGATATACTGAATGGAAAAAAGCACCTGCTTTTCCCTCGGAATGTCTACGCCTGCAATACGAGCCATGTTCTACTTTACTCCTGTGACTATCCCTGGCGCTGTTTATGCTTAGGGTTGACGCAAATCACCCGCACAACGCCGCGACGACGGATTATTTTACATTTCTCACAACGTTTCTTGACTGAAGCTCTGACCTTCATTTCCGATATATCCTCGTTTACAAAAAAACCGCTTATTACTATAACCCTTTATTCACTTTATGTCAAAACAAAATTTATATTCTTATTTAAAGCGGTAAGTGATCCTGCCTCTGGTAAGATCGTACGGTGACAGTTCCACCAGCACTTTGTCCGCCGGCAATATCCTTATGTAATGTCTGCGCATTTTTCCTGATATGTGGGCAAGTACCCTGTGACCATTGGCCAACTCCACCCTGAAAGTAGCATTGGGCAATGATTCAATTACGGTTCCTTCGACCTCGATCGCTTCTTTTTTATCCATATACTAATCTTACGGCACGGTTAGGATCTCGGCATCGCCGCTCCTGATAGCAATAGTATGCTCAAAATGCGCTGAAAGGCTGCTGTCGGCAGTGTGCACCGTCCAGCCATTGGTATTCTGCCGTGTCTTCCAGCCACCCGCATTTACCATCGGCTCAAGCGCTAGGGTCATACCTTCCTTCAACTTGAGGCCTTCGCCTTTGCTGCCAAAGTTGGGTACCAGCGGATCCTCGTGCATATCCCTGCCGATCCCATGGCCCGAATATTCCCTGACCACGCTGTAACCCCTGTGCTCCACGTAGTTCTGAATGGCTGCCCCGATATCCCCCAGGTTCCCCCCATCATGGGCGGCTGCGATCCCTTGCACCAGAGATGCCCGGGCAACTTCCATCAGGCGCGCGGCTTCGGGACTGACCTGGCCAACACCCACCGTGAGTGCGGCATCGCCCTGAAAGCCTTTATAAATGACGCCGAAATCCAGTGAAATTATATCGCCCTCCTTCAGCACTCTGCCGTCGGGTATGCCGTGGACGATCTCATCGTTTACCGACGCACAGATACTGGCAGGATAACCGTTGTAGCCCTTGAACGAAGCCTTGGCCCCTTTCCACCTGGCCAATTCCTTTTCGGCCAGGTCATCGAGCTGACGGGTTTTAACGCCCGGTTTAACTGCTTCGCTCATCTTCTCCAACACTATCGCTACAATCTTGCCGGCCTCGCGCATTACAGCGATCTCTTCGGCCGATTTGATAATGGTCATTTATTTCTTCTGCTTCAGCCCTCTAAGGAACTTGACGATATCCTTGCCCACTTCGTCGATATGCTGGTTTCCGTTGCACTTAAAAAGCCTGCCCTTTTTTTCATAGTAATCAAGCAGCGGCATGGTCTGCGTGAAATATACCTTCAGGCGTTCCTTAATGGTCTCTTCCTTGTCATCAGCCCTCTGGTAAAGCTCGCCTTCACACTTATCACACACACCCTCTTTCTTGGGCGGCTGGTTTTTCTGATGGAAAGGGGCCTGGCAGGTTCGGCATACCCAGCGCCCGGTTAACCTGTCGAGCAGCACGCTCTCGGGTACCTCGATATAAATGGCCTTCTCGATCGATTTGCCCTGCTTTTCCAGAGCGGCGTCCAGCGCCTTAGCCTGATCGAGGTTACGAGGGAAGCCATCGAATACACAACCGCTACTGCAGTCGTCTTTGGCAACCCTCTCAAGGATCATCTTGATGGTTATCTCGTCAGGTACAAGGTTGCCGTCCTTCATATAGGATTCGGCTTGCTTTCCCAGGTCGGTCCCGTTCTTCAGCGCGTGCCTGAAAAGGTCGCCCGAAGCTACATGGGGCAACGACATCTCTTTAACGATAATATCTGCCTGAGTACCCTTACCTGCCCCGGGCGCTCCAAGCAATATGAAGAACATTATTAAATCCTCCTTACTTTAAGAAACCTTCGTAGCGTCGCATGGTTAGCTGCGCTTCTATTTGTTTCATGGTATCCAGTGCAACGCCTACCACGATTAGTATGGCCGTGCTGGAAAGCGTCATCACCGATGCATTAGTAATCTGACTGGCGAAAAACGGCATGATGGCCACGATGGCCAAGAAAATGGCGCCACCCCAGGTTAGGCGGTTGGTGACACCGTTCAGGTAGTCCGTCGTGGGCTTACCCGGCCGGACGCCCGGTATGAATCCACCCTGCCGCTGCAGCGTACGTGCCAGGTCCATCTGCTCAAAAATAACCATGGTATAGAAGAAAGTGAAGCCGACGACCAACACGAAATAAAACACCCAGTAGAAGAGGCCTATGGGCATCGGGGTGCTGGGATTGAACCATTCCATAATAGTATTGGCAAAATTGGGGTCTTGCCCGGCGGGCGCTGCGAAATAGCTGGCTATGGTGCCGGGGAATATCATGAGGGACATGGCGAAGATCAGCGGGATCATTCCTGCCATGTTAACGCGCAGCGGTATATAGGTGGACCCTGCCTGACGGTACATCTTGCCCCCTCGGAAAGCCGTGCGGGCATACTGCACCGGTATGCGGCGGTGCCCCTCTGTGAAAATTACGATTAAAACAACCGTGGCCAACGCGAGGAGTGCAAATACACCGACGCCGGCCCAGTTATCCTTGGCTATCATGCCGCGCCCCACCTGTTCCGGCAGGCCGGCGATGATGCCGCCGAAGATGATGATCGAGACACCGTTGCCAATACCTCTCTCTGTGATAAGCTCACCCAGCCAGACACATATCATGGTGCCGGCAGTTAGCGACGCTATAATGGCCACTGTCTCCAGCGCACCTGCCTGCAGTACACCGCCCTGGCTGCGTAAAAGCTGGAGTTGGGCAAAACCCTGGAGCGCCGCTAGCGGTATCGTCATCCAGTGAGTTATCTGGTTGATCCTGTTCCGGCCGGATTCTCCTTCCTCCGAGAGTCGGCGCAGAGCGGGGATAACCGGCACTAAAAGCTGCATTATGATCGAAGAAGTGATATAGGGATATACGCCCATTGCAGCTATGCTGAAATATCTCATGGCCCCGCCGCTGAAAAGGTCGAGCATACCCAGCAGCTGGCTGCGGTCGAAAATCTTCTGTAGTTGAGCCAGGTCTACGCCAGGTATGGGCACATGGGCAATAAACCTGAAGATGATTAGCATCGCCAGGGTGAAGATCAATTTTTGCCTAAGATCAGGCAAAGAGAAAGCATCTACCATTGCCTGGATCAGGCGGGGCCGTGACTGAGTCTGCGGCATGTTAGATCTCCTCTACCTTGCCGCCAGCCGCTTCTATCTTGCTCCTGGCAGCCGCTGAAAACTTGCTGGCCTTGACTGTAAGGACCCTGTCCAGTTCCCCGTTGCCGAGGATCTTGACAGGCAAGGCTGCTGATTTCACCAGACCCGATTGGACCAGTATCTCAGTATTCACCTCGGTATCGGCATCAAATTTCTTCAGTTCTCCCACGTTGACCAGGCTATACTCTATCTTGGCTACGTTGGTAAATCCCCTAGTCCAGGGCAACCTCCTGATAATAGGCAATTGGCCGCCTTCAAAGCCCGGGCGCAGATCCCTCCCGGAACGTGACTTCTGTCCTTTGCACCCGCGGGTAGAAAATGTGCCGTGTCCGCTGCCATCACCGCAGCCTACACGCTTTTTCTTGTGTTTGGCCCCAGCCGGGGGCTTTAAATTACTTTGATCCATGTTCTTTCTCTACTACTTCAAGCATATGGTTGACTTTGGCTATCATGCCCCTTATGACGGGGGTATCTTCTTTTTCGACCACTTCGTTCAGCCTGTGAAAACCCAGCGCCCTGAGCGTCCTCTTTTGGTCGCCCGCGTATCCAATATCGCTTTTAATCCACTTGATACGTATCTTAGCCACGTGCCGAATTCTCCTCGTCCCCCTGTAGTCCTTTTCTTCGTTTGATGCTCTCCTTGAAATCCCTGAGATTAGCCAGGGCCACGATGGTCGCCCTGGTCACGTTGACCGGATTAGAGCATCCCAGAGATTTGGTCAATATATCCCTGACGCCCGCTGCTTCAACCACGGCACGTACGCCGCCTCCGGCAATAACGCCGGTGCCCGGCGGGGCCGGCTTTAGCAGCACCCTGGCAGCCCCATACTTGGAAAAGCTCTCATGGGGGATAGTCTTGTCCTTGAAAACAACGCTGATAACGCTCTTTTTAGCCGACACGCCGGCTTTGCGGATGGCCTCGGGGACCTCCCTGGCCTTGCCCAGGCCCACACCCACGTGGCCTTTGCCGTCGCCTACCACCACAAGTGCTCGGAAGTGCATATTTTTACCACCCTTGACCACCTTGGTAACGCGATCCAGTGATACCAGCTTCTCCGTGAATTCCATATCACTGATGTCCACCCTTGGCATAATAGTATGTATCTTAGTCGCTGCTTTCATACTCAAATCCTCAGAATTTTAACCCGGCTTTGCGCGCCGCTTCAGCCAGCGCTTTAACCCGGCCATGGTATTTATAGCCGCCGCGGTCGAACACAACGTGGCTTATACCTTTTTCCTTGGCACCTTTGGCCAGCTCTGACCCTACCAGCTCGGCAACCTGGGTCTTGTTTTTGCCTTTTAATTGTTCCTGCAATTCTGCTACCAAACTGCTGGCCGAGGCTACGGTTTTGCCGCCAGCATCGTCGATTATCTGAGCATAAATATTGCTCAGGCTGCGAAAGATGCACAACCTCGGCTTATCAGGCGTTCCTGAGACCTTGGTCCTGATGCGCTCGTGGCGCCTCTTGCGGGCTACATTCGAACTAACTTTAGCCATTCTTATTTCCCTTTCGTGGCTGTCTTACCAGCCTTGCCGGGCTTCAGGCGAAGCCGTTCACCGGCATATTTGACACCTTTTCCTTTGTAGGCGTCAGGAATGCGTATACGCCTGATTTCAGCCGCCGTTTCGCCAACCAGTTCCTTATCGACACCGAATATGCGGATCTTATTGGTCCCGGTTACGGTGATATCTATGCCCTTCGGCGGGTCGAATTCCACGGGGTGGCTGTAACCTATTTGCAGCTTCAGCTTATCGCCCTCTTTCACGGCCCTGTAGCCGATACCGCTCAACTCGAGGTTCTTCTCAAAACCTTTGGTGACACCGTCCACCATATTGGAAAGCAGCGACCTGCTCAGGCCATGCAGCGAGCGGTGCTGCCGGTTATCGGTCGGGCGTGTAACGATCAAATTCCCGCTTTCCTGCTTAATCGTGATATCAGGGTGGAATTCGCGGATCAGCTTTCCTTTGCTGCCTTCAACAGTAACCTCTGTACCTTTGATCTTGATCTTTACGCCGGCAGGCACAGGTACAGGCATCCGTCCTATACGAGACACAGGTTCACCTCACTGAATTCAATTACCATACGTAACATAACACTTCGCCGCCTATGTTTTTCTTCCAGGCCTCCTGGCCGGTCATCAGTCCCTTCGAAGTTGAAATGACGGCGATGCCGAGGCCGCCATAGACCCTGGGTATCTCCTTTTTCCCAGAGAATATCCTGAGTCCAGGCTTGCTCACGCGCTCAAGGCCTATGAAAGCAGGCTGCTTATCGATATATTTGAGTGTAATTTTAATCATGCGCTGTGGTTCGCCTTTCAAGATAGAAAAATCGGAGATAAAGCCCTCATCCTTAAGGATCCTGGCAACCGCGATTTTCATCTTGGAGGCAGGGACATTCACGCTGTCATGGCGTGCCATGGCAGCATTGCGCACCCGGGTCAACAAATCAGCAATCGGATCAGTAACCATTGATAAACAACTCCGCTAACTATATTACCAGCTCGATTTCCGTACCCCCGGCAGTTCGCCATTGAGGGCCAGCGTGCGGAAGCAGATGCGGCACATGCCGAATTTGCGCATATATGCCCTTGGTCTGCCGCACAGCTTGCAACGGCTATGCTGCTGCACCTTGTACTTGGGTGGCCGGTTCGCCTTATTTATCTTGCATAACTTCGCCATATTCAAATCCTACTAATTTTTCTTGAACGGCATGCCTATGGCCTCAAGCAGGCGCCTGCCGTCTTCGTCCGTCTTGGCCGATGTGACAATAGTAATCTCCAGGCCCCTGGTCTTGTCTACCTTGTCGTACTCGATCTCGGGGAACACGATCTGCTCTTTCATTCCCAGCGTGTAATTGCCCTGCCCGTCGAAAGCGTCTCTCGAAACACCTTGGAAATCACGTATGCGCGGCAGGACAACGCTGACAAGCTTGTCGAGGAATTCGTACATCCTCTTATCCCGCAGGGTGACCATCATGCCGATAGGTGTGCCCGCCCGCAGTTTGAAGGCAGCGATGGACTTCTTGGCCTTGGTAATTACCGCGTGCTGACCGGCGATGGTCGTCAGGTCTTTTCCCGCGGCCTCCATGGCCTTGGGGTTGGCCAGCGATTCGCCCATGCCCAGGTTGAGAACTATCTTGTTGACCCTGGGAACTTCCATGATATTGCGGTAGCCGTACTTCTTTATCAACTGCGGCACAATTTCTTTATTATATCTTTCTTTCAGTCTTACCATTATCGGGTTTCCTCAATTTAGTCAATGATCTCGGAGCAGCTGCGGCAGAACCTGGCCTTGTTGCCGTCTTCAAGCTCCCTGTATCCCAACCGGGCCGGCTTGTTGCACTTATTGCAGATAATCATCACGCTGGAAATGTGTATGGGCGCCTCCAGCTCGATAATGCCGGCCTGCCGCGTTTTGCCCTTTGTCTTTGAATGGCGCTTGATCAGGTTGAATCCTTCAACAATTACGCTGTCTTTATCAGGCATGGCCTTGCGCACCTTGCCCTTTTTCCCCTTATCCTTGCCGGCAATGATCAATACGTTGTCATTCTTGCGAATCTTCATCTCAAAGCACCTCCGGAGCCAGGGAAATTATCTTCATAAAATTCTTGTCCCTCAATTCCCTCGCAACCGGTCCGAATATGCGGGTGCCCTTGGGGTTGCCCTTATCGTCGAGTATTACGGCGGCATTGTCATCAAAGCGCACATAGGAACCATCCGGCCTGTGGTGGTGCTGGGCGATTCTCACGATGACCGCCTTGACGACGTCACCTTTCTTGACTACCCCGCCGGGTATGGCGCGCTTGACACTGCAGGTGATGACATCTCCTACTGAGGCATAGCGCCTGCGGGTGCCTCCCGGCACCCCTATGCACATCACCTGGCGTGCACCCGTATTATCCGCTACTTTTAATCTGGTATTCGACTGGATCACTTTAGCTCTCCTGGTTTTCCTGTGCCAAATCGTCCTTTAAGACACCGACTATGTCTGCTTTCTGTATTATCTCCACGACCCGCCAGTTCTTATCCTTTGACAGCGGCCGCGTTTCCACGATCTTGACCACGTCGCCGACATTGCATTTGTTGTCCTCATCGTGAGCCTTAAAACTGGAGGAGTGTCTGACCACCTTATGGTACAGAGGGTGCCTGCGCAGGTTATCGACGCGAACGACCACCGTCTTTTGCATCTTATTGCTGGTGACTTTACCTATTCTGGTTTTACGGTTTTTTTCCATCTTTTACTTCTTGCCAAGCTCCCGTTCACGTATAATCGTGTTTATCCTGGCGATCCTTTTCCTTACCTTGGGCAGTTCGCGGTGGTTGACCAGTTGCCTGGTCGCCAGCTTGAAGCGCAGGTTAAACAGCTCCTGGTGAGCTTCCTCCAATTTTTTTTGCAGCTCGGCGTTGCCTAACGCCCTGATTTCAGTGAGTTTCACCTTTTACCTCTTCTTTGAGAGTTTCACGTGCCACAAACCTGGTTTTAATCGGCAATTTATAGGCAGCCAGGTTCAGCGCTTCCTTGGCCATATTTTCCTTGATGCCACCGATCTCAAACAGCATCCTGCCTGGCTTAACCACGGCTACCCAGTGATCGACAGCGCCCTTGCCGCTGCCCATGCGGGTTTCGGCCGGCTTCTTGGTGACCGATTTATCGGGGAATATCCGTATCCATACCTGCCCGCCGCGGCGCAGGTAACGCACAATAACACGCCGAGCTGCTTCGATCTGCCGCGAAGTGATCCAGTGGGCCTCCTCGGCCTGCATACCGAAGTCACCGAAGGTAATCGTATTACCGGATTGTGCCTTGCCACGCAGGTGGCCTCTATGGCACTTACGATACTTCACTCGTTTCGGTTGTAACACTTTCTCTCCTTACTTCAGGGATAATGTTGCCTTTGTAAATCCATACTTTGACACCGATGTTTCCCATCGTAGTAGCGGCTTCTGCCACTCCGTAATCAATATCTGCACACAGCGTATGCAGCGGTAACCGGCCTTCGCGGACAGTTTCACGCCTGGCGATTTCCGCGCCTCCCAGCCTGCCGGCGCAGCTTATCCTTATTCCCTTGGCGCCAGCCTGCCTGGTCTTAAAAGCAGCTTGCTTCATAGCCCGCCTGAATGCTACACGCCGTTCCAGCGAATCGGCTATGTTGCGTGCCACCAGAGTGGCTTCCGTCTCGGGCTGCTCTACTTCCTTTATAGATAATTTGACCTTCTTGCCGCAAAGCTTCTCCAGCGCTGACCTCAGTTCCTCTGCACGCTGGCCGCCCCTTCCTATTACGATCCCCGGGCGGGCGGTGAAAATCGTCACAACTATATCATTCCCCTGTCGGTCCAGCTCGACCCTTGCCACTGCGCCTTCACGCAACCTTCGCTTTATCTCTTTGCGCAGCTTGAGGTCGTCATGCAGGGTCTCCAGATAGTGTTTCTCGTCATACCACTTGGCCTTCCAGCCTCGTATGATCCCTATGCGGAAACCGTAGGGATGAACTTTATGTCCCACTTATTTATCCTCCTCGGAGACGAAAACCTTGATATGCGTTGCTCGCTTCAAAATGGGACTGAAGCGGCCCCTGGCCTGCGGCCTGTACCTTTTCAGCGTCCGGGCTTCGTCAGCCGCTATATAAACAACCTTTAATTCGGATGGATCCATCTGGAAATTATTCTCAGCGTTGGAAGACGCCGATTTAATCACCTTGGCAATAGCTTTAGCCGCCGGCGTAGGGGTGAATTTCAGAATATTCAAGGCATCTTCAACTTTTTTGCCCCTGACCATATCCACCACAAGTCTCACCTTGCGGGGAGGGATCCCTATATCTTTTGCTATTGCGCCTACTCTCATCTCTTACCTGCTTATTTCTTCTTGACCGGCGCTGCGGCTACAGACTTGCCAACATGACCGCGGAACGTGCGCGTCATGGCAAACTCGCCCAGTTTATGGCCGACCATATTTTCCGTTATAAAAATCGGAACATGCCGCCTGCCATCATGCACACCAATTGTGTGGCCAAGCATTTCTGGCATGATCGTTGAGGCCCGTGCCCAGGTCTTAATCACCTGTTTCTCACCCTTTTTATTTAGCGCTTCAATTTTTTTCAGCAGCTTGGGATGACAGTACGGGCCCTTTCTCGCTGAACGTGACATTATTAATTTACCTCTTTATTTCGCTGCGTAGCGGCGCCTTACGATCAATTTATCGGATACCTTGCCCACGCGTGTCCTGTGTCCCAGCGCCGGCTTGCCCTGCGGTGTCTTGGGAGGCATACCGCGCGGCGACCTGCCTTCGCCACCACCATGCGGATGATCGCGGGGTGACATTGCTGAGCCCCTCACCTTGGGCCGTCGTCCCAGCAAGCGTACCCTTCCTGCTTTACCGTGTTTAATATTCTGGTGGTCAAGGTTTCCTACCTGGCCGACGGTAGCCCTGCATTCATTCATAAAGCGGCGAACTTCACCGGAGGGCAGGCGCACCATCGTATATTTATCTTCCCTGCCCAGTACCTGGGCCGAAGTCCCGGCGCTACGCACTATCTGACCACCTTTATTGGGCTCGAACTCCAGGTTATGCACCGTTGTTCCCGCCGGTATGCTGCCCAACGGCAGGTTGTTACCCGGCTTGACCTCGGCGCTCTCACCCGCCATGACCGTGTCGCCAACGCCCAGCCCCAGCGGGCAGAGCATATAGCGTTTCTCGCCATCTGCGTAAAAGATCAGGGCTATGCGGGCTGAGCGGCCCGGGTCATACTCGATGGCTGCGACCCGGCCGGGCACGCCCATCTTGTCCCTCTTAAAGTCGATTATACGTGTCTTACGCTTGGCGCCTCCGCCCCTGTGGCGCGTGGTTATCACACCCCGGCTGTTGCGTCCCGCCTTTCTTTTCTGCGGCACCAACAGGGCTTTTTCCGGCACCGTCTTCGTGATATCGTCAAACGATATCTTCACCATTCCGCGGCGCCCGGGGGATGTAGGGCGAAATGTCTTTAAAGCCAAATCTAACTACTCCTGCTTTTTAAGAGTGGCGTCGCTGCCATCGGTTCTTTCTCAAGAGCTTACGATGCTTGTGCTTCGCCATCTTTTTTTTACGTTTCTTTATAACAGAACCCAATTTCTACTCCTGTTATCTTAGACTCCCTCAAAGTACTGGATTTTATCCCCTTCTTTGAGCGTCACTATAGCCTTTTTCCAGGCAGGGCGTTTGACAGCCCTCCTGCCCATCCTCTTGGTCTCGCCCGGTACCTTGATGATATTAACGCTTACAACGCCTACTTTAAATGCTTTCTCTACGGCCAGCCTTACCTGGTCCTTGTTGGACCTGCTGTCCACTTCAAATACGTATTTGTTCCGCTCTGAAAGCCTCGTGCTTTTCTCGGTCACCAGCGGCCTGCGTAAAATCTCGAATAAATTCATGGTGTAAATAAACCTCGCGGCGCCTTATGCCGCTTTCTCCTTGCTCTTTTCCACCTTCTTCTTATCCCATAGCTCTTCGATGCGCCGGACTGCGTCAACATCGAGCACCAGCATCCTGTAGGATAGCAGGTCCGCCACGTTGAGCATCGAAACCATAGTAGTCTTGATGCCCGGCAAATTGGAACATGCTTTGGTAATATTGTCCTTACCCAAGGCAACTCCTATGACAGCAGTATTATCAACGCCCAGCGCATACAATATATCCGACATCAGCCTGGTTTTGGGCTCTTTGAGATCAAGCTTTTTAAGCACTTTGACCTCGCCGTCCCGTACCTTTCCCGAAAGAACACTGCGCAAGGCCAGCCGGCGCATTTTCTTGGGCATGTCCTGCCGGTAGCTCCGCGGGTGTGGGCCGAAAACCACTCCGCCGCCCTTGAGGAGCGGCGATGTAGCACCGCCACGCCTGGCCCTGCCGGTGTGCTTCTGGGCATACATCTTCTTGGTGCTCCTGGTCACATCCGAGCGGGTCTGAGTGTCAGCGGTGCCCTGTCTCTTATTTGCCAGCTGCATGAGCAGGGCCTGGTGCACGACCGGTTCATTCACGGCCTGGCCGAACACATAATCGCTGACCTTTATTTTGCCGGTCTTTTCGCCTTTTAAATCAAATACTTCTAAATCCACTGCAGTAACCCTTTTTATGATGCTTTCTCAATCAGCAGTATCCCGCCCCTAGCACCTGGAACCGCGCCCTTCAGCAGTAATACATTCTTGGCGGTGTCAACTTCGACCACCACCAGATTGCGCGCTGTAACCTTGCGGGCGCCCATATGCCCGGCCATACGCAGGCCTTTAAATACCCTGCCCGGTGTAGTAGTGGCGCCGACCGAACCCGGGGCGCGATGCCTATCGGACTGGCCGTGCGTCTTAGGCCCACCCTTGAAATGATACCTCTTAACTCCACCGGCAAATCCTTTGCCCTTGGAAATGCCCTCGACCTGTACGATGTCACCGGCCTTGAACATCCCCGCATCTATCTTCTGCCCGACCTGGTAATCTTTCACGTTTTCTGTGCGCAGCTCGCGCAGATAGCGGTAGTTCCCGTTTTCCTTGAGATGCCCTTTCTCTGCCTTGCCCAGCTTCCTGGCCTCGCCAAAACCGATCTGGACAGCATTGTACTTATCCTTCTCGACCGTCTTGACCTGGGTGACGCAGCAGGGTCCGGCTTCGATGGCTGTAACAGCTATCTCCAAGTTCTCCCTGTATAATTGCGTCATTCCGATTTTTTTTCCGAGTATGCCAGCCATTTTTCTTAATCCTACAATCTAATATCGATTTCTACGCCTGAAGGCAACTGTAGCTGGGTAAGCGCATCGATGGTCTTGGTTGTCGGGCCGACTATATCGATCAGCCTCTTGTGAGTGCGCATCTCAAACTGCTCACGGGAATCCTTATCAATAAAACCTGACCTGATCACGCAAAACTTCTCAATCCTCGTCGGCAGAGGCACCGGACCGATCACCTCGGCGCCTGATTTTATTGCAGTTTCAACTATCTGCCCGGCAGACTGGTCGACCAGCCGGTGGTCATATCCCCTCAGTTTAATTCTTATCTTCTGCTTGGTCATTTACCTACCCTTCGATTTAGCTAACATTTCCTCGAGAATACCGGCCGGTACCTCGCTGTACTGGTGGAACTCCATGGAATACGTGGCCCTGCCCTGGGTCGCCGACCTCAAAGAGGTCGCGTAACCGAACGACTCTGCCAGGGGCACGAAACAGTGTATGACGCAGGTCTCCCCGTGCGTCTCGATGCCCTGTATCTGGCCGCGCCTCGAATTGATATCGCCGATTACATCTCCCATGAAGGATGAAGGCGTCACCGCCTCGAGCTTCATAATAGGTTCCAGGACTGCCGGTTTTGCCCTGGCAACGCCCTCCTTCAAGGCTATAGAACCGGCCATTTTGAAGGCCATCTCCGACGAATCGACGTCATGCTCGCTTCCATCAAATACCGCAACCTTTATATCTACCAGCGGGTATCCGCTGACGCCGCCGGTATCCAGTGCTTCCTTTACACCGGCCTCAATGGCCGGTATATATTGCCTTGATATATCGCCTCCGCGCACCTCGTTTACAAATTTAAATCCGCTGTTACGCTCGCCCGGCTCTATCCGCAGCCAGCAGTGGCCGTACTGGCCATGCCCGCCTGTCTGCCGGATAAAACGGCCCTCTGCCTCAACGGCTATGGTGACGGTTTCCTTGTAGGCTACCTGTGGTTTGCCGACCCTGACCTGCACGCCGAACTCCCTCATCATACGGTCTATCAGGACCTCGAGGTGCAGTTCACCCATGCCCGATATGAGTGTCTGCCCGGTTTCCTCGTTGGTTTTAACCTTAAAAGTAGGATCTTCTTCCGAAAGCCTGCCCATGGCATCGCTGAGCTTATCCTGATCAGCCTTGCTCTTGGGCTCAACCGCCATGTGGATAACCGGTTCGGGGAACTTAATATCCTCAAGCAGGACGGACTGCCCGGCCTCACACAGCGTGTCACCTGTATAAGTATTCTTCAATCCGAGTGTGGCCGCTATACAGCCCGTATCCACTTCGTCGATTTCTTCGCGCTTGTTGGCGTGCATGAGCAGCAGCCTGCCCAGACGCTCTCTGCTTTGTCTGCTGGCATTATATATCTGTGCGCCGACCTTGATACTGCCCGAATAAACCCGGAAGTATACCAGCCTGCCCACAAACGGGTCAGATACTACTTTAAATGCGAGCGCTGTAAACGGCGCTTCATCGCTGGCCGGACGCGCAACCTCCTGCCCGGTGGTGGTATCAATAACCTTGAGCGCCGGCTTTTCCAAGGGCGACGGCAGGTAATCGACTACCGCATCAAGCACTAACTGAATGCCCTTGTTGCGCAGGGCGGTGCCGCAGACTATCGGCACGATCCTGTTGGTTACAGTCAGGCGCCTGATTGCGGCCCTGATATCCTCCTCACTAATCTCCTGATTATCTACGTATTTGAGCATGAGCTGGTCGTCATTTTCTGCCAGCTTCTCTATCATATCGTGCCTGGCCCGGGCAGCCTCCTCCTTCATATCCGCGGGGATTTCAGATTCGGACGGCTCCCCCGTGACCTCATCCGGAAAAATCCAGGCTTTTTTAGCGACCAAGTCGATAACACCGCGGAAAAGATTTTCCTTTCCCAGCGGGACCTGTATAGCTACTGTCTTAGCCTTCAGCCTTTCCTCTATCATCTCGATGGTTCGTAAGAAATCGGCGCCCACCCTGTCCATCTTGTTGATGAAGCAGATCCTGGGCACCCCGTACCTGTCGGCCTGGCGCCAAACCGTTTCCGATTGCGCTTCCACCCCGGCCACAGCGTCCAGCACGACGACGCCCCCGTCAAGTACGCGCAGGCTGCGCTCAACTTCAGCAGTAAAATCAACATGCCCCGGAGTGTCGATGATATTGATGCGGTGATCTTTCCAGTGACAGGTAGTGGCAGCCGAAGTAATCGTTATACCGCGCTCCCTCTCTTGTACCATCCAGTCCATGACTGCAGTGCCGTCATGAACCTCACCGACCTTGTAGGTCCTGCCGGTATAAAAAAGGATCCGCTCGGTAGTCGTAGTCTTCCCGGCATCGATATGGGCGATGATGCCGATGTTCCGAACCTTGTCCAAGGGAAACGATCTTGTCACTTTATTATTACCCTGGCCCGATTTAGGCCGGGATTCCTTAACGCCTGCTGTTACCATCTGTAATGCGCAAATGCCTTATTTGCCTCAGCCATCTTGTGGGTATCCTGTTTCTTCTTGATGGAGTTACCCTGTCCCTGAGATGCTTCCATCAACTCTGCGGCCAGCTTTTCAGCCATCGACCTTCCGCTGCGGTCCCTGGCATAGGTAATGATCCATTTCGTGGCCAGGAACTCGCCGCGCTCCGGGCTAACCTCAATGGGCACCTGGTATGTGGCACCGCCGACGCGCCTGGACTTGACCTGGAGCGCGGGGGTGGCATTTTTCATGGCCTGCTCAAAAATATTGAGTGGCTCAGTCTTCATCTGTTTGTTGATGCGATCAAAAGCATCGTAAACAATGCCCTGGGCGATGGATTTCTTGCCCTTATACATTATTTTATTAATAAACCTGGCTACCACTGGGCTCCCGTACTTGGGATCCGGGCCTACTTCCTTGTTTACAAACTTGGCTCGCCTCGACATAATATCTCCCTGTTGTATTTAGCTGGCAGCTACAAGCGCCTTGGGGGCTTTGGCTCCGTACTTGCTCCTACCCTGCCTGCGCTTGTCGACTCCCGCAGCATCAAGTGTGCCACGGATGATATGATAGCGGACTCCCGGCAGGTCCTTAACCCTGCCGCCGCGGATGAGAACTACCGAGTGTTCCTGGAGGTTATGCCCCTCCCCTGGGATGTATGCCGTGACTTCAATATGATTTGTCAGCCGCACGCGGGCGATTTTACGCAACGCCGAGTTAGGCTTTTTGGGAGTCATGGTTTTAACCTGCACGCACACACCGCGCTTCTGCGGGGAACATACACCCTTCCTTGATTTGTTCTTCAAGGTGTTGTATATCACCTGCAACGCGGGAGACTTGGTCTTCCTGGCCATCTTGTGGCGGCCTTTCCTGACCAGCTGGTTTACTGTCGGCATACTAATCTCTTCCTTACGTTTTTATTCCCTATTTTTCGGCAAATTAAAAAGCCACCCAGTTGTCCCCGGACTACTTCCCGATCTGGCCCACATCCCGGGTCAACCAGCCGGCTTGATTGTTATCCAGGTCACTCAAAACCTGCGCTAAACTTATGAATATTAGCGCAACTTTGCAACAAATGGAAATGTTATCACAGGAATTCAATCCCTGTCAACAATAGCTAATCTACGATAACATTAAACCCTGCTGCCCGGCCGGTAGCTCAATGGTAAAAATGGCTCCTTTGCCCGGGGTGCTTTCGACGTAGACCTTGCCACCATGTTCATAGACAATACTGTGACAGATACTTAACCCCAGGCCTGTCCCATCCCCAACCTGTTTGGTCGTATAGAAAGGGTCGAAGACATGGTCCAGCTTATCGGGTGTTATGCCGGGGCCATCATCTGCTATGGACAACCTTATATTGCCACCGGATAAGAGCGTGTTGATAGCTAGGGCGCCGCGCTGGTGTGTCTGGTGCATAAAATACTCCGCGTTCAGTATGATGTTAAGCATGGCCTGTTGAATCTGCGCAGCGTCGCAATAGACGGAGGGCAATCCTTCCGCCAGGTCCAGCTTCACGCTGATATTCTCTTTCTGCATACGGCTCTGCCTAAGCTTGAGCACGTTCTCAACCAGGCTATTTATTTGTTCTGCCTTTCTCTCGGCCGCCTGGCCGCGCGAAAACGTCAGGAAGTTTTTTATCACATCGGCGGCCCGTTTGCTTTCCCGATAAATAGATTCCACATCTTCTCTTATTTCCGGGGGTGCGGCGGGATTCTGCTGCAGCAAATAGGCGAACCCCATCACCGCAGTAAGAGGGTTGTTGATCTCATGGGCCAGGCCGGCGGCCATCTCTCCAAGGGAAACTAGTCGGTCGGCAATAATGAGGTTTTCAGTCATTTTTTTCTGTTCTGTGATGTCCCTTGCTACACCGATTATCCCGGTTGCCTTCCCCTCGTCATCACGTAAAATGCTCATTTTCTCCTGTGCCCAGTGTATCTTGCCATCACGGTCTTTGACCCTGTATTCGATGACCTGTATCTCTGCTTTTCCATCTATCAGCGCCCTCATGGCAGCCCGTTGCCGTTCAGCATCCCTGCTATCCATCCCCAGCTTGTCGGCATATTTGTCATCATGTGTCAAAACATTAATTACCTCATCCGTCTTGAGATCCGTGTACAACAGTACAGACGGGCTTATATAGCTTGGTATCATATCCAGGCCGGTAGTCCATATTACGTCCAGGGAATTCTCCGCCAGTAGACGGTACCGCTCTTCGCTCTGTCTCAACGCTTCCTCGGCTTTATGCCGTTCCGTGATATCCGTCATCAATACCAGGACAGCCGGCTTGCCTTCCCATTGAACGGCAGTCGCCCTCATTTCCGCACGTTTGATGGTCCCGTCTTTATCTATAAACCTGAAAGGATACTTGGACGGCACGCCTTCCTCGCTTAGCCTGGCTATGTAGCGTTCCATTACCATTTGCCTGTCGTCGGGATGGACGAACTCGATGAAGGGCCTGGAGGTGAACTCCTCCCTACTGTACTGCATTATCTCAAACGTCCTGCTGTTAACAAATTTGATGGCCGAATCCTGTACAACTGCAATGGATTCACCGGCGTTTTCCACCACAAGTCTGTATTTTTCCTCCGATTCCCGCTGCTCCATTTCGGCCTTTTTTCGCTCCGTAACGTCACGGCCTATGCTGAAGATTATTTTTCGTCCGTGGACCTGGAGCGGTGTGATGGTGAGTTCGAGGACTTTTATCTTGCCCCAGACATAATAGTCCCTCTCCACTGTCCCTCCCGTCTCCCAAATACTGCGCAGATTGGCGTACCAATCATCGTCAAGGTAAGGAGGCAGTGTGTTTTTCACATTCATGGCGAGAAACTCTTCGCGTGTGCACTCAAGAAAGGCGAGCGCCGCATCATTGCCGTCTATATAATTGCCCTCTGTATCTATGACCGTAATAGGATTTGGGGTCCTGGCAAACAATGTACGATAACGTTCTTCGCTCTCCGTAAGAGCCTCCCTGTCTACGATATGGGCGATGAAAGTGCCCAGGTCTGCTGCAATGGCCTCAACCACGCCGCGAGCGTTGAAGGGGATCTCATCGAATACATGCGAGGCGATATTCAGGCATGCCACTGCCCTGCCGTCGTGCATAACCGGGACTACACCCAAACCCTTCAGCCCTTCCCCCTGCCAGATCTGGTCTGTAGGCTTATCAATTTCTCTGTATGTCGAGTAGACTGGCCTGCCATTTTTAATAATCGTGGCGTTCGATTCCGAATCATTATAATAAGTGACCTGCCTTATAAAATCCTCGGATAGACCCCTGGAAACAACCAGTTTAAACCCTCCGGCAAGGTAATCAGCCAGATAGATGCCACCGCTGTCCATGCCGGATATGAGGATTGCCGTATCCAGGCACAACATCAAGGCCTCATCAAGACTCTCAATCCCATTGAGCGCCACTGCCAGGTCCCTCTGCACGCGCATCTCCTCCTGTGCTTTCTTACGCTCTGCAGATTCCTGTTTTAGCCTTTCGCTTAAAGCTTCCAGGTTGGCGGATCTCTCATGCATCTGCTTCAGCAAACCCTGCCGTTGTTTGCGCACTTCATCCTTCCCTCCGGCAAATTCAATTACAACTTGCAGGTGCCCTGAAACTGACTCGACCGTTTCAACGATCCCTCGTGTTATCCCATCCACAGCAGAACTGGCCAGCAGGATGTAACCTGCCATTTTTCCTTCCAATCTGACGGGCGCTAGTGCCAGCGATTTGTAGCTGTACGAGTTGAAGGCATCCATCACCAGTTCTTTCAGGCTGCCTTCCAGCCGATCTTGCGCGGCGGAAGCATCGCCTAATAATAGTGAGCCTTCACTGCCGCAGGAAAACTCTGCGCCAGCCTCGCTGAATAGCGTTTCGATAGCAGGCTGGGAGATAGGCCTGTTCCCGTCCCACAGGCCTGGACTGCGCCCGGTCCCGGCTTTGAGGGTTCTATTGCCATACTTGTCAGAGATAACTATCTGCACAAATGGGCAGTCGCTGTACTCTTTGAGCAGGTTTGCCAGCTCGTCCAGCAGAGCCTGAACTGACTGGTGTCTCAATGCCGCGGCATAGTAGCCCGTCAGCAGGCGTTCCCTGTTGTGCAGCCTGGCATCTTCAGTAACATCCCTAATCAACAGGTTCATGCCATCGAATCGTTTCTTCTTGGACAAATATGGCACAAGCTTCAGATCCCAATATCGAGTGGGCTGCCCCGGTTTATTGATGGGCTGGGCAGCCACCGTCAGTTGCTGCCCTGTCTCCTTGACCCCGCGCCATAACTCCCTGAACTCATCGGCCTTTCCCCGCGCTCCCCACAGCGCATTCTTTCTTAGCTTGCGCCCGGCCAATTTCCTGAGCGGCAGTCCGCTGATGGCAGCAAAACTCTGGTTGCAAAAAGTGATCGTGCCTTCCTTATCGAAAATGCATATTCCATCGGGCATGCCGCCCAGCAGGACTGTCATCTGTCTTCCATCCGGCTCCGCTCTACCAGCCATGCTTCGACCGTTGCTTGACCTGCCCTTCTTGGACACAGGGCGATGTCCTATCGCTTGCATAACGGCTTGTCTGGCCCCGTTCTTATCAGCTTTTTGCGCCATGCTTCATTCCCCTTCCCTGTTTTTATGGCCCGCCCCTGTCTGAAACAGCATCCTTTATACTCTTTCTCACCGGGAGGTGTCAATGCTTTACCCCGTATGACAAAGCATTCTTCAATCCCAGCTAAGAAATGCACTATCTTTGTGACGGGGCATGCCGGCGGTTATAATTGAAGTCTCACCTTTATGCTCCAGATTAACGATAAAATATTGCAGGGTATTGTAAAACCCGCACGATACACCGGCGGAGAATGGAATTCCACGCCAAAAAACTGGGAAGAAGCCGATGTGCGGGTAGCGCTGGCATTCCCCGATATCTACGAGGTGGGTATGTCCAACATGGCGATACCCATTCTCTATGAGATCATCAACAACATGCCCGGCGCCCTTGCAGAACGCGTTTACGCGCCGTGGGTAGATATGGAGCAGGCACTCCGACAGCATAATCTGCCCCTTTACACTCTCGAGACCGGCCGTCCACTGCGGGACTTCGATATTATCGGCTTCTCATTGGGTTATGAGTTGAGCTACACCACTGTCCTCAACATGCTCGACCTGGCAGGACTGCCCGTTTTCAGCAAACAGCGCGACGGTTCTCACCCGCTGGTCATAGCCGGAGGCGCCTGTGCTATGAACCCGGAACCACTTTCAGACTTTATCGATGTATTCTTCGCCGGCGAAGCTGAAGACGCCCTGGAAGAGCTGTTGACAGCTGTGCAACGGCACAAGGGGAACAGGGATATATTGCTGCGCTACCTGGCGAATCTGCCCGGCATATATATTCCCCGCTTTTACTCGCCGTCTTACCGTGCAGATGGGACGCTGGCTTCTATGCATTCTGTGGATAATGAAGCTCCGCCGAGCATCGCTAAAGTAATAGCTGCTGAGCTCAGGCCTGTGACCCGGCCGGTAATACCTTATATAGAGGTTATACACGACCGCGCCGCGGTAGAGATACAGCGCGGTTGCAGCCGCGGTTGCCGCTTCTGCCAGGCCGGGATACTATATCGCCCGGTAAGGGAACTTCCCGAGGATAAAGTGCTCGAGTCAGCCGGCTGTCTGCTGGAAAATACGGGTTACAATACTCTGGCGCTTATATCTCTTAGCTCCGGCGATTACAGCAATATCAGCCACCTCGTCCAGACACTATCAGGTAGATATGCCCAGGCCGGTATAACCATCTCCCTGCCCAGCCTGAGGATGGATAAATCTTCCGTTAACCTTATCGATTCCCTCCCTGCAGGCCGCAAAACTACGCTGACCTTCGCCCCGGAGGCAGGCAGCGAGCGCATGCGCCGGGTCATCAATAAGTGGATACCGCGGGAGGCCATGCTGGACACCTTCGCTGCCGCCTTTGAAAAAGAATGGATGAACCTCAAACTCTACTTTATGACAGGACTGCCTTCGGAGACGGATGACGATGTGAAGGACATTGCCGTTTTGGTGGAATCTGTAAGCCGGTTGGGCAAGAGCATACGCGGGCGTCCACCACGGGTCAGGGTCTCATTATCTTCTTTCGTTCCCAAACCCCATACCCCCTGCCAATGGGCTGCCCAGGACTCGGGTGAGCAGCTTGAAGCCAAGCAGACCCTTTTGCAGAGTTTGCTGCGCCGTAGCGGCGTGCAGCTCTCCTGGCATGATGCCAAAACCAGCCTGCTCGAGGCCGTATTGTCACGCGGGGACCGCCGCCTCGGTGCTGTCATCTACACCGCCTGGAAAAAAGGATGCCGGCTGGCTACCTGGAGCGAGCTTCTCGATTATTCCAGGTGGCAGCAGGCTTTCGACGAATGCGGGATAGACCCGTCTTTCTACGCGCACAGGGAGCGTGACCCGGATGAGTTGCTGCCCTGGCAGCATATCAGCCCTGGTGTGAGCACCGGTTTCCTCACGTCCGAGCGGGGAAAAATGCTGTCTGGGGAACTGACCCATGACTGCCGTGTGGAAGAATGCAACCTGTGTGGGCTCCAGGGCTGTCACCCATCGTGCCGCGCAAGGGCCCGGGAAATCCTTTGAGTACCCTACTGCGCACAGCCCGGACGCACTCAAGAAATTTGACTTTAAGGTTTAAACAGGATAACCTTTATGTTTTGTTACCAACTCTGGAGAAAGATGATGAAAAGACTTGAGCTTGAAGTTTTAAAAAGAGAAGTCAAAGGCAAGAAAGTGCGGTTCCTGCGACGTGGAGGTCTTATACCCTGCAATATCTATGGCCACGGCATTGAATCGCAGCCGGTCCAGGTCGAAGCCCGCAAGCTCGGCCAGATCATTGCCAAAGCGGGAGGAACAGACCTGATCGCACTTAAGATGGGGGATACAGACACACCGGGCATGGTGCTCATTCGTGACGTGCAGCGCAATCCCATGACCGGCGAGCCCATACATGTAGATTTTTACCAAGTCAATATGGCGGAGAAGCTTAAGGCTGATGTTCCGCTGGTCTTTACCGGCACCGCCCCCGCCTTGAAGCTCAAGAACGTCTCCCTAATGCATGCCATGACGGCAGTCCCAGTCGAAGCCTTGCCTGACGACCTCCCGCATAGTATCGAGGTCGATATCTCCAGCCTGGAGCTCCCCGAGCAGTCTCTGCATGTCAAGGACCTCAAGGTCAGCAGCAAAATCACCATCCTGGCTGATCCTGACCAGATGCTGATCAAGGTCGCCGAGGTACGCAAGGTCGTTGAAGAGGTCCCGGCAGTAGAGGCTCCGGCAGAGGGTGAAGAGGCCGTTGAGGAAGCAGCAGAGGGTGAAGAGGGTGAAAAGGCTGTAGCGGAAGAGAAGCCTGAGAAGAAATAATTCTGTGATAAGAAGCCCCCTCCCGGATCCGGGAGGGGGCTTTCCTTTTTTATGTGTGCTTCCGTACGAAATCACCGAGTTCACGCAGATAGAATTCCATGCCTTCAGCAAAAATCGTATTGTGATCCGCCTCAGATATAATCACCATTTTTTTATCGGCCGAGGCGACATTGCGAAAAATTTTCTCTCCCTCTTCCAGCGGCACAATTGAATCATACTGTCCGTGGATCACGAGCGCAGGCATGGTTATTCTGATAACCCGGTCAAATCCCGGCGATGGAGGAACCGGCCGTCCGGGCTGTTGCAGTATTCGTCCCATACTGCCCAACAGGTCCGTCACATCACAAAAACCGCTCTCTATCACCATTCCGCTGAAATCAGAAGGATAAGTGGCGGCCAACTCGATGGCCGGCCCGCTTCCCAGCGAGCGGCCCATAATGAAGCGGCTCCCCGAATAAGCTTTGTCGGTTAAGATCTGCTTGAACCACTTCGCTATAAAATGAGCATCCCTCATCATGCCGGTCACCGAAGGCCTTCCTCCGCTACCACCATATCCCCTGTAATCTGCGACGCAAAGGTTCAGGCCGATGCTGTTGAAGGCGACGCCGATATCTTCATATTCGCTGGCCAGCTCACCGTTGCCGTGAAAGAATAGCAGGTTGGCGTTTTGAGTGTCCCCAAAATAGAACCGGCAGGAGATATTAATGCCCTCTCCCACGGGGACCATATAACCTGTTGACCGTGCAGTGTCAGCCGGCCTGTAATCGTCCTGCCTGGGATAAAAAATAAAATTAAGGATAGCAGGGTGATCAAAAGCTTTAAATTCCTGCCAGCTATCAGCCATATCTCTACCCCTCTTAATAATATGCTTTGACTATCTTGGCGCTGATTGTCTCGCCTACTTCCAGCAGACCGTATGACTCATCTGCGCGGCCCGGATTAAACAGCAGTATGCCTTTGATTGTATCGTTCGTAGCGATGTGGCTGTGACCGAATATAACCACATCGGCACCGGGGAAAAGCTGCCATACGCGGCTTTCCAGACCGGCAGGACCGCCGCTGCCATGTACGATACCGATTTTCTTCCCCTCCAGTTCAAGCAACTGTTTTTCGGGGTAACTTACCCTCACTTCCGGAAGGTCCATGTTGCCGAATACACCGTGTACCGGCGCCAGGGTCTGCAGTCCTCTGATAACATCCATGGTTACGATATCGCCCGCGTGCACTATCAGATCGACCTTCCCAAGGACACGGACGAGTTCCTGCGGCAGCTGGGCAAAATGCCTTACATGTGTATCCGAGATAACGCCGATTCTCACCATAAAACCCTCTGTTAGTATAATTCGGGCGATAATATAGAGTAAAGGTTATCCCGGCCGGATAATAAACTCCCGTCCCCGTGAGGGTGGGGACGGGAGAAAAGAGGAGGTGATACCCTTGCTAATGCCAGGAGCAGGCAACGAGCCCTAAAAATAGGCAGACGATTGAGTATCCTATCAAGATTGCCGCTAACTGCATGTTGGCGCTCATTATTCCGGCCCCCGTCTTTTCCTTTATGCAATATAAAACGGGACTGCGAAAAAAAAGTTTAGTTCACCCTTGACCTGCGGGTTGGATTTGTGCAGTGTGTATAAACTATACTGTATTTAAATTACTGATTTGATCGCCCGTATGGCGGGTGCAGTCACCCCCATCCCAAGGAGGTAGCCATGTATTGTAGTCATCATCCCGACCGCGACGCGATCGGCGCCTGCATCGCGTGTGACGAGGCCGTATGCTCAGAATGTAAGGTGGAAAATGAAGGCAAGGTATATTGCAATCCATGCATCCAGAAAATGGTTTCCGGCGGAAGTGCAACAGCTACACAACCGGCTACCGTTTTACTCATAGAGAACACTTCCGGCATGGGCAGACAGGCCACCGTACCGAGGGATCTCGGCGACTGGAACTGGGGTGGCTTTCTGCTTACCTGGATCTGGGGCATAGGCAACAATGTATGGTGGTCTTTTCTGGTATTCATCCCTTATCTCGGATTTATGGTCATGCCCTGGGTGCTGGCCTTCAAGGGCAACGAGTGGGCCTGGCAGAGCCGTCACTGGGACAGCGTAGAGCATTTCAAGCGTGTACAGCATACCTGGGCCATGTGGGGACTGGGCATTACCATAGCAGTGATCGTTCTGGTGGCCATCATACTTCTCCTCGGCTTCGGACTCATCGTCTGGGGTCTGCAACAGTCCGGCGTCCAGGCATTTTGATTAATAAAGCTGTTGATGTAATAACGGGGGGATACTTAAGATGAAGTGCGCTATACATACCGACCGTGAAGCAATAGGCGGCTGCTGCAGTTGCGGCAGGTACGTCTGTCCTGAGTGCAAGGTAGCCATCGACGGGCAAATCTACTGCAACCAATGCCTGGATGCGAAGCTAAAAGGGGGTGCCTGGCCGGGCCCCACCCCTTCCGGTGCTTCCTACGCCTCCGGCCTGGGTGCCCTTTCCCAGTTACCGACTGAGTTACGCGGCTGGAACTGGGGTGCCTTCTTACTCACCTGGATCTGGGGTATTGGCAATAATGTCTGGATCTCTTTTGTAGCGCTGTGCAGCCTACTGCCTTATATCGGCTGGATAATCAGCCTGGTCATGGCCATTATTTTAGGCGTGCGCGGCAACGAGTGGGCCTGGCAGAACAAGCGCTGGGACAGTATCGAGCATTTCCAAAAGACACAGCGAATGTGGATGTGGTGGGGCGTTGGCATGCTACTCCTGCAGATAGCTCTTGTGGCAGCGGTAACATTGCTGATCATATCACTGATCATGATTGCTACCACCTCAGGCCTCGATAGCAATCTCGACTGGGAGAAGATTTTCCCGTCCATATAGCGGTGTCCATTATATTTGGAAATAGCTGATGAGCGATTTGCTGATTTACGGACTTGTCTTTTTAGGTGGGCTTGCCATTGGCGTGGCAGTCACAATAATTATTACACGTGTTTATAAGCCGTACTATAAACAGGATATGCTGACCATCAGCGGCGAGGTACAGAAGAACCTGGCCGCATTCACCGACGTGGCCACTCAGACAGCCGTGGATCACCTGGTACAGATGTCGGGACAACTGGTGAACGCCCAATCACAGCTCAGCGAGCAAAACCTCGAGGGCAAGAAGGCCCTTATAGACCAGTCCATCAAAGAGGTGCGCGACAACCTCAAGAGCGTGGAAACTCTGATGAGCGGGCTGGAAAAGGACCGCGCCAAGGCTTATGGTGAGCTTCTCTCCCAGCTTAAGACCGCTTCGGAGCAGACGATCAGACTCTCTGAAACTACCGGCAAACTCCAGGCAGCCCTCGGCAATACAAGGGTCAGGGGGCAGTGGGGTGAACGTATGGCCGACGACATCCTGGCCAGCATCGGTTTTCTGGAAGGTATCAACTACCGCAAGCAGCAGGTGGACGCGGCCGGCGGCTCCCGGCCCGATTACACTTTCCTCCTGCCCAACCGGCTGGTGCTAAATATGGATGTCAAGTTTCCCCTGGATAATTATTTGAAGTACATTGATACGGATTCAGAGGCCGACCGCGAGGGCTTCAAGATCTCTTTCCTCAAAGACGCCCGCCAGCGCATAAAGGAGGTCACTACCCGCGATTACATCAATCCCGAGCAAAATACCGTTGATTACGTGCTTGTGCTGATACCCAACGAGCAGGTCTACCGGTTCATCAATGAGAACGATCCAACCGTGCTCGACTACGCCCTCCAATCGAAGGTCGTGCTATGCTCGCCGGTAACGCTGTATGCGGTGCTGGCATTGATAAACCAGGCCGTCAAGAATTTTAAAATGGAGAAGGGCCTGGTTGAGATCATCACCCAGATCAAGCTGTTCGCCGCACAGTGGCAGAAATTCGTGGAAAGCATGGATAAAATGGGCAAAAGGTTACAGGATGCTCAAAAGGAGTTTGAAACTCTCACCAGCACGCGAAAAAACATGCTGGAACGGCCTCTGCTCCGGATAGACCAGATCAGGCATGACAGCGACATTAAGGAACTTGATGTCATCGAAGCAGCGCCTGCGCCGTCTGAGCCATCCCTGCTGGAGTAGGCCGAAGAAACGCTCCTTTACAGCCCCTGGCCCAACTCTTTCAGCGCCTGATCTGCCTTTTGTATAACCGCCGGGTCGGTGGCCATACCTTTAGCCTTGCGGAAATCCTCCGCCGCCTTGAGCAACTGCCCTGTCTGCGTGTATGCACTGCCCCGGCTGCAATAAACCCTGGGATCATGTGGATCGAGCATGATTGACCGGCTGATATCCTCAATAGCCTGATAGTATTGACCTTTCATCATGTAAGCGCAGCCGCGGTTATGAAATGCGCCGGGGTCTGTATCGTCAATAGTAATGGAACGCGAAAAGTCGTTGATGGCGCGCTCGAATTCTTTCTTGTAGTAATATACGCTGCCCCTGTTATAGAAAGCAGCGGCCAGGTTAGGATCGAGTTCAATAGCACGGTTAAGGTCTGCCAGTGCCAGGTCGAGGTCGCCTTTCTTGTAAAATGCGCCTCCCCGCAGCAGGTACACAATTGCCGTAGTCGGGTCGAACTGGATGGCCTTGGTCAGCTCGTCGATTGCAAGGGAGTAATGGCCCTCCTTGAGCAGCGTGAAACTTTTCTCCTGGTGGGCCTCAGCCTTTGCCTTGTGTTCAGCAGGCACCTGGGGAGGCGGTGGTGGGGCAGGTGGGGCCGGGACAGGGTACGATTCAGGACGGGATTGGTATTCTGCCAGCGATGGTGGCTTTATAGGCACCCTGGCAGTGGGCGTACCGGGCTGTCCGATATTGACCGGCTTTTCAACATTACCCGGTGGTGCAGCAGTTACAGTCGTCGCTTGTGAGCTTTCCTGCGCCGGAACCTTCCAGTCGACCTGAGTGCCGCAGCCTCCGCAAAAAGTGGTGCCCGGCTCAAGGGCAGAGCCGCACTGTATACATGAATAAAGGAATACCATGTCGCAGAAACCGCAGAAACGCTGACCCAGGTAGGCCACGTTACTGCATCGCGGACAGAGGAAGCTTTGCTGCATATCTGCGAAAAACTACCGTTTACCCGATTATACGCCACGCGAGGGGAAAAAGTACATGCCTGTTCAACGGGACAGTTGATAATATACATGTTGGGACGTATAATTTCCTGCGATCGCTGGATGCAGATCGGAGCTATGAATACCCCCGTAGATTCGCTTATTGAGCTGGCTAAAAAGACCGGGGCCATCAAGTTCGGCGAGTTTACTCTTGCATCGGGCGCTAAAAGCAACCGCTATTTTGAAGGCAAGCTTCTCACTCTCCACCCTGAAGGAGCTTGCCGCGTTGGGGAAACCATTTGCGATTTACTGGAAGGCAGCGGGGCACAGGCGGTTGGCGGACTTATACTTGGTGCCATCCCCATAGCCACTGCAGTTGCAGTTATAAGCCAGTGTAGGGGTAAACCCATTCCCGCCTTCCTGGTACGCGAGGCCCCCAAGGAGCACGGCACTAAAAAACAGATCGAGGGGCACCTGGAGCGGGGCATGCAGGTGGCCATAGTGGACGATGTAGTTACACGCGGCGGGTCAATTTTTAAAGCCATAGAAGCGGTTGAAAACATAGGCTGCAAAGTGGTGAAGGTGGTGGCCATAGTTGACCGCCACGAAGGTGGAAGCGATAAGCTCATAGCCGACGGGTACGACTTCGTCCCGCTAATCCACTTCAATACAGATGGAACGGTCCAGGCAAATAACCTGTTATAGTCAGACGGTATATAATATTTATCTGGAGGGGGTATTTATAGATGTTGCCGATTAAGAATATACTTTGCCCGACCGATTTCAGCGATCCTTCTTACGAGGCACTTAAGGTTGCAGACGAACTGGCAGTACATTTCGGCGCTACGCTTCATATTATCAACGTAGTGCCCCTGGTACCCATCGTGGAAGCACCTATAGGCGTTGAATCAGCCAGTTTCAATGTCGCCTCTTACCAGCAGGAACTTGAAGGACAGGCGCAGAAATCGCTCAAGAATATGATTGAGCAGAAGGTAAGCCGGGGCGTCAATGCGTTAACGGAGGTGCTCATAGGCAATGCCGCGGGCGAGATCATGCGCTATGCAGGCGAGAAGGGAATCGACCTGATTGTTATCGCTACCCACGGGCTTTCCGGTTGGCGCAGGTTTATCTCGGGGTCCACCACCGAGCAGATCGTTCGCCAGGCCTCATGCCCTGTTCTCACCATCCGCAAGCCGGCGTCTAAATAGGCCCCTGTCCTATAGGGTTGGATTTTAAGTCTGCCGTCTTTATGGGCTGATATTCATCGTTTACCCAGTTCGTGGTGAACCTGCACATACCGGATTATGTCGGCACGATTTAGCATACCCACCAGCCGCTCTTCCACCACCACCGGCAACTGGTTTAATCCATTCTCGGCCATAAGACGGACGGCGGTTTTCATATCATCCACAGGCGTTATCGTCTTAAGCGGTTGGCGCGTCATGACATTGGAGACCGGGGTGGCTCGCCATGCCCCGGGCGCCAGCTTCTTTATATCGGCAAGGGTAACGATCCCAAGTAATTTCCCGTCTTCAACCACAGCCGCTGACCTCATACCCTTCTTAACGTAAATGTCGTTGACCAGCGCTTCGACTGTTGAGTTGCCCTCGATCGTCTCCGGACGGTCATTCATGACGCTGGCTACCCTCACGTTCAGCCAAATCGAGCGCAGCTCCACCTCCCGCTTGGAAGCCTCGGCCGCGCTGTTGAGGAACCAGCCGATAAAGACCAACCATACACCGCCCATTATATTATCGGTGAGGGCCCAGAAGATCCCCCCGGCAATCATAATCCAGCCGAATACCTGGCCAATGGCTGAGGCAATATCAGTGGCCTTCATAAGGTTACCGGTTGCGCCCCACAGGATGGCGCGCAGGACACGGCCGCCATCCAGGGGAAATCCGGGCAAAATGTTGAAAGCCGCCAGCAGTACATTGATCTCTATCATATAGACAATCGTGGCTTGCACCGGACCGGCAACAGCCAGGCCGGTTAAATCCAGCGCCCAGAACAGACCGGCCAGTACAACGCTGGTGAGGGGCCCGACTATGGCGATTGCGAACTCGATGCCCGGCTTTTCGGGCTCAGCTTCCAGGTTGCTCACCCCGCCGAGCATGAAGAGTGTGATGCTCTTTACGGGCACACCACGCGATATGGCCATCAGAGAATGCGCCAGCTCATGTACCAGGACTGAGATAAAGAGCAGCAGGGCCGCCACCACGGCCGTCACCCAGTAAATCAAGCCTTCCCAGCCCGGGTACTCGGCCGGGAAATACCCCATCGCAAGGGACCAGGAAATCAGGATGAAGATGACGATCCACGTGTAATGAATACCGATATCGATGCCGGCAATGCAGGCTACGCGCAGCGAACCTTTCATCATAAATCAAATAATCTACGTAGCTATCTGCTTGAGAAAGCTCTCGATGGCGCGGTTAACCTCAGCCGGCTTTTCCAGGAAGGCCAGGTGCGTGCCGCCTTCGATAATACACACACGGCAATCGGGCATTTTATCGGCAAGGTACCGGGCATACTTTGGCGGCGTCATATTGTCCTGGTCACCCACGATGCAGAGCGCCGGCAATTTGACCTGGCTTACTCTGTCCATAATATCGAATTTATCGCAGCAGCGGAAATCGTTAAGCTGAGCTGCAGGCCCCACTTCAGCCAGTCTCGGTATGATCGCCCGGCGTATCTTTTCGTCCACCGTGCCGTGCAGCGGTTCGATCAGCTCTCTGATCCAGCCCTGTGTATCTCCCAGTTTGCCCTCTACAGCCTCTAAAATCAACGGCAGCACCCTCAGACGGGCGCCGGAACCTATCAGAATGATTCCTTTTAAATCTTTAGGGTATTTAAGGGCGTGCATGAGCGCAATACCGCCACCCAGCGAGTGGCCCGCCAGCACAACATCCGTATATTCCTTTTCCTGAAAATAGCCATGCAGCCAGTCCGAATACGCCTCTACACTGGTGCATGTTTCGCCGTGCGGATGGCCGGGCAGGTCAGGCGTATCGGCGTCGGTAAAATGCTGTTTCTGCAGCATCCATACTTCCCCGCAGGCGCCTGACCCGTGTATGAAGACCAATTTCATATCGAACCTCCTAAATCCTGCAAGATCGCCACGGCATTAAGGGCCCCGCAATTTTCAGACAGTGTTTACGAGGCGAACGGCAGTTCCTGTTGGCCGGCAACCATGGATTTGGGAGGCGTAGTGGTCATGGCGCGGGTCTCTTTGGCGGCTTGCTCCTCGAGGTTCTCTTTCTCGACCAGGGCGATGGAGACGACGCGGTCGCCTTCATCCAGCCTGGAGAGCATGACGCCCTGCGTTATGCGCCCTTTGACGGGCACACCCTCACGCCTCTTTTTCCTTCCACCTTCTACCAATACCTTGGTCTCTCTCTCAACATCCACGTTTATCCTGAGTTGCACACCGTTGGCCGTGGTGATGAATAGCTCGTATCCGGGCGGCACGAACTTGGCTGCGATGACCTTGCCGGTCTTGGCATTGACCCTGTGGGCCAGCACGCCTTTGCCTCCGCGGCCGTGCAGAGGAAATTTATCCACTTTGGTTTTCTTGCCGTAGCCGTTCTCCGTGACGGTAATGAGGTCAGCGGCCGGTTGTACGGTGCCCATGCTGACCACGATGTCACCCTTATTGAGCTTTATGCCCCGCACGCCGCCGCTGGTGCGTGAGGCGTTGCGCAGGGGCGCCACGGCAAATTTGACGGCCTGCCCGTTGCGGCTGACCAGCATCAGCTTATCTGATTCGGCCACGACGTCCACCCCGATCAGTTCCTCGTCGCTCTTCAGCTTCATGGCGATAAGGCCGCTGCGGCGTACGTCTGTAAAATTGCTCAGCCCGGTCTTTTTCACTATACCCTTGGAGGTGGCCAGCAGCATAAAGAGGCTGGGGTCGGTCTTTTCCGGCACGAACATGGCCGTGACCTTCTCCCTCGCCTCTATGGGGATCAAATTGATGATATTGATGCCCTTGGTAGTGCGGGCGATGTCTTGAGGTATCTCGTGGCATTTCATCTTGAAAACCCGGCCACGGTTGGTGAAGAACAGCAGGTTGTCATGCGTATCGGCAGACATGGAACTCATCACGTCGTCGCTGTCACGCGTGACCATGCCCTTGACACCCCGCCCACCTCGTAATTGCTTGCGGAACACGTCGGCGGGGATGCGCTTGATATATCCCTGCTCGCTCAGCGTTACGATGACATCCATGTGCGGGATGAGGTCCTCCACCTGGAACTGTCCTGCCTCATCATGTGTTATAACCGTGCGGCGGTTGTCCCCGTGCTTTGTCTTGAGGTCCACCACATCCTGCTGGATGAGCTTAAGTATCTTCTCCGGGTTGGCTAACAGGTCCTCCAGGTAATGAATGGTTTTGAGGACGTCTTTATATTCGTCCAGTATCTTTTTACGCTCGAGGTTGGCCAGCCGGCGCAACTGCATTTCAAGGATGGCCTGGGCCTGCAGCTGGCTGAGCGAAAACTCCGTCATAAGGTTTGTGCGGGCTGTATCCGCCGTCTCTGACTCCCTAATAGTCTTGATCACGGCATCCAGGTGGTCGAGGGCGATCTTAAAGCCCTCCAATATATGTGCTCTCTCCTTGGCCTTCTGCAGGTCATATTTTGTCCTGCGGGTAATAACCTCGGTGCGGAAGGCTACATAGCACTGCAACGCTTCTTTCAGGTTAATAACGCGCGGCTGGCCCTCCACCAGCGCGATCATGTTAATGAAGAAAGCCGTCTGCATGGATGTGAACTTGAAAAGATTATTCTGCACCTTGGCTGGGTGCGCATCTTTTCGCAGACCGATAACAAGGCGCATACCCTGGCGGTCCGACTCGTCGCGCACATCGCTGATCCCTTCGATTTTCTTGTCCCGGGCCAGCTCGGCTATCTTCTTGACCAGCTCGGCTTTATTGGTCTGGTAAGGCAGCTCGGTCACAACCAGTTGCATCTTGCCCGCCTTGGTCGATTCCTCCACAACCCTGGCCCTCAGTACTACCTTGCCCTGCCCGGCAGCATAGGCATTTTTTATCCCCTCCACACCGCAAATGATGCCGGCCGTGGGGAAATCCGGCCCCTTCACGAACTGCATCAGATCGTCAACCGAGGCATCCGGGTTCCCGATTAAATAAACTATGGCATCGCAGATCTCCGTGAGATTATGCGGCGGAATGTTGGTAGCCATACCCACTGCTATGCCGGAGGACCCGTTAACCAGCAGGTTCGGCAGCCGTGCCGGCAATACCGACGGCTCCTTGAGACTGTCGTCGAAGTTCGGTATAAAGTCGACCGTATCCTTGTCGATGTCCAGCAGCAGTTCGTCGGCAATCCTGGCCAGCCGCGCCTCTGTGTAACGCATGGCCGCCGGTGGGTCGTCATCGACGCTGCCGAAGTTGCCCTGGCCGTCCACCAGCCGGTACCGCATGGAAAAATCCTGTGCCATCCTCACCATGGCATCATAGACAGAGGAGTCCCCGTGCGGATGATATTTGCCCAGCACCTCACCCACGATACGTGCGCTCTTTTTGTACGGCGAGTTGTAGCGCATATTGAGGTCGTGCATGGCAAACAGTATGCGGCGGTGCACGGGCTTGAGGCCGTCACGCACATCCGGCAGCGCGCGGGAGACTATTACGCTCATAGCATAATCCAGGTAAGAGCGCTTCATTTCGTCTTCGATGCCGATCGGCCTGATAGAGAATCCTAATTCCATTTTTACTCCTCGTTCCCAAAGCTGCTATCGAGTCGTTGCAGGTCTTCAGCAGCCGTATATCCTTCGTAAATCGAGAATCCCTCGGGGACGGTCTCGGTATCTTCCGACTCATTGTAATCGGGCTCTTCCAGCGCATCTTCCTCTCCGGCACTGTGCCTCAGCAGATTATCCTTTACGTGCGCGGGGTAGGCCTCAGTCACCCTGATGGGGAATGACAATTTGCCGGCCTGGCTGGGATGCTGGAAAGTCTCGCGTATTATGACTTTAACCCTGCTGTGATCATGGTCAAGGCTGACAATGGCAGCTATGTACTTGTTTCCACCTTTAAGCAGCTTGGCCAGGCGGAGCCCGTGCTCCGGTTCGATTACTCCCAAGTATTCACCCCGGTCATTCTTCACCACGGTATCCTGGTTCCTGGTGTCCAAAAATACCTTCTCCCCCGGGGTCAGCTTCACCAGTACGGGTTGAGGGGCAGCTTCGAGCAGGCTGACAATGCCGTATTTACCTACATCGGCGATGAAATCACTGGGCTTGGCCTTCTCCCTCTTCAAACTGCCAACCTTGACTCCTTTGAGCAACGCCAAGCGGTCGAGGTTTTTCCTGGCTATTATATTGCTGGGAGAGAGCTCGAGGGACTTGCTGTAGGCATCCTTGGCCTTTTTGTAATCGCCCAGCTCCATATAGGCGCGGCCAAGGCGGTTGTAAGCGTCGACGTCCGCAGGGAAAACCTCGATAATTCCCTGGTTTACGGCAACAGCCTCCTGCCAGCGGTTCTCAGTGGCCATCCTTATGGCCTCCTGAATACGTCCCCGCCATATCCTGGCTTTCTCTTCTTCACGTTCAGGCATCTTTGATAACCTCTGCTTTAAACGTATCTGATGACCTGTCCCTGGTAATCATTTTATTTAATACTAAATTCTCATCAAAGGCAAATCTGTCATTTATTGCCGTAGCCCATATCCGGGCTGATGTGATTTTAGTCGTATTATTCCTCCATTCTTATGACTATACTTTGGTTATCGCCGGTGATTTGACACGGCTTTTCAAGCGGTGCTAAATTACCACGTAACTTTAATTAAGTCAATAAGAAGGTGTTTTGATGAAAGAACAGGTGCAGGAAGTATTAAATATTATCCGCCCCAGCCTCCAGGCAGATGGTGGCGACGTTGAACTGGTGGATGTTAAGGACGGTGTAGTCAGTGTCAGGCTCAAGGGAGCGTGCTCGGGTTGCCCCATGTCGACCATGACGCTTAAAAAGGGTATAGAACGCTTCCTTAAGGAAAAGATCCCCACGGTCAAGGAAGTAGTGGGCGTTTAGACGTCCGGCTTAACCTTTATCCAGTTCGAAGGCTTTATGCAAGGCTTTAACAGCCTCTTTGACCGTGTCCTCCGCGATAATACAGGTGATGCGTATCTCCGAAGTTGTGATCAGCTGTATGTTGATATCCTTCGTGAATAGGGTCTGGAACATCTTGGCTGCATAGCCGGGAGTGTTCTGCATACCTGTACCGATTATAGATACCTTGCCGAGTTTCGAATCGCTGAGGCATTTCTTTGCGCCTATCTCCTTGGCCACAGGCCCTATTATCTCCATAGCCTTGGAAACGTCTTTCTTTATAAGGGTAAAGGTAAGATCGGTGATGTTATTGGCGCTGGCATTCTGAACTATGGTATCCACGCTGATGCCCGCCTTTGCCAGCGGCGTAAAAATCGCTGCTGCTATGCCCGGTCGGTCCGGTACACCGGTCACCGTGATTTTGGCGACGTCCATGTCATGGGCAATGCCTCTTACCTTATTTCTCTGTTCCATGTTTTTCCCTCCGTGTATAATCGTGCCAGGCTTCTCCACCATGCTTGAGGCCACCAGTATTGGCATATTAAACACCTGGCCGAGCTCCACCGAGCGGTGGTGCATAACTCTGGCGCCCGACGTGGCCATTTCCAGCATCTCCTCATAGCCTATCTCATTCAATTTACGTGCCTCCGGTACCAGGCGGGGATCTGCTGTATAGACTCCCTCCACATCGGTATATATCTCGCAGACACTGGCCTTGAGGCTGGCAGCCAGGGCTACTGCTGTTGTATCTGAACCTCCCCGCCCCAGAGTAGCGATGTCGTTGTCAGGAGTTATCCCCTGGAAGCCGGCAACGATCACGATATTGCCCTTATCCAGTTCATTTATTATCCGCCTGGGTTCAATACCCGTTATCCTGGCCCGGCTGAATGCAGAGTCGGTGGAAATTCCGGCCTGGGGCCCGCTGAGCGCCACTGCCCTGAAGCCCATAGCGTGCAGCGCCATTGCCAGAAGGGTGCTGGAGACTATCTCCCCGGTGGACAGCAGCAGGTCCATCTCGCGGGGCTCAGGATTCGGATTGATCTTGCTGGCGAGCTCGATCAGATCATCGGTCGTATCGCCCATGGCAGAAACAACCACTACTACCTTATTACCCTTTTTGAATGATGCCGCAACCTTTCGGGCTACATTGCGGATCTTGTCAGCATCTGCTACCGAGCTGCCCCCGTATTTTTGCACTACTATTGCCATTTCTGTCGCCGCCTGCTTTTATTATTTATCCCTTAAGAATACATCCATGAGTTTATAACCTGGTTTGATCAGGATCCCCGTACGACCGGCCTCTGCCTCCGTGAAACGGGTTGCTCCATTGGATTTTGCGCCGCCTCCCCATATGATGAAGGGCACCGGTTCGGCACAATGGGTCTTGAGCTTGATCGGTGTGGGGTGGTCCGGCATAACCAGCACCTTGAGTCCGCCGTCCTTCCAGTTTATCAGCCTGCCTATAACCTCCCTGTCGATGAGCTCAATGGCTTTTATCTTGTCGTCTGCTGAACCCCTGTGGCCCATCTCGTCCGGCGCCTCAATGTGCATAATAGCCAAGTCGTCTCTTTCAAGTGACTCCAGCGCCCCGGCAGCCTGGGCGGCAAAATCGTTATCCAGGTTATCCGTGACACCTTTGATCTGCAGCACTTCTATACCGGCCATCATCGCCAGCCCGCGCAGCAGGTCAACACCCGAGGTGAGTGCTGCCTTCAGGCCGTGCAACTTACGGAAAGAGGGCATCTCCGGCAGGCGGCCGCTGGGCCAAAAAAGCCATATCGAAGTGACCGGCAGCTTGCCCAGCCTCTTTCGCTCGACATTGACCGGGTGATTGGCCAGCACAATCTCAGACTTCTTCATCAGGTCGCATAAAAGTGCAGTGCCCTCGCCGTGCGGCAGGTGCTCCGCCACCGGGCGATCGGTTATGTCATGGGGTGGGGTACAGATGGCCCCTATGGTGTCATCGTGTCCCTTTATCTTGCAAATGTGCCTGTAGCTGATACCGGTGTAAAAGCTTACCTCGCTTGAGCCAAGTTTTTCATTCAGGGTATCGATTATAGCCAAGGCTTCATCGGTAGTGATATGCCCGGCGCTGTGGCTAACCATCCTTCCTTCCAATATAGTGACCAGATTACAGCGGAAGGTGACCTCCCCAGGCCCGATAGGGACACCCACGCTCCGTGCCTCGATGGCGCTCCTGCCCCTGTAGTAGACGGTGGGGTCATAACCCAGCACAGACATGCACGCCGGTGCGCTGCCAGGCTCCATACCGGGCGGAATTGTTAAAGCCATACCGGCATATCCCTGTCTGGCCATGTTGTCGAGGTTAGGTGTTAAGGCCAACTCGAGGCACGTCTGATTGCCCCGCTCGGCGAGCGGCCAACCAGAGGCACCGTCCGCTATGACAACGCAAAATTTCATAGCCAATAAGTTTACAATTGTTGCCCTAAAAGTTAAAGCCGACTATAATATCTAACCCGTGCGGGGAGTAGCGCAGTTGGTTAGCGCGCAGCGTTCGGGACGCTGAGGTCGGAGGTTCGAGTCCTCTCTCCCCGACCAATCCCGCCCTCTACCCCACTTCCCTCTTCGCCTCGTCCCATATAGCATCCAAGTCGGCCAGCTTCATACCTCTCAGGTCCATACCCCGGTTCCGGCAAACACCCTCAATATATTGAAAACGCCGTGTGAAACGGGCGTTGGCCTGACGTAGTGCTGACTCGAGATCAACATCCATGTGCCGAGCTACACTGGACAACACTAGCAGAACGTCCCCGAACTCATGGTTCCTCTCCTCCGACGTCGCGGCACTCTTCAGTTCCTCAACCTCTTCAACCAGCTTCCCGATGATGCCGTCGGCGTTCTCCCAGTCAAAGCCGATGGCTGCTACCCTGCGTCCCACCGTCTGGCTGTAAGCCAGCGCCGGCAGGCTACTGGGTATGCCGGTCAATAGCGATTGGTTGCCATCTTTCTCCTGCTCTTTAATCTCCTGCCAACTGAGAGATGCTTCGTCAGCGTCAGCGACCTCCTTGCCGCCGAAGACGTGCGGGTGCCTCTTGATCATCTTGGTGTTGATGCTGCGCAGCACGTCCTCGAGAGAGAACTCGCCCGATTCCCGGGCGATCTGGGAGTGCAGCATTATCTGCAGCCAAAGGTCGCCCAGTTCCTCATTGAGTTCCTGTATGTCGTTACGATCGATCGCCTCAAGTACCTCGTAACTCTCTTCAATAAGGTATTTCTTGAGTGATTCATGCGTCTGCCTGCGGTCCCAGGGGCAGCCGTCTTTACCCCGCAGACGCTCCACTATCATCCTGAAGGTCTCGAATTTGTCGAGCTCTGCTTCGTTGAACCCGGATATTTCGTTGGCCATACCCCGGCTTAATTCCGCCTGCCGCCGAATACCAGAAGGACAAAGTAGAGCAGCTGCGCAACGGCCTGCAGCATGGCCGCTACGTAAGTCAGGGCCGCAGCCGAGAGAACCGCGCTTGCGCCTTCGTATTCCTGCCCCACCAGCAGTCCGGTTTCCTTGATCATCTGCCGGGCCCGGCTGCTGGCGTTGAATTCAACCGGGAGCGTTATCAGGGTGAACAATACGGCGGCTGTAAAAAGCAATATACCTGCAATCGCCACCATCTCGCCGAAAACCTGGGACAGCCCCATGAGGAGGAGGCCGCCGAAAACCAGGATCCATCCAAGTGTGCTGCCTATATTGGCGGCTGGTACCAGAGCGGACCTTATGCCCATCATGGCGTATTTCGTTTTATGCTGCATGGCGTGGCCGACCTCGTGAAGAGCGATACCGACAGCAGCTACAGACGGGGTTCCGGCAACTTCAGGGGATAGCCTGAGCACCTTCTTGGCGGGATCATAGTGATCCGTCAGTTTGCCCTGGACGGTTTCGACCGGTATGTCCGCCATACCATTAGCCCTCAACACTTGCATAGCAGCCTGGGCGCCTGTCACGCCCCTTTGATTATAGACCTTGGCATATTTGGCATAGGTGGATTTAACCTTGAACTGGGCATATATCATAAATATCAGGGCGGGCGCCATTAATATAAGGTAAAGCAACATCTCAGCTAACCCTCCATTGCCTTCATTTACACTTAATAAGTTTATTTCGCGTGGGCTGCTAAGTCAAAGCACACTGCCGACAAAATTCCGGTGCCCGGCTGTAAAATCTCCTGCAGCCATCTCGCGCTTACCCTCGGGTTGAAGCGTAACAAGTCCGAGCAGGCCTTCCCCTGTCCTGACGGCCACCCTCGTTACTTCTCCCCTGGGCAATGCCATAACCTGGCCCACACTGCCTTCTTTCATGTCCGTCAGAGGGACCGCTGCCACAATCTTGATCCTTGAACCCATCCACTTAACATAACACCCTGGCCAGGGATTAAAGGCCCTTACCTTGCGCCACAGTCGCACTGCCGGCCATTTCCAGTCCAGCTCGCCATCCTCTTTTTGTTCCATGTGGGTATAGCTTGCCCTGCTTTCATCCTGTATTAGAGGCTGTATCGTCCCGGACACCCAGCCAGCCAGGGTGTCCAACAGTAATTCGGCGCCCGTTATTGCCAACCGTCCGGTTAATAATCCCGTGGTATCTTCATCCCGTATCGACACCGCCGCCTGTGCAATTATGGGCCCGCTATCGACCTTCCTCTCGATTAACATAATAGTAACCCCCGTTTTAGCATCGCCGTTGAGGATGGCTGCCGCTACGGGTGACGGCCCTCTGTATCTGGGCAGCAGTGATGGATGGATGTTGATACATTTGTGTTGTGGTATATGTAGAACTGCCTCCGGCAGGATCTGGCCGTAGGCCGCGACTATGATTATGTCAGGTTTTAACTCCGCAAGTAGCTTTACCTCCCCGGTATCCCTGAATGACTCAGGCTGAATAACGCGCATACCGGCACCTACGGAGAATTGCTTAACGGGGCAAGCTTTGACCTGCTGTCCACGACCGGTCTTCTTGTCCGGCTGAGTATATACTGCGCTTATATCATATTTGTTTAATATCAGCGCCTGCAACGCGGGTAGGGCAAAGGCCGGCGATCCCATAAATACCACTTTCATAATTCACTTAAAAACTAAAAAGTTTTTCCCGTTATGTCAAAATAACCATTGACAGTGCTGAAGAAGCCTGTGGTAATCTATCTACGGTTTGGGAAGAGGACCACGGAATACCCGGCAGACGTATCCATCCAACGGTCACTACACTTGCTAAACAAAAAGTCTGCATTTTTCGTTCCAATAGGAGATATTTTTTCCTTTTTGCGGCGTGCCCGCATAAAAATATAGTACGGTTAAGAGGCAGATGCAAGCTGATAAAATATGGCAGGCGGCCCTGGGTGATCTACAGATCCAGGTAAGCAAAGCCAATTACAATACCTGGCTTAAGGATTCAAGGGGAATAGACTATGTCAACGGCGTTTTCACGGTAGCTGTCCCCACGGCCTTTATCGCCGAATGGCTCAAAGGACGGTTGTATTCCGTGGTCTGCAGGATCCTTTCGACCATCACGGGCAGGACTACCGAGGTAGCATTCCAGGTGCAGGCGGTCAGTCGTGATCCCGCTCCCGCTAAAAACAGGCTGATGCCTGATGGTGGAGTAAGCATCAAGGAGCGCCCCTCTGCAGCCAGGGGCACGGGCTTTAATCCGAAGTATACATTTAATACATTCGTTGCCGGCGACTGTAACCGTTTGCCCTATACCGCCTCATTAGAAATATCGGAGAACCCCGGTGAAGCGTTCAATCCTCTTTTTATTTACGGCAGTACCGGCACCGGCAAAACCCACCTTCTCCACGCGATCGGTCAGTCGGCCAGGCCCGGAGAGCTCAATGTCCTTTACATGAGTGCCGAACAATTCACCAACGAGTTCATCATGGCTATACGCAACAGGAAGGCTGAGGAATTCCGCAGTAAGTTGAGCAAGGTGGATATATTGCTGTTGGACGATATACAGTTCCTCAGTGGAAAGAACCAAACGCAGGAATGCATTTTTCACATTTTTAACGACCTGTTAGCGGATAACCGGCAGATTGTTATATCCTGCGACCGGCCTCCCAAGGAGATCGACTCACTTAACGTGCGCCTGCGCTCCCGCCTGGAAGGAGGGCTGGTGGCCGATATCTACCCTCCCGATCACAAAACTCGGCTGGCGATCCTTGATCTCAAATCCTCACTTCTGCAAACTAAGTTCGATGATGCTGTCCTCAATTTCCTTGCTGCCAATTTCCACGGCAGCGTAAGAGCCCTGGAAGGTGCGCTCATTCGGCTTTCTTCATATTCCCGCATGAGCAACACCACTCTGGACGTTGATGCCGTCAAACTGCTTCTCAACGATATGATAGCAGCTTCGAGGCAGAGCGGTGGGCATTTCACTGCCGCGGCCGTTATTAACACCGTGTCTGATTATTTCGCCATCTCGCCGGATGACATAACTGGCAAGAAGCGAGACCTCAAGACTTCCAGGGCCCGTCATATCGTCATGTACCTTTTACGCCAGCAGAACCATACCAATTTCGCTGAGATCGGCAGGGTGCTGGGCAACCGGGACCACTCAACAGTCATCCACGGCTATAACAGGATTGCCACGAACATAGGCTCTGATTCACAGCTCAGCAAATCTATTGAAGATATTCGCCTCGTGTTGAAATCCCGCGGGTCGGCTTAGCCCTGTTCATCGTTTGTGGAAAAATATCCCCTTTTTGTTGATAACTGACAGTCATTTTTGAACAGGAATTCCTTCTATCGGACTGCTCTCGTTGTTATCTGATACTATCCTCCACACAATTAGCTATCTTATAATAAAATATGATTAAAATGATATATTACATACAGATAGAATAAGATACAATTAAATATATGTTTGTTGATAATATAGAAATACAGGTGAGGGCCGGCCACGGTGGAAGAGGCCTGGTTAGTTTTAGGAGGGAGAAGTTCCTGCCATTTGGTGGTCCTGACGGGGGTGATGGGGGCAAGGGAGGAGATATTTACTTGGCAGCCGATAGTGATATGGAAAGCCTTGCACCTTTTAAGCACAACCGCCTTTTCAAGGCAGGGAATGGTGGATCTGGCGGAAAGAACAGGATGCATGGCACAAACGCCGATGACCTCGTGATCAAGGTGCCTATGGGAACCGCTGCTTATGTAAAGGAAAATGAGAACGAACTCGCAGTAGCCGATTTACAGAAAGATGGACAAAAAGTGCTTTTAGCCAGGGGTGGGCGGGGTGGAAAGGGAAATGTTCACTATGCCACTTCCACAAGAAAGGCCCCAAGGATTTCCCAACCTGGTGAGGAAGGGCAACAGCACGACATAATCTTAAAGATAAGGCTGATTGTTGATGTATGTATAATCGGATTCACGAACTGCGGGAAATCGGCGCTGCTATCTGCGTTGTCCTCTGCCCGGCCGGAGATAGCCGATTACCAGTTTACGACAAGAGTGCCTGTGCTGGGCGTGGTTGATGACGGTGTGAATAAGATGACCTGGGTCGAGTTGCCAGGCCTCATAAAAGGTTCCAGCCTTGGGAAGGGATTAGGCAACAGGTTCCTGCATCACGCAGGCCGGGCGCTTGTCATCGTTTACCTGCTGGACGCGAATTCGGCTGACCTGAAGGAGGATTTTAAGGAGCTGAGGAACGAGGTTCTGGCTTTTAGTAGCGGCCTGGCACAGAAGTCAGCAATAATCGCAGTGAACAAGTCTGACACCATGGATGATGTTAGCATGGGTAAATATGTCAATGAAATGCTGGACGATACAGAATTGCCTCGGATCATTATATCGGCGCTTGAGAAGCGGAATCTTGGTGAGTTAATCTCGGAGGTGCACAGGCTGGCTGTGGAGGGGAGGAACAGTTCGTCCAACGAGCCTGCACCGGAGGTTGTCTTCAGACCAAAACCTGTAGATAGGCGGGATAGTTAATGAAAGTGGGAATAATGGGCGGCACATTTGATCCGCCCCATGTAGCGCACCTTATTATCGCCGAGTTGGCAAGGGTCAGGCTCGAGCTTGATAAAATAGTCTTCATCCCGGCCGGTGATCCATGGATGAAATCGGCGTACATTATAACGAGCGCCGAGAAAAGGGTCGAGATGGTCAGCCTTGCCATAGCTTCAAACCCGGACTTTAGCCTGTCACTTATCGAGGTGAATCGGCCCGGCCCCACTTATACAGTTGATACCATTGAGCAACTGTCAGAAGAGGCGGGACATGATGCAGGCATGTTCCTGCTGCTCGGGTGGGACAGCGTGGCTGACCTGCCTTCCTGGAAGGCACCCTACCGTATTTCGAAGATGGCCAGGATTGCGGCGTTCCCCCGGCCCGGCTTCGTTAAGCCCGACACCGCGGAGCTGGAAAAGGCCATGCCGGGTATTGCTGACAGGATTGTAGATATGGATGAACCCTATTTGAGTATAAGCTCTACCTGTATCAGGCAGCGGGCAAGGGAGGGGAAGTCGGTTCGTTATCTGGTGCCGGACAAGGTTGGGCAATATATTATTGAGAATAACCTGTATCAAGCCTGATGCAGACAGGTACTAAATATCGAGGTTCTTGACGCTGCGGGCGTGGGCCTGAATGAAAGCCTTGCGGGGGGGCACCTCACTGCCCATCAATATATGAAATATCTCGTCGGCTTTCATAGCGTCATCGACGCGTACTTTAAGCAGTGTGCGCGTGGCCGGGTTCATGGTTGTCTCCCAGAGCTGCTCGGGACTCATCTCTCCCAGGCCCTTGTAGCGCTGGACGTCCACCTTGCTGCTCTTCATAGAGGCCAGCTTGGCTTCTTTCTCGGCGTCTGAATACACCCAGTGTTGCTGCTTACCGGCTGCCAGCCGGTACAGGGGCGGCTGAGCGATAAAAAGATGCCCCTTATCAATTATGTCAAACATGTTGCGGTAAAAGAAGGTCAGAAGCAGTGTGCGAATGTGCGCCCCATCCACGTCGGCATCCGTCATGATAATGATCTGATGGTAACGTAGCTTATTGTAGTCGTAGCCGTCACTGATACCCGTGCCTATTGCAGTAATCAGCGCCCTAATCTCCTCGTGATCAAAGATCTTGTCCTTCGCGGCTTTTTCCACGTTGAGTATTTTGCCGCGCAGGGGAAGGATGGCCTGGAAATTGCGGTCACGCCCCTGCTTGGCAGAGCCGCCGGCGGAATCGCCCTCTACCAGATATAATTCACAATCCTTTGGGTTATTGCTGGCACAATCTGCCAGCTTGCCCGGTAGCGTACCGAACTCAAGACCGGTTTTCTTGAGGATCAGGTCGCGCGCCTTGCGGGCAGCTTCCCGGGCCTTGGCGGCCAGCAGGCACTTGTCTATTATAGATTTGCCCTCGTCGGGGTGCTTCTCCAGGTACTCGTTGAGTCCATCGCTGGCCACCGATTCAACCTGTCCTTTCACTTCGGGGTTGCCCAGCTTGGCCTTGGTCTGACCTTCAAACTGGGGCGACCCGACTTTCACACTAACCACTGCCGTCAGGCCGTCTCGGATGTCCTCGCCCGACAGGTTGGGATCATTCTCCTTAAGAAATTTGTTCTTTCGGGCATAGTCGTTGAGCACGCGGGTCAGGGCTGCGCGGAATCCCGTCATGTGGGTGCCGCCTTCCTTGGTATTGACGCAGTTGGCAAAAGCGGTCACGTTCTCCGAATATCCGTCGTTATACTGAATGGCGATCTCCACGGCAGTGCTGTTGACCCTGCCGGAGATGTAGATGGATTTGTCCAGTACCTGCCGGTTCTTGTTTATGCGCCTGACCAGGCTGGCAATGCCACCCTCGAAGAAATAGTTGGTCTCGCGGTCCGTGCGTTCATCCTTGAGGCTAATCTCGGTACCTTTGTTAAGGAATGCAAGCTCACGGAGGCGTTCAGCCAGGTGATTGAAATCATAATCGATCTCCGCGAATATCTCGGTGTCGGCCATGAACGAGATGGTGGTCCCTGTATGGTCGGTCTTTCCCACGGACTTCACGTCCGCCTGGCGGATGCCCGCCTTGTAATCCTGCCGCCAGATCTTGCCGTTTCTGCTTACCTCGGCCCGCATCCAAGAAGAAAGGGCGCTGACCACCGATGCGCCAACACCATGCAGGCCTGAGGAGACGCTGTAGGCGCCATCGCCGAACTTGCCGCCGGCATGCAGCGTCGTCATCACCACCTCCAGGGCCGAGATGCCCTTTTCGGGATGTATATCAACCGGTATTCCCCTGCCGTTGTCAGTGACCGTTATGGAGTTGTCTGCGTTAACGAAGACCTGTATCCTGTCGCAGAAGCCGGCCATTGCCTCGTCGATGCTGTTGTAGACTATCTCATAGACCAGGTGATGAAGGCCGTCCTTGCCGGTGTCGCCGATGTACATGCCCGGACGCATGCGCACCGCTTCCAGCCCGTCCAGAACGCGGATATTTTCTGCAGTGTATTCGCCGTTGTTGGATCCGTTGGTATGTTCAGGAATCATGATTTATCTCTTGTGTTGAATGTCGCCCGTCCAAAACCCGCCGGTAAGCGAGATATCAAGATAAGCATCACAATATATTGTGTTTGCTCAATCAAAGCACACAAGGACTTGCAATTTCAGACTTTAGTATAGCATATCCCTGGTGGAAATGCATCAGCCCAAGACGAGTTATTCTGTCTCCCGGATTCCCTGCCGGGCGAGCTCATCGGCCCGTTCGTTCAATTTGTTCCCGGAATGCCCGACAACCTTGATAAATTTTACTTTATATAAGGATATAAGCGAGAGGAGTTTCTCCCAGAGATCGCGGTTCTCCACCGGTTTCCTGGCGGCGTTAAGCCACCCGTTTCGCTGCCAGGCCGTATACCATTTTTTATGCATGCAGTTGACCAGATATGCACTATCCGTGTAAACCTCGACAGTGTATTTCCCCGATTTAATCTGTTCCAGCGCCCTGATGCAGGCGGTCAGCTCCATACGCTGGTTGGTGGTGTCACGCTCTCCCCCGGATATCTCCTTTAAGCGGCTGTCTTGCCGCAGGATGGCACCCCACCCGCCCCTGTTGGTGCGATACTGGTTGCCCGAGCAGGCGCCGTCGCAGTAGATGATAATTCTGTCAGTACCCGGCATGCACCAATTATACGTCATTTTGAACCTGTCCGGGCCTCCGGCACGTCCTTGCCGTACCAATACAATCGATGTTAGAATTCACCTGATTTCATATTCATCGTATATACCATGATCTTAATAGGCGAAAACATCCACATCATCTCGAAGGCAGTCAGCGAGGCCGTCAGAAACAGGGACATTGCGCCCATACAAGCATTGGCCAGGGCGCAGGCTCAAGCTGGGGCCGACTATCTCGATCTGAATCTGGGTCCGGCCCGCAGGGAACCGCAGGAGGTGGCTTCATGGCTTGTGAACACGGTCCAGGAGGTCGCTGACCTGCCCATATCCCTGGATACCATGAATCCTTTAGCTATGGAGGCGGGGCTGAAACTGTGCCGAAAGCGGGCCCTTTTAAACTCGACATCGGGCAAGTTGGAGAGCAGGGAAAATATGATGCCTCTGGCCATAAAATATAAAACGCAGGTCGTTATTTCCGTTATAACAGACCAGGGCTGCCCACCCGATGTCGACTCCAGGGTTGAAAGTATCGTAGAGACGGTGGCTCATGCCAACGGTCTGGGTATCGATAATGAAGATATCTGGGTGGATCCGATCGTATTGCCGGTCAGCGCCGACCAGAAACAGGTGCGTGAGGCGCTGGAATTTATCAGGATACTGCCGGACCTGCTGCCTGGGGTGAAATCGCTGGTAGGCCTTTCAAATGTATCCAACGGTACACCCGCCACTCTGCGCGGTATCCTCAATCGCACCTACATGGTAATGCTCGAAAGAAACGGCCTGTACGCCGCCATAGCAGATGTCCTGGATGAGGAACTGGTAGAGCTGAACAGAGGTGGATTAAATGATGCACGGGTGCTTATCCACCGGGTGATGGATGGAGAGTTGGTGGACGCTGAAGCGCTGCCCGAGAAAGAAAAGAATTATGTAAAAACAGCCAGGGTGCTGATGGGGGATACACTTTATTCTCATGCCTGGCTGGAAACTTAGTCGAGGTAAGTCTTATGGAATATAAAGCGCCCCTGGAAAAATACACGGGCAGGATCAGGGAGATCACTATAGGCAGGGGCGGGAAGACCATAAAGGTGGGGGGAGGCAACATATTGCCCCTGCACCATTTCGAAGGTGATGCCGCAAACAGACCTGTGGTTGCACTCGAGGTGGATGATAATGGGGCGGCAGGCTGGGCCGGAACCGTCGTAGAGCCTTTTAAGGACGTAGTCCATGACCCGGTAAAGTGGGGCGGCAGGTGCCTGGAATTGGGCGCAGACCTGGTCTGCCTGCACCTGGAAAGCACCGATCCTCACGGGGCCAACGGGACCGCAGCGGAGGCCGCTGCGCTGGTCAAACGTATGGTGAAGGAGCTGGATTCGCCGTTGATCGTGTATGGTTGCGGGGACGATAAGAAAGATATTGAGGTGCTGACGGCAGTTGCGGAGACCTGTAAGGGTGAGAACCTGTTAATGGGGCCGGCAGTCAAGGAGAATTACGAGGCTATTTTAAAAGCAGTTGCTGAGAATGGGCATTGCATTATTGCCCAGACGCCCATAGATATAAACCTTGAGAAGGAGCTCAACGTTAAGTTGCTCAAGCAGCTCCCACCCGAGAAAATAGTTATTGACCCTCTGAGCTCTGCGCTCGGCTACGGGATGGAGTACAGCTTCACCATCATGGAGCGCACCAGGCAGGTAGGCGTTGTATATAGTGATACGACTATGCAGATGCCTGTTATCGCTGACCTGGGCCGCGAGTGCTGGAAGACCAATCAGGCCAGGTCTGACGGGAAGCAGGGTATACTCTGGGAAGGCATAACAGCTATGAGCCTGCTGCTGGCAGGCGCCGACATATTGGTGTTGAGACATCCTGATAACTGCCGGCTGTTGAAGGCAGCTATCGAAGGCAAATTATAGGAGGCTGCTGTGGCAAGGAACGAGAGGCAGAAAAGGGAAGCCCGGGATTTTATCCGGGCCGAAGATAGTTGGGAGCCGGTCGGGCACACCCCGCTTCCCGGCATGCTGGAATTAAGGAACTGGGACCGGCGGCTGCTTCAGACCTGGAGGCCGTTCTACGTACCCGTTACGGACAAGTGCAGCCTCTGTACATACGGTGAATGCGACCTGTCTGGTACCGGCAAGGGTGCCTGCGGAATGGATGCTCCAACTATGCAGGCCCTGCTTACTCTGCGGACTTGCTGCGCAGGACTGGCGGGAATCCTGGCCCGAGCTCATAGGGTCATAGATTACCTGGCGGACGTGAAGGGTCGGGAGATGCCGTTCGATTTGGGCGATAAGATCTCTATTGAGGCGCCGCACATCAGGACGGTGCTGGGTCTCAAACCGGCCATGCTGGGAGATCTGGAAAGGATATTATGTTATGTTGAAGATCAACTTGCCTTACTGCTGGCCTCCGGCAATACAGGATGCGAAGCTTCTGTTTTAGATTTGGAATCGAAGGCCATGCATGCTTCTATGCTTGCGCATGTTGCGATGGAGGCACAAGACCTGGCGGCCAGCTCGGGCTTTGCATTTCCCTCTTCTAAAGCGGATACAGCGCTCGTTGATGTGGGATGGGCAGCGGTGGACACGCAGAAACCGGTCATTCTTGTGGTGGGCAGCGATACGGTCTTGGCCATATGCCTGGTTGATTACTTGAAGCATAGCAACCTGGAGGGCAAGATAGAGGTCGCCGGCATAGGCCCGGTTGCCCATGATCTGGTGCGCTACAGCCCCACGGCCAAAGTAGCCGGGACACTCTCGAGGTTGCCCTTTTTCCTGCACAGCGGCTGTGCGGACGTTGTGATGTGCGGCGGGGGCAATTTGTTGACAGATATTATCGCCGAAACCCTTTCCTCCGGGGCGGCTTTTATTGCCACCGATGCGGCAGCGGCTTATGGCCTGGAGGACCGGTCGGCCAGCAATACCGAGGAGATATTGATTGAACTGCAAAGGGAAAAGGCTATACTGGTGCCCGACCCTGCGAAGGCCGCTGCTGTGGCTGCGGAAGCCGCGCTTAAACTCTCGCCCTCCCGTGGCAAAGCGACAGTTCAGGACGATGCTGCGCACCGTGAGGCGGGCAAAATGCGGGTAGGCCGCGGACCAGTCATGGATACTGAGATAAGAAAAGTCGGGGCGCCGCTGGTGCTGGGAACCATACCCGGGGTTATCGCCATCGTGGGAGGTTCGAACTACCCGGGTTCGCCCGACGATATAGCCGATATAGCCGAGGAATTCGCCAAACGCAAGTACGTGGTCGTGCTGGCCGGGGACTCGGCTATCGCGGCTGCCCTCAAAACTGACGCTGAAGGCAAGTCCATCTATGAGAAATATCCGCCCGATTTCGATGCCGGCGGTGTGATAAATATAGGCTCCGGCGTCTCCGCTGCGCATATCAGTGGCGCGGCTATCAAAATTGCCAGTATCTTTGCCGCCCTGCCATTGCGGGCCAATTACGAGGTGGTGGCAGATTATATACTCAACCGGGTCGGCGCCTGCGGATTGGCCTGGGGAGCCTGTGGGGAAGATGAACTGGCCCTGGCCACCGGCTTTAACCGGCTGGGCATACCCGTCATCGTAGGCCCGAACTGTATCAAGTACGGCCGGCTTTATCTGAGCAGGCCCGGCGATACGGACTGGAGTGTAATGGACGGGCGCGAAAAGCGGATCGTGGACACGGGGGAACCCTCCCCCGAGCACCTAATCAACCTGCTAACCGATAAAGCTTCCGCAATCGTAGCGATGGCCAAGCTATGCATGCGCAGGAACGATACACCTCAGGGCAGGGCCACCAAGCTCACCCATTACATCGGCCTGCACAAGCAGTATTTCGGAAAGCTGCCGGCCGACGTCCACCTGTTTGTCAGGAAGGGCTCGGACATACCCATTTTCTTTAAGAAGGAATTACAGGCACATCTGAGCGGGGTCGGCTGGCAGGAGAGACCCGTACTATCGCTGCCCACCCTGGTCGGCACTTATCGCTCACAGGTTACGCTCGATGAAGTAGTGCATTAATGCGCACAGGTCATATTAGGATAAGCCCGGTTTGTGCGGATATAATATGAAGTCATATGGCGAAAATAATTATTGAGAGAAGACGGGAACGTAATGGTTGAAGGAGTATTCCCGGTTGATATCGGGCCCCAGTACGAGGGCGAGGTTATCCGCAAGGCCGATATGCGTGTGGAGCTTGGCGGGCCCAGCGTGAAAACGAAGTTCGAGCTGGTTTCTATCAGGAAGCCCGACGAAGTTATACACGAGGAGGTGGAGATAATTGGGCCGGACATCTCCGACATGGCCGAGGGCAGCAGCCAGCCCATCGCCCTGCTGGTAGACGTGGCCGGCAGCCGTCTGGAGAGGGACATCGAACCTGTCCTAGAACGCCGGCTGCACCTTTATCTGAACTATATCGACGGCTTTTACCACATGAACCAGCGACAGGACGTCTGGATGCGCCTGAATAAGGCTTCTTTTAACAGGGGGCTGCGATCGCTGAAAACGCTGGGCGAAATATTGATATTCCTTTACACTTCTGAGATAGATATCATCGAAAAGATACAGGTCACCTTCATCACCGATCCGGACAGGATCGAGAAGATGCTGCCCAGGGCTGTTGAGGTGTACCGGACGCGCGATGAGAAGATAAGGGGCCTGCGCGAGGCGGATGTACAGGAATTTTACAGTTGTGCCCTCTGCCAGAGCTTCGCTCCCACCCATATTTGTTGCATAACGCCGGAGCGTATTGCTAACTGCGGCGCCATCAACTGGTTCGACGGCAAGGCGGCCTACCAGATGGACCCCGAGGGGCCGATCCAGGCCGTGCCCAAGGGAGATATCATCGACCCGATACGTGGCGAGTACAGCGGGGCAGATAAGCTGGCCCTGGACAAATCCATGGGCACCTACGATAAAGTATTTCTGCACAGCGCTTTCGGTTACCCGCACACTTCCTGTGGCTGCTTTCAGGCCATATGCTTTTACATACCTGAAGTGGATGCCTTCGGTATAGTTAACCGCGATTTCGAGGGCGATACGGTTATCGGCGCATCATTTACAACGATGGCAGGCGATACCAGCGGTGGACGGCAGGTTGAGGGCTTCCTGGGCATCGCACTGGAGTACCTGCACTCCCCCAGTTTTCTTAAAGCGGACGGCGGCTGGTACCGCATCGTCTGGATGCCGCGTGTGATACAGGAGATGTACAGGGACGCCTGCCCTATGGATCTGCACGATAAAATAGCCACGGAGAACGATGTAACCAATGTTGACGAGCTGGTTGCCTTCCTCGACCGCGTGGGCCACCCCTGGGTCAAAGGTGAGGTAAAATTACCCGTTTAAAAAGGAGACGGAATTGGCAATCAAAGGTACGGATATAGTCAAGCGCCTTCCCGAAGGCGGCAAGAAGAATTGCAAAGAATGCGGCCTGCCCACCTGCTTCGCTTTCGCCATGAAGCTGGCGTCCGGCGGCATCGCCATCGATAAGTGCCCGTATCTTGCACCGGAGGTCAGGAGCGAGCTTGAGGACGCGTTGGCGCCACCCATCCGGCCGGTAACCGTCGGCACAGGCGCGGGAGCCATTGTGGTTGGCGATGAAACCGTCCTGTATCGACATGAAAAGACATTCGTTCATCAGCCCGGTATTGCCTTGCTGATGGCTGACGATGAGCCGGTAAAGGTGATCGAGGACAAGATCAGGAAGCTGAAAGAGCTGCGTTACAGTTGGGTGGGCAAAACGCTTAAGGCCGACCTGCTGGCCCTGCAATATAAATCGGGTGACCATGCGAGATATACTGAACTGGTTAAAAGGGCGCTTTCCAAGACCGATAGCCCGCTGATACTGATCTCTGAGGATACGGATGTGCTGCTGACTGCGCACGAAATGTGCGCGGACAGGAAGCCGCTCCTCTACCCTGTTACGGTGCACAACCTGGAAAAGGTCATCAATGGCGTTAAAGCCAGGCCGACGCCTGTGGCCGCCAGAGCTGTCGGTGTCGAATCACTGGTGCACCTAACGGCGCGCCTCAGGGAGGCAGGCATAGAGGACGTCCTGCTCGACCCGGGATCAAAGGATATGCAATCGGCCCTGCGCGACCAGACCCTTATCCGCAGGGCAGCCCTGAAGCAGGGCTTCAGGCTGCTGGGATATCCTACAGTTGCGTTCCCCTGCTTTATGGCTGCAGATAAGAAAAGAGAGATGCTGTTGGCATCCATGTTCATCCCCAAGTACGCCGGTATCATTGTGCTCTCGGATATCGATGAACACTCCCTGTTGCCGCTGCTGGTTCAGAGGCTGAATATATATACCGATCCCCGCATGCCCATGTCCATGGAGGAGAAGGTTTACCCCATCAATAATCCCGATGCCGCTTCGCCCGTGCTTGTGACGACCAACTGGGCGCTGACATATTTCATCGTGGCCTCGGAGGTCGAGGCCAGCAAGGTCCCCTCCTGGCTGTGCGTTAAGGAGACGGGAGGGCTGGGAGTGCTCACTGCCTGGGCTGCCGGCAAGTTCAGCGGCGATACCATCGCTACCTTCATCAGGAAGTGCGGTGTGGAAGGGATGGTCAATCACAGGCGGCTGGTCATACCCGGCAAGGTTGCCCGCATTCGCAACGAGCTCACCGAGGCCCTGCCCGACTGGGAGATAATCGTTGGCCCCGGCGATGCCAACGAGATACCTGCTTACCTGCCCGGGCTGGTTAAAAGCTGGAAAGGGTAATGTATTCTTTAATTCTTACCCCTGCCCGCAGCCATCCAAACCACCTTATCGATATCCTCCAGGAAATACAGTCGAGGGATGGGTATCTATCCAATGAAGCTATGCTGGAAGTCGCTAAGTGTCTTGGCATGTCTTCAGCAGCCGTCTGGGGTGTCGCTACTTTCTATAGCCAGTTCCGCTTAACGCCGCCGGGCAGGAAGCCAGTCAGGGTCTGCATGGGCACAGCCTGCCACCTGGCGGGAGGCCAGCTTGTACTTGAGGCAATGGCACGCGATTTAAAGATCGAAGTGGGTGGGACAAGCGAAGACCGGGAGTACAGCCTGGAAAGGGTTGCCTGCATCGGCTGTTGCGCTTTAGCGCCCGTGGTAACTATTGATAAGGATATCTACCCAAAGATGACGCCTCCTAAAGTGGAGGAAGTACTGGTGGGGGATAAGGCTGAATCTGCACAGGACGGGACGGATTATACGGGTCCGGCATGACATACAACGAAATCCGCGAGCGCTCTCGAAAAAAATGGCAAGCGCTGTATTCCGGCAAAACCTGTCATATCCTTGTGGGCACGGCTACCTGCGGACGTGCTGCCGGCTCAATGGCCGTCCTGGAGGCTTTTAGACGCGAAATTGACAGGTTGGGGAGTGAGGCACGGGTCTCGGAGGTCGGCTGCATGGGTCTATGTTCCCAGGAGCCGCTGGTGGTCATCGTAAAGCCGGGCGATTTCGCCATCTGTTATCATCACGTCACTCCCCGGATAGTGCCGCAACTTGTTGAAGGCTATGTTGAGGGCGATAACCCCTGCCTGGAGCTGGCCCTTGGTACGGTTGAGGGGGGCGGCGATGCTGCGGTATACATCCCGGAGCTTGAACAGTTCAATCACCAGTCAAGGGTGCTGCTGCGCAACTGCGGCTACAATTCGCCATTGGAAATAGATCACTACATCGCCTGTGGTGGATATGAGGGATTGGCAAAGGCGCTGGATTTGAAGCCGGCGCGGATAATTAAAGAACTTAACAGGTCGGGACTGCGCGGCCGCGGCGGGGCAGGTTATGTTACGGCCGATAAATGGGCGGCATGCTTGCAGGCCGGTGGCAGTACCAGATACGTAATCTGCAACGCCGACGAAGGCGACCCCGGCTCTTTCATGGACCGTGTCCTGTTAGAGAGCGATCCTCACGCCATCCTCGAGGGAATGATCATCGCCGGCTATGCAATCGGAGCGAAACAGGGGTATATTTACATCAGGGAGGAATACCCGCTGGCCATAGAGAGAATTAAAGTAGCGCTCAAACAGGCCAGGGAAATAGGCCTGTTGGGCAGGCACATCCTGGATTCAAATTTCAACTTCGCAGTCGAGATTGTCAGGGGAGCCGGTGCATTTGTCTCAGGCGAGGAGACTGCCATGGTAGCAGCCATGTCGGGCAGGCGCTCCTGGCCGGAGCACCGGCCGCCTTATCCCGCACAGGCGGGACTGCGGGGAAAGCCGACGCTGGTCAACAACGTAAAAACACTGGCATACGTTTCTATTATTTTGCAAAAGGGATGGCACCCGTTCCAAGACACTGGCACTAAGGAGAGCCCGGGCACGGCGCTCTTTGCTCTGGCGGGCAAGCTGGAGAATACCGGGCTGGCCGAGGTAGCCATGGGGACTTCCCTGCGCACGCTGGTTTACGATATAGGCGGTGGAATAAAGCGGGGTAAGCAATTCAAGGCAGTGCAGATCGGTGGACCATCGGGAGGCTGCCTTCCCGAAAGCCTGCTGGATACCCCCATAGACTTCGACTCGCTGAAGGAGGCCGGCGCTGTTATGGGCTCGGGCGGTGTTATCGTTATGGACGAGGACAACTGCATGGTGGATACGGCGAAGTTCTTTGTGGATTTTAATAAACAGGAATCCTGTGGAAAATGCACCTTTTGCCGCATCGGTACCTTCCACATGCACTCGATTCTGGAGGACATAACGCGTGGTATGGGGTCGCTTAAATCGCTTGGTGCGCTACAGGAGCTGGCCGAAGTCATCCGGTCGGGCTCGCTATGCAGCCTGGGCAGGATGTCGCCAAATCCTGTGCTCACCACGCTGCGGTACTTTCGCGGTGAATACGATGCCCACGTGCTGGAACAGCGCTGCCCTGCGCGCGTCTGCAAAGATCTAATAAGCTACTATATACTTCCCGAGAAATGCTATAAGGGTTGCGACCATTGTGTGCTGGCCTGTCCGGTTGAAGCCATTTTCAGCGATGAAAAAGGGCTTAAAGTGGTGGACCAGCTCAAATGTACCAAGTGCGGCAGTTGTGAGCTGGTCTGCCCCGCGGAGTATAATGCTGTGATAAGGCTGTCACCGGTCAGCCTCGTACCGTCGGACCGCCGGACCAGGCCGGATACGAAGGAGCCTTGAAGAATGACCGTAACAATCGCTGTCGCAGGAAAGGGTGGTGTGGGCAAGACTGCCATCTCAGCCATACTCGTAGATTTTCTGTCCAATAAAGGTGCGGTACTGGCGGTTGACGCAGATCCCAGCACCAACCTGAACGATGCCCTGGGTGTGGGGGTGACCGGAACAGTGGGCAGGACGCGCGAGAAGATGACCGACGAGTTTAAGGGCGGCCGCCTGACCATGGCCGTATCAAAGCAGGAGATCCTCGATGCGCGCATACACGAGTCGCTGGTTGAGACCGACAGGTTTGATCTGCTGGCCATGGGGCGCCCGGAAGGGCCTGGTTGCTACTGCGCCGCCAACCATATGATAC
>Ga0247841_10001129_pt1 | contig 62961 bp, 58 predicted proteins | sample LaCruzMarch2015__2_FD_192410 | JGI IMG/M metagenome (GOLD analysis project Ga0247841, IMG submission 192410) | Freshwater microbial communities from meromictic Lake La Cruz, Castile-La Mancha, Spain - LaCruzMarch2015_18m | ecosystem: Environmental > Aquatic > Freshwater > Lake | place: Spain...
GATCAGCGGGGAGTTGGGAATGGGGACCAGGAGTTGGTGCTGCTATCAGATTTGCAAAACACGCATCAGGCTCGGGAAGGACCGGAAGTTGCGTAAGAGTCGGAATGCAATAAAAGATGACTGACCCGAATGGCGTCAGGCTCGGGAAGGACCGGAAGTTGCGTAAGAGTCGGAATGCAATAAAAGATGACTGACCCGAATGGCGCGCGCGAATGGCGGTTTATCTGTTACCTATGTCCTCGGTTCGCACCATGGCGGACCCGAATGGCGATTTTCGGACTTCTGTCAATTACTGAAAAATACCCTTGTCGGCCTGCAAGCCGCTTTCTAATTGATCTCGCGGAGCTTTCCTCCGGATTTTCGGACGATTGAGCCGATTTCGCGTTTGTCCTCCGGCTTCATTTCGAATCCGATGAAATGGATTTTGCAGCCGGTGGCCGCCTGAAGGACGCCGTCCGTGTATTTCTTGATTTCCTTCCAGGGGATGTCCTCGCCCCAGCTTTTCTTGTTTCCCGGCGGTTTCCACTGAAAGCTGCCGTCGGAAATCAGGAAGATCACATCGGGCTGCATTTTTGCGGCGAGTTCGAGAACCCCGGCGAGCCCGCGCGGGTTGCTGACGACCTTTCCGGAAGCGCCCATCGTGCCGGTCTCCACCCATTCGTTCTCGATCCACTCGAGTGCTTCCGCCCGGTTCTGATCGGTCGCCGGGAGGAGCTCGGAGTTGAACGGTTTGTAATTCTGGGTGAACTGGATGATCCCAAACCGCGCGCTGATCGGCAGTTTGCCAATGAGCGCGGCAGTTTCCTCCCTGATCTTGGAAAGAGGAACTCCGGCTTGGTTCGCCTTATTGACTACGCTGGAGGAGACGTCAAAGAGGAGGAGGATGCGCTCGCCGTTCGACTGGATGCCGAAGAAGTTCATGCCGGCAGCACCGAGACCGCCGACACTTCCCGCGCCGCCGCTGCCAATCCCACTGGCGAGGCCTCCGCTCCCCAGGAGACCTGACACCTGATCGGAGACGATTTCCGAGGGGTCGAGCGGCAGCATTTGATCCAGATCCATCTTCGGGAGGTCCGGAAGCGCGAACGCCGTCGGGCGGATACTCTGCATCTTGTCATGGAAACTGGGTTTCGATGACATGCTGTCGAATGCTGCCATGTTCATTTTCTGCTCCCGCTGCTTGGCCGGGAGTCGGAGATCCCGCACGGCTTTGAACTCCGCAGGCGGCTCGCTGAAGTAGCGGGCCACGATGACCGCGCCGGCGATGAGGGCGGCTGCGACGTGGAGCCCGAGGCTCACCAGGACGACCGTGATGATCAGGCTCCTCAGACGTCTTTTCCGCGGTTTGTTAGAGAGATCCGCGGTCATGGTTCCTCTTCTGTGGCGCCCGCGAAGGTCACTCCTTGAATCCCCGCACGGGCACAGGAGTTCAGGACATCAATGACCCGCTGATGTACCGCGTTGTCCGAAACGTCCACCGTGATCAGCGCCTGGCTCTTGTTGGCATCCGCCGACTCTTTGAACCGCTTCAAGGTGGCGAAAAGCGCGGGCAGATCCCGGCTGTCGGGCTTGTCGAGCTCGAGATCATTCAAGACGACCTGGCCGTTGTCCTGGATGGTGATGAGTTGCTCGTCCGGGATGTCCAGCGTCTCCTCCTGCGCCACGGTTCCGGGCAGCGTCATGTCCATATCCGCCTCGGGCTTCACCGGCTTCGACGTGAGAATGTAAAAAAAGAGCAGCAGGAAACAGACGTCGATCATCGGGGCGATCTGCAGCTCGATCTGCGGATGCTCGGTGCGCTTCATTTTTGGATGACCCCGAAGACGATCTCGATGGCCCCGGCCTCGCTCGCAATCTCCATGACTTCCTTGATTTTATTGCCGCGGGTGCCGGCATCGGCGCGGATGTAGAGTTTGAGCGGCGGAAAGTCTTTGAACCGTTGCTTGAGGTGGGCGGTGAGTTCCTTTGCGGTGACAGGCCGGCTGCCGCTGAAGAGCTGGCCGCTCTCATCAATATTCACGACATCACGGTCCCCTTGTTCGACCGGGATTTTTCCTGTGGTGGCGTGGGGGACATTGATGTCGAGGAGCTTTTCCCCCTTCGTGATCTTTCCCGCGAGCATGAAGAAGAAAAGGAGGAGAAGGGTCACGTCGATCATCGGGGCGATTTGCAGGCCGATCTCTCCATGATGGACCCTGCGCATGCGGCGGCGGGAAGCAGCCATCGCTTTACTCCGCTGCGACAACCGGGGCTGCCTGTGAGGGGTCGGCCTGTGCCTCGCCGGTGAAGAGGTCGAGCATGTGGGAAAGCACCTTGTGGACGTCGGCCATGTTGGTGGTCAGCATGCCCCGGAAAAAGAAGTAAAGGAACATCGCGGGGATCGCGAGCAGCAGTCCGCCTCCCGTGGCGATAAGAGCTTCCCCGATGCCCTTGGCAAGATCCGTGGCCTCGGCTTTTCCGGCGGTGAGGGCACTGAAGCTGGTGATCATGCCCGCAACGGTTCCCAGCAGACCGATCATCGGGGCAAGGACGGCAAAGGTATTCAGGTAGTTGACCACCACCATCATCTTGGTTTCCTCGCGGAAGCAGTCGTCGGCGATCGAGTTTTCCATGGCGGACTTGTTGAACATGTCCCTCTCGAAGTTCGCCTTGGTGAGAGCCGCCGCAAGGGCGCTCGTGAGCGGGCCGGGATGATCCTGGCAAAATTGATAGGCGGCCGGGAGGTCACGCCGGCCGATGAGGTTGTTCAGACGGAGAACCACCTTCGCCGGCATGAGTTTGCCCTTGCGGAACATGATCGCGCAGTAGGAACCGAGCGCCACGACGGCCACGGAGCAAAGAGCGATCAGGTGCATGATCGGCCCGCCATCGCGATAGAGATCGAGCAGGCTCTTGTCGCTCGCGACACCCATCGCGGAGGCGGTGGCCGGCAGGAAAACGAGGCCTGCCGCGGCCAATGCCACAAGCAGCGGGAAGGGACAGCTTCGCTTTGTTGCAAGGGCAGGGGGAACGGGCGTGCCCCCTGTTTTCCGCAGCGGGACGTGGCGGAAGGTGGGGTCAGGATTTTTTTGGTTTCTTGGGCTCATGGTTTTTTTTCTTTGGTTTTTCAGTTTGGGAGTGTTCTGGCGCCGGGTTTTTTTGAGGTGCTTCGCCCGCCGCATTTTCCGAATCGTCGGACGGCGGCATTGGGGGGAGCGCGGCGATGAGGTCATTTGCCTGGGCGGCATATTCCGTGCCGGGGTAGATGATGGAGATATCCCTCGCGCATTCACGGGTATTTTGGGGTTCTCCGGCGAGTTGGTAAACCCCGATGGCTCCCCACAAACCGCGGGCCGCCGCCACGGTCGCGGTCCCCTCGAAGAGGCTCGGGTAAAGGTAAAGGTCGAGCGCCTCGTGATAAAGCCGGTTGCGCTCCGGAATCACACCGGGGTCGTCCTGCCAGCGCGGATTGTCTTTGAGGAGTTTCTTCAACGAGGTTGCGGCGGTTTCCGCCAAAATATATTTTGCCTCGATCAACACCGCGGGATCCTCGGTGCTGGCGGCAAGCTGTTCCGCCTCGCTGACGGCGTCCCTGGCGTGCCCGCTGGCGACCATCGCGCGAAGACGCCCCTGTCTGGCCGACATGCTGTCCTCCTTGCTCCAAGCCTTCGCCTCGATCATCCGGAAAACTTCCAGGGCTCTTCTTGCGTTTTCCGCGCCGCCCGTCCGCAGGAGAAGATCCCCGTAAAGGCAGCCGACGCGGGCTGCGGGCGACTTCGGAACATCGAGCCAGACGGCCTGCCCGGACCAGAGAGTGGCGATTTGCTGAAGCTGTCCGGGCGTCGCGGATTGGAGCTTTTCCTCAAGGGCCGGATCGCGTGCAAATTCGATATAGGAAACCTGCGATTTCGGAACCGAGACCGATGCGAAGGCAGGCGGAATTCCAACCCGGGCGGGAAGGGGAACCTGGAGGCGGAACAGATCGCTGTCCGCGGCGGTGATCCGTCCGGCCCGCATCTCTCCGTTGCGCAGGAAGATCACATCCTGCGCGGACAAGCAGGAGAGAGAAAGAAACATGAGGAAAAACGTTTTCATCCCGGGATTGGAGTCGGGCCCCCGAGGGCTTCGATCCGCTTTCGCGCGGCGGAGGATTCCGGAAGATCCGAGAGATCCTCGTTTTGCACCAGCTCTTCGTAGGTTTTTCTGGCGCTTTCCGTATCCTTCAGTTTTTCGAATGCCTCGCCGCTGCGCAGGTAGGCCTTGGCGACCCAGTCGCGCCAGCGTCCATGCAGGACGTAGATACGCTGGAAGTAGGGGATGGCGAGCTCGGGTTTTCCCTCGGCCATATGGATCTGCCCGATGCGGAACAAGGCCTCGGCTTTTTCTTTTCCAGAAGACGTCCGTGCGGCGAGCAATGTTTCGAGGGTTTTGCGCGCGGCGGCCTTGCGACCGCGGCGTTCCTCGATGCCGGCCTTTGCGAGCAGAACACGTCCGGTTTCCATGGAGCCGGGCGACTCCTTTTCAAACCGGTCGAACACGGCCAGCGCTCCGGATTCGTTTCCTTCCCCGATCTCGGCGAAGCCCATCGCTGCCAGCGCCCGGTCCTTCTGGGGCGCGGCGGGATTCCATTTCACGAGGTCGCGGAAGAGCTGCAGTGACTCCCGGGCTTTTCCGGACTCACGGAGGGCCTCGGCAAAATCCGCGAGCAGCCGGGGGTTCGTCGTCTGCACGTCGGAGAACTTGCAGGCTTCGAGCAGGAGCTTCCGCGATCGTTCGGGGTCGGTCATCCTGACCGCCGCCGCCTGCGCCCAGAGCGACCGCATCGCAAGCGCCGGCAGCTCCATTTTTTCTGCGTCGCGTTGAAGATCCGAGAGAAGCGCGCGATACTGCTCCCCGTCCTCGCGATAAAGTCTGGCCAGCGCGGGGAAAAGATCATCCACCGAGCGGATCGCCGGGTCGCCGCCGTGTTCCTTGATCGCCTTCCAATAAACCTCGCGCGCTTTATCCGGCTTGTTGTTCTGGCGATGGACCCACCCGATCTGGAAGACCGCTTCGGCGACGCGCGGGCTGCGGGGGTTCTCATTTTGAAACGTCTTCATGAGATCGAGCAGGCGGTCGTATTCCTCCAGGAGCTTGAGCGCCTTTGCCGTCTTGAAAACTCCCTCTTCGTAGAAACGCGTGTCCTCGGGCCGGATGCCACGGAACGCGGCGATCCCTTCCTGAATCGCCCCCCCGTTCATGAGCGCATCGCCCAAGAGGATGCCGGCCTCGCTGGTTTCCTCATGGCCGGGATACGTTCGCAGAAACGCACGGATCTCCCTGATGCTCGTCGTGTAGTCCTCCATCTGTTGCGCGCAATAGGCTTTCCGGAAAACCGCGCTGCCGGCGTAGGGGCCGTCTGGAAAACGCTTCAGGTAGCCGGCCATGGCCTCGCGGGATTTCTCGAACTTCTTGTCGAGCGAGTATCCCACCCCCCGCCAGTAGGCGGCCGCGCCGGAGAGCTCATGGTCCGGATACGCTTTCCCGAATTTCTCGAAGGATTGGATCGCGTCCGCGTTTTTCTCCGCCAGCAGGAGAGTGAACCCTTTCATGAACAAAGCCCGGGGGGCGAATTCCGACTCCGCGTACCGATCAATAATTGTATCGAAGATCGCGGCTGACTCGTCGTGGCGACTCTCCTTCTGGGCCGCCAAACCCTCCAGATAAAGCACGAGCGGAAAGGACTTCGATTGCGGAAATGCCTTGCGGAACGCGGCGGCGGACTCGGCGACTTTCGGCCAGCGTTCGATCTCGAACCATGTCTGCACGAGGTTGACCGAAGCCTGCTCGACGACCTTGTCCGGCGGCATCCGTTTGAGCATGTCCTCGAGAATCAGAGCCGACTCGCGGTAACGCTTCATCCCCTGGTAGGCGGTGGCGAGACGCAACCGCAGGGCCGCATCAAAGCTCTGGATCTTCTGAAAATTCCCGATCTCGCGGTTCACCTTTTGGATCAACTGGCCGAGAAGGAATTTCGTATAGGGCTCGCGGTCGGTCCCGGCGGCGCGGAGCCGGCTCTGGAGGTCCTCCAATCGCGCATGCTGGTGTTTCAGCAACCGGTCCGACGTCCACACACGCTGCAGGCAGATGATGGCTTTCCGGAATTCGCCCGCCTCCAGCCAGCGGTTGCCCAGCTCGAGCGTAAGCGTCTGGAAGGCGATGATCTGCGCAAAGTCTCCGAGGTGCGGGAATTCCTCCCCGATGACTTTCATCGCGGCTTCGTTCTGCCCGTCCTGGAGAAGCGAATAAAGCTGGAGGATCACCGCGCGGGATCGGTTGTCAGGAGCAAGGCCGGATTTCAGCCCGGGAAAATATTCGGCGGCCTCACGGTATTTTCCCTCCAGGATCCATGCGGAACCGATCAACAGCCTCGCCTCGGGAATTTTTCCAGCCCCCGGAAATTGCTGAGCAGCATTCCTCCCGGCATCCGCCGGGAACAAGGAGAGAAATTTTTCCAGGGACGCACGGGCATCGGGGAAGGCTTTCTCCTCGATCTGAGAAACCCCGAGCCAGAACTGGAGTTCCTGGATTTCGGCATCCTGGAGCGGAGGCTCCTGCTTCAGGGCGATTTCGAGCGGCTCGATCGCGGACGCAAACTTCCTGAGATGCACGAAGCACATCGCGTGACGGAACCGGATCCCCCGGATCGCGGCTTCCGCTTCTTTGGATTTTCCGAAATCCTCGATGAACTTTCCGAAGAGTGCCGAAGCTTCCTCATGCTTTCCGTCGAGGAAAAGCCTCTCCGCGTCGATGTAGCATTCCTGCGCCGTCAGTCCTTGCGGAGGGGCCGCCTCCTGGGCTTCCCCGGACCGGACCGCCGCCCATGTGATCGCTGCCACGATCATTGGGAGACGGAAACAAGGTTTCATCGCGGCACATCAGCAAAGAACTCCCGTGCCTCTGCAAGAATTCAAAGCCTGAGAAAAATCGCCTCCGTATGGCGCGTGCGTGCGCGGGGCAATTCCACCTTGAAACAGCATCCCCATGCTGCGGTGGTATTGGAATGCGGCGGGAAAGTCCAGCCTGCGGGTCGAAGAAACGTTTCCGGATTACCCGGCGCGATCCTCGGGCGCATTCCCCGGCCGGCCGATTGTGAACAACCTGTGAACTCTTTCCGGTTCCCGGAAAATTCCCGGACGGATGAGGCCGTCCTCCCCTGCTGGATTTGCCGCCTTTTTCCAGCAATCCGACGCACCCAATCGCGTGGAACAGGCTTGGATAAAGCGAGGAACAGTCCTTTCCCCTGCAGAGCATGATTTCAAGCGGATTTCAAGGCCCCGGCCCCGCCGGAACGCCCTTTGCCCGATGTGAACAAATGGCGGAGCAGCGCAGTCAGGCCTTCACGGCCGCGCGGTGAAGAAGCCGCTGGAGGCGCTTCATGGCGGCCGGATCGGTGCTCTTCTTGCCATCTTTTCCGTGGATATAGAACGAATCCATCGCCACATCCATCTCGGTCGTGATGCGCGAGAGTTCAATGACCACTCCGGCGGTTCCCATCGCCCGCAAAAGATCGTAGAGCAACCCGAGGCGGTCGGGCGTCTGGATGTCCAAAAGCGTGTAGATCGGGTGCGAGGAGTTGTCGATATGAATGCGCGTGGGCAGGTCGAAATCCTGCGAGATCCGGTAGCTCCTGAGCCGGGTTTCCTTGCTGACGAGCGGGGTGAAATCGAAATCCTCGACGGCAAGTGACGCAGCCAGGCAGGTCTCGACGCGCGCGATATCCCTCGGGTTGGTCACCGGTTCGTGCCGGGTGCTGGCAACGCGGAAAATGTCGAGCACCAGGCTGTCGCTGCGCGTGAAAATGTCGGCGCTCAGGATGTTGATCTGAGCGGAAAGGAAAGCCCCGGCCATCCGCTCGAGGAGGCGCGGGCGGTCCCACCCGCAAACCCAGACTTCGCTGTGCCCCTGCTCGGGGCGGAGGATCCAATGAAAAACCGGCGCGAGGGCGGCCGCGCCGTCCTTGCGCTGGTTTTCGAAAAACGTGCGGAAGAGCCGCAGGTGGGCCGTGATGTCCTCGGGGCCGAACATTTGAAAATACCGTTCGGGCATGAAGTGGAAGTGGGCTGCCACCTCTTCGGAAAAGTCGCGACCGAGTTTGCGCAGGACGTTCTGGCGCTGCTCCTCGCGGTTCCTGCGAAGCTCCTCGACAACAACCGGGCCCCCCTCGAGATACTGGCAGGCGCGGCGGTAAAGCGTCCAAACAAGACCCTCTTTCCAGTCCGACCAATCCTGGTCGCTCGTCCCCATGCCGTCGGCGAGGGTGATGAGCATGAGCGTGTCAAGATTCGGACGGTTGCCGACGATGCGCGAGAAATCCTCGATTGTCGCCTGGTCCTCGAGGTTGCGCGTGCGGGCCATTTTCGAGAGGACATAGTGCGAGTCCACCAGGGTGATGAGCATCCGCCGCCGCTCGGGCGAGAGCTGAAGGCGCCGCGTGACCTTGTGGGCGAGGAGGGCGCTTGCCTCCTCGTGGTTGCGCTCGTTGGCCGCCTTGCCCGTGTCGTGCAGGAGCAGCGCGAGGTAGAGGATCACCGGATCCTCGATCTTTTGAAAAAGTTCACGGTAACCGCTCAGCTTTTCCGAATCCGCAAAAAGCGTCGCGTCCAGCTTCTCGATGCAGACCAGCGTATGCTCGTCGGCCGTATAACGGTGGTAGAACTCGTGCTGGACCAGGCAGTCGAGCGCGCCAAACTCCGGCATGTAGCGCCCGAGGAACCCGAGGTTGTGCATCCGCCGCAGCACCGGGCCCACCTCTCCCTTGCGCGAAAGGATGGCGAAGAACGTCTCGCGGGCGGCCCTCGCATATTGGAAAGTCCGGTTCACGAGATGCAGCCGGCGGCGGATCAGGTCGCTGAGTTCCGCGTGAAATTCCAGCTGCCGGACCTGCGCATGGTGGAAGGCACGGATCATCCGATAGGGATCCTCGTGAAAAATCTCGCGGGATTCCGGCCCGAGTTTTCCCTGCCGCGCAACGAAGCCGTCGAATTTTTCCACCTTCGGGCGGGCGTGGAGCATCGCGAGAAACCCGGCGGGCTTCTTCGCCTGGACCGCCTGCATCCGCTCGAGCCCCGCCTCGGTGAGCAGGTGGATGTTCCGCGTGTGGATGTAAAAATCGCGCATGAACGCCTCGACTTTGCGCAGGATATTTTTCTGCTGGTAGTTGAATGCGACCGCGACGCGGCCCTGGAGCTGGAGTGCGAGGGAGTCCACCGCCCGACCGTTGAGATAGTGCATCTCGGTGCGGGTGCGGAGGAGGAAATCGTAGCTTTTTTCGAGCAGCCGGCGCTCGGTCTCCCGGAGGATTTTCGCCTCGACGAGCTTGGCAGTCGTCATCATCCCGAGCTTGAAGTGAGAGATCCAGAGCAGGCTCTGGTAGTCGCGCAGCCCGCCGACCCCGTTCTTTACGTTCGGCTCCTGCAGGAAAACGCTGGACCCGTGCTTGAGGCGCAGCTCGGCCTGATTGGCGAGCCTCCACTTGATATACTCCTCCTTGTGTCTGTGCACGCACTGGTCCTGGAACCGTTCCCTGAACCGGGTGAAAATCTCGCGCTCTCCGGCGAGGAAGCGGGATTCGAGCATCGAGGTCTTCGTGATCATGTCCTCGTTCGATTTTTTGATGGCCTGCGGGATCGTGCGGGTGGCATGCCCGACTTTGAACCCGATGTCCCACAGGACGACGAGCGTCTGGCGGATGACCTCCTCGATTTCCTTGTCCTGTTTCGTCCCCTCCTGAAGGAACAGGATGTCGATGTCGCTGAACGGCATGAGTTCGCGGCGCCCGTAGCCCCCGAATGCCGCCACGCAGAGCCTGCCGTCGAGCCCCTTCGGAGCAACCGAATTCACCACCCCGCTGAAGATTTCGCAGAAAAGGATGTCAGCCAGCTCGGACCTCTTGCGGGTGATCTCGCGTCCGCCCCCGCCGGCATTGTGCCACATGCGGAGCCGCTGCTCCTCGATTTTACGGAAGCCTTTGAAGATCGAAATCGGGTCGTCGGGAGCTTGAAGTGTGCGCTCGGAAAGCTCCTTCGCGGTCTTTTCGAGCTCGCGTTCTCCGGGGGAAATCATGGGGCGGCGGCGCGGATGACGATTTCGACCCGGCGGTTGATTTGCTGCTGCTCGATCGTTCCATCAGCGGGAGCAATCAGACGGGATTTCCCGTAGCCGACCGTTTGGATGACCTCTTCCGGCACTCCCATGTTTTGAGTGAGCCAAGCCTTGACAGATTCCGCGCGGCGGCGGCTGAGGTCGAGGTTGTATTGGCCGGTTCCGAACGAATCGGTGTGTCCCTCGATCACGAAGCGTGCCCCCGGGTTCCGCTGGATGAGCATTCCCAGCTTCTGCAGGCTCGCGACCGCTTCCATGCGCAAGGCGGGGGCGTCATAGTCAAAAAGCAGGTCGGTTGGCATCAGGATCGGCGCGGTTTCCGGGGTGAGCGGGCCGGTTTGCGCGATCAAGTCATCGAGGTCGCTGAACCCCCTTTCTCCCGTTGTGCCGCCGGGTTTGCGCAACCCGGTCCGGGAGTCGGGGAGAGGGAGTCCGATCGAGGTGGTTCCCGCCACGACGGGCTTGTCCGCGAGCATCTTGTCGTCGAGTGCTTTGCTTTCCGGAAACATGGCCTCCTGGGATTGAACCGTCTTGAGAGAGTTCAGCAGCGAGGGCATGGCCACCTCCGGGGCTTCCGAGAGGATTGCGCTGTCGAGCTTCGGCGCGGGTGGAAGAGCCGGGTTGTTGCCGCCGGATTTGTCCAATGCCACCTTCTCATCCGGCAGCTTCACCGCGACCGGAGCGGAGGCCGGACGCTTGACCTCTGCGGGCGCCGGATTCATCAGCCGCGGATCGAGTTCCACGCTCTCAAGCTGAAACCGTCTCGGCGGGGTCGGGTCGTAATCCACTCCGCTCAGCGGGTTGAGCTTCACACGGTTCGTCCACAGCAGAAATCCGCCATGAAGGAGCAACGAGATCACGAGCGCGGGCAGGAGCCACCTCCCGATGCCCGTGGCAGAGGAGCCCAGATCCAATGTGCGCGCGTGCCGGTTCATGAGCATCACTCTACAGTTGGCCGCAGAAAATTTCCATAAGAAGGATTCAGAGAATCTGGAATCCGTGGGGGGAGGAATGGTTCGAAATCGGAGCGATGGTGGGTGGGCTCACAGGTTGAGCCGGGCGGCGACGAGGAGTCCGCGGAGGGTGAGCAGAGGATCGACCGCGTCGAAGATCGGGAGTCCAGAGGCGATGAGCCCGGAGTCCCCGCCGGTGACAATCACTTTTGGACGGCAGTGCGGAAAGGCTTCGCGCCGGATCTGCCGGATGATTTCGGCGACGAGACCGCGGTAGCCGTGGATCGCGCCGGAGAGCATCGCCCCCTCGGTCGAGCGTCCGACCACCGAACCGGGCTCACGGAGATGGATCAAGGGCAGGAGAGCCGTGTGGTCGTGGAGGTATTTTGTCATGGCGTTGAGACCGGGCGAGATGACGCCGCCGATGTATTCCCCCTCCGGCGAAATGACATCGAACGTGACGGCCGTGCCAAAATCCACGACGATCGCGGGCACGCCGTAGTGGGCCGCGCAGCCGGCCGCGTTCGCAAGGCGGTCGGGCCCGATCCCGCGCGGATTCGGATAATCAATGCCGACCCCGAGTTTCACGTCCGGCCCGATCCAACAAACACCCGGCCCGCACGCGGCATCCACCTCGCGATTTTTTTTCGGGACGACGGAGGCTGCGACCGTTCCGACAAGAGTCCGGCCACCTGTGATGGCCCGAATTTGAGCCGCCCGGAGGGTCGGAGTCGCCAGGCGGTGGACGCGGCCGATCCGCCCGTTTCTCGCAAGGGCGAGCTTGACGAACGAGTTGCTGATATCCACCAGAAAAACCGTGCCGCGCGGGCCGGATGTCGGGGAATCAGGATCGGCTGGCATGGCCAAGGTATCGCAGATGACGCGGCACCAGTCAAAATGACATTTTCCGCAGTTCAACCCGGATCCGGGTTTAGCGTTCCTTCGGACCGAACAGGCACTGAACGGCCAGAAGGTGAATTGACGTGGCCCCCGTGGAAATCCTAGGAAAAGCAGAGCGACATCGGAGCGGAACGTCTGATCGTAGTATTCGTTCATGGCTTGACCTCTCCGCCGCTATTCGCTACCATCACAGCATGGGACCGCTGCTTCAGTGTGGACCTGACGGGCCAACGCCCGCAACATCCCCCAAGCGGTTTCATATCAACTCTGCGGAGGTGATTCCCCACGCGATCCTCCTGCTCCTTCCAGCCAGCCCGCCAATGGGCGTCGATACCTCGCCCGGTGGCGTCCCGTCGCAGAGGCCGATGTGGTCGGCCGATTTCGAGGCGTTCGACGCCATCACTCCAAACCCATCTCGCTTATCTGGTCACCCAGGGGGATTTTAACAAAGGAAAGATGATTGACCCTGACGAACTGCTAAAGGTTCCGGGTGATCTGCTTGTGCTCGAAAGAGGACCTGACGAGCTGCTTCTGGCTGACAACATGGTGGCTCGACCGCTCTATGTAAAGGAGGGGCGACAATATATCCTGAAGTTCTTAGAAGCTGCCCGCGAGCTGGGCACCTGCAAGAGGATCATTGCTGCATATCCGCATGAAGAGACGCTCTTGGACGTCCTGTTGGATTCTGGAATTATTGTTTCGCAAGCCACGGACGGGCAGAACAGGCCGCTTCCATTGGAAGCAGCGAAGTTGGCTAAGAAAAGGCAGGTGTCCCTTTATCTTCTCACTTCCCAATCGTGCAATATGAACTGCGTCTATTGCCTGAACGGCAGAACAAGTTATCAGACGGATAAAAATCTGAAAATGGACCGTGCGGTTGCGTTCAGAAGCATCGACCGGTGCCTTGATGGCATCAGCGAGGATGGGCGGTTGGAAGTCATCTTTTTTGGAGGAGAGCCGCTTTTGAACTGGCCATTGGCAAAGGAGGCAATTCTCCATTGTGAGAAGCACCTTGGGGAAAAGCATAAGGGCAAGAAGAGGCAATATCATTTCACGAGCAATTTATCTTTCCTGCCCGGCGACCTGATCGAGTGGGCCAGGAAATATGACATTTCCTTCTTGTGCGATATTGACGGCCCGGAAGAAATCCACAATCGGTCAAGACCCTTTCGGAATGGTGGCGGGACGTATGAATCCACAGTGAGATGCCTTGAGAAAATGCTTGCGGCCGGTCTTAAGATTGACTTGCGCGCAACCATCACTTCCTTGAATCAGGATCGCTTGCTTGAAATTGCCGAACTCCACAAGGCCCTTGGAGGAAATTCCAGCGGCTTTGTTCCGGTGACCCCCGTTAATTCCGATCAGAGCCTTCTGCCGGACGAGTTGCTGCCATCAATCGAAAAAATCATCAGCGGGATGACGGACGTCTATCGAAGCAAGCTGTGGGAACGTGAAAACCTCTATCCGTTCAACCAGTATGCGGCAAGATTCCGGCCGGGATATCAGACTCCCCTGGGTTGCGGTGCCGCTTATGGAAATCTCCCTGCTGTTGCTGCAAACGGGGATGTTTATCCCTGTATTTATTTGGTTGGGATCAGGAAATTCCACCTCGGTAACATTCGGGATGCCGGCTATCCGCAGAGCGAACGGGTTGGGCAATTATTTGATGACTTTCATGTTGACAGATTGGAAGGCTGCAAGAGATGCCCGTGGCGCTATCTTTGTGGTGGCGGTTGTCCCTTGGGGCGGTTGACGGTCACCAATAATCCCGCGGCCACCGCCGGGGCGAAGCGGTATTGCAAAGAAGACCGCTGTGATTTGACCAAGAGTGTATTGGAACTCCTGTTGTGGGAGAAGGCGGATGAGACGGCCTCCGGCCGGAATGGCACCCTGGATCATAACGTTGCTTTTGTGTAAATAAACCAAGTAAGGAACCCTATGAAAACGATCAACCGTGAAAACCAAGTAAGGAACGCCTCCGCGAAGGAGTGCCGGCCCGCGCGCGGCACCAAGTCCTGCCAATTAATCAGCACTGCGTATCAGATCTTTGGGATTGGGATGCTTTCGGCCCACGCCCAGGACCCGCTGGCAGATTCGCTGCAAGACAGCTCGTCAAGAGACGCTTCATTAGGACAGTCTCCTCCGATATTACTGGCGCAAAACATCCCCATGTCAACCGGCATCCAGTGTGTGAAGTGGCACGGGGCGCGTCCGAGCCCAAGCTATAATTTTTCCCAGCCGAGCGTCTTCGATGTCGAGCCGTCCGAGCCGTCCCCGCCGAGTGCCAACGAATTGATCGGGAGAGACTGGGCCAATAAAGGCGGGCAATTCGAGAAGAAGGGCGATTATGCCAACGCCTATCAATGCTACAAGGAGGCAGTCCGATACGGATATATGGTTCAGTATCTTGGGCCGTTACGAGACCATGCCCATGCGATGGCCTTATACAAACAAGGGGATTTGGAAAACGCTTTAACCGTGGCGATAAAGCTAGTGCAAACTGCAATCAGGGAGAATCAGGTGAATCGCGCTTATGAGGTTGATTATGCAACGATCGGCTACGCCCTTGGGAACCGGGGCGCTGACCAGTGTTACGCGAAGGGCGACTACGCCGCCCAGGCAGAAGCCTATAAGTGGGCGGTGTGGTTCGCCAAGAAAGGCGTGCAGAGCTCAGACAATGCCGGCAAAGCGGCATGGCAGATGAATGTGATTCTCGCAGAGGCCAAGCTGGCCGGCGCCAAAGCGCGGATGTATGAGAAGGCCGGGAATCTCAAGAAGGCCATTGATTGGCAGCAGCGAAGCCTTTTGAATGCGCGGGAAATCCAGGCATCAGGCCGCGATCCCGATGGGCTGACCCTCAAACGCTCTCAAGATCTTGAGAGACTCAAAGGGCAGTTGGCGCAATCGTCAGGCGGGAACACTCACCGTGACTTCTTCGGCACCGGAAGCGTTCCTCCCGAGAAGGCCGGACTCAAGAAGCCGACGGCATACACTCCGTCGCGCCAAAGCGAAACCCGGGCGGCGGATCAGCTTGTGCTGAGCAATCAACTCGGCCAGAACGCCGTCCAAGCGGCGCTCACCGGCAATCTGGAGCAGGCCCGGGAGCTGGCCGAGCTGAGTTCCCAGGCGATGAGTCGCAGCCTGTCAAAAAGCGAACTGGCCAAGATCCATATCCCGGTGCCGCAAGGCGTGGCGGCGGCTGCCGCTCCGGCCAATGTGCAACTGCAGAAAGAGATGATCCAAAAGATCCGCCAGCAGATTGCGGCTTTGGGTAAGAACCCCTCTTCCGGAGGGACAGCCGCCCTGCGCCAGTTGAACAGCCTCTACGACCAGATCCGGAATCAACCGGCGAGCGCCAGCGACTACCTGCTGAAGCTGCAGACCCGCCAACTGTCTGCCGATCCTTTGCCGGCGGGGCAATCGCAGACAACGGCCAGAACCAAGCCGACTGCTGCCAATCTGAACCCCCGGGAAGTCGAATTGGAACAGAAATTGAAAAAATGCCGCGAGGAGCTGTACAGGTTGCAGGCGGATCAACAGATGCTCGTGCGTTCTTTTGATGGCATCATTGATGATTTTTCGGCAATCGAATCAAATCTCAAAAAAATCATACAAGACAACAAAGATAAGCTGGCAGAGTCCTTCACGAGCTTCGCCGCGACGGCCATTGGCAACATAAACGAACAATGGAAAAAACTGGTCGCGATCAGGGACATCATCAATACCGTTGACAGTTACTCCACGATCAGTGACAAGGATAGCCTCTGGGAGCTTAGCAAGAAAGCCACAGACTACATGGCCGGTGTCAGCCAGTTTTTTGAGAACACATCCTGGGCAATCAAAGGCATCGAAGCGGGCGCTGACATATGGAAGGAGGTTAGGATCTGGAAGAAAGAGATTCCTGAACTTGACATCAAATGTCGGGCGCTGGTCCTGGACATGGAAAACTATCGCCTTCGCCAACAAGCGCTGATGAAGGAAATTGAAGCGTTGCGCAATCGCCTCCATGAGGTTGGCGGGAAGCCGCTGGCGGAAATACCGGCAACCCCCTTAAAGCCGTCTGGGATGGTCGGCTATGTCCCCAAGCCGATAAATTATCCGACCGAGGAATCCCTGAACAGGGCCCGCAAGGGTGCCAAGCCGGCCATGAAGAAAAAATAACCCGGCGTACCGGCTGTCCGATTGGCCGAACGATTTCTGCGGCGCAAAGATCAAAAAAGCCTGGATGGGCGGCCTTCCCGTCGAGCGCAGGCGGACGGGTGCTCACTGCGCTTTCAGAATTTTTTTAAGTTCCTCGACGGCGGTTCTCGGGCGGAGGACGGGCTTTTTTCCGAGTTCTTTGTGGTCAATGTCATCGGGAACACCGGCGGCGTTTACGAGTCCCTCTTCTTCGGCCGGGAGGAAGCTTTTGAAGCGCTGCTTGTCAATCGCCTTCATGTAGGCCTCGTGGGCGGAAACTCTTCCGGAAACGAGTTGCTCCCAGATGGCGTCGTCCATGAACTGCATTCCCTCGCCTTTGCCGCCGACAATGACGTCCTGCAGCTTCTGGGTGGCCCCCTCGCGGACAATCGCCGAGACCGCGCTGTTGACGACGAGGATCTCGTTGACGGCCACACGCCCGCTGACGTCCTGGCGTTTCATGAGAAGCTGGGCGACGACCCCGCGGAGCGAGGCGGCGAGCATCGTGCGCACCTGCGCCTGCTGGTCGCTCGGGAAAACGTCAATCATGCGGTCCACGGTCTTCCGGGAGTTGTTCGTGTGCAGGGTGCCGAAGACCAGGAGGCCGGTTTCGGCGGCGGTGAGCGCGAGGGAAATCGTTTCCAGGTCGCGCATTTCACCGACGAGCACAATGTCGGCGTCCTCGCGCAGGGCGGCTTTGAGTCCGATCGGAAACGAGGGGGCGTGCTCGGGAACCTCGCGCTGGGTGATGATGCTCTTCTTGTTTCTGTGCACGAATTCGATCGGCTCCTCGATCGTCACGATGTGCCGGGAGAAGTTCAAGTTGATGTAGTCGATGAGGGCCGCGAGCGTGGTGCTCTTGCCGCTGCCGGTCGGGCCGGTGATGAGCACGATGCCCCCGCGCATGTGCCCGAACGTTTTGATGACCGACGGAACGCCAAGCTCCTCGAGCGTCTTGATCTTTGTGGGAATGATCCGGAAGACCGCACCGTAACCGTTCGTCTGCTTGAGATAGTTGCAACGGAAACGGGTGTCCTCGTCCATCTCGTAGGCAAAATCGAGGTCGCCGGTTTCCTCGAATTTTTCCCACCGCCTTTCCCCGCAGATCTCGCGCAGCATGAAGGACATTTCTTCGCGGGTGAGCAGCTCCTCGCGGATCGGGGTGATCTCGCCATGGCGGCGAATCTTCGGCGGCTGGCCCTCTCCGAGATGGAGGTCCGACGCGCCGGTTTCGATGAGAACGTCGAAAAATTGGTTGATGTAAGCCATGTCAGCGGTGTCCTGTGATCTGCATCATCTGGGTTTTCTGCTCGGCACGGTAAACCGCCTCTTCGGCCGAGATGATTCCGGCCTCAAAAAGCTCCTGCAACGAGTCGTCCATAAGCCTCATGCCGAGCTTGCGTCCGGTCTGGATGATGCCCGGCAGCATGAACGTCTTCGACTCGCGGATGACATTTCCGACGGCCGGCGTGTTCATGAGGATCTCAATCGCGAGCGCCCGTCCGGTCCCGTCAACCCTGGGAACAAGCTGCTGGGAAATCACTCCGCGGAGGGATTCGCTGACCATGATGCGGATCTGGTCCCGCTGGTCGGTGGGGAAGACGTCGAGCACGCGGTCGAGCGTGCGGGCGGAATTGCTGGTGTGAAGAGTGCCAAGCACAAGGTGGCCGGTTTCGGATGCGGTGATCGCAAGCTGGATCGTCTCGAGGTCGCGCATTTCCCCGACCATGATGACGTCGGGATCTTCGCGCAGGGCACCGCGCAGGGCGTTGCCGAAGGATTTTGTGTGGGTGTGGACCTCCCGCTGGGTGACATGGCAACCCTTCGAGGGAATGACATATTCGATCGGGTCTTCGAGCGTGATGATGTGGTCGCTGCGGTCGCGGTTGATCTCATCAACGAGCGCGGCCAGGGTGGTGCTCTTGCCGCTGCCCACCGAACCGGTCACCAGGACGAGCCCGTTCTGGTATTGCGTGAGGAGCTTGAGCTGCGGCGGCAGGCCGAGCTCGTCCATCGAACGGACACGGCTGTTGATGATGCGGAAAACCAGGTCGTAGCCGGTCCGCTGGCGCACCACGCTGGTGCGGAAACGGCCCAGGGGGTTCGAGTAGGCAAAATCCACATCCCCCCGCTCGGCCATCTGGTGCTTTTGCTTGTCATCCAAAAATCCCATGGCAAGGCGCTCGGTATCCTCCGCAGTGAGGACCGGTGCCTGCCGCCAGATCGGCTCAAGATTTCCGAACCGGCGCCAGACGGGCTGGGAATTGACGCTGAGATGGACGTCCGAGGCGTCCGACTCCTTGCCGACGAGGAGGTATTGGTCCACATGGTCAAGCGTGCGGACTTCCTGCTGGACGCCGACTGCGATCGAGTGGGATTCCTGACTCTCCATGCAATGCGTCTATCAGCCGGCGCTCCGCCGTCCAAGTCTTTTGTCTCTTGCGGCGACTGCTCCGTCAGATTTCCGAATAGAAAAATGTCTGCGGCCACACGGTGATGTGGTTGGCGCTGCGGCAGCTCCTCGTCGCCCGTCGGCCTCCACCCACTCTGTTGTAGTCCACCGTTTCCTCGCGGTTCAGTATGTCCCGAGTTCCAGTCCCCGTTTCACAAAGTATTGGTAGGTGTCGTAGTTGACCGTGGCGGGAATCGAGTGGTCGCTGTGCAGCACATACCCGTAATGGCCCTTGATGATCGGGATTTTGGCCTCCAGTTCCGCGTCCACCCTGCGGAGGTCGTTCGAGTAGAGCGCCCGCACGTCCATGCCGCCGATCAGCGACAGGTGCTCGCCGAAGTTGCGGTAGATGCGCGTCAGGTCCATGCCGGCTTTGACTTCGATGACTTGGAGCGCGTCAATGCCGGCCTCGATCATGCCGGGCAGGAGCGGTTCGACGAAGCCGCAGGAGTGCATGACGACGGGGAGCTTGTGCGCATGGGCGAAGTCGCAGGTGCGGCGGTGGGCGGGTTGGATCAAATCCCGGTACATCGGGAGCGACAGGAAGGGCCGCTCCTTGAATCCCATATCCTCGTAGAACCAGATGCCGTCCGGCCAGCCTTCTTCGGCGAAGAGGATTTCCTGAAGCTGGAGCGTCAGCCGGGAGTAGGTGTCCACCATATCGCGAATCCAGTCGGGATCCTCGATCATGCCCATCAACATATGCTCATGACCACAGACGGGGTGCATGAGCTCGAAGACGTTCACACCGCTCCACATGAAAAAGCGCTGCTGTGCCTGCGCCTGGGCGCGGGCTTTGCGGTAGGCCGCGAAGTTGATGCGCCGCCGGTCGGGCGACAGCTTCGGCTTGATCAAGGTTTCCCAATCCTGGCGTTCCTTGACCGCGAAGTCCACATGTTCGGGAGTGGTATCGTGCAGTTTGTGGCGGCGCAGCAGAGCACCATTGCCGTCGCGCATGAGGCAGGTTTCGGCGTCCTCCTCGATCATCACCGGTTGGAAGTCGAGATCGGCGACAAAATCAAACGGCCAGCAGAGCGCCATGTCGTAGTTGAAATGCGCGCTCAAATCCTCGCCTTCGCGGATCCGGCCTTCGGCGGTCCACTTTTTCTGCGTGTCACCCCAGAAGTGTTCGAAAACGCCAATCCGATCCACGGGCTGCCGTTTAAGAATACGACCAATGCGCTCGATGCCGGTCATAGACAGGAACTGATCCTTCCGTTGAACGCTGTCGGGCGGTGTTTACTTGTTGGCCGGGACGTGGGCCGCCGGAATGGCTTCGGGCGGGGTCAGGGCCTTGGACAGCGAGGCGAGTCCCTTGTATTTTTTTCCTGATTTTTTGACCATCCCGCGGGAAACGAGATTCTGAAGTTTCTCGTAGGCGCGAAGCCGGAGCATTTCTTCTCCCCCGCTGGCGGCGTTCCGGGCACGCAACCGTTCATGCACCACATCAAAGAGCTGCTTGAACTCGAATGAGGTTTTCTTGGTCAGCACGGCGACCAATTCCTCGGTCACCAAATCAGGGAGGCGACGGGAGAAGGCACTTTTCCTTTGCATAAGCATAAGAGGGGCAGTTTAACACGAAATGACCGGTTTGCCAGTCATATTTTTCAGGCTCAGCCGTTTCCGCAGATCGAAACCTTGAGGCCCAGTTCGTTCATGGCAGCGGCTTTGGCGTAGAGAGCGCGTTTGGCAGCGGCTTTCGTCGGGGCATAGGCCACCTGGATATGGTTGCTTTTGTGGCGGCCCATCATCTGGTCGCGGGAGATCCCCTTCAGGACGGCGTGCATGATCGGCCACTGGGGAGTGGTCAGGTTCCACCGGTCCTGGGTTTCCGCCTCCGGAAGCTCGACGACCTCGGCAAGGCCGGTGTCGAAATTCAGCTTCCCGTCGGCGACAAAAACCCGGCTCCAGACGATCCATCCCGGCTTGCTGATGCCTTTGAGCGTGCCGCCTCCGAGGCGGAAGTACATCGTCGGCTGGCGTTCGCTTGTGGCCCCGGTCCATCCGCCGATGAAATGCTCCGGGGGCGCGGCCCCGCTGATGAGAAAGACCCAGACGTAGGCGTCCAGCTTCTCGTCTGTGTATTGGCGGGCCCAGCGAAGGTCGTGGAGGGTGTTTTCGGGCGCATACCCGAGCTCGCGCCAGATCCGGTTGGTGATGAGCCCGTCGAGGCCGGCGCACTCGTCCACCTCGTTGAAGTGGGGAACCGCCTCGCCCGGGAAGAGCTCGCGTCCATCCTCGGAATAAACCGGCGGGCGGTCCACGTTGTTCAGCGTGCCCTCGACGAGGTCGGAGGCCGGGGCGAGATCCTTGAGCCCCTGCTGGTATTGGATGCCGATCGTCGCGCAGCCGAATTCGTCGGCGATGCGGACGGCGGCGATATACATTTTGCACTGCTGCAGGACCTGGTGCTCGGTGAGGTCATTCTCCTCGTTGCCTCCCAGCCGGAACTGGACTCCTTTTTCTTTATACCAGTTGAAGACCGCCCAGGCTTCGTCGTCGCGGACGGAAAGCATTTTTGCGTAGAGCGACGACTGGCTCAGGCGTTCCTTGTAAACCCCGGTCGCGTGCAGAAGTTCGTCGGGGATGATCGCATTATACATCCCCATGCAGCCCTCGTCGAAGACTCCCATGATGGCTTTTTCGCCGCGGAGCTTGCGGGCAATTTTTCTGCCGAGAGCGGAGGCGCCGGCCGGCACGTCGGCCTTCTTGAACGGAACGACATGCGACTCGTCCTGCTTGATTTTTCCCTTTTTGAGCCAGCGGCGGAGGCCGTCGAGAAAAAATGCGTCGGTGAAATCCTCGCTCCAGAGCGTGCTGTATTTGACCCCGGCCTTGGTGAGGGAGCCGTTGAGGTTGAGCATGCCGACGAGTCCCGGCCAGGTGCCGCTCCAGTTGGCGAGCGTGAGGATCGGCCCCTTGTGGGAGACGAGTCCGGAGAGGACATGGTGGCTGTATTGCCAGACGGCCTCGGCCACGATGAGCGGGGCTTTGGACGGGATATCCCGGAAGACCTGCATGCCATACTTCTGGCTGTCAATGAACCCGTGGCCTTTGGCGGGATCGAATGCGTGGGCGCGCTGGACCGACCAGCCTTCCTTTTCGAGGGCCTCGATGATTTGCTTTTCCATGGCGGCCTGGGCCGCTTCGCATTTTTGGTTTGCCGAGGCGCGGAGGTCGCCGCTGGCGACGAGATAGACGGTGTTCATGATCGGGAGATAATTGGAGATTGGATCTTAGCGGGCATCCGTGCAAAATGAAATGAAATCCTTCCCATGCCACGATTTTCCATTTCCCCATCCCTGCGTTCCTGGGTCGAAGTGGATTCGGACGCCCTCCGGCACAATCTGGCGTTGGTGCGGCGGACGGTCGGCCCGCGCCCGGAGATCCTTGCAGTTGTGAAAGCGAACGCCTACGGGCACGGGACCGAGCCGGTCGCCCGTGCGCTCGCCCACGATGTCGCGGCTTTCGGCGTGGCGAACCTCTTCGAAGCCCGGGCCGTGTCGGCGGCCGGAACCGGGCGTGACATCATGCTCCTGAGCCCGTGCCTTCCGTCCGAGCGCGAAGCGGCAGTGGCCGAAGGGTTCATCGTCACGGTTTCCAGCGCGGAGGAAGCCGGGGAGTTCGCAGCCTGCGGGGATGCCAGGGTGAATTTCAAAGTGGACACCGGCATGGGCCGGGTCGGCGCCTGGTGGAGCCGGGCGGAACAGGAGTTGCGGCGCATCGCCGGAAAAGTCCGCATTCACAGCATCTCAACCCACCTGCCCTGCGCGGACGAGGATGAGGAGTTCACGCGCGGGCAGCTCGAGGGGTTCGACCGGCTGGCGGGCACCCTTCGCCAGGTGGCTCCAGGCGCGAAAATCCACTCGCTCAACAGCGCGGGAATTTTGAAGTTTCCGGAATACGCCGCGGAGATCGTGCGGGCCGGGCTCGTTCTCTACGGCATCTCCCCTCTTCCGGAGTTCCAGAGCGAGTGCCGGCCGGCGCTGGCATGGAAAGCGCGGGTGACACTGGTGAAGGAACTCCCGGCGGAAACCGGCGTGTGCTACGGCCGCACGTTCCTCACAACGCGGCCGACCCGCACCGCCGTCCTTGCCGTGGGCTACGCCGATGGATTCCCCCGCCAGGTCTCCGGCAAGGGTGCCTGCGTTTTGATCCGGGGAACGCGATGCCCCGTCCTCGGACGCGTGACCATGGATCAAGTTGTCGTGGATGCGACGGCGGCGGGAGAAATCAGCGCCGGAGAGGAAGCGGTGATCTTGGGAAGCCAGGACCGGGAAACCATTGCCGTCGGAGAACTCGCCGCCCAGGCCGACACGATCTCCTGGGATATTTTCACCGGCATCAAAAGCCGCGTCGCAAGGGTTTATCCTTGAAAGTCAAAGCGTTCTTTCATGGGAAAGATCGAGAAGAAACCGCTTCATCCGGCAAGCTTTTGGGCGGCGAAGAGGGCGAGGGTGAGCTCGCGGGCTTTCGCATGGTCCACGATCGGCGGCGGGTAGTTTTTTTCCAGCGGGCGCGCGGGCGGTCCGCAGAAGTTTTCGGGCGCGACATCCCGGAGCCCGGGGATCCAGGTTTTGATGTAAGCGCCGTGCGGGTCGTGGCGTTGGGTTTGCGTCCAGGGGTTCTGGATTCGGAAATAGGGAGCGGCATCGGCACCTGTGCCGGCGCTCCACTGCCAGCCGCCGTTGTTGCTTGCAATCTCGCCGTCGGCGAGCTTCTGCATGAAATACGATTCCCCGAGACGCCAGTCGAGGTGGAGGTCCTTGGTGAGGAACATCGCGGCGATCATGCGCGTGCGGTTGTGCATGAAGCCGGTTTCGTTGAGCTCGCGCATCGCCGCATCCACAATCGGGAAGCCGGTTGTCCCGGTCTTCCACCGCTCGAAGTGCTCCGGCTTCCCCGGCCAGCGCATGCCCCGGAATTTCGGATTGAACTCGTGCTCGAGCACGGATGGAAAGTGCCAAAGGATCTGCATGTAGAACTCGCGCCAGACAAGTTCGCCGGCGAATTTCGCCGCGCTATCGCGTCCGGCTGCCGGAAGGTCCGCCGCACATTTTTCCACTTCGTCGAAAATCTCGCGGGCCGAGAGCAGCCCGAAACGAAGGTCCTGCGAGAGCCGCGAGGTGGTTTTTCCGGCGGGCAGGTTGCGGTTCGCGCCGTATCCGGCAAGGCCGCGCGCGAGGAATTCCTTCAGGCGTTTCCCCGCCGCCTTTTCGCCCGGTTCGAGCAGTCCGGGCGCGGGGCCGGACAGCCCCCATGTCGCGAGCGTCGGCAGCGGGAGTGAACGGATCGGCGGGGTCGCCAGGTCACGCGGACGGGGACTCATCGCCGGACGGGCGGCTTTCGCCCAAGCCTTCGAGTAAGGAGTGAAGATGCGGAACGGCGCGCCGGAGCCGTTCAAAATCTCATCCCGCTCGTGCACGCAGACATCTTGGAAGGCACGCAGCCGGATCCCCCTCCGCGCGGCCATCTTTTCGAGCAGATCCTCGGTCGCGCGGCCGAAGGGATCGGGATCCCGGTTGAAAAAGATCGCCTCCGCCCCGGATTCGACGGCCAGCATTTCCAACTCGCCGACGGCCTCGCCCTGCCGGATGATCAGGCGTCCGCCGATTGCCTTCAGGTTGTCCGACAGCGCGGCGAGGCAGCCGCAGAGGAATTGCTGACGGTTCGCGCCGGTCCAGCGATGGGCCGATTTCCAATCGCTGAGGACATAGACCGGAATCACATGCGCGCCCTCGCGGGAGGCCGCGCTCAGGGCCGTGTTGTCGGCCGTCCGGAGATCCCTGCGAAACCAGTGGATGATGGTCTTCATCTTCCGGCGCGCCCCCGCCCCGGCGAGCTGAAATCATTCTTTTGGTCGGGGCGTCCCTGCCGCCCGGGTTGAAGTCGCATCCGTTCTTTCTATACGTTCCCAGGCCGATGGCCGCACAAAAAAAGACCGGAGTGCTGCTCACACTCCGGCCCCTGCCCTACTCATGAAAAATCAATGGAACGCATCGGCTTTCGGCCTCTCCTTTTTGCCGAGCGCCTTCCGGAGCTTGGTCAGCGCGATGTTTTGAATCTGGCGGATGCGCTCGCGGGTGACGCCGAACTTTGCCCCGACCTCCTCGAGGGTTTTCGGCTTTTTCCCGTCGAGCCCGAACCGGGAGTTAATGATCCGGCGCTCGCGATCATCGAGGATATCCAGAAGGTCTCCGACCTCACTGTGCAGATCCTTGTCCCGGAGCATCTCGAAAGGATCCGATGCCTCGGCATCGCCGACAAGGTCTCCGAACTGCGTGGAATCGTCGTCGCCGATCGGCTGGTCGAGAGAGGTCGGACGAATGCCCGCGCTTTTCAGGGCGGTGACTTTCGCCGGCGTGAGGCCGATCTCCTCGGCCAGCTCGTCGTCGGACGGCTCCCGGCCAAGATCTTCGGTCATCTGTCCGGAAACCCGGCGGATTTTTGCGATCTTGTCCACCAGATGAACCGGCAGGCGGATCGTTTTGCTCTGGTTTGCCAGGGCGCGTTTGATGGATTGTTTGATCCACCACGCAGCATACGTGCTCAGCTTCCCGCCTTTTTTCGGATCAAACCGCTCGACCGCCTTCATGAGGCCGATGTTGCCTTCGGAAATCAAATCCAGCAGCGGCAACCCGTAGTTGCTGTAGTCGCGGGCGATCTTCACCACGAGGCGAAGGTTCGAGCGCACCATCAGGGAGCGAGCCGCATTGTCGCCGCGCTTGATTTTGCGGGCAAGCTTCACTTCGTCCAGCACCGTGAGAAGCGGAAACTTCACAATCTCACGCAGATAGAGCTGAAATCCAGTATCAGAATCTTCGATGGCCATGGTTTTTGGGTCTTTCTTTTATCAACAAGTCCACATTGCCGGGCGGTTGGCGGTCCCCCCTCACGATGTTTTTCTTTGTCAAGTCAGACATGAGAACTGGCGGATCGTTCAAAAAAATCCGATTTTCTTGATCTATGTCGTAAAAATTAGCCGTTGCGGGGAGTGGTTGGCGTTGAAATTTTGTTGATCCGGGCGGAAATTTCTTATTTGGGCGAGTTTTTGACGATCTCGCTTTACAGGGAAATCCTTCGGTGGCGATAGTATGCGGCCCGATGAACCTGCTTCTTCTCCAGATGGAATCTTTTTTGTGAACCCGCCTCTCCATGATCGCGGGGTCATTTCCCGCTACAAAGCTCATTTGCCGGTGACGGATGCCACGCCGGTGATTTCCCTGAACGAAGGCTCGACTCCTCTCATCCACTCGCCACGGCTCAGCGCGCGGGCGGGCGCGGAGGTCTATCTCAAATATGAAGGGCTGAACCCGACCGGGTCGTTCAAAGACCGCGGGATGACTGTCGCGATCTCGAAGGCTGTCGAGCGCGGCGCCCACACGGTCATCTGCGCCTCGACCGGCAATACGTCGGCGGCCGCCGCCGCCTACGCCGCCCGCGCCGGAATCCGATGCGCGGTCCTCCTCCCTGCGGGAAAAATTGCCGCCGGGAAGCTTGTGCAGGCGTTCATTTACGGGGCGAAGGTCGTGGCGATCCGTGGGAATTTTGACGACGCGCTCCGGCTGGTGCGCGAATTCGGCGGGGTTGAGGGGGTCGCGATCGTGAACTCGATCAACCCCGACCGCATCGAAGGACAGAAAACCGCGGCGTTCGAGATCATCGAAGAGCTCGGCGGAGCCCCGGACATCCACATCCTCCCGGTGGGAAATGCCGGCAACATCACCGCCTATTGGAAGGGCTATCGCGAATTTCATGCCGCCGGCCGCTCGGCCCGCCTCCCGAAAATGGTTGGCTTCCAAGCCGCCGGGGCGGCCCCGATTTTTCATGGCCGACCGGTCGATCCGCACACCGTCGCCACCGCGATCCGCATCGGCAACCCGGCAAGCTGGGAAGGGGCCAATGCCGCCGTGAAAGAATCCGCGGGCTGCATTGACATCGTCACCGACCAGCAGATCCTGGATGCCCAGCAATGGCTGGCCTCGCACGAGGGGATCTTCGTCGAGCCGGCCAGTGCCGCCAGCGTGGCCGGCCTCCTGAAGTGCCTCGGCAGCGACCGCTGCGAGGCCTGCCCGTTTGCAAACGCGTTCCAGCCCGGCGCCAAAATCGTCCTCACCGTCACCGGCCACGGGCTCAAGGATCCCGATGCGCCGGTCCACCACGGCGGCTTTGTTCCCATCGAAGCGGATGCGGACTTGACCGCCGTCCGCCGGGTGCTTGATTGAACCTTCCACATGCCCATCGTTGTCCAAAAATTCGGCGGCACTTCGGTAGGAAACCCCGAGCGCATCATGAATGTCGCCCGCCGGGTCATCGAGACCCAGCGCGCGGGAAATTCCGTCGTTGTGGTCGTCTCCGCGATGTCGGGGGTCACCGACAGCCTCATCAAGCTCGCCAAACAGGTTTCCGAGCGTCCGACCGACCGCGAGATGGACGTGCTCCTTGCGACCGGCGAGCAGACGACCATCGCGCTCACGGCCATGGCCCTCCATTCGCTCGGAGCCAAGGCGCTCTCGCTCACCGGCGCCCAGGCGGGCATCATCACCGACGGCATCCACACAAAGGCGAAAATCGCGAATGTCACCCCGCGCCAGATCCGCAAGAGCCTCAACGAAGGCTTTATTTGCATCGTGGCCGGCTTCCAGGGCCAGACGCTCCAAGGCCACATCACGACGCTCGGCCGCGGCGGCTCCGACCTCACCGCCATCGCGATCGCCGCCGCGCTCCAGGCCGACGCCTGCGAAATCTACACCGACGTGGACGGCGTCTATACCTGCGACCCGAGGGTCGTGCCCGACGCGCGCAAGCTCGACGCCATCTACTACGACGAACTCCTGGAAATGGCCGGATCGGGATCGAAGGTCATGCAGTCGCGCTCGGTCGAGTTCGCCAAAAAATTTCATGTGCCCTTCGAGGTGCGCAGCAGCTTCAACAACAACCGGGGAACCATTGTGAAAGCAGAACAACACGGACTGGAAAACGTCGTCGTGCGCGGCATCAGCATCGAGCGCAATCAGGCGAAAGTCACCATCACCCACGTTCCGGACAAACCGGGCACCGCCTCGCGGATTTTCTCCGCGCTCGCGGAGGCCGGCGTCATCATTGACGTCATTGTCCAGAACGTTTCGCTCAGCGGCTCGACGGACATTTCGTTCACGCTGGCCCACGACGAGCTCGAAAAGCTCGGGAGCCTGATTGACGACGTCGCGAAGGAAATCGGCGCGGGCGAGGTCATCAAAATGGACGGCATCGCGAAGCTCAGCGTCGTCGGCATCGGGATGCGCTCGCACTCGGGAGTCGCCGCGAAGCTCTTCGAGTGCCTCGGCAACGGAGGGGTCAACATCCAGATGATCTCCACCTCCGAAATCAAAATCGCCGTGATCATCGACGAGGAAAAAATCGAAACCGCCGCCCGGCTCGCCCACGAGGCGTTCAATCTCTCGGCGGACGCCTGACATGGACGCCCGGACGCCGCCCTGCCTCAGCGTCGTCGTTCCTGTCTTCAACGAGGAACAAACCCTCGAAGGCATCCTGGCGGTCGTGCTCGCCCAGCCGGACGTCGCGGAAGTCATCGCCGTGGACGATGACTCGGCCGACCGGTCGTGGGCATTGCTCCAATCCCTTGCCGCCCGCGAGCCGCGCCTGAAAGTCTTCCGCCACGCCTCGAACAGCGGAAAAGGGGCCGCCCTGCGCACCGGCATCGCACATTGCACCGCCCCCGTGGTTGTCATCCAGGATGCCGACCTGGAATACGATCCCACCGAATACCGCCGTCTTCTCAACCCGATTCTCGACAACAAGGCGGATGCGGTTTTCGGCTCGCGCTTTCTGGGCTCCGATGCCCACCGCGTCCTGTATTTCTGGCATTACGCCGGCAACCATTTGCTGACCCTCCTCTCGAACATGGCCACGAACCTCAACCTCACGGACATGGAATCCTGCTACAAAATGTTCCGCCGGGAGTTCATCCAATCGATCCGGATCGAGGAAGACCGGTTCGGATTCGAGCCCGAGGTCACCGCAAAAATCGCGCGATCGGGCGCGAGGATCTACGAAGTCGCGATCTCCTACCACGGACGGACGTACGCCGAAGGAAAGAAAATCACGTGGAAGGACGGGGTTCAGGCGCTCTGGTGCATCCTCAAGTACAATTTTTTTCGCGCCGGGCGGGACCGTCGCACAGCCTGATCCCCGCGAGGCATTTCCCCGGAATCAATCTCGTGCAAGCCCCTGCTTTTCAGTCGCCTGCTCTCATTTTACTCCTTGTGGAAACGCGCCCAGCTTATGATAAACCAACACGGGCACACCGAGTGCAAACGCCTTCCGAAAAGGTTTGAGTGACTCATAACCAACATTCCGAGACGATTTGTTCCGCATAAGATGAAAGCCTGCTTCGAAGGGCACACGATGAAAGTGCTGATGGCGGAGAGCAGCCCGAACTGGGGCGGTCAGCAATACCGTCTCGTGCGCGAGGCCCTCTGGCTGTTGGAGCACGGGCACAACGTGCTTGTTGTCTGCGGGAGCCGGAGCGACCTCGCGGCGCACCTGCGGCAGCACGCGCCACGGATTCCGCGCCAGGAAGTCCGCACATGGGGCGGCGTGGCCGGCTTGCTGGAATTCTTTTGGAAAGTCAACCGGTGGAACCCGGATGTCATCCACACCCGGAGCGGGCAGGCTGCACTCTGGGCGTCTTTGCTGCATGTTTCCGGCTGGAACGTCGTCCGCTCGCGCCACATGACCCTGCCCTCGCGCATGCCGCTGCGAGAGAAGCTCCTCTTCCGCTCGGGATGCGCGCGGGTCATTGCCTCCGCCGATTTCATCAAGAAGGACTTGACGGTGCTTGCGGGAGTTCCCGAGTCCCGCGTGGACGTGTCCGGCGAAGGAGTGGATTTGCGGGAGTTTCATCCCGGGATGAACGGGAGCGGACTCCGCGCGGAGTTGGGCGTCCCGCCGGACTCACCGCTTTTCGGACTGGTCGCCATTGTCCGCGGAGAAAAAGGCCACAAACATTTTGTCAACGCGGCCGCGGAAGTGCTCAAAAAACTCCCGTCCGCGCATTTTGTGATCGTGGGAGATGGCCGCCCGGACCGGATGGAACGGCTGCGGCGGAGGGTGCGGGAAAAATTCCCGCAGCAGCCCTCGCAAGTCATCCTGGCCGGTTATCGGGAGAACGTGCCGGAGGTCATGGCGGCACTCGATGTCCTGGTCGTGCCTTCCTTGAAGGAGGCGCAGACGATTGTCATTCCCCAAGCCTTTGCCACAGGGAAACCGGTCATCGCCTCGCTGGTGGGGGGAATTCCAGAAATCGTCCGGCACGGGGAGAACGGGTTCCTGGTCACGGCTGGCGACGAGCAAGGCCTTGCCGCCGCCATGGTGCAGCTCGCCGAATCCCCGGACCTTTGCAGACGGCTCGGGGACGCCGCCCTGGAGCTGGCGCGCAGAACGCTCACCTTCGACAGCAAAATGGAGCTGCTTCTCGCGAGTTATCGCAAGGCGATGTCCCGAAGTTCCACGGAAGCCGCTCCCAAGCATCAGAAAAATGGCGGGGATCAGGGCGCGGCGACCACTTCGTAAAGCTGCTGCATCCCCGGCTTGCCTTTGATTTCCCACGGCGGGCACTGGTTGACCTGCACCTCCATGCCGGCCTTTTGATAGGCCGCTTCCGACATCAGAAAACTGGTTCCGGCGGTTTTGTTGGCTGCCTCCACACGGCTGGCAAAATTGACCGCGGCACCCACGACCGAGCGCTGCTTGTCCGCGCTCCAGCCCACGTTGCCGACCACGGCTTTGCCATAGTGCAGGCCGATCCCTATGTCGAAATCCTTGCCGTGAATCGCATGAAAATACGGCTTCGCTTTTTCCACTTCCTGCAACATCTCAAGGCCTGCCCTGATGGCGTTTGTCACCGACGGATCGCTCTCATCCTGCAGGCCGAAGATCGCGAGAATTCCGTCCCCCATGTAGTTGTCGATCACTCCGCCGTGGCGTCGGATGACCGGTCCGATCTTGTGGTAGTAGCGGTTGAGCGTGTGGATCACGTCGTAAGGAAGCAGGTTTTCCGCGTAGCTGGTGAAGCCCCGGATGTCGACAAACAGGATGGCCAGGCTCCGCTCCTCTCCGAGGGCTTCGATCGACAGATTGGCCACGTTCTCGGCGGCGAGCGATTCATCCTCGTGATCGAGCACCAAACGGCGCACCACCACCGGGCCGGTTGCGTGCGTCTGGCACCCCAGCCTCACCATGGGCTTGAATTTCAGGTGAGCGGCAACAGTCTCCTCCAGTTCCGTGCGCGGGGTGCAGTTCTCCAAGCCCTCAAGAATCGCCACGCGGCAGGTGGAGCAACGAGCATTGCCGCCACAGGCATGAGTCAGGGCAACCCCGGAACGGACGGCCGCCTCAAGAAAAGTCTCTTCGGGCTCAGCCTCCACTTCCAGAGCGGCCGGTTGGTAACGGATGGATGGCATTTGCTGAAAAATAGCAGGGATTATGCCATTGTCGCCCCCGGGTTTTCGGAAAGGAATCGCGGGCGCGACGTCCCGGGCGGCCGCGGCCGGAAAAATTCCGGCCTTTCCGGCGAACCTTTTTATTGGTTCCGGACACGCAGGTGGTAGAGGGAGATTGCCCCTTTGTTATGGCCGACGAATACCAGCCTCCGGACCTGAGAGAAAATCAAGAAAACAACCAACTGCTCAAATGAAAAAAAACTCCCTCTCTTCCCTTTTGGTGCTCGCCCTTTTTCTGGGCGGATGTCTGCCCGAGGAGCGCATCTGGTGGTCGCCCAACGGCCGGGAGGCTGCGGTCGTGGCCGAAGGCGCGCTACACTTGGTCAAGGCCGATGGCGCGCTGGGCGATCCGTTGATGGGTGGAGCCGCGGACAAATCCGTGACCCCAAAAGCCTTGAGCTGGCTGCCCGGCGGGAACGGGTTTGTGATTTACCGCGAACGCAAGATCGCCACATGGGAGGAAATGTCCAAATTGATTCCGGCGCCCGAGGCGGACAAAATCGCGTTGCAGGCCCTTGCGATGCCCGCGCTGCTCGCGGGCGCCGAGAATTTGGCTCCCCAACCAGCGGATGCCGACGCCCTGCTTTCCTCGCTCGCCTCCGGAGCTCCCGAGGATTTTGTTATCGCGTTGCTCTGCGCCTACCAGGCGCACAAGGAAGACATCGGCAATTCGCTGCTCAAGCTCCCCAAGGGCGCCGAGCTGCTGGAGAGCCTGAACGGCGACGACTCCGAATTCACCCTGTATGAAATCTGCCTGGTCAACATCAAGGCGGACCGGAAAGACGGCCCACCGCAATCCCTGGCGCGCAGTCTGCATGCCATGTCGTTGCCGAAGGTGTCGCCTGGCCAGAATGCCGTGGCTTGGCTGCAAATGAGCGGGAGCGATCTGCCCCCGTCCATCGAAGTCAGCAGCCTGGATGGCCGCGCGCAGCTCACCGTCTGCGATTCCGCAAAGGCAACCTTCGACTGGTCGCCGGATGGACGCTCGATCCTTTTCGCCACTCCGGTCGGAGGAAAGGGAGACTCGCTGGCCAAAATCCAACGGGTCGCCGTGATCCAGGAATCGGGAGCTTTGATGAAAAAGAGCTCCGAGCAAACTTCGGAGGTAATGCCCGCGCCGACGGAATTGGGCATGGCGATCCTGCTCGATCCTCCGCGTTTGCAGGCACTGCCGGATGGCCGCGCTCTCTTTGCCAGCCAGCCTGCAACGCTGCCCGCCACGGGCTCCGGCCCCGAGATCAATCCCAAATTGTTTGTCGTGTCTGCTGACGGAAAAACCCTGGAGGCCGTCGCAACCGCTCCCGGCGCCCTGCCCACAAACCTGAGCTTTTTCGTTGCCTCGCCGGATGGCAAACTCGCCGCCGTGGTGGAGAGCGGCAACGATGCCGTCGCCGTGATCGACCTGGTCACCGGAGCCTCCCGGGTGATTTCTCCGTCCCATCCGGATTGGCGTTGCCGGACGATGCCGGCTTGGAAGTCCGCAACGGAACTGACCTTTGCCGCCCTCGAAAAACCCGACAGTTCCCCGGCCTGGATGCTCTGGAGCAAGTCCGGCGGCGTTCGCCCGATCAGTGAAAAATGGCCCGCGCAGGCCACCGGCGACTGGCTCAAGAAAGAGAAGCCCGAACAAAAAGACCCCGCGAAGTAGGAGCCCTCGTCCCGGACGCAAACCTTTTCCCTCTCATCAGCCATTGCCTTTCCTCAACACTTCAAGACTGATCCTCGCCGGGAAAGGTTCGTGGTTGCAAAAAACTTTTTGCAACAACCCCCGGGAGCAGCTTGTCTGTCCGCATTGCCCATGAAATTTTTTTCGTTCCGTTCCCTTCTCGTCCTTGCAGTGGGCCTGGCTCTTGTCGCCAACCTTCTGTGGCGGCTTCCCGCCGGTGTGTCCGTTCGCACCCCCGGAAATTCGAACAGGGAAGAAACCTGGGGAGAGGCCAACATCCTCCCCTCCGCCTCCAACCTTTCCGCGATGGGCCGGCAGTGGAAGGAGCGCCTCGCGACGCTTCCCCCGGAGGAACGCAAAAAATCCGAGGCCCGGCTGAAGGAAGAGACCCGGTTTTTTGTGGAAGCCCAGTTCCTCCCCGCCGACGAACGCAGGGCAAAAATCCGCGAACGGATCGAAGGCCTCATGAACGACCCCGGCATCCAGGCCGACTGGGCGGGCGAGCGTATGAAAATGTTCGCCGGCCTGACCCCGCAGAAACGGCATGAAATTCTGAAGAAATATGTGCAATCGAAAAAAGAAAAAAGCCAGGCTCCGTGATGCGTTCACTCTTCTGGAGCTGCTGCTGGTCATCTCCCTGATCGCCCTGCTGGCCGGGCTCATTCAGCCTGCCATGGAGAGCCTCCGCAAACAGGCGGAGGCCACGGCCTGCGCATCGAACCTGCGTCAGATCGGGCTGGCCGTCATGCAGAAGGTGCAGGACAACGGGAACATGTATCCTTATGTGGAAGGCGACCCGACAGACCCGGTTTATTCCCCGGAAGACGGGGCGGAGAGCCTGGTGGAAACCTTGAAGCCCTACGGCATCACCGACCGCTCGCTCCGGTGCGCTTCCGACAAGCAACACAACAATTACTTTGGATCCAAGGGAAGCAGCTACGAATGGTTCTCCTTCATCGACGGGGAAAGGGCCGTCAGCGCGAGAATCTACCTGCCGGAGGGAACTCTGATCCTTCCCCTCATGCGTTTTCCCATCGCCGCCGATTATGAGCTGGTCCATTTCCGGAAGCGCATGAACATCCTTTTCGCCGACGGCCATGTGGCCCCTTACACCGGCCCCGGTGTGCGCGCAGAGGTCAAACAGGCCCTGCAAAAGAACGTTCAATAATCCCGGCATTTTAAGTGCTCAGGAGGCATCCTGCTTCAGGATGCCTCCTGAGCAGCTACATATATTGTTCGTTTTATACGAATGAATATCCAACTGAACTACCACCATCTCCGCTACTTTCTGGCCGTGGCCGTGGAGGGAGGAATCAAGAAGGCCTCGGAGAGATTCCATGTTTCACCGCCCACGTTGCGCGCTCAGGTCCGGGAGCTGGAAGAATTCCTGAAAACTCCGCTTTTCCTGCGCCAGGGAAAGGCGCTTGTGCTCAATGATGCGGGGCGGGTGGTGAAGAGATAAGCCGAGCGGATCTTTTCCTTCGGTGATGAGATGGTGGAGGTCGTCCAGCGCGGTGAGCCGGGCGGCCCCGAAACTGTCCATGCCGGGATTCTGGATTCCGTGCCGAAAATCCTTGCTTCGCAGATCCTGGCCCGCGCGTGGAAGAAAATGCCGGAGCTGAAGATCGTTGTGCGCGAGGGGCTGCCGAGCGAGCTTTCCCCGGCTCTTGTGGCGCACCAAATCGATATCGTCATCGCCACCGAACCGTCACCCGCCTCCCTGAAGACCGTGCTTTTCAGCCGGAAGATGGGACGGCATGCGGTCCATCTCGTGGCCACGCCGGAATTGAAGGCCGCCTTCGAAAAAAAAGGGATCTCAGCGGCTTTCCCGTTCTCGTCACCACCGGGGAATCCGCCCTCCGCCGCGAGCTTGAGCGCTGGTGGGCCGATGCCGGAATCCGTACCGATAGCCGTGCGGAGTTCGATGACTCCGCAGCGATGTGCGAACTGGCGACGGCCGGTGCTGGAGCGGCCCCGGTGCTGGAGCCGGTTCTTCCGGATGTCGCCCGGCGCTACGGCCTGGTCAGGCTCCCGGTCCGCACCGGGATCCACGAGGAACTCTTCATCGTCACGGCCGAACGCCAGTTCTCCCACGAGGGGCCCCGCCTGATCGCACGGCTGGCCGGCGAGATTTCCGCAAAACGAAAAAAGCCGCCCCGGCTATGCCCGGTTGGACATTCATAAAGTCATGTCTCGGGTCGAAGCTTGCCTTGGGGAATGGAGGACTGCTTGTTTTCCAAGGTCTGGCGACCGTTTTTCATCTCAGAACCGGAACTTTCAGTTCGAGCAACACATGGCGACCATGGCCTTCACCGTCCGCCCTTGAAAAACCGAATCGAAGGCAGGCTTTACATCTTTCCAACCGAATTGGTGGGTCATGAGCTGACCGGTGGGAATCCACTTCTCAAGGATCGCTGATTCGACCCAGTGTCTGGAAAGGTGCTCTTCGACCGGCGGCAGCAGAATGGAGGCCGGACTCGGTGCCTGGGACCAGGAAACCGTGTGACGATGGCCTTCGGAAACACCATAGATCGCCACGGTTCCGCCCGAACGCAAACACGCCAAGCCGTGGGAGACCATGTCAGGATCGCCGACGGCCTCGACAAAAAGATCGGCCCCTCCCCCAAGAATCTCTTTGGCCCTTGGTGGAAAGGCAGTGCAAATGCGGGTATTGATGACATCGTCGGCACCGAGGGTCCGGGCCAGTGCAAGACGTTCGTCGCGGCGTCCGAGCACGATGATTTTTTCGGCGCGGGCCAGTTTGCACCAGAGTGCGATGCTGAGGCCTGCGATTCCGGTGCCGGCGATCACAACGGTTTTTCCGCCCACGGGCGGGAGGTGGTTGGCCCAGCTCGCCGTCTCGGCCAGTGAGATGGAAAGGACGGCATCCGGCAGCGAGAGTGAAGGGTTGATGACCATCTGGCGCTGGGCGGTGTAGTCCTGCATCCAAGCTTCCGACCCATTAGCGGCAGCAGCCTTGGCGTCACGGACGATGCCGTATTCGGCAAAGCCGCCCCATGCCGAGGCGAACCCGTCGCGTTCCTCCCCGGGCCAGATCGCAACCGGCCGGGTGACCATGTCGCCGACACGAAACGAACTCACCCTGCTCCCGGTTTCCACAACCGTTCCCACTGATTCATGGCCAAGGATACAGGGATATTTCGAGTGAAAGGGCTGGCGGCCATGGATCAACTCGCGGTCGGTTGTCGAGCAGATCCCGCACGCCTCGATGCGGACGAGGGCCTCGAACTCACCGATTTCCGGAGGGGGGATCTCGACGGTTTCCAGACGGCCGGGTTCGACGACTGCAAGCGCTTTCATAGTTTCCTCCAGTCGAAAACCGCTCCAAGAACCCCGTAGCCGGGCGCGGCAAGTCTTTCGTAAAAGGCAGCGGCGTCCTGAGGCTGCAGTGTTTCATCGATCAGATCGGAGAGTCGCAAAAATTCTGCGCCCACCAGCCGCATGGCTGCCGCCACCGCTTCGCCCGTGTGGGCGCATGGGAAGAAGCAGAACGGCAACTTCTGGTGGAGTCGGTCGAGGTTGAGGGCTGTTGGCGGGGGATACCATCCTTGGAAAACAAACTTCCCGCCAAGAGTCAGGTAGCCGAACAACTCATTGACCACCGCCGCTGAGCTGGTGGTGTCGATGATGATGTCGAATCCGCCGATTTCGCGGGCCTTCTCGCCAGCCTCCGCCAACGAGGCCAGCGGGGAGGCACCGGCCAGCCGGTTGGCCAGCTCACAGCGCCGCGGATCGAGGTCCATGACGCTCACCGCAGCCCCCTTCAGCGCGGCGATCTGGGCGGCGCTTTGGCCGATCACACCCAGGCCCGCGACCAAAACGCGGGCCTCAGCGGGAACCACCGCCATCTCGATCCCGCGAAGCGCAACAGCCGCCAGGCCGCACAGGACGACAACCTCGGGCCGCACCCCATCGGGCACCGGTTCGCACCAGTGAATGCAAAGTCCGCCCGGATCCTGGACGCGGGGCCCGCATACATCGACCACAGCCTGGCGCAGATGGGATCCCATCCAGCCGGTTTCATTCAGCTCCCCATCGAATCGGGAACGGAAAAAATTCACCCTTTGGCCGATCCTCCAGCCCCTTCCTTCGGCCTCCGTGCCGCAGGCGCGTATGGTGCCGATGCCAAGGTAACCCGGTGCAAGCGGGAAGCGGAGTTCCGGACGCTTGCCGAGGTAGGCCCAGCGCTCGGTGCCCGCCGAGACACCGCTGACTTCGACGTCGATGACGATGTCCCTTTCGGTGGGATCCGGAAGACCGACTTCCTCGAGGATGGCTCTGTGGGGTTCAGTGAACAGGATGGCTTGCGTTTTCATAGAGAAGGTTGGGGTTGCCTCGTGATTTCATACCAGAGGGTCCGGTATTCGCGCTTGAGAGGGATCTCGATCATTCCAGAATCGAGTTGTTGAAAGGGGATGACCTCGCGGCGGCGGCCCAGCTTGTCGAGAGCATAAACCGCTACCCGGTCGCCGTCCTTCCATTGGACTCTCACCGTGCCTTCGACACCCTCGATCAGCGCGGGTTTGGCGAATTCGGCGTTCGACCACCGTCGGCCCGGTGGCGCGGTGAGGCGGTTGGCAAACAACGGGTTCGCGACATGTCCCACTGCGGAAATAACAACACTTCGCGATTCCCGAAGGGGTTGTCCATCCATAGGGGTCAGGAAGACGGCATGTGTGTCGATCACGTTGTCTGCCAGCAAAAGAGAAGATGTGTTCAGGTCGATGGCCCGGCCCGCAAGCGAGCCAACCGCGCCCTGCGTCCGAGGAGAATCTATCGCGAGCCACGGACGTCCGGGCTCGGATTGGTGGAGGCGAATGGTTCCATCTGAGGAAGACACATCCTGGTCATCCCAGCCGGAAGGCGGGGAACCAATCACACCGGTTGGCGAGGAGTCATCGAATTGCGAGCGGATCCGGCTCAGAAAATAATTGCGTCCATCCAAGCCGAAGAGAGCCTTGAGATTCAGATTCGCGAGGATGTTGGCATGGTTGATCAGGGCGAGGATGTAATCGGCCTTGTTCAGGCGGAGCAGCAACTCGGCGGAGGCCTCAGGCAGGTCCCTCCTCAGAAAGAGTGCCCTCGCGGGAATATTCATCGCCGCAAAGACGGGGTCCCAGCCAAGATGGATACCGTTCGGGACGCGGCGGGGATGGGCGGTGCCATGGGTGTAGTCAAAAAAACAAATTGCGGCAAACCCCTGCCGGGCTGCGGCCGCCGCGGTCAGGACCGCCATTTCATGGGATGCCCTCGGGTGGTTGGGTGAGTTTAACTCCGTCATCACATGGGGTTTGCCGAGCCGGGGCGGAACGCGGTCTACTGAAGCGCTCCGTCCGGCAAGCACAGGGCCATTGTGGTAGTGGTGGGCATTGGTCAGGTCCATGCCTTCGTTGGCATAGATCGACCCCTGCGCATGGACCGCCGTGCCCACCACCGGTTGGCGGACCCCCAATTCGCGTACCAAATAATCGCGGATCTCGCCAAAGAACTTCTTCTCCAGCCAGAAAAGAAACTCGTAGTAGTCGGAGACCGCCCGGGAGCCGTAGGCGCGCAGAGAAGTGAGGAATGGAGCGGGGGGATTTTCCCACGAGGGCGCCCCGACGCTCTGCCGGGCCTTGGCCGATTCCACGATGATCGAGCCGGTTTCGAAGAGGGTTCCCGGCTTGGAGGGAGAAAACTCCAGAAGCGGACGAGCCGCCGAGTGGCTCACCACCAGTTCGCCGGCGAAGTCGGAGGCGTCCGTCCCGACTTGGAAATCCAGCACATTGGAACTTTCCCGAAGAACGCCGTTCCGGTTTTCCACCAAGCGCAGCCGCACCGGACCGGACTCCCCATCGATCCGCGCTCGGAAGGTAATCCTCAGACGGTCGCCTTCGACCGGTGGCGGTGAAACCGGAACATGCGCTCCGGTCACGGGCTCCCCGGAGTCCGGAAACCGGATGCGAACGGCGAGGGTGCGCGTGGCGTCGGCCAGATTGAAGAGCTCCGCGCTTTCGATCCGCGCCCCCCCGGGGGATGCCCAAGCCTCGACGGTCGAATCGACAAAAAATTGTTGGCTTGCCGCCGGCGATTCGTGCGGGTCCCGCCATGCGGCCAGAAGGTCTCCTAGGGTGGGATACCGGTCGTGGACAAAGCTTCGCCAGAGTTGGACAAAATCCTCCCGGATCGGCTCCGGCATGCCTTCCTGAGACATCCCGTAACCCCGCACCAATCCGCTTTCGTTGGCGATCTCAACAAATGCGACGGAGGGTTCTTCGGCGAGAGTGAGCCCGGTGTAGGGATTCCGGGTGGTGAGCAATTCGCGGATGTAGCCTTTGAAGCCGACGAGTCCGGGTCGGTAAAAAATGCGGTAGGGATTGGTGAAGCTTTGCTCCCATTGATTGACGATGATCGGGAAGTGCTCCCGCTGCAGGCGGTTCTCCTGGCGGGCGTAATCCGCCGGCATGAAATTGGCATAACCGAAAAGGTGGTGCGTGATGGAGATTCCGCGCTTTTTCAGCTCCGCAATGAAGAAGAACATTCGATCAAGACGCTCCGGGTCGATGCGCCAGGGATCATCCACCGGAGCGTCAATATTCTGGACCGGCGCAGCCAGCACTCCGCCGGGAGCGCCGCGGTCGATGAAGTGAAACCTCACGAGATTAAAACCCATCGAGGCGAGGCGTGCAGCCTCGGCCGGCGCCTCCGCCTTTTCGGGAAATATGCTCTGGCTGGCAAGGTTGACACCGTAAAAACGCACAGGTTCACCTCCAGCTTGGAAGACGAGATTTTCGCCATCCACACGCACAAACCCTTTGGCCCCGGCAGGCGAGGGGAGTGAGGAACTCAAGTCGACGATTCCCTCATAGGGCTCATTGATTTCCAAAGCCCATGAGAATGGCGACCTGGGCAGTGGGATGTCGTCGGAAGTTGGCGGCAGGCCCCAGCAAAGCCCTCCCGCCAGGAAGCATATCGCAAGCAGCCCGCCCTGAACCGCCAACGCAAAACCGGCACGCATCAGGGAGTTTGGCCTCCAGTTGTGATGGAAAAATCGTCGAACCACGCCAACCCGGAACCGCCCATCCGGAGGCCGACTTCGACCAGTGGGCTCTGTGCGAGCGGCGCGGAGACGAACCCGCGGTTGGGAAGCTCGGCGACGAGACGCGGAGCCCCCGAGCCATCCGGCCCGCAATCGGAGATATCGAGCGAGGCATCGACAGTCTCGCCGGGGGCGGCAATGGAAAAATTGGCTCTCACCAAATAGACGCTGCCGGGCTCGAGGTGTGCCGGCACGAAGGCCTTCTGGTGGCGGCCATCTAGAATTGCTTCGATGCGCCCGGTGACTTTGGGGTTGCAGACATAGCGAAGGACCAGGGTGCCACCGGAGTTGTTCATCATGAGGCCCGGCGCGAGGAGACCGATCGAGATCACCGCATCATTCACCGGCTCCAGGCGAAACTTCAACGCGACGGTCAAGCGCTCTCCTCCTCCCCAGGAAAACCGCGAACCGCGGTAACGGATTTCCTCGATTTCCCCGGATAGGGACGCGCGACCCGGCTTGCCGGCCACGCCGGGTTCCCCAAGCTGAACGACGAGTGACTTCGTTTGGCCGAAGGCGGTCACGGCATCGTCGGATTGGGAAAAGTTGAGAGTGGTTTGCGCGTGGACCGGGCAGGAGGCCAGAAGGGCGAGTGCGAGGAGTTGGCGTTTGAGTTTCATGGTGTGAGCATTGCGGCTTCCAGCCACTCACCGTCACTGCGTTCGCGGGTGAGGTGGCCGTCGGCCCAAATGATGTTGGCGGTTTGTTCGTGGCGGAAATTGAGGCGCGAGAGAAATTCCTGGGTCGAGGAGGCAGATATATTCAGCGGATTGGCTCCGCCTGGGATGACCTCGGCAAGAAGAACCTTTTTGGCCGGGCTGGTGACCGCCGCCCAGCGCAGGTTCGAGCCCGAGGGCTTGAGGAAGTTGGCATTCATCCCGTAGCCCTTGGCGCGACGCTGGGTTTCCGGGCGGCCGTTCGGGCACCAGAACACCGGCTGGTATTCCCACGCCCAGCCCCCTCCCGGCCGTTGCCCAAGGGCAAACCCCAACTGGGCATGCAATTGCTCGGTCCAGAAAATTGGCAGGCCGGAACGCGGCTCGGAGGCCGAAGGAAGGCTCCCGTTGTTGTCCGCACCGAACAGGAGGACCCCCTCGTAAATGGAGCGCATGTTCCCGGCACACTTCGCTGTCTGTGCACTTCGCTGCATGTGGCCGCCAAGCGGGAAAAGAATCGCGGCAAGGATGCCCAGGATCGCCACCACCACCAAAATTTCCAGAAGTGTCATTCCGGATCTTTTCATGCGGGCAACTCCAGGAAGTTGTCCCCGCCTTTGAGCCAGCGCCCCGGAGTCGACCATGTGCCTGCAGCAAGTGCCGTCTCACGACAGGAGTCGTCCGCCGGCCCCGGCGAACCGGGCTTCCCCAGCGTCCGAAAAATGGCCTGGTTGGTTTGGAACCGGTTGAAGAGGTGGATGCCATCGGCGGCCTGCCATGCCATCGCTGCTTCCCGTGCCCAGAGTGAGTCGCCAACTTGATTCGCTTCGGGTTCATGGGCGGACTCCAAGCGGGAAGCGTCCAGACAGGCATAAACCGGCATGCCAAGCTCCCGGATATTCCCACAAAACTTTTTCCACGGTTGGAGGTGGAAATACCCGCCGCCGATGACCGCATCCACCCAGCCGTAATGAATCCAGCGCTCGATATCCAACCCAATGGCTCGACTGTAAGCAACCGAATCGGGGACTCGCACAAGAACGATCACGCCGCGACCGCGACGGACAACAGCCTCGTCCACCACCCGACTGATTTCTGCCAGCAACCCGTTCATGAGGAGGCAGTGGGATTCCTCAACAGGCCCGCCAAAAAATTGCGGCCGAAAGTAGTGCGGGTGCCGGAAAAAATCCAATTCGAGGCCATCGACATCGTAACGCGAAAGAACGTCTTCGACAATGCGCAGAACTTGCCCGCGAACCGCCTCGTGTCCGTAGTCGAGTGCCGACCACCGTCCGGCAGCATACGGAGGCTCGGTACCGTCGGGAGCGATGAGGCACTCGGGGTGCTCCCTTTTCCAACGGCTCATGAGGGCCTGCTCCTTGGGCGAGCGCCCGCTGTCGTGCGTGTCGTTCATCCGCATCGACCAAAAAATCTCGCGCCCGTTCAGCCGGCAGTGGCGGATGGCGAGTTCCAGGCTGTCAGTTCCCAATCCGTGCAATTCGTGCAGACGCCGTGAAGGAACGAAATCCGAACAAAGCACCTCGCTGACCTCCGAGCGGTGGGTGTAGTGGTTGAAGACGCCCGTGCAGTAACTCACGGCATCCACCTGCGAGCCCTCCAGTCCGTCAAATCGACCGGCGTAGAAGGCCTCCGGGGTTGCCGGCACCGAATCTCCAAGCCCCACGAGATCATTGCCATCGTTGTTCCAAATCAGCCGGCGTCGCTTCCGCGCGGCCTGATAACGGGAGGCTTTCCCGAGGTCCGAATGAAAGCGCCTCTCCGTTGGGACATTATCATGCGAACGTCCCGGCATGGATATGGACCACGGGGTGCCTGCTTTTAAATTGGCTGGCATAAAAAATTTCCGGCCGACTCTGAGCCCGACGCGGGCTCAGCTCCAACGAATCAACGCCTCCGTCTCAGAGCCAGCGCAGCCAAGCCCGCACCTCCCAGAAGCATCACCGCTGTCGATGGCTCGGGCACTTGGGAAATCCCGATGTTGTCGATCCAAGTCACCGGCGAGCCCGTGCCTCCGTTGCGCATGTTGAAGGTGAGAGCGGTTGAGGAATACATGGTCGCATTCGTCACGGTTCTTGGCCCGATACTGGCCACCAAGGTCGGCGATCCGCTGAGTCCGTCTGTTCCAAAATTTTGGATCGAAGACGTGTAGCTGAATTGATTAGCCGTCGCCGTTTTTGTAAGGTTCAGATTGAGGCGGAAGACATCGGTCGTATTCAGAACCGCCGGGACATTGGGATCGTAAACGGCCCCATTTTCGCGACCCTCCAATTCACCCGATCCATTGAGTCTGGCTCCAATCGAGTTTGTGCCAGATGTGAGTGTGGAGGTTCCCTCCGTGTAGCCGATGGTGACAACCGCCCCGGTCGTCGAGTTGAGCCGGAAATAAATGTAAGTCTCCAAGGAGTCACCAACTGCGAGGTTATACTTCAGGGTCGTGGACTTGGCCGCGCTGAGAACACCCATGTTGACGCGACCATTCACGGCCCCGACTCCCGGGTTGGCTCCGTCGTAAGTAAAGCCCGATGGGGAGCCAAAGTTGGTGGACAAATCTGAAGAGGCATCAAAATCCAAAAGCACTTGGGCCATTGAAGTTCCTGGGAGGAAAATCCAGAGGATCAAACCAATGACGGGGATGAGAAGTTTTATTTTCATGGGCATCAATCTGACACCCGGTGCCAAATCAGGCAACGCCGGTGAACTGGTTCCCCAAAGGAACCATTGCATCCTTCCTTAATGAAGCGTAAAGGTCCGTGATTATGGAACTGCCGGGATCATGGAAGCAAAGCAACTCCCGCGAATCGCAGGATCTCTGGCGGCGGCCGAAGCGGGTGCTTGTGTCGGCGCAGGTGGTCGAGGCGCTTCGCGAAGGAATCCACTCCGGGCTGTGGAGCGACCTGCTTCCCGGGGAGCGCGTTTTGATGCAGACGTTCCGGGTGGGCAGGAACACCGTGCGGAGAGCTCTCAAACAACTCGCAGACGACGGGTTTTTGAAAGCCCGCCACGGGGTGGGCTACCAACTGCTCCGACCGGGCGGAAAGGAATACCGCGCTTCGACGCGGAGTGTCGGGGTCGTGCTGCCGGTGCCCTATCCGATGTTGAGGCCGAGCAGCGCGGTTTGGGTGGATTATCTTCGCGCGGTGCTCAACGATTGGGGCTACGCACTGGTCCTGCACAGCAAGCCTGGATTTTTCGGGAACCGGTCGGAAAAGATGTTGTCCGCTCTGGTTTCCCGGCACCGGCACGAGTGTTGGATCCTGCTGGGATCGACACGGGCCATGCAGGAATGGTTTCAGAAAAGTGGAATCCCCTGCCTGCTTGCCGGCTCCAGCCACAGCGGCATCAAAATGCCGTCCGTCGATTTGGACCGCCGGGGGCTCTGCCGGCATGCGGCGGGGATGCTGTTGTCGAAAGGCCACCGCTCCCTGGCATTCTTTCATTCTTCAACCGGCATGGCTGGCGACGCCGAGGCGGCCGAGGGATTTCTTGAAGCGGCAGGGAAGCCGCCGGTCAGGAATGTGCGCGCGGAAGTTGTCGAACACGCGCCTGAACGCGACGACATCAACCGGAAGGTTCGGCGACTCCTGGCGGGAAGCGAACGTCCGACCGGCCTCCTGGTCTCGAATCCGCTGCACTTCCTGGCAGTGGCCACATCGATCACCCGGCTTGGCTTGCGAATCCCCGGCGATGTGTCCATCATCTCCCAGGACCACGAGCCCTACCTCGATTACTTTTCGCCGGATCCGACCTGCTACATTTTGCAAACCGACGCCTACTCCCGCAGCATGGCGGAAATACTGGAGAACATCCTTCGCCATAATCCGATGATTCGAAACCAAGTCCGCCTCGTGCCGGAATTCCACCAAGGCGCCACCCTCACCTCCCCCCGCCGATGATCCCGGTCTGTCAGTGCTGGGATGACGGGGTGGCCAGCGACGCGCGGCTGGTGGAGGTGCTGCGCCGGTTCGGGGCTCCGGCCACATTTAATCTGTGCCCGGGAACCCACTCCGCCCGGCGCACATCGGGCTGGAAGTTCCGGGGGGAATTTCCCGTCTGGAAGTTGGCCCTTGGCGAGTTTGTCGCGGTCTATGAGGGCTTTGATGTTGCCAACCACTCGATGAACCATCCCCGGCTCACCTCACTCCCGCAGAGCGAAGCGGCCCGGGAAATTCAGCAAGCCCGCGACTCCCTCGAGCAAATTTTTGGGAAACCGGTCACGGGCTTTGTTTATCCGTTTGGCGATTTCGACAGGGACGTCGCGGGATTGGTCGCCGACGCGGGCCACACCTATGCAAGGACCACGGGGGGGGCTGCGCGTTTGCCCGCAGAGGATCGCGTTTCCATCCATCCCACTGTCCACTTTCTCTCGCCGGAATTTTGGGAGGAATTTGATCGATGCAAGGTGCTGGGACATCCCTTCTACTTTTGGGGCCACAGCTACGAAATGGTCTCGGAGTCGCATTGGAGCGGGCTGGAAAACATGCTCTCCCGCATTTGCGGCGATCCGGATGTCCGTTGGGCCGGTGTGCAGGAGGTGGCCGGGCTCCTGCGGGCGCTTCATGCCGGGTGATTCCTCCGTGGAACCAGTCGCCGCAGTTTGGACATTCTGTTCGACTGGCGCACTTTGGCCCCTTCTGATCCATTCCGCTTGCCGCCCGTGAAATCCCCACGCCACCCTCCGATTCCTGCTTCCGAACGGATCCCCATCGGGGAAAAACTGGCCTTCAGCCTGGGCGGAAAAATGGACTATGTGGCGACCGTGCTGACCACTTCGGTCCTCTGGATGCCATACTTCAACATCGGCCTCGGGCTGAGTCCGGCATGGCTGGCGGCCATCCTGATGATATTGAGGGCATGGGATGCGGTTTCCGACCCGCTTATGGGCAACATTTCGGACAACGCACGAACCCGCTGGGGCCGGCGGCGGCCGTTCATCGTGGTCGGGGCGTTCTGCACGGCCGCGGTTTATCCGTTCCTGTGGCGGCCACCCACCGGGCACGGAGACTGGGCGATGGCGGTCTACCTGACGGTGGTGGGCATCCTCTTTTTCACTTCGTTCACATGTTGGTCGATGCCGTATTATGCGCTCCAGCTTGAACTGACCCCGAACTACGACGAGCGGACACGCCTCACCGCTTGGATGACGTTTGTCGGCAAACTGACCTCGCTGGCCGGCGGATGGCTTCTCGCGTTCCTGGCCAGCCCGCTCTTTGCGAATAAGACGACCGGCAAGGCGGACATCGTGGGGGCGATGCAGACGTGCAGTTGGTATATCGCAGGAATCATCTTGGTGCTCGGACTCATGCCGGCCTTCTTTGTCAAAGACCGCCCCCTGGCTGCGATGGCCTCGCACCAGGCGACCGAGTCCTTCTGGGCAAGCATCCGGGAGAGTGCGCACTGCAAACCGTTCTGGACGCTGATAGCCGTCACCTTTTTCCTGATCATGGGGAACACCGCGATGGGCAGCCTCGGAACCTATGTGAATGTGTATCTTGTCAACGACGGCGACCTTGGAGCCGCCTCGATCATCGAAGGTTGGCGTTCGTCCGGAGCCCTCATTACGGGGCTGGCCAGCATTCCCTTCTGGACCTGGGTCGCCGAGCGCTTCGATAAAAAGGTGGCTCTGCAGTTGGTATTAGGGATCGGTGTGCTTGCCCACTTGCTCTACATTGTCTGCATCCGCCCGGACATGCCCTACCTGCAAGTTGTGCCCGGCGTCCTCCAGTCCGGCGTTCTGGGTGCTGTCTGGCTGATTCTGCCCTCGATGAAAGCGGATGCGGCCGAATATGAAGAACTTCGCACCGGCCGACGGCGAGAGGGATCGCTGAATGCCTTTTATTCTTGGTTCGTCAAAGTTGCTCTCACCCTCGGAGTCGGCCTCAACGGTGTGCTCTTCACACTGTCCGGCTTCGATGTGAAACTGGCCGCGCAGCCCGCGGAGGTTCTCATGCGGATGAAAGCTGTTTTTATCATATGCCCGATATTGCTCTGGGTTTGTGCCTTGCTGGTTTTGCGTTCCTTTGTCCTGACACGTGGTCGCATGAGGTCTATCCGTGACGAGTTGGAAATCCGCCGGGGAGTTGCATGAAAAGACACCTGTCCATTCAGGAACTCCAAACGCGGGGTGAAGGGCTCGCAGGGGGGGGAGAAATGGTTCCTTGTCCGGGTGATTCCACAAAGGAACCAGCAATGATGGGTTGGAAGGGATCAACAGGAGATGCGAATAGAGAAGTGATCGAATGTTATCGACCGCCTGCAAACCTATGAAAAGCTTGGTGTTGAATGAAGTCAGAGAGGGTCGCGTGGCGACATGTGTGAAGTTGAATCTGGCAGATCCCCGGGTGGTGGAAATTTGCGCACTGGCGGGCGCACATTGTGTTTGGCTCGACAACGAGCATGTGCCCAACGACTGGCTGAATTTGGAGCACATGATCCGGGCCGCACGGGCGCGCGGGATCGATGCGATGGTGCGGGTCAGCAAGGGGAGCTACAGCAATTACCTGAAGCCATTCGAGGCGGGTGCGAGCGGGGTGATGGTGCCGCACGTGGCCAACGCCGACGAGGCGCGGACGATTGTGGAGATGACGCGGTTCCGTCCACTGGGTCGGCGGCCGTTGGATGGCGGGAACGTGGACGGATCGTTCTGCCAGATCCCGCTTGCAGATTATCTGGAGCAATCGAACTGCGAGCAATTTGTGGTGTTGCAGATCGAGTCGCCGGAGGCCCTGAATCGAGTGGAAGAAATTGCGGCAGTGCCGGGTTTTGATTTCCTGCTCTTTGGCGTCGGAGATTTTGCATACCAACTGGGCTATCCCGGCCAGTTGCAGCACCCGGAAGTTGTGGCTGCCCGGCGGAGGGTCGAGCGGGCCGCAGTCGAGCACCGCAAGCACTGCGTGGCCGTCGGATATCATGCGCCAATCGGCGAATTGATCGAGCGGGGATATGGCATGATCAATGTCCAGTCCGACGTGACCTCGCTGGCCGACGGGCTCACCAAGGCCGTGCGTGCCCAATCGGCAGTCGTCGGGACAGCCGACGGGAGGCCCGCCTCCGTTTACAGTAGGGCATGAAGGGGTCGCGAAGGCGAAGGTGTCAGTTCTTTCATTGGTGGTAAACGGTCAAAGCACCAAGAAATCAATCGCGCCGCGATTGGACTTCGAGATTCAAAAACGGAATCCGGGTTCAAAGTTCTGGCCATGGTTGAGATCCTCGGAGAGCAGGTTTCACACCCGCAGAGGCGTGCGGCTTCAATGATGGCTGCATCCCAGTAGGAAAGCCGCCAGCGGTTCCTCGCGATAAGGGCCGCGTCCAGCAACGCCACGGTAATTTCCTGAATCGGAAATCTTTTCCAGCTCCCGATCAGTGCCACAGCCTCTTCGTGCAAAAGGGCGTCGGGCTGGGAGGGTCTTGTCGCTTGGGCATTTGGAAAGCAAGACCCGGAATCGGAGAAGGCCGGGCGTGCCGGAGCACAGGGGAACAGGGGAACAGGGGGGACGCAAACACGATTTTCCGCATCGTCCTGCCCCCCGAGGGAGGACCCGGTTCGGACGTCTCCCCCGGCTTGTTTGGAGGCAAACAGAAATTTGCATTGAATCGCGGCGATTTCCATGCGTCTCTATACGACAACAAAGTCTTATGAAATCTTCCTCGATGATCGTCACCGGCTGCGTGCTTGCGCTGGCATTGGCCGCCTGCCAGCAGAGTGCAGAAAACAACTCGACAACCGGACGCAACCGGTTCGGCTATCGCGGCACTGCGGCAAATTCTGCTGAGACGCTGGTTGCGACTCCCACGCCCACGCCGGATCCCTATGCGACGCCGACTCCGGAGGAGGTCGTCGCTGCCTCTCCCACGCCGGCTCCAACGCCGAAGGCTGCCGCGCGCGAAATGGCCTATGGCACGCCTGTTCCCGGCAAACCGGGTTTCGTTACGAGCCCGCACTCTCCTTATGCCGGCTATGTGGATGTCCGCGGGTTCCCTCCCGGCACCGAGGTGAAATGCCCGTATTCCGGCAAGATCTTCCTGGTGCCCTGAGCCGGACTGCCGCGATTCTCGGCCCCGGCCTCATCGGCGGGTCGCTGGCGATGGCGTTGCGGCGCGGTGCCGTGCCGTGGACGGTTTCGCTGTGGACGCGCCGCGCGGAGTCTGTTGCCGCCGTCGAGTCCGCATTGCCGGGCTGCCGGGTTTTCAGTGACCTCGCCTCCGCCGTCGAAGGGGCAGAGATCGTTGTGCTCTGCACCTCGCCACACGCGATTGAACAATCGGGAGAACGCCTTGCGGCTCTCCTGCCGCACGGGATTCCGGTGACAGATGCCGGGAGTGTGAAAGAACGGATCGTGTCCGCGCTCGAAACGACTCTCGGCGGACGTTTCATCGGCGCGCATCCGATGGCGGGATCCGAGCAAAGCGGGATCCTTGCCGCGCGGCCCGATCTTTACGACGGCGCGATTTGCATTCTCACGCCGACGAAAAACTCCGCTGCCCGCGCGCTCGATGCGGCCCGTCATCTTTGGACGTCTGCGGGCTGCCGGCTTCACGAGATGTCTCCTGCCGCGCACGATACCGCCGTGGCGCGGGTGAGCCACCTGCCGCACGCGGCGGCAGCGGCTCTGGTGCATGCCGCGCTGGCGGCAGACCGCGGCTTTTCCGTGCTGGCAGGAAGCGGCTACCGCGACTCGACCCGCGTCGCCGCCGGCCCGGAGGGACTGTGGGCCGAGATCCTCCTGGACAACCGGAAGGAGGTCGCCTCGGGGATTTCCGATTTGCAAGATCGTCTTGAGACGTTGAAAAACGCCGTGGCAGGCGGCGACCGCACGGCGGTTGAAACCTTTTTGCGGACCGCCAGAGCCCTTCGTGCGGAGGAATCCCCATGAAGCCCGATAAAAAAAACATCCTCAAAGTCCGCCGCGCGCCGCGCATCCAAGCCGAGATGACCGTGCCGGGCGACAAGAGCATCTCCCACCGTGCGGTCCTTCTTTCCGCGATTTCGAACGGGAAATGCGCGGTCACGAATTTTCTCGAGGGCGAGGACTGCCGGAGCACGGCTCAGGCAATGCGGAAGCTCGGTGTCGTGATCGAGTCCCCCGAACCCGGCACGATCATTGTCGAAGGGAACAGCGGGGGTTTCCAAGCACCGGAGGGAGACTTGGACTGCGGGAACTCGGGCACCACGATGCGGCTCATGGCCGGGCTCCTCGCGGCGCAGAAATTTCCCTGCCGGATGACCGGCGACCCCTCGCTCTCGAAACGCCCGATGCGGCGCGTCATCGAACCGCTCCAGAAAATGGGCGCCCGCCTCCGGGGTGAGGGCGACAACCAATGCCCGCCGCTCGTTGTCGAGGGCGGACCGCTCGAGGGCATCACCTACCGGCTGCCGGTCGCCAGCGCACAGGTCAAGAGCGCGGTCCTCCTCGCCGGACTCTTCGCCAAAGGCACCACATCGGTCATCGAGTCCGCGCGCTCGCGCGACCATACCGAACGGATGTTGGAGTATTATCTTGTCAAACTCCGGCGCGAGGAGAGCTGGGATGGCTCCTCGCAGGCCGGCCGGAAGATCAAAGAAATCCGGGTTTCACTGGATGGCGGCCAGATCCCGGAATCGCGGGATTTTCATGTGCCCGGCGACATCTCAAGCGCGGCGTTCTGGCTGGTCGCCGCTGCCGCCCAGCCGGGCTCTCGCCTCCTCGTCAAGGATGTCGGCCTCAACCCGACCCGCACGGGAATCATTGACGTTCTCATCCGCATGGGGGCGTGCCTTCGCGAGGTTGTCGAGGCGTCGGCCCACGGCGAACCGTCGGGCACGATTGACATCAAAGGATGCCGGCTCCAGGCCACCGAGGTGCAGGGGGCGGAGATTCCCAATGTCATCGACGAGATCCCGGTCATTGCTGTTGCGGCGGCCCTTGCCGAGGGCACGACGGTGATCCGCGATGCGAAAGAATTGCGAGTGAAGGAGACCGACCGGATCGAGGCCGTCGCCACCAACCTCCGCGCGATGGGAGTGGCGGTCGAGGAGTTTCCCGACGGGATGGCGATCACCGGAGGCAAGCCGCTCAAGGGAGCCCGCTTGCAAAGCTTCGGCGACCACCGGATCGCGATGGCCTTCGCAATCGCCGGGCTCTTCGCCTCCGGGGAGACCGTCATCGAAAACATCGCCTGCGTGCAGACGTCTTATCCGACATTTTTTGAAACGCTGAAGAAAATCCAGAAGGGATCAGGGTTCGGCCGACGCACGCCGGTGATTTCTTCGCTGGGAACGAGAAGCAGGAAAAAGCCATGACAGTCATCGCGATTGACGGCCCGGCAGCCTCGGGCAAAAGCAGCGTCTCGCGCCGCCTGGCCAAGCGGCTCGGATTCGCCTACGTGAATTCCGGCAGCATGTATCGGGCGGTCACATGGGAAGTTCTCCGCCAGGGCGCGGAGACGACCTCGCCCGAAAGCGTTGAGGCGGCTCTCGCCCGCTCGGAAATCGCCTGCGGGATCGGGGAGGACAGCGAATCGTTCATCCACATCAACGCCACGAACCCGGACGACGCCCTCCGGGACAGCCGGGTCAATTGCCATGTCTCGCCCGTGTCCTCCGTCCCCGCCGTGCGCGAGCTGATTTCGACGCGCCTCCGCGCCCTCGCCCGGGATCGCCCCCTCGTCATGGAGGGCCGTGACATCGGCACCGCCGTCTTTCCCGAAACCCCCTTCAAATTCTACCTCGATGCCTCGCCGGAAATCCGGCAGCAGCGGCGCGAGGCCGAGGGAGGAGCCGACCAGATTGCCGCGCGCGACAAGATGGATTCCTCCCGCAAGGCCGCCCCGCTCAAGATCGCCGCGGATGCCTGCGTCGTGGATACTTCGCACCTCACGCTCGACGGAGTCGTCGATGCGATTCTGGATATTCTCCGACCGCTCGGAATCGTCCCGAAATGAGCCTGATCTACAACATTTTTTACAACCTGGCGAAGCTGCTCGCCCGGGTGTGCTTCTGCATGCGCGTCGTCCATCCCGAGCGCATGGTCGAGAGCGGTCCGCTTGTCCTGGCCGTCAACCACTCGAGCTTTTTCGATCCACCGCTCGCCGGCATCTGCAGCCGCCGCGGGGTCTATTTCCTCGCCCGGAAAACCCTTCTCAAATGGCCGTTCTTCGGCCCGCTTTTTCCCGCCATGAATGTCATCCCGGTCGAGCGCGACGGCAACGACATGTCCGCACTCCGCGAGGTCATCAAAAAAATCAAGGAAGGCAACGGGGTCGTCCTCTTCCCCGAGGGTACGCGCTCGAAGGACGGCAACATCCAGCCCGCGCGGGCGGGCATCGGGTTCGTCATTGCAAAGACCGGTGCCCCCGTCCTCCCGATGCGGATCTTCGGTGCCCATGCCGCCTTTCCCAAAGGAGCGAAGAGGCTCCACTTCCAGCAGATCACGGTTGTCATCGGCGAGCCCCTCTATTTTGCTCCGGAGGAAATCGCCGCCGCCACGCGCGAGACGTATCAGGCGCTGAGCGACCGCGTGATGGACGCGATCACCGCGCTCCAGATCGAGTAAACCCGCATCCTGCCCGCGCATGGCGGCTGAATTTGGTATTGCGCGAGGTAATGACGCGTATTACTTTTCGCTCATGAATGCCATCTCACTGAAACTGCCTGACTGGTTGCTCGACCGCTTGGAAGCAGAGTCGCGCGCTCGGGGCACCAGCAAATCGTCGCTGGTGCGGGAGTGCCTGGCGCAGGCGCTCGACGTTCGCCCGGTTGGAGGCAAGGCCACATGCTACGATCTGGCGGGCGATCTGGCCGGGTCGGTGAAAGGACTGCCGCGTGATCTGGCAACGAACCCGAAGTATCTGGAAGGCTTTGGCCGGTGAAGGACGCGGTGCTGCTCGACACCGGGCCCTTGGTGGCTTTTCTCGCCGCCGGACTGGAACATCATGCCTGGGTTTGCGAACAGTGGAAACGCCTGCACCCGCCGCTGCTCACCTGCGAGCCGGTGCTGACCGAAGCCGCATTCCTGCTGAAGCGCGAAGGGCACGAGGCCGATCCGCTCTTTGAGTTGTTGGAGCGGGGAGTGCTGCGGGTGGGCCTGGAGGTCAAGGAACAACTGGCGGATCTGCGTGCGTTGATGCGCCGCTATCAGAATCGCCCCATGTCGCTGGCCGATGCCTGCCTGGTAAGACTGGCGGAACTGCACCCAAGCGGGGTCGTCCTGACACTGGACTCGGATTTTCGCATTTACCGCCGGCACGGAAACAAGGTCATCCCGGTGCTGATGCCGGAAGTGTAGCGCAAAATGTCAGAGAGCAAGGTTTGACATCTTCGCCTTGCTCCGTCGTCAAAAATCACCGGATTCTTGATCGCGGGAGTTTGCCCTGAGCCGCCCGTGGAACCTCCTCTCCATTTGCAAACGTCATGGAAGGGAGCGATCTTCTTCCATGAGCAGACACCATCACGCTCACTGCCGCAGTGGCCGTCGATATCGGAAAAGGAAATCCTTTATCCGTTGGGTCGGTGTTGCCATGTATTCGGCCGCCAGTTTGGTCTCCTCCCACGCTGCCACCGCGAGGGCTGCTGAACCTGTCAGGGCCAGAAAGTCGGCCGGCTCCACGCAATTCTCCTTTGAGGAGGACACTTGGGCTTCCTCCTCCACGCCACATGCCGAGCCCTCCTCCTCCGACGCCCTCCCGCAGTATTCCTGGCGCACAGCCATCGTCACCACCACCTTCTGGATCGGCGAGAAGCCCGGCGAAAACAATCCCGTCCCCAATCGCAAGAGTTGCTGGGATCCCAGATGGGCCGAGAACTACGGCGGAACCGACCCGCCCAAACGCACCGACCGACTCAGCACCTACATTCCGCGCGATTTCACCCCCCGCCAAAATCCCTTCTACGTGGCCCTTCCCTACAACGACATGACCTCGAAGGGCCACAAGCCCGACGCCGCAGAGATCATTCCCTGGTTCCAAAAGGAATTCCAAACCCCCAACCGGTCCGTCTGCAAGGGCCGCTGGATCGCCATCCGCCGCGGGAACCGCGTCTGCTATGCCCAATGGGAAGACGCCGGCCCCTTCCGTACCGACCATGCCGGATACGTCTTCGGCACTGAACGCCCGAAGCCCAATCTCAACAAGGGAGCGGGCCTGGACGTATCCCCCGCCGTCCGCGACTTCCTCGGCATGGACGATACCGACATCACCGATTGGAAATTCGTCGAATTTGCCGAAGTCCCGGCCGGTCCATGGGCCGCGTTCGGTGACAACAACACCTTCGTCATCAACCGCCGCGCCGCCGAAGAAAAAACACAAGTCGCTCTCGCCACCAAAGCCGCATCCGAGGACGTCTCCGCTGTGGAATAGGCGCGTCAATCCTTCCGCGCTTTGGTCCCCAATGTCCGGCTCCTCCGCTCCCGGGCTTCGTCTGCAACAGACATTTTTTCATTCGCGTCGACCCGCATGATTTGCGAGGCTTCCGCCGCTACAAGAATGAACGCCATTGCCGTCAAAGGGATCGTCAAAAAATTCGGAGTCCTGACCGTGCTGCACGGGCTGGATCTGGAAATCCCGCCGGGCGAGTTCTTTGCCCTGCTCGGTCCGAATGGCAGCGGGAAGACGACGTTCTTCCGGATCCTGACCACGTTGATCGCGCCCGATGCCGGGTCCGCAATGGTCGGCGGATGCGATGCCGTCCGCTCGCCGGCTTCGGTGCGGGCGAAGATCGGGGTCGTCTTCCAGTCTCCGAGCCTCGACAAAAAGCTGACCGCGCGCGAGAATCTTGTTTATGCGGGCGCGCTTTACGGGATGCACGGGGCGCCGCTCAAAGCCCGGATCACCGAGCTCTCCGGGGCGCTCCGGATTGAAGACAAAATCGACAGCCTTGTGGAAACGCTCTCCGGCGGACAGCAGCGGCGCGTGGAAATTGCAAAGTGCCTGCTCACACGCCCGGAAATCCTCCTTCTCGACGAACCCTCGACCGGGCTGGATCCCACGGCACGCATGGACCTCTGGTCGCTCATCGGAAGCCTCCGCGCTGCGCACGGAATGACGGTTGTCTTCACAAGCCACCTCATGGACGAGTCGGCCCGCGCTGACCGCGTCGGCATCATGTGCGGCGGACGCCTCGTCTGCGTGGACCCGCCATCCTTCCTGCTTGCGGAGGCGGGCCCCGAGGTCCTTCGGGTCGCAACAAACGACACGGACGGCGTCTCGCAATTTTTGCAAAACGAATGCGGTCTCTTTCCTCACGCGCTCGAGGGCGAAGTGCGCGCGTCCGCGACCGGCGCGCATGCCGTCGCCGTCCGCCTCACCGCGGCCAAACCCGATGCGGTCGAATCCACCACGGTTTCCAAACCTTCCCTCGAAGATGTCTTCCTCTTCAAAACCGGGAAACACCTGCATGAATAGCACCCACTTCTGGAGGCCTGCTGCGGCCCTGTGGCACCGCGATGTCGTCCGCTTCCTGCGCCAGCGGAACCGCATCTTCAGCGCGCTCGTCACCCCGCTTGTCTTCTGGGTGCTGCTGGGCGCGGGATTCAGTCCTTCGTTCCGGCCCGGCGGCACCGAGGCCGTTTCCTATCTCACCTATTTTTTCCCGGGGACGCTTGTTCTGATCATGCTCTTCACCGCGATTTTCTCGACGATCTCGGTCATCGAGGACCGGCGGGAGGGATTTCTGCAGGGCGTGCTTGTGGCCCCGGTCGCGCCTGCGGCGATCGTTCTTGGCAAATTCCTCGGCGGGACGACGCTCGCCGTCGGGCAGGCCGCGATTTTCTGTGCCCTGGCTCCGTTTGCCGGCGTCTCCTTCCCTCCGCACCTGCTGCCCGCGCTCGTTGTGGCATTCGTGCTCGTGGGGTTCAGCATGACGGGACTTGGGTTTCTGGTCGCCTGGCCGATGGATTCGACGCAGGGATTCCACGCGATCATGAACGTCGTGCTGATGCCGCTCTGGATGGTCTCCGGCGCGCTGTTCCCTCTTCCTGCGGGCAACTCGGTCATCGGCTGGATCGGAGCATTCAATCCGGTCACCTATGGAGTGGCCGCCATCCGGCAATCCCTTGGCGGACAACCGCCGGGCGGGATGCCGTCGCCCGGGCTTTCGCTCCTGGTCACGCTGGGGTTTTGCGCGGTGACGTTTGTGGCCTCCTGCCTCCTGGTCGCGCGCCGGAGAATAACCGCATGACATCGAAATACTTCATCACCGGCTCCGACGAGGCCGCCGTAAAAAAGGCCGCCGTGGCGCTCGCGGCGCAAATCGCGCCCGGGGCCGATGCCTTCGGGCTCGAGACGATCGACGGCGCGGTGGACACCGTGGACGCGGCCATCTCGAAAATCCACGACACCTGCCAGGCGCTGCAGACGATGCCTTTCCTTGGCGGAAAAAAACTCATCTGGCTCAAAAGCGCCTCGTTCCTGAGCAACACGGTCACAGGAAATTCGGAGTCGGTCCTTTCCGCACTTGAAGGGCTTTGCGACATCCTCACGCAGCCGCTGCCGGACGGCGTGAGTTTTTTGCTGAGCGCGATCGATCCCTACAAAGTCCGCACGGGCTACAAGCAACTCGCAAAACTCTGCAAGACGGTTCTTCACGACAAGCCCACTCTCGGGTTCGGTTCGGGCGAGGAGGAGATCATCTCCTGGACGGCCGCCAGGGCCCACGACCGCGGGCTCAAAATCTCACATGAGGCGATCGAGGTGCTCGCGGCGCGGATCGGACTCGATTCCGGCCAGCTGGACAACGAACTCGACAAAATCGAAATCTCGTTCGGGCCGGGCCATCCGATCGAGGCCCGGGAGGTGCGTTCGCTTGTTCCGGCAACCCGCGAAAGCGGGATCTTTGATATTGGGAATGCGATTGCCGCACGCGATATCGGCCTGGCGCTCGATACGCTTTCCCAGCTCCTGCGGCAGCGGGAATCGGGCATCGGGATCCTTCTCGCCTCGATCGTGCCGACCGTCCGGAACCTTCTCCTCGTGAAGGAACTCCTCGTGCGCCACAACCTCCAGCCGCCCTCCCAGCCGCAGTTCTTCGCCTCCATTCTCAACCGCCTCAAGCCCGGGGATATCGAGCACCTGCCAAGAAAAAAGGATGGCACCTTGAATGCCTACCCTCTCGGGATCGCGGCAAGAAATGCCGTCCACTACACCACCGCCGAGCTATTCCGCGCGTTTCAGGGCTGCGCCGAGGCCAACCTCCAACTCGTCTCCAGCCAGGCCACCGAAGAGGTCGTCCTCACCCGCCTGCTCACGGGCTTCATGCTTCTGAAGAGAGATTAATACCGGTAATGTTCGGGCTTGTAGGGGCCTTCGGGCGGGACGCCGAGGTATTCCGCCTGGGCTTTCGAAAGCTTTGTGAGCTTCACCCCGATTTTTTCGAGGTGGAGCCGGGCGACTTCCTCGTCGAGCTTCTTCGAGAGCCGGTAAACCGTCTTCTTGTATTTGTCCTTGTTCTGCCAGAGGTCAATCTGGGCGAGCGTCTGGTTGGTGAACGAGTTCGACATGACGAAGCTCGGGTGTCCGGTCGCGCAGCCGAGGTTGACGAGGCGTCCTTCGGCGAGCATGTAGATGCTCTTTTTTCCGCCGGGCAGGTAGTAGCGGTCGTATTGCGGCTTGATGTTCTGGATGCGGACGCCCTTGTGCTTTTTGATGCGGTCCACCTGGATTTCGTTGTCGAAATGCCCGATGTTGCAGATGATCGCCTGGTCTTTCATCGCGAGCATGTGCTCGAGCGTGATGATGTCCATGTTGCCGGTGGTGGTGACGTAGATGTCGCCGATGCCGAGCGTGCTTTCGACCGTGTTGACCTCGAAGCCTTCCATCGCGGCCTGCAGCGCGTTGATGGGATCGATCTCGGTGACGATCACGCGGGCGCCGTAGGCCCGGAGCGAATGGGAGCTTCCCTTGCCGACGTCGCCGTATCCGCACACGACCGCGACTTTGCCGGCGATCATCACGTCGGTCGCGCGCTTGAGCCCGTCGGCCAGCGATTCGCGGCAGCCGTAGAGGTTGTCGAATTTGGACTTGGTGACCGAGTCGTTGACGTTGATCGCGGGAACGAGAAGCTGTTTTTGCTCCGCGAGCTGGTAGAGCCGGTGGACGCCGGTGGTCGTCTCCTCGGAGACTCCCTTCCAGGCTTTGGCGACTTTCGTCCAGAAGCCGGGACGCTCTTTGGCCACCCGTCGCAGCAGGGCCTTCACCACCGAAACCTCGTGGTTGTCGGCGGGCTGGTAGGCCCACTTGCTGCCCTGCTCGAGCTCGTAGCCTTTGTGGATGAGCATCGTGACATCGCCGCCGTCGTCCACCACGAGCTGCGGACCGAGGTTGCCGGGGAACGTGATCGCCTTGAGCGTGAGCTCCCAGTATTCCTCAAGTGTCTCGCCTTTCCACGCAAAGACCGGCGTGCCGGTCCCGGCGATGGCCGCGGCCGCATGGTCCTGCGTCGAAAAGATGTTGCAGCTCGCCCAGCGGACGGTCGCGCCGAGCGCAACCAGAGTCTCGATGAGCACGGCCGTCTGGATCGTCATGTGCAGCGATCCGGTAACCCGCACGCCTTTGAGCGGCTGGTGCCTCGCATGTTTTTTCCGCACGGAAACCAGCCCGGGCATCTCGTGCTCGGCGACGCTGATCTCCTTGTGACCCCAGCCGGCCAGCGCGATGTCGGCGACGATGTAATCTTTTCCGGCCGGCGTGGCGGCGGAGTATTTGGCGAGGTTGGCGGTGGCGGTGCTGATAGCGGCGCGGGGCTTTTTTGACATAAGGAAAAGTATTAAGGTTTAAGTATTAAGGTTTAACCCTTAATACTTTTCTTCAGCGCCGAGACCTTGTCGGTGCGCTCCCAGGTGATGTAGGGGTCGTCTTTCCCGAAGTGCCCGTAGTTCGTGGTCCGCGAGTAGATCGGGCGCAGCAGGTTGAGCTGCTTGATGATGTCGGCCGGCTTGAAGCTGAAGACCGAAGTCACCGCCCGCTCGATTTTCTGCTCGTCCATCGTGTTGGTGCCAAACGTGTCGATGTGGATGCTGACCGGGTTCGGGTGGCCGATCGCGTAGGCGAACTGGACTTCGCACCGCTCGGCGAGGCCGGCCGCCACGACATTTTTTGCCACCCAGCGGCCCATGTAGGCGGCGCTGCGGTCGACTTTCGAGGGGTCCTTCCCGGAGAACGCTCCGCCGCCGTGACGCCCCATGCCGCCGTAAGTGTCCACGATGATCTTCCGTCCGGTGAGTCCGGAATCCCCCTGAGGCCCGCCGACGACAAACCGTCCGGTCGGGTTGATCAGAAACTCGGTCGTCGCATCGAGGAAATCCTTCGGGATGACCTTGCGGATGACGTTGGTGAGGATGAACCGGCGGATCTCCTCATTCTTCACATCATCGGAGTGCTGGGTCGAGATCACGACGTTCGTCACGCGCACCGGCCGGCCGTCCTGATAAAGCACCGAGACCTGGCTCTTGGCGTCCGGGCGGAGCCATTTCACCTTCCCGGTCTTGCGGATGCGGGTGAGTTCGCGTCCGAGCCGGTGTGCGAACATGATGGGCGCGGGCATCAACTCGGGCGTCTCGTTGCAGGCATATCCGAACATGAGCCCCTGGTCGCCGGCTCCCTGTTCCCCGGTGGCCTTCCCTTCGGCCGCGCGGGCGTCCACCCCCTGCGCGATGTCCGGGCTCTGGCTGGTGAGCAGGTTGTTGATGAAAACGCGGTCGGCATGGAAGACGTCGTCGTCGTGCGTGTAGCCGATCTCGCGGATCGCCCCGCGGACGATCTTCCCGATGTTGAGCGCGGAGTCGAGCGAGGCTCCCTTGAGTTTCGGCACGGTGATTTCGCCGCCGACCACCACGGTGTTGCTCTTGACGAACGTCTCGCAGGCGACCCGGCTCGTGCGGTCAAGCGTCAGGCACGCGTCGAGGATCGCGTCGGAAATGGTGTCGCAAACTTTGTCGGGGTGGCCTTCGCCAACGGATTCGGAAGAAAAAATATAACGGCGGGACATGGTGTGATTTTGTTGAAGGTGAGACTTTACGTATGGAGATATGCCAATGTATTCATGGGTGCGATGCCGTCAACCATAAAATCCTTGCGGGTGCTCTCCGACCCGACGCGCCTTCGCCTTCTGCTTCTGCTGTCCGGGGAGGAGCTCACGGTGGCGGAGCTCCAGGAAATCCTCGGGATGGCGCAATCGAGGATCTCCGCCAGCCTCGGCCTGCTCAAACGGGAGGCCCACGCGTCCGCCCGCCGGGTCGGAAAAAACATTTTTTATTCGGCGAATGTCGAAGCCGGCGGCGTGGTGGCGGCGATTCTGGCATCCGCCCGGGAGGACCTCCCGGAGGCGGCCCGCGACCGCGCGGCGCTCCTGCTGACGATGCGGAGGCGCAAGGACCGCGCCGCCGAATACTTCAACCGGCTGGCTGGACGGTTCGGGCGGATGTATGTGCCGGGGCGGTCGTGGCAGGCGCTGGCGCATGCGATCCTCGGGCTTCTTCCGCCGATGGTGATCGCCGATATGGGAGCGGGCGAGGGAACGCTCGCGCAGTTGATGGCGCGCACCGCGAAGAGGGTGATCGCGGTGGACAATTCCGAGAAGATGGTCGAGTTCGGTTCGGCGCTCGCCCGCGAACACGGGTTCCGGAATTTGGAATACCGGCTCGGGGACGTCGAGGATCCGCCGATTGATTCGAAATCGGTCGATCTCGTGCTTTTCAGCCAGGTCCTGCACCACGTGCCGAACCCGCCGAGCGCGCTTGCGGCGGCCTGGCGGCTCCTCAAGCCCGGCGGGCGCATCGTGATCCTTGACCTAGCCAGCCACGGCTACAAGCAGGCGCGCGAACTCTACGCCCACATCTGGCTCGGGTTCGCTGAGGTCGAGATCCATCAAATGCTCAAAAAGGCGGGCTTCTCAAAAATCCATTCCTCGATCGTCTCGCGGGAGTCCGAGGCCCCGCACTTCCAGACGCTCCTCGTCACGGCAGGGAAGTAAGTTTTCCCTGCTCGCCAGTCCGGCGGCGATGTGCGACCGTGTGGCCATGCCACATCGTCCACCGAGGAAAACCAAAAAGCCCGCTGGCCCGGCGAACCCCGCGGACCGCGCGGCCCAGCTCCGGGACCAGCAGCGCCGGGAAATGGCGACCCGCTCGACGCTCGCCCGGTTCCAAAACCGCTCGTCGGACCGGAAATAGATCCCATGGCTGTTCTTGGCAGACGCAATCAACTCTCCGTCGTTCGCGAAGCTCCTCCGGGATTTTTTCTGGACGGCGGACCGCTCGGAGAGATTCTCCTGCCCGGCCGCTACATTCCCCCGGGGTCCGGCCCGGGATCGCTGTTGGATGTGTTCGTTTACCGGGACTCCGAGGATCGGCTGGTGGCCACGACCGAGACGCCGCGCGCGATGGTGGGCGAGTTCGCTTTTCTGCGCGTCGTGGGCGTGAAGCCGAGCATCGGTGCCTTTCTGGATTGGGGGCTGGGCAAGGACCTCCTCCTGCCGCGCCGCGAGCAGGTCAGCTTTTCCCGCGAGGGCGTCGTCGTCCATGTCTTCCTCGATGAAAAATCCGACCGCATCGTCGCCAGCGAACGGCTGGACCGCTGGCTGGACCTCACTCCACCGGTTTATGCCGCCGAGCAGCCGGTCAATCTCCTCATTGCGCGCGAGACCCCGCTTGGCTACAGCGCCATCGTCGAGAACGCCCATTGGGGGCTGCTCTACAAGTCGGGGCTCGCGAGCCCGCTCCGCGTCGGCGACGCGCTGGATGGATTCGTGCGCGCCGTGCGGCCCGACGGCAAGATCGATCTCGCGCTCGACCGCGCCGGATTCGACCGCATCAAGCCCCTCACCGCACAGATCCTGGACGCTCTGACCGCCGCCGGCGGACGTCTGCCCTTTCACGACAAGAGCACCCCGGATGAAATCAGGAAAACCTTCGGCGTCAGCAAAAAAGCCTTCAAACAGGCCCTCGGCACGCTCTACCGCGAGCGCCGGATCACTCTCGATTCCATAGAGATACGCCATATATCAAAGTAAGGGAACGATGGTCATTCACCAACGAAAGCAAAAGAATTAGTTGCATCATTTTTATTATTGATTTGCTGCATAAGTAATCATATGATCGCCGAATGCGAATCAGCGTGGACATCGACGAGGTGCTCTTGAAGGAAGTGATGGTCTTGACGGGCGAGAAGAACAAGAGCCCGGCGCTTGCCAAGGCGATCACGGAATTTGTCCGTCGCCAGAAGGCCAAGAAATTCGGGCGGCTGATCCGCGAGGCGGCCTTCGATTACCCGGATCCGCAGGAGCAGCCGGAACCACCGCCGCTCTGGTAAGATGGTTCTGGTGGATTCATCGGTCTGGATCGAAGCGCTCCGGCGAAACGGGCGGCTGGACATCAAGCTCGCCGTCGAGGGTCTGCTGGAAGCAGACGAGGCGCAGTGGTGTTCGCCGGTCCGGCTTGTCGTCCTCGGTGGAGCCGGCCCTGGCGAGTGCCGCCGACTTGAGCATCATTTCTCGGCGGTCCCCTTCCGCGCGTGCAACGAGGAGGATTGGTACCGCGCAACCGAGCTTGCCGAAAAGCTCCTCTCCGTCCCTTGGCTCGACATCGTCACGGCCTCGCTCGCCCTCCACGATGGCATCCGGATCTTCGCCACTGCCGGGCATTTCAAAAAAATCCCCGGCCTTGCTCTCTACGAACCCGGACGTGGGGGCGCATTCCGGCCGGAGTGACAATTCCCCCCGAGACTGCGGTCTTTTCCCGGAAAATCCGGATCCGGCGATCACTCGCCAGGAAGAGCAGGAGAGAAAAAGGGGGGGATGAAAACAGGTCGGCGACCCGCCGACCTCCACGCGCCACTCCGCGTTGTAACCGAAAATGCAATTGTCCAAGTCTTAAGAAACAACTGTCCATTCCGTTTTGGCATGGACCGACGGCTGGCGCACCTCGGGAAAAGGCACCTAGCCGTTGGTTTTGGTCTTTTGAAGCGTTCGGAGGGTCAGATCGGTCGGCTGTAAAGGCGAAGTTGGCCCGATGCCCAGCAGTAACCGAGATGAATGCCATTCCAGACATTCACTCGGAAAGTTTGGCCAGCGGGGAGGACATGCAGGAGCGTGGTCAGTCCGCCATTGATGGGGTCCGCCGCGTCGTTTTGAAAGAGGATCACCCCGTTGATAGCCAGCTCGTCGTCGGCCGCAGCCGGATCATCGGCATGGCTGTAAACCCACCTGTTGCCGGAGAATGGCCCAATCGTCACACCTGCGGCATTCCCGCTATACCACCCCTCCACATTGTAGGCGGGATACAAGTCCGGGAAAAGCGGGGCAAGATTTACCGCTTCGTAACCGGGCCAAGGCCAGGTTGCTGGCGAAAGCACCGTCTCCCACTCGGCATGGCCGGTCCAGGCAGGCAAGGGAAGGCTGGAACTCACGTCGATCCACGCCCGCACCCGCACCCGCGAGGCACGCAGATA
>Ga0247841_10001130_pt1 | contig 62948 bp, 60 predicted proteins | sample LaCruzMarch2015__2_FD_192410 | JGI IMG/M metagenome (GOLD analysis project Ga0247841, IMG submission 192410) | Freshwater microbial communities from meromictic Lake La Cruz, Castile-La Mancha, Spain - LaCruzMarch2015_18m | ecosystem: Environmental > Aquatic > Freshwater > Lake | place: Spain...
TCGTGGTCATGTTCATCTACGGGTGGAACCAGTACCTCTGGCCGCTGATGGCGACCAATTCGGACAACATGCGCGTCGTGGTCGTGGGCATCGCCTCCACCGTCCCCACAGGGACCCAGCTTCCCGAGTGGAACCTCGTGATGGCGGCGGCGATGATGGCGCTTCTCCCGCCGGTGCTGGTGGTGATTTTCCTGCAGCGCTGGTTCGTCCACGGCCTGCTCGAAACGGAGAAGTGAAGCACGGTCTCAATTGGCGGTAAAAAAAACCGGGTCCGCACGACCGTCAATCCGGGGCAGTGGCTGCGTCGGTGGGCGAGCCTTTTTGGGTATTCACAACAGACCGTACGTGAGAAGCGGCATTGGCGACATGCTCTTTGATTAATTTTATCGCGGCTTCTTTCTCACCACGCTCCAGATGACCGATCAATCGGTTGTGTTCATCCCAGGTCTGCGTCCACGCCCAGTCGGCTTTAATGCTCATGCTGCGCATCCCCACCACGATCCCTCTGAGATGGCTGATCAGCTTCATCAGATACTTGCTGCCGGTGGCCTTGTAGATCGTCTCGTGAAAACTGGAGTTCAGTTCGAGCATACGGTTCATCAAGTAATCGCGATTGAGCTCGTCGGAGTTCTGAAGCCCCAATGCCTGGGCCCGGATCTGCTTCAACGTGGAAATCTGCTCCTGTGTAATCCGGTCACAGGCCAGATCGATGGCGTGCATTTCCAACACGGTCCTCAAACTGAAAAGATCCTGGATCGCCTGCCAGTCGAACTCGGTCACCCTTACACCGCCGCTGGCCAGGCGTTCGATCAGATGATCCTGTTCAAGCCGGCGCAAGGCTTCCCGTACCGGTGTCCGGCTGGCCTGGAAGGAAGAGGCCAATTCCACTTCGAACAGACGGTCGCCGGGTTCGATCTTGCCATCGATGATACTGATCTTCAGGCTCTCGTAGATTTGATCGGCAATGGAATTTGGCGGGGCAACGGGTTGTCCCAATTTTTTTGCTGTAAAAGGCATCGTTTCACCCAATAAATCAGTTCAGGAATCAATTTCCTCAATGAGTTCTGCTGCCCGTTCAGGGTTAAATATTCCACAGATGCAGGGTTTGGCGAGCATTTCTCCCGCTTTTCGGGCGGTCAATCGACCGTCTTTCACCTGCCCTGCCAGCTCTCTGACAAGATTATACGATACCAGGCCATGACCGCACATGGTGGCCACTCTCTGAATCTTTTCCTCGGCAAGCAGATCCGTTCTCCCCCAGATTCCTAAGGACATGACGATCGTATGGGGGGTAAGCCCAACTTTATGGCAGCATTCATGGACACTCTCCATCAGGCCGCTCACCGTGACGGACAAGCCCAGATCCTCGTCTTTTAAATCCTGCAGGACCTTGATCACCTGCTCCCGGGAACGGTAAACGGCGTGCACCAGTTCGTTCTCCACCAGGATCTCCCGGACCGCTTCATCGCTCCCCAGCGAAAACCGGCTGCCCCCCTTGGAGTCGCCGATATTGACGGGGTTATGCCGCTTCAGAATCTCGAAGACCTTCTCTAATTTTGGTTTGGACCCCTGTGAATTGAGGCCGCTGGAGGGCATCGCGAACACCACATAGTCCTTTTCCAACGATTCCGTCGAACCCTGGCGGTGTAACGTATGTGTCATAACGCGGCGACCTCCTAACCGATATAGGGTTTTCCAAGACCCACATTAATCTTGGCATTGGGGCGATAGAATATGCCGGCCTCTTTGAGGATTCTTGCACAAGGCCAGGTTCCGTCTTCCGCCGCCCGACAGGCCACATCCATACTGATCACGGTTTCCAGCCCTTTCGCCGTCTCTTTGATCAGGGCCAGGACGTTGAGGAGTTTTGCCTCTTCCACGGTGACTTCGATAATGGCGGACAGGACCTTTTCCTCCCTGATTTCCGCCGGCAGTTGGCCGGTTTTGGTGTTGATGAGATTGGTCAGGGGATTCTTGGGTTCAAATTCAACCCCGTACCGGGCCAGGGCCATACTCAGCTTTTCCAGCTCTTTGAGCTTTGTCCCGACACCGGGCCTGCCGACTTCGATGGCCACACCGACCTGGCCGCGCCGAAATCTCCCGGTCACATCGTTGGTCTTGATCTCCTCCGTTCCCCGCCCGGCCAATCCCGTTTCCTTATGAATGTTCAGCGGATCGCTGTAGATGGCCCTCACGCTGCGGGGCCATTCCAGGGGTTCTTGCATAAAAGCGTCTACGGGACATATCTCGACTCTCCGGCAGACATTGCATTCCACACACTCCTGCGGGTCAATCACCGCCGTCTTTTCACCCATCCGGATGGCTCCCATGGGACACCAGCTTATGCAGCTTTCACAGCTAATGCATTTGTCACCATCGATGAACATGCTTATTAACCCTCCTCATCCTACTTGTGTCACAGGATCGCCCGTCATCTTCCGGATCACGTCCATCAGGCGGGTCGACTCGTCGTTCACCATCCCCTGCGATACGGCCATATTGAAGTATTGGGAGGTCGCCGTGGCCACCAGCAGGGGCAGATTGTGCCTGCGGGCGGATGTGATCACGATGTTGATATCCTTCCAGAGCTGTCCCAGGCCGCCGGGGCTCGCGGCATGATCCAAAATGGCCCTGGATACCAGCCGGAAGTAGTCGTTGCCGCCGATGCCGCTGCCCACCACCTCGCAGACAATCTTGGGATCCACGCCCGTCTTTTCCGCCAGGGTGATCAACTCAATCGTGGCTGCGTGGATGGTGGCCACCATGAGCTGGTTGCAGTGTTTGACGGCCTGCCCCATTCCCGGGTGAAGGCCCGCTACCGTTATTTTCCCCAGGACCTCCAGCACCGCTCGGCTCTTTTCCAGCACGGCCTCCGGCGCTGCCGCAATCAGGGTCAGGGTGCCCTTCTCCACCCGGGCGGGGCCTCCGGTAAACGGGCAGTCCACGAAGAGGAGCTGGTATCGCCCGCAGGTGTCGGCCAGCATCTCCAGGTTGCTGCGATTGATGGTGCTCATACAGATAACGGTCCCTCCGGGCGCTGCGCCTTCCAGGATTCCACCGGCCCCACAGACCACATCGATGACCTGCTCGTCGTTGAGCACCATGACGATCATCACATCCGTGTGGCGGGCCACCTCAGCAGGGTTAACCAGGGACACGCCCCCCTGCGCGGTGAACTTTTTGATGACCTCCGGCCGCCGGGCGTATCCGAACACCTCGTAGCCGCATTGGACATACCTTGCGGCCGCCGGCAGGCCGCAACGCCCCAGGCCGATAATACCGATTTTTTTGCTCATAGCGATACTCTATCCTCTCTTATCCAGCGGGTCATGAGGTCTCGCGGGTCCCGGGAATCATCGATCCGTCGATCGAAAGTTTCCCGTCCCATACCCATTCTCACCCCGGCATGAACTGGTTGGGCAGCCACAGGGTCAGGATCGGTACGTAGGTTATGATCAATAGCGCAATGACCAGGGCGATGATGAAAGGCCACACCTCCTTCGCGAACGCGGGAATCGAGACCTTGTTCAGGCCGCACACCGTGTACATGATCGTCCCGACGGGGGGCGTGATCGCGCTGAGCATGACGTTGACGACGAAGAAGACCCCGAAGTGGACCAGATCGACGCCTGCGTGATTCAAAAGCGGAAGGAGGACCGGCACGGCCATGATCATGACGGCCAGGCTTTCCATAAAGCATCCCACGATGAACATCATCACATTGAGCATCAACAGGATCTGCCACTGGGCCATTTGGGCGGTCTGGAAAAATTCCAGGAGTTTCTGGGGGGCCAGCTCGTAAGTGAGGATCCAGCAGAAGGGTTGGGCGGCCGACATGATGATGACGATGGCGGCGGTCCCGATGACCGAATCGATGATGATCTTCGGAATCTTGGCCCAGGTGATCTCCCGGTAGATGAAGAACCCGAGGATGAAGGCGTAGGCGGCGCCCGCGGCAGCCGCCTCTGTGGGCGTCATCACCCCGGCAATGATGCCTCCCAGGATGATGACGGGCATCCCCATGGGCGGGATCGCATAGATGGCGGCCTGGAGGAGCTCCCTCCATGAGGCCTTCTCTTCGCTGGGATAATGCCGCTTCTTGGCGATGATATAGACGAAGATCATCAGCATGATCCCCATCAGCACCCCTGGAATCGCCCCACCCAAAAGGAGTCTGCCGACGGAGACGGAGGCGATCGAACCATAAATGACAAAAGGGATGCTGGGCGGGATGATCGGGCCGATCGTGGCTGCGGCGCCCACGATTGCCGCGGAAAAAGGGACGCTGTAGCCGGCCTTTTTCATGGCCGGGATGAGAATGGTGCTGGTGCCCGCGGCGTCCGCCACGCCTGATCCCGACATGCCCGCCATGATCATGTTGGTCACCACCACGACATGGGCCAGTCCGCCGGTGACGTGGCCGACGATCGCCCTGGCGAGCCGGACCAGCCGATCCGTGATCCCCCCGGTGTTCATGAGGTTCCCCGCAAGAATGAAAAAGGGGATCGCCAGCAGCGGAAAGGTATCGATCCCGCCGATCATGCGCTGAACCATGCCCTGAAGCGGAACCTGGGGACCGATGGCCATGAACAACGCGGCGGCGATGGCCATGGACCACGCAATGGGGACGTTGATGACAAAAAGCATGAGCATGACCAAGAACATCCACAGCATCAGGTTCCCCCCCTTTCCGTCAATGCCTCCCGCAGATGGGACCTTAATTCCCTCAGGGAATAGAGAAGCCCCAGGAGGCCGGAGGCCGGAACCACAATATAGATAACATATTGGGGCACATTCAGGGTGGCCGTAATCTGGGTCGCGTTCCGGGTCAACAGCCATCCATACCAGATGATGATCACCATCAGTCCGGACGTCAGCAGGTCGGCCGCAAGGTTCACCCAGGGCTGGACATGACCGGGTAGGATCTTCACCACGGAGTCGATGCCGATGTGCCTCTTGTGCTTGGTGCAGACGACCGCGCCCAAAAAGATGATCCAGATGAAGGCGTACCGGGAAAACTCTTCCGCCCATTGGATGGAACTGTTTAAAAAGTACCGGGCCAGGACATTGGCGAAGGTGGCCAGGAACATGAGGACCATGAGGCTGCCCGACAGGATCTCTTCAAAGTACTTCACCGAGAACTTGACGATGTTCATGAGGTTTCAGGCTCCATCCGGAAGAAAGGCGGCGGGACGGGAGATCGGCCGTCTCCCGCCCCGCCGGGTGTGCTGATTTACTTTGCCGCTTCGAGGACCTTCTCATAGAAGCCCTTACCGAAGACGGGCTCAAACTGCTTCCAGGTATCCTTGGTCTTCTCGGCGAAGTCGGCCTTGTTCACCGCCGTGATGATCATCCCCTTGTCCTTCAGGTCCTGCGCGTTCTTCTGGTTCATGCCGATCTGCATCTCGCTCTCGAAATCGCCCGCATCCTGCATGCTCTTCAGAATGATCGCCCGCAGTTCGGGCGAGAGGCCCTGGTAGAACTTGTCGTTGATGACCAGAACCAGGTTCATCGTCATATGGCCGGTCAGCGCCACATATTTCTGCACCTCATAGAACTTGTGCGAGTAGATGGTGTTGAGCGGGTTCTCCTGCCCCTCCACGACGCCGAGTTGCAGCGCGCTGTAGAGCTCCGCCACGGCCATGGGTGTACAGGCGGCCCCCAGGGTGACCAGGGCGGCCTTCGCCATCGGGGCATCCATGGTCCGGATCTTCAGGCCCTTGATGTCGTCGGGCTTCGTCACCTGCTTGGTCTTGGTGGTCAGGTGTCGTTCACCGTACCACCAGCCCATGTCCAGGATGCGGACGCCGCTCTCTTTGGCGGCCTTATCATTGAGATCCTGCATCAGAGGACCGCGGGCCAGCTTGATCAGTTTGGGACGTATCTCAGCCTCAGTATTCCCCTGCATGACGTACGGCATCCCCAGGACGCCGATGGGTCCCCACCCCTTGAACTGGGCCAACATGCTCGGGCCGGTCAGCGAGATGTGAATGACCCCGTTCTTGACCTGCTCGACCATGTCCTTCTCGCTGCCCAACTGGTTCGCGGGGAAGACGTTTACGGTGACGGCGCCGCCCGTGCGTTCCTTCATCAGCTCCGCGAACTTGAGGCTTCCCTTGTGATAGGACATGTCGAGGACGCCGGAGTGGCCCAGTTTGATGTCCATTTTGGGGAAGCTCGTGGCAGCCCAGGCGGACTGTCCAAGAGTCAGCCCAAAGACGATGAGACCAGCCACCGCCAGAACAAGGATACCTTTACCGCGTTTTCCCAGAAATCCTGTAACCTCTCTTTTCATCTCTTTCCTCCTTTGTAAGAGGATCACCTTCCTGTTCAAGGTGACCGGTTAAAAAAGGTTCTTGGTTATGGAAGACTGCCCGAAACCCGCTTGTGAAGGACCAGAACGGCCCTGATCCTTATCCGTGAATGATGACTGAAAACTGAATGCTTGTGCTCTTGCATACATGAATACCTATTGGCCGGGATTATGTCAAGAGGAATATTTTATCTATATCCTGAATCCGATAGATCCATTCCGTTCCCATTTAATAACGGATATTTCCCTTTATATTTGCCATGTTTTCCATCCCCGCGCATCAACGGAACAGCTCGTGAAATAAATATCTTGACATGCCTATGGAACATTACTACATCTCTCCATCGGGAAAACATTGCCCTATCCGATGAAGAATTTATCCTGCAGGCGCACATGAGGCCGGCGGGTCTTTAGGTCAAATTACGGTCACGATTCAGAGACGCAAAGGAGACCGGATGCAGGCGACATTGATAAGAGGCGCAAGGTTGATAGACGGCACAGGGGGGCCGGCGGTTGAACCCGCTGTTCTGCTGATTGCCGGGGGCGTCATTGAGGCGGTCGGAGCGGAGGCGGCCGCCCGGGCGGCGGAGGCCTCCGAGGTCTGGGACTTTGGCAATCAGACCCTGCTGCCCGGGCTGATCGACTGCCACAACCACCTTTCCCTAGACCCCACCCTGGACAACTATCTGCACCGGATGAACGACCCCCTGCCGGAGCTGACCATTCGGGCAGTCAACTCCATGAAGGTCGACCTGATGGCCGGCGTGACCACTTCCCGCTGTCTCGGGGATAAGGGTTTTCTGGATATAGCCTGCCGCAAGGCATCGGCGGCGGGGACCCTCTCCGGGCCACGACTGTTGGTGGCCACCCGCGGCATCCGTGCGCCGCACGGCCATGGATTTGTGGGATACCCCTTCGGCGGCATCGAGCCGATCCGCAGCGCGGTGCGCGAAAATCTGCAGGCCGGCGCCGATCTGATCAAGGTGTACATTACGGGCACCCTGCGCGGCCCCCGGCAGATTCCCCATTTCTACTCCCGCGAGGAGATCCAGGCGGCTGTGGATGAGGCGCATCATGTCGGCGTGCCGGTGGCCACGCACTGCATCGGCGGGCCGGGACTGAAGCTGGCCCTGGAAACCGGGATCGACGTGATCGAACACGGCTACTTCGTGACCAACGAGGAGATCGAATTGCTCGTAAAATGTGACCGCTGGCTGGTAATGACGCCCAGCATCTTCTTCACCGACGCGCGGATCCGCACCCTCCCGCCGGAGCTGATTGACGGCCATCTGCGGCAGCGCGAGGAGGTCGGCCGGCGGCTGGCGGCCGCCATCCGGGCCGGCGTCCACTATGCCGTCGGCACCGACGGCATGCACGCGGGCCTGGCCCGGGAAATCGCCTATCTCGTCGAGCTGGGGGCCACGCCGGCCGCCGCCCTTCAGGCCGCCACAGCCGACGCGGCCAAGGTGTGCGGCATCGCCGATCGTACGGGAACCCTCCAGAAGGGGAAACTGGCCGATTGCATCGGCGTCGAGGGCAATCCGCTGGAGGATCCGGGCGCGCTCGAGCGGGTCCGCACGGTGATCCTGGAAGGGCGGTTGGTGAAGGCGGAACGGAGCGTATCGCAGGCCTGAATTCAGCGATATCCGGAACAAGAAATGGTTGAGCAAAGAATGTAAACCCTATGTCAACAGAAAGGAGAAGATCGATGCGTCTTGTAATCGGATCGGACCACGCGGGCTGGTCTTTGAAGGGTAGCCTGATTGCCCACATCCAATCGCTCGGTCACGAGGTCGTCGATGTCGGGTCCTATGACGACAACCCGGTCGATTTCCCGGACATCGCACGCCAGGTAGCGGCCAAGGTCAGGTCGGGCGAGGTCAATCGCGGAATCATGGTCTGCGGGACAGGCGTGGGAGCCTCGATCGCAGCCAACAAGATGAAGGGCATCCGCGCCGCGGTCTGTCACGACGTGCACTCTGCGCACCAGGCGGTGGAGCACGACGACGTCAACGTGATGTGCATCGGGGCCAAGATCGTGGGTGCATGGCTCGCGAACGACCTTGTCAGCGCGTTCCTCGCCGCGGAGTTTTCGACCGACGAGGACTGCCGCCGCCGTGTGGCGAAGCTGCACGAGATGGAAGCGGAGTAGGCGTCCGTGGGCCGCCCGTCATACAACGCCGATTCGGAAGCCATGACCCGCCTGCCCTCCGTTCCCGAGGTGGTCGTCTTCGGCAGCCTCAACATGGATCTTGTGGTTCGTGTCCCCCGCGCTCCCGATGCGGGGGAAACGCTGCAGGCGTACGGGTTCACGACCAATCCCGGCGGAAAGGGCGCCAATCAGGCCGTCGCCTGCGCGCGTCAGGGTGCACGGGTGTGCATGGTGGGCCGTGTGGGTCGCGACGATTTCGGCGCCGCATTGCGCGCGACGCTCGCGGCCGACGGCATCGACGTGCGTCACATCGGCACGGCCGGGGAGGCGAGCGGCATCGCGGTGATCATGGTCGACGACGCCGCGCAGAACCGCATTGCGGTCATCCCCGGTGCGAATGCGCTGCTGGGCCCCCACGATGCCGATGCAGTGCTTGAGCTCACCACAGCACGGCTCCTGTTGCTCCAGTGCGAAGTGCCAATGGCGGCGATCATGCGCGCCGCAGCGATCGTGCATGAGAGCGGCGGCAAGGTGGTGCTGAACCCGGCGCCCGTGTGCCCGTTGCCGGATGCGTTGTGGCCGCTCGTGGACGTTCTGGTGGTGAATGAAATCGAGGCCGCAACGCTTGCCAGCATGACGGTGAATGACGTAGGCAGCGCTCACGAGGCAGCGCTCGCGCTTCGCATGCGTGGCCCGACGATCGCGATCGTGACGCTCGGCAGCGATGGCGTGATCGTCGCCGACAAGCAGGGCTGCCGGCATTTCGCCGCGTTGTGCGTGCAGGCCATCGATACGACAGCGGCCGGCGACACCTTCATCGGTGCGCTGTGCGCTGCGTATGTCGCAGGCGAGTCGATCGACCCAGCCGTCGCGCGCGGCATCCAGGCCGCAGCGCTGTGCGTCACGCGGCCGGGTGCGCAGATATCGATACCGAAGCGCGAGGAGCTTGCCGAACTGCCGCAGGTTGGCGCACCGACGCTGCTGTAAGCCCGGCCGCGCTCATGATGGAAAAAGACTTAGAATTTATAGACAATTTTCAGATTACCGGTGGTGACAATGATGAGGATACTGGGTGTCGATGTCGGAACCACTTCCATGAAAATGGGCGTCTTTGATGAAAAAGGTGATTCCGTCACGCTGGTCAAGCAGTTTTCGCAGGAATATCCGATCAACACATACAACGACGGTCTTTTCAGCGACATCGAACCGGAAAAATGGCAGCGGGCCTTTATTTCCGGATGCAAAGCCCTGGGAGACCTGCCGGCCACCGTCGATGTCATCGCGCTGTCGGGAACGACCCCCGGGTTTACGGCCATGGACGCAGAGGGAAGGCCCCTCTATCCCGCCATCCTCATGCTGGATCAGCGATCCCGGCAGCAGGCCCAGCACATCATCGATGTCGTCGGCATGAACACCCTGCTGGCCGAGACGGCGAACATGCCCGTCGCCGGCGGGTGTTCGCTGGCAAGCCTCCTATGGATCAAGGACAATTTCCCGGAGATCTACAGGAAAGTTGCCGTTTTCGGCCACTCCAACACCTTCATGGGAAAATGGCTGACGGGGGCCTTTGCCATCGATCCCTCCTCGGCATCTCTGAGTGCCCTGTACAACACGGTTCAAAACGATCTGACCTGGAACAGAGAGATCGCCGGCGCCTTCGGCATCTCCCTGGAACGGCTGCCCCAGGTTCTTCCCGCCCATGGAAGTCCGGGTCGCCTGAGGCCCGAACTGGCATCCGAACTGGGGCTGACCCGAGAGCCGCCGGTGGTCATCGGCGGCAATGATGCCGTGTTGGCGGCATACTCGCTTGGGATCGAGGCCCCCGGCGAGACGGTGAATGTAAACGGCACCTGCGAGATCACCCTGGTCTGCCTGCCGAAGTGCTACCCATCCCGAAACTACAACATCCGCTGCCACGTCGTTTCCGGCAGATGGCTGACCCTGTATGTGATGAATGCGCTGGGGGTGGCCTATGAATGGTTCCGGAAGATGTTCTGCAGCGAACTGTCTCCGGAGGCCTACTACGGAGACTTCATGCCCAAAGCCATCGACCTGTGGCTGGATCGGGAATTCGGAACGACCTATGTCCCCTTTCTCATGGGCTCCCGCTATTCACAGCAACCCCTGAGGGCCGAATTCTTAGGCATGACCCAGGAAACCTCCCGGGAAGAGATGCTGACGGCGCTGGTCAGGGGGCTCTGTCTCTATCAGAGGGAACACTTGAAGGAGATCGCGCTGGAGGTTCCCTTAAGGGATGAAATCCGCGTAACCGGGGGGGCTCTGAATCCGTCGCTGATCCGTGCGAAGGCCAAATGGATGCGCACATGCCGGTATGTTTTTGAGGAGCAATCCTCGATGAAGGGGGCCGCCCTGCTGGGCCGAAAACATCTGCTGGAAAGGACCGGCGCATCCCTGTAGGAGCCTGTTGAAAAAGGCTCACAGTAACCCCTCCTTTTGCAAGGTCGCTTTCAATTCCGCCTTTGCCTCGCCGCTCAGCGGCAGGACCGGATTTCTGGGGTTTCCGCCATGATAGCCGAGAAGATCCATGGCGGCTTTGACACCGGCGACTCCGTAATTTCCGGCGGCATTTTTGCTGAGCCGACGGGCATAGAGATCCAGTTTCCGCGCTTCCTCATGATTTCCGGTTTCCTGGAGTTCCTGCAATCTGCAGCACATATCCGGAAGATAATTGGCCATCGACAGCACACCGCCGACGGCGCCGAGCATGAGTCCCGAATAGAATTTCTCGATCGTCCCGGCCATGACGCAATAATGGGCCCCCTTCGGGACGGCGTTGATATACATGGAGATCTCCTCCTTGGATGTGTCTTTCATACCCGCAATATTGGGATGGGCCGCCAACGCCGACACCAGGGATGCGGAGAAGGTGAGTCCGGCGGCGAATTTGGGGGCGTTATACATCATGACCGGAACCGGCGACTCGTCGGCAATCCTTGTGTAATACCGGATCAGGGCGTCATCCGTCATGAAGCCCACGAAGTAGTATGGGGGCAGAATGGTCGCAAAATCGACCCCTTTGTCTGCAATCCGCTTGATAAATTCGATCGTGATTTTTGCGGATTCCCTCCCCACGCCGGCGATCAGCGTTTTGCTCTTGTCCATGGTTCTCCGATAGACCTCAATTATTTTTACCGATTCCTCATCGGTCAGACTGCGAAACTCCCCGTTGCTTCCCAGCGGCATATAGCCTTTTAATTTTGTACGGTTATAGTGTTCAATGTTCTCTGCGATTTTGGCATAGGCCACCTCCTCATTCTCGTCAAAAACGGTCATGCAAGGCGGAAACACACCGGATAATTTTTCCCGATCATTCGCATGCATTTGCAATCTCCCTGTTTTGAGAGCTTTGAATTACTCCTGAAATCCGGCAAATCGTCATTCCTGCGAATCCCGGATCAAGGTCCGGGACAGGCGCAGGAATCCAGTCCTTTTTCGGGGACAGATTTGAAATCTGTCCCCGAGTTCCCGCGTACCTGATACGGGGCGGGAATGACAAAGTGGGGGTATTTTTCAAAGCTCTCGTTTTATGGGTTGAATCCCCTTCGCAGGGGGCTGCATCGCTTCATCAACCACAAAGGCCAAAATTGTTATTCGATACTTTTATCATGAAAAGCGCCAAAGGAATACAAATTTCATCCCGGTGAACTGGAAATACTCCCCTTCGGTAAAGGTGTCGCCGGTCTGGAGGAGGGTCCGGAAAAGAGTTGATCTTTGCACGGGAAACCGGTAGAGAGTCGAATCCTTCGGCGGCGGGTGGAAACGGATGAAACGGATTATCGTGCAGCTTTACGAAATTCAGGAGCCCCGGGAGGCGGAACGGCTGATCGGTCTGGGGGTGGATCGCATCGGGAGCGTGATCCTCTCGCCGGAGGCGTGGAAGGTCCCCGCCGTGCGGGACGTCGTCCGACTGGTCCGCGGATCGGGGGCGAAGAGCAGCCTGATTCCCCTGCTTGCGCGGGAGGACGACATCCTCCGCGCGCTGGACTACTACCAACCCGATTTTGTCCATTTCTGCGAGATGATCCCCCTCGATCCGGAGAAGGGCAAACAGCGGAAGGCCGTCTGCGCAGAGATGATCCGCCTCCAGCGGCGCGTAAAGAAGGAGTTCCCCCCGCTCGGGATCACCCGCTCCATCCCGATTCCCGAACCGGGTTCGGCCGATCCCGCCCCCGCCCGTGAGACCATCCTGGAGATCGCCCGCATGCTGGAGCCGCACACCGACGGCTTCATGACGGACACCCTCCGCGGATACGAAAAGCAAAACGCCGATCAGCCGGTGGCGGGGTACGTAGGCATCACCGGGGATGTCTGCGACTGGGATCTCGCCGCCGCGCTCGTCGAGGCGAGCCGCATTCCCGTGATCCTCGCCGGAGGGATTTCCCCGGAGAACGTCTTCGATGCCATCGGCCGCGTGAAGCCCGCGGGAATCGACAGTTGCACGCAAACCAACGCCAGAGATCATCGGGGGCGACCCATCCGTTTCCGGAAGGACTTCGACTGCATCCGCCGTCTCCTGGACGAGGTCCGCCGGGCGGAAGAGGCATATTCCAATTTGCGGCCATCTGCTCTATAATGCACCTACAATCGAAAAGGAGGTTGTGAAAATGCGAAAGGCGAACCGGGAGATCAAAGACAAGGCGGCGATCCGGGCGATCATGGAGGAGGCGCTCGTCTGCCGGATCGGGCTTTCCGACGACGGGATGCCCTACGTCGTGCCGATGAACTTCGGCCTCGGGGAGAACTGCCTCTACCTCCACTGCGCTACGGAGGGACGGAAGCTCGACATCCTCCGGAAGAACGGCAGGGTCTGCTTCGAGATGGACCTGCTGCGGGAAATCAAGCAGGGACCTGAGCCGTGCGGGTGGGGCGCGTGTTACGAGAGCGTCATCGGCTTCGGCCGGGCGGTGATCGTGGAGGCCCCTGCCGAAAAAAGAGCCGCCATCGACCGGATCATGGAGCACTACGACGCAGAAGGTCCCTTCTCATATCCGGACGAGATCCTCGCCAGAACGGCTGTCATCCGGATCGACATCGAAAGCGTCACCGGCAAGCGCCGCGAATAACGCCCCGCTGGACGGCCCCCGAAAAAACGTCGGCCATTCCCTCATTGACGCCGGCCGCCTGATCCTATATACTATTTTAATATCCATCCCGTCATTCCTGCGGATACCCTAAAGGGCACGAGAGCGGGAATCCACCGATTTTGACACGTTTTATTGCAGGAGCGATAAGGCACGGACAGGATGACAGGTAACCGGTTTGCGGATTGCGGACACGGTCCGGGACGGCGTCCCGGGTTCTTTTTTACGAAAGGAGGGTTTTGCGATGAAGCGATGGGGAATGCTGTGCATCATGGTGGTTTTATCCGTCTTTTTTGCTTTTAGCGCTGCGGTGGCGGAGGAGACCCTGAACGCCTACTCCATCTGGCCGGAGAACTGGGCCCGGCCGATGTTTCAGGAGTTCGAGAAGGCGACCGGCATCAAGGTGAATTTCATCCGTTTCTCCTCGGGCGAGGCCCTCGCCCGGATTATCGCCGAGAAGAACAACCCGCGCGTGGACGTCCTCTTCGGCGGCCCGGTGGAGACCCACATCGCCGGGATCAAGGAGGGGGTCTTCGAACCCTACAAACCGAAAACCTTCAACGAACTCGCCCCCCGCTTCAAAGACCCCCAGGGGTACTGGGTCGGGATTGCCGACGATCCGCTCGTCTTCATGAGCAACAACAAGTTCCTCAAAGAAAAGGGGCTGAACCCGCCCGCCTCGTGGAACGACCTGCTCAATCCCGCCTACAAGGGAATGCTCCAGATGGCCGACGCCCGGACCTCCGGTACGGCGGTCACCCGGATCTTCTCGATCCTCGAGGTCAACGGCCGCGATGAGAACAAGGGCTTCGACTACATGAAGAAACTCCGCCAGAATGTCCAGGTCTACACCAAAAGCGGCGGCGGCGGAACCATCCCCGTCGGCCTCGCCCAGGCGGGGGCGGGGATCTTCTTCATCGTCGACGCCCTCAAGACGCGGCAGGAGGGCTACGACGTGGCGATCTCCTTCCCGAAGGAGGGGATCGGCACCTCCGTCGAGGCGATCGCCCTGCTCAAGGGGGCGAAGAATCCCGCGGTCGGCAAGAAGCTGATCGACTGGTCCACAAGCCCGCAGATGCAGAATTTCTATGCCTCGTACAAGATCAACTTCATCCCGGCCCATCCGGCGGTGAAGACCGAGGCAAGCCTGGCCGAGATCCTCAAGGGCGCCAAGATCTTCCCGATCGACGAGGAGTGGGCCGGCCAGAACCGCAAGCGGATCGTGGAGCGCTGGATCAAGGACGTCCTGCCATAAAGGGGTAAAGGAGAAACAGGGACGTGAAAAACAGGGACAGCTCCCCTATTTTCCAACGGGAGCTGCCCCCCCTATTTCTGAAAAATCTTCAATGCGCTCCTCGCGAATCCCGCTTTCCGCCGTGATTGCACCGGTAACCCCGGATCATGAGGAACAGAGCCTTGTTTCCCAATAGGATCCATTGAGTAAAGAGGCTGATATGCCCGACGCTATCGCCGTTGCCGCGCTGAACCCGTCGGACCGTCTCCGGCGGATGTTCCGGGATCCGCTGCTGCTGTCGATCCTGATCATCCTCTGGGCGCTTCTGGCCCTCTTCATCGTCTACCCGCTCGCGAGCCTCCTCATCCGGACCTTCACGGACGAGGGAAGGTTCTCGCTCGCCGGGGTGTTGGGGATCCTCGGCGATCCGATGCAACGACAGGCCCTCTGGAACAGCCTCCTCCTGGGAACGCTGGTCGGCCTCTGCGGGACAGTTCTCGGTTTCCTCTTCGCCTACACCGCCGTCCGGACGAACCTTTCCAGAGGGTGGGTTTTCTTCCTCGACGCGGCGGTCATCCTCCCGCTGATCTCGCCCCCCTTCACGACGGCAATCGCGATGATCTTCTCCTTCGGCCCCCGGGGGCTGATCACCTACGACCTTCTGGGGCTTACGAACGTCTCCGTCTACGGCCTCCCCAGCACCCTATTCTCCGAGACGATCACCTTTTTCCCGATTGCCTATCTGACGCTCAAGGCGATCCTCGCCGGGATCGACCCGACCGTGGAGGATATGGCCTTCAGCCTGGGGAGTTCCCGCCTGCGGGTGTTCCGGACGGTGACGCTCCCGCTCGCCGTGCCGGGAATCGCGAACGCCTTCCTGCTCCTCTTCGCCGCGTCGCTCGCCGACTTCGCGACGCCGCTCATCCTCGCGGGGAACAGTTTCCCCATCCTCCCCACCCAGGCCTACCTCCAGATCACGGGGATGTTCGACCTGAAGGGCGGGGCGGTCCTCTCCTTCGTACTGCTGGTCCCGGCGTTTGCGGTCTTTTTGCTCCAGCGGTTCTGGGTGAGCCGGAAGTACTACGTGATGATCACCGGAAAGGCGGGCGCCAAAACGGAGATCAAAAGCGTCCGGCCCTGGATGCGGCATCTGCTTTTGGCGGTCTGTCTGCTGATCTCGGTCTCAATCCTCTACTTCTACGTCCTGCTCTTCTATGCCTCGATCGTGAAGGCCTTCGGCGCCGACTTCACGATCACCTGGAAGCACTACCACGTCGTCTTCACCGAGGGGCTCCAGGCAATCCGGGACACGCTCATTATCGCGGGGATCGGAATGCCGCTCGGCGGGATCTACAGCGTCGTCGTGGGTTACGTCGTCTGCAAGAAGGACTTTGTCTCCCGGCGAACGATGGAGATCGTTTCCATGATCAACTACTCCCTGCCGGGGACGATCGTCGGAATCGCGTACCTGCTGGTCTTCAACGACCCGCCGCTGATGCTCGCCGGCACGGCGGTCATCATCATCGCCTGCTATGTCTTCCGCTACGGTCCGACGGGGATCCGCACGACTGTGGCGATCCTCCAGCAGATCGACCCGTCGATCGAGGAGGCCTCCTCCAGCCTCGGCGCGAGCTCCGGGACGACCTTCCGCCGGATCACCCTGCCGCTGATTCTCCCCGCCTTCTTCGCGGGCTTAGGCGTGGTCTTCATCCGGTCGATGACGGCGATCAGCGCGACGATCTTCCTCATCTCGATCAACTGGACGCTGATCACCGTCCGGATCCTCGAGAAGATGACCGAGCTGGAGCTGGGGGTGGCGGCGGCCTTTTCGATCCTCGTCGTCGTCATCGTTTTCGCTGTGATCGGGGCGATCAGCCTGTTTCTCCGCCTCTTCCGGCAGCCCGGCGCGCCGGATATGGCCAATATTCTCGGGGGGTAATTTTTCATGGAAGCGGTCCGCATCCGTCTCGAACAGATCCACAAGACATTCCTCCACCGGATCAAGGGCGAAGTCACGGCAGTGAAGAACGTAAGCCTGGAGGTGGAGCCCGGGGAGTTTCTCACCCTGCTCGGTCCCTCGGGCTGCGGGAAGACGACGACGCTCAGGATGATCGCCGGCTTCGAGCGGCCGGACCGGGGGCGAATCTTCATCGGAGAGGAGGATGTCACCGACCTGATGGCGAACCGGCGCAACATCGGTTTCGTCTTCCAGAATTACGCCCTTTTCCCGCACCTCAGTGTCTTCGAAAACGTGGCCTACGGCCTCAAGGTCCAGGGGAAAAACACTGCGGATATCGACCGGGAGGTGGCCAAGGTCCTCGAACTGGTCGGCCTGACCGCCTACGAACGGCAGTTTCCCCACCAGCTCTCCGGCGGGGAGCAGCAGCGGGTCGCCCTCGCGCGGGCCGTCGTCATCGAGCCCCGGGTGCTGCTCTTCGACGAGCCCCTCTCCAACCTCGACGCCAAGCTCCGCGTTTATATGCGCGGCGAGATCCGCCGCCTCCAGAAGGCCCTGGCGATCACGGCGGTCTATGTGACCCACGACCAGGAGGAGGCGATGGCGATTTCGGACCACATCGCCGTGATGAACGAAGGGAGGATCGTCCAGGTCGGGACGGCGGAGGAGCTCTATTTGCGGCCCGAGGACGCCTTTGTGGCCCAGTTCATAGGCCGGATCAACGCCCTCCCGGCCAAGGTCATGGCAGTCGCCGACGGAACGGCAACCCTTTCTCTCTTCGGGCGGAGCTTCCGCCTCACGGCCCCGCCGGACGGCCTCGCTGCCGGAGGGACGATTCAGGTGTTCATCCGGCCCGAGGCGGTGACGCTGACCCGGGAGACGGGCAGCGATCTCCTCCGGGGCGTCGTGGTTGATCGGACCTTCCTCGGCGAGAAGGCGGACTATCTGCTTGAAATGGACGGCGGCCGTCTCTCCGCGACCGCCTATGACCCGCTCCGCCACGGGACCTTCGCCGTCGGCGAGACGGTGGGGGTCGGCATCGAAAGCGGCGTCATCCACATTCTCAAAGAGGAAGAGAAATGACAATCCACCGGGGAGACGGAAGAGGAATCCCGCGCCATCTTTGCTGCGGATCTATGGAAAGCGGATCCCGGAAGCGCGCATTGGAGATTTTTCGGGGCACCCTGCCCCCGCAGCGAAGCGCCCGCAAAGACGATTGTCTGAGCGCGGAGCGCGAGTTTCGTCTTTGCAGCGAAGCGAGGAGGCGCAGGGTCGAAAAATATCCAGCGCGCGGAGGGATCACGATTTCCCGATCTTTCTGGGGAGGGGATGTTATGTGCAAGGTTGCAGAGACGGTGGCGGGTCTGGTTCTAATCATCCTCCTGATTGCGGGGAGACCGGCTTTTGCCGCCACGGAGATCCACGGGGCGGACTCCTCCTTCCGGGCGCAGGGGATCACGATCCTCTGGGCGATCCTCAAGGGGCCGGCGGAGGAGAGCTCCTTCGTCCATATCCGGATTCTGCAAGCAGATCCGGGGAGTTTTCGCTTCTATGGCGTTGAGGCGGTCGATCCCTTCTCGAAGGAGCGGGCGTGGGTTATGAAGGGCGAGCCCCTCGGGGCGATCCAGACGCTGAAGAGCGTCCGGACCGAATTCCGCGACAAGACGGAGCGGTGGCTCCATTTCTACACGGACCGGGAGTCCCTGGAAAAGGGGCAGGCGGCGCTGACGATCTTTTACCACGGCGTTCCGGATACGGCGCCGGAGCTGCTCACGGAGGCGGAGTTGGACGCCTATCTCGTCCAGGCCCCCTCGCGGATAAAATAATGGATGATCGGGAGGAAGCGGTGACCACAGGGATGGCGGCATTGGGCGGGGAGATCCTTGTCGGCAGCGGCGCGGTGGGGACCGTCCTGCGCCGGGGGCAGGAACTCTCGGCCGAGCCGGTGGAGCTGATGAACCTGAGGCGGCCGGAGGCCGTCCTTGCCCTCCACCGGGCCTACCGCGAGGCAGGATCGCGGATCCTCGTGACGAACACCTTTGCCGCAAACCCCCTGATGCTTGCGGAATGCGGGGCGGCCTCCCTCTGTCGCGAGATCAACGAAGCGGGCGTCGCGCTTGCCCGTCAGGCGGCGGGGGATGCCTGCCTGGTCTGGGCCTCCGTCGGTCCCCTCTCCCTGGGCTTCCGGCACGAGGATTACGCCGGGGAACAGCTTGAGAAGATCTTTTTCGGGCAGTGCGGCGCCCTCGCCGGGGCGGACGCGATCGTCCTGGAGACCTTCGTCGATCCCCGGGAGGCGCGGGCAGCCCTGAAAGCCGCGAAGGCCACGGGGCTTCCCGTGATCTTCCAGGTCGGCCACACGGGGCGCGGCCGGAACCGCTGGACGACGATCGATATCCTGCTGGCCGACGCCGAGGCGGCGGGAGCGGCGGCCGTGGGGGCCAACTGCCAGCATCCCGACGACATCGTGGACGTGGCCGCCTACCTCCTTTCCAGGACCCGCCTGCCGGTGACGGCCTCGGCCAACGCCGGCAACCCCTCGATCGAGCGGGGGCTGGTCCGCTACGAGTTCACCCCGGCGGATTTTGCCGGGATCGCGGGCCGCCTGGCCGCCCTGGGCGTTTCGGTGATCGGCGGCTGCTGCGGGACGACCCCGGACCATATCCGGGCGATCGTGCCCCTGCTTGCGGGGCGGCCTGTCGGGCCGTCCGCCCGGATCGAGGTCCGAACGGCCGCCGCCGCGGAGACCCGCCCGGCGCGCCCCGCGGCGCCCAACCCGATCCGGGATCTGATCCGGGCCGAGCGGTTCCTGATCAGCGTGGAGATCCGCGCCGACCGGAACAGCAGCCTAAGTGCCCTCTGCCGAAACGCCGAGGAGATCGCCCGCGCGGGGGCGGATCTTTTCGACGTCCCGGACAATCCCGGGGCGACCGTCGGCCGGGACGCAACCGTCACGGCCGCGCGGCTGCAGGACGTTCTGAGGGTGCCGTCGATCTGCCACAAGGCGGTGACCCAGTCCAATCTGCTCCAGCTCCACTCCGGCCTCCTGGGCTGCTGGGATATCGGCCTGCGGGGCATCCTCGCGGTGACCGGCGATCCGCCGTCCATGGGCCCCCTGGGGTCCCTTGCCCAGCGCGTCACGGACCTCAAGAGCTCGGTGGAGCTGCTGCGCCTCATCCGGAAGCTGCGGGAAGGGGAGCTGATCAACGGAGACCGGATCGCCGATCCGCCCGATTTCTGCGCGGGCGCCACGATCGGCTGGCCCGCCCCGGCGCAGATCGCCTGGCTCAAAAAGAAGATCGAGGCAGGCGCTGAGTACATCTTTTCCCAGCCGGTCTTCTCGGCGGATGCCTTCCGGCAGCTCCAGGACGAGGCCGGCCCCCTGGGCGCGCGGCTCTTCCCGGGGCTGCTGCCGCTGACGAGCCGCCGCAATGCGGAGTTCTTCGCCAGCGGGCGCATACCCGGCATCCGTGTGCCGGAGGCCGTCGTGGCCGCCTTTGCACGGTACGACTCGGCCGAGGATCAGAGACAGGCCGGCCTGGAGCTTGCGCTGAAGCTGGCGGAAATCATGGCCGCCGAGGCCCGGGGCGTTTACCTGATCATGCCTTTCGGCAAATCCTCCCATGAGGATACGGCCCGCATCGTCCGCCACCTGCGCTCGCGCAAGCGTTAAGACGGTCAGACATCAAGGAGGTTCAAATGAATATAACCAAGGAACAACTGGCGGGAATGATCGACCATTCCCTGCTGAAACCCCAGTCCACACGGGAGGAATTGAAAAGGCTCTGCGCGGAGGCCGTCGCGCATGGCTTCAAGGCCGTCTGCGTGAACCCCGTCCACGTGGCCGATGCCGCGGCCCTGCTCAAAGGCGAGAAACCCCTCGTCTGCTCCGTCGTGGGCTTCCCCTTCGGGACCCATACCCCGGCGGCAAAGGCCGCCGATACGGCGGAGGTGATCCGCCTGGGGGCGCGGGAGGTTGACATGGTCCTGCGTATCGGCGCCCTGAAGGAGGGGCGGGACGACGAGGTGGTGGAGGACATCGCCGCGGTCGTCCGCACCGCCGGGGGCTGCCCCGTCAAGGTAATCATCGAGACCTGCTATCTCACCGAGGAGGAGAAGGTCCGGGCCTGCCTGCTGGCCGTCAAGGCCGGGGCGGCCTTCGTGAAGACCTCCACCGGTTACGGGAGCGCCGGCGCTACGGTCGCCGATCTTCAACTGATGCGGCGGACGGTGGGGGACGGGATCGGCGTCAAGGCCGCGGGCGGCATCCGAACGCTCGCCGACGCCTTGGCGATGATCGAGGCCGGGGCAAGCCGGATCGGCGCCAGCGCCTCCGTCGCCATCCTCAGCCAGCTTGATTGAACCGTCGACTCTAACCGGGGAGAGGATCCTCGGCCATTTCCGCTTTGGGAATTCTTATGCGATGGGAACGGGGGGCGGCTCCTTCTCGCCTCCCTGAAGATAGCGCTGGATCTTTCCCCGGATCGACTCCGGGAGTTTGATCCCGACGGCGCTCAGCCGCGCCTCATATTTACGGAAGGAGCGGACGTGCTGGGAGGTGGTCACGAAGATCTTGAAATAGGAACGGATACTTCCCTCCAACTCCTCGCGGTACGCCATGTCCTGATTGAGAAGGTCCTCCAGGGGTGAAATGACCCGGTAGTGGATCGGCCGGCAGAGCGACCGGTAGGCGACGAACCGCTGGGTCACCTCGCACTCGTAATTCTTCTCCCGGATGCTCTTCTCCACCCGGTTGAGGTCGATGCAATCCAGAATCTCCGCCTTGAACCGGTTCCCGAGGATCTCCCGGATTATCGTCTCCGCTTGCCGGTAGCGTTCACACTGGGAAAAGCCCTCGGTGCAACTGGAGTCACAGCGGAGATAGAGGATCATATCGATGTCGGAGCTCTCTTCGGACATGCCCACATTCACCGAGCCCACCACATCCATCGCGATATCGTCCAGAATCTTGTCCTCCATCAGAAGCGCCGCCTGTTCGAGCTTGTCGAGGCGTTCCTCCGTCTCCTGGGTCTGGAACATCCGGTAGAACTCCTTGATCTCGTTGTAGAGCTGAATCTCGGGGATGTGGGAGTACTTCAGGGTCTTCGTGTCGTAGTTCTCCCGCCGCCGGAGCGCCTGATAGCGTTCGGAATCGATGATCTGCTCCACCCACCGGCCATCCCGCACGAAGTAGTCGGCGATGTCGTAGATCCGGTGCTCGACCAATTTCTTGAAGATCACCTTGACGACCTGCCGCCCCTCGATTTCAATCGCGTAGAAGAACCCGCCCTCGAAGACCTCCGCGGTGATATCCGTGATCTCGCCGAAATTAGACGGATTCAGAAAAATCGCGTTTTCCACAGACTGAAAGCCCCAGGACGCATGGATGTGGCCCGAGAGCGCGAGCAGAAAGGGGTTGTTGTCGCAGAATGTGCGGAGCCCCGGGGAGCCGGAGGGTCCGGTTGAGGGGACGCCGTCGTGGATGCCGTAGGGGGGCTGGTGGGTCACGATGATGTCTGGCTTGACCGCCTTGAAGAAGCGATACATCTCGTTGTGCTTGTCGTCCACCCCGATCCCTGCCCGGTACTTGACGATGTAGCGTTCGGGGATCCCGCCCGTCCAGACGTCCGCCCCGCCGTAGCCCGCGATCCGGAGCTCTTTGAGCTGGTACCAGTGGAGGTGGAGGTCCTGCTCGTGGAGGGAGGTGTAGCGAAGGTCCATGTCGTAGTTGCCCGGCAGGCAGAAGACCCGAGATTTCGGCTTCAGGGAGATGATGTTTTCGAGGACCTTGTACTTCTGCTGCATGACCCGCCGCGCGCGGATCGTGTACTCCTGGTAGGTCGTGCCCTTCCGCTGCATCTCCTCCGGGATGTCCGGGACGTCAAGAAGCTCGTCGACAAAATCCTCGATGACCATGTCCGTCTTCCCCATCCGTCCGCGCAACCCGTGAAAAAAGGTCTGGATGTCGTGGTAGCGGATGGCCGTCTCCATGCTGTAGAAGGGGATGTCGATCAGGTCGCCGGAGACAATATAGGCGTCGGCGACCGTCTCGTACAGGAGGGTCTTGACCTTCTCGGTGGCGCCGTGGATGTCGGCCGCGTAGATGAGCTTCATAAAAAGAGATCCCTAACTTGATTTGGAAATCGCGATTCCTCCGCGCGCTGGACCTTTTTCGACCCTGCACCCCTCGCTTCGCTGCAAAGACGAAATTCGCGCTATAGCGCTCAAACAGTCGTCTTTGCAGCCGCTACGTTGCGGGGGCAGGGTGCCACGAAAAATTTGAAGCCCCGCCCATGGGGCGGGTGCTTCCCGGCAAGGAAGGCTTCTTTCATTATTGCGCCCCTGATCCCCGCCTGTAGGCGGGGATTGCGGGTTGCGCCCCCGGTCCAATGCGCGCTTCCGGAATCCGATTTCCAGTGGTCTCGTAATGGGTTACCGCCGGACAGGGACGATTTCAATCCAGTAGTCGTCAGGATCGTGTATGAAGTAGATCCCCATCTTTTCGTTTTCATAACAGATGCAGCCCATCTTCTCGTGCAGGGCGTGGGCGGCAGCGAAATCGTCCACGACGAGCGCCAGATGGAACTCGTTGTCGCCGAGGTTGTAGGGCGCCTTCCGGTCCCGTAGCCAGGTCAGCTCCAGTTGATGGCCGGTCTCGCCGTCGCCGAGGAAGACGAGGATGAAGCTGCCGTCGGCGGCCTCCTTTTTCCTCACCTCGGTCAGTCCGAGGGCCTCCCGGTAGAAGCGGACGCTCTTCTCCAGATCGAGGACGTTGAAATTGTTGTGGACAAAGCGGAATTTCATGATTTTTCTCCTTTGTTATTCGATGCTCATCAGAGACTGCCAGCGATCCCATTCCGTTTCCCGGGGGAGACGCAGCTTCGCCAGCAGATCCACGATGGCCGGCTCGTTGAAACGGAGGTAGGGGTTGATCTTTCTCTCCTCGGCCAGCGTGGAAAAGACGTTCTTCGGATCGTAACGCCGGAGGAAGGCGCCGATCGCCCGGTTTCCCGGTTCGAGCCGCCTTGCGAAGGCCATGGAGGCCTTCACGTAATCGTGCCCGGCATAAACGACGGTTTCATCGGGAAGCTCCATCAGTTTCCGGATGGAACGGTAGAAGCCCTCGAGATCCCCCGAAAAGCAGTTCCCGATCGTCCCGTTGAAGAGGGTGTCCCCCGCGAGCAGGGACGCGCCGGTATAGAACGACCGCGACTCCTCCGTATGGCCGGGGGTATGGATGATCCGGATCTTTCCCCTTTCCAGGGCAATCTGCCCGCCGTCCGTCAGGACCGCCCCGCTCAGGAGATGGGCGTGCGTGGCCGCAAGCAGGGCCCCGTTGCCGATCGTGTGATCCTGGTGGTCATGGGTGTTGGCGACATACTTCAGGGTGAGCCGATGCTCCCCGAGAAATGCGAGGATCCCGTCCGCGGCGCCGCCGTCGACGGCCATACCGCTTTCCGTTCCGTAAATCAGATACCCAAGGTTGTCGGCGCCGTAACGAAACTGCTTCACTTTCAGCATGGAACCCCCGCGTGTATTCTATCCATAAAAAAGCAATATTCAAGTTTTTTATGGGGGCGCCGCAGCCCCCGACACCGCTGATCGGGGCGGGCGGCGGGCAAGATTATCTTGCCACCGGCCACGGGCGATGGTATCGTGATGGCCCTTCCGATCAAACGACAGGGAAGAGTTTTGAAAAATACCCCCACTTTGTCATTCCCGCGTAGGCGGGAACTCGGGGACAGATTTCAAATCTGTCCCCGAAAAAAGACTGGATTCCTGCGCCTGTCCCGGACCCTGATCCAGGATTCGCAGAAATGACGATTTGCCGAATTTCAGGAGTAATTCAAAGCCCTCCAGGGGTGGATGAAAATGGACATACCCTCTCGCAAAGAGACAGACCGCAATAACTACCCGCCGGTAAACGGGATCGGCCGCGACGAGTATGTCGGTATGGTCCGGGAGATCTTCACGACGATCCCCGGGCGGTACGATTTTCTAAACCACCTTCTCAGCCTCCGCCGGGACGTTGCCTGGCGGCGTTTCGCCATCCGCAAGATACGATTCTTCAACACGTTTCGTTTTCTGGACGTTGCGACCGGGACAGCGGATCTGGCCATCGAGGCCGCCCGGCAACATCCGAAAATCCAGATTACGGGAATCGACTTCGTCCGGGAAATGCTCGCCCCGGGGAATAAGAAGATAACAGACCGCGGCCTTGCCGGACGAATCCGCCTGCTCCAGGCGGACGCACTGGCGCTCCCCTTCCCGGACGGGAGTTTCGACACCGTCGGGATCGCCTTCGGCATCCGGAACATCCCGGACCGCCCCGCCGCCCTGCGGGAGATGCGGCGGGTCCTCGTCTCCGGCGGAAGGGTTTTTATCCTGGAGATGAATGCCCCCCGGAACCGGGCCTGGCGGGGATTTTTCGGCCCCTACCTGAACCGCGTCCTTCCCGCCGTCGCGCGCCTTTTTTCGCAGAACCCCGCCGCCTACCGCTATCTGGTCGACTCCATCCTCCACTTCCCCGCGCCGGAGGCGTTCATAGAAATGATGGCGGAGGCCGGCTTCGGCGACCTGGAGCGACACGCGCTCACCCTCGGCATCACCTCCCTTTACATCGGCCGCCGTCCGCAGGAATGATGTACAAGGGGGGATCCCGTTACTTGACCTCAGGGCCAGGGCGTGTCAGAATGCCGGCGGGTCCACCCGCACTGATCCGGGAGGTCTGAGGGGAACAGGAGGATCCGATATGTACGCCCTCGCGGAGCGAATGCAAACCCGGTCATGAGGTGCAGGAATATGCGCTGAAACAGCGGGCGGACCCATAGACCCATGATTGAAAGGTCAGTCCTATTTTCACGGAAGCTTCACGAAACCGTCATCATCTTGTAACAATGGAGCCCTATACTCCCTCCAACAAACCATTAGGAGGAAAAAAATGAAAAAATATTTAAGACAGGTTATTCTGATTGTGTTGTGCCTGCTCGTGGGCGCCGGCACGGGCTTGGCGGAAAACATCGTGATCAAGGGATCGACGACGGTTCTGCCGATCGCCCAGGCGGCCCTGGAGGCCTACATGAAGGCGAATCCGGGAACGAAGATTTCGCTTTCCGGCGGGGGATCGGGCGAGGGGATCAAGGCGTTGATCGATAATTCGACAGACATCGCTACCTCGTCTCGGGAGATCAAGGGCAGCGAAATCGAACGGGCGAAATCGAAAGGTATCAATCCGACAGCCACTGTTGTGGCGATCGATGCGATTGTCCCCATCGTCCATCCGAAAAATCCAGTCAAGGATCTGAGCATCGACCAGCTCAGCCAGATCTACCAGGGGAAAATCACGAACTGGAAGGAGGTCGGTGGGGATGACCTGCAGATCGTGGTGATCTCCCGGGACAGCAGTTCGGGGACGTTCGAATCGTGGGCCGAACTGGTCTTGAATAAGGCCAAGGTAACGCCGAGGGCGCAGTTGCAAGCATCAAGCGGCGCCATCGTACAGGTGGTTTCGAAGAACAAATACGCCCTCGGTTATATCGGCCTGGGATACCTCGATAAGACCACCAAGGCATTGACGGTGGGTGGTGTCGCTGCCTCGGCCAAGACGGCGATCTCCAGGGAATATCCGATCTCCAGACCGCTTTACCTCTACACCAACGGGGAGGCGGGGGGGGAATCGGCGAAGTTCATCCGGTTTGTCCTGAGTCCCGCCGGGCAGAAGATCGTCGCCAAAGAGGGATTTGTTCCCCTGGCGGATTCGGCGAAGAGCCCTGCCAAAGGGAAGAAATGACCGCTATCGCGGGACGGGTTGCAGGCGGCGATATTTGAGAAGAGGACGGACATGACAAACGCAAAACAGCCCCTGACGCGGCGCGTCAGGGAGATCATGATCAGGAAGCTGTTCGCCTTTTTTGCCTTCCTGTCGGTGCTGCTGCTGGGGCTGATCGTCCTGTTCCTCTTCCGGGAGGGGCTCCCGCTGTTTAAACAGATCTCCGTGTCCCAATTTCTCTTCGGGTCCGCCTGGTATCCCACTTACGATCCTCCGGAATACGGGATCTGGCCCTTGATCGTCGGCTCCCTGATCGTGACGATGTTCGCCTGCCTCATCGCCGTGCCTTTCGGCATTCTGTCCGCCATCTACATCTCGGAAATCGCACCGGCCCGGATCAAGGAGATCCTGAAGTCCGTCATTGAACTCCTGGCCGGCCTCCCTTCCGTGGTTCTCGGGTTTTTTGGCATGGTCATCGTGGCGCCCTGGCTGCAGGAGACCTTCGATCTGCCGACGGGGCTCAATATCGTCAATGCCTCCCTGATGCTTGCCGTCATGGCGATTCCCACGATATCGAGCATCTCGGAGGACGCCCTTTACGCCGTCCCCCGGGAGTTCAAGGAGGCCGCCTATGCCCTGGGGGCGACGAAATATGAAACCATCGTCAAGGTCGCGATACCGGCGGCCTTTTCGGGAATCTCCACTGCGGTGATCCTGGGAATGGCGCGGGCGATCGGGGAGACGATGGTGGTTCTTATGGTGGCCGGAGGGGCGGCGGCGATTCCCCGAGGCATCTTCGATTCGGTCCGCCCGATGACGGCGAGCATCGCCGCGGAGATGGGCGAGGCGCCGTTTCAGAGCGGTCATTACCATGCTCTCTTTGCCACGGGGATCGTCCTTTTTTTAATCACGCTGGCCTTCAATTTGATCGCCGATCATATCTCAACAAAATACAGGGAAGAGGGGTCGGGAACGCTGTGAACTTAGAAACGCAGGCTTCATTCATGAAATGGCGCTATTTCAGGCAGGGCCTGTTTTTCGGCATGGTGCGCCTGTCGGCGCTCATCATCACCCTTGTCCTCCTGGGGATTATCGCTTTTCTCTTCTACAACGGCATCCGGGCCGTCACCTGGGACTTTCTCACCCTGCCCCCCACCGATTCCATGACCAAGGGCGGGATCATGCCGGCCATCGTCGGGACCCTTTATCTGACCGTCGGGGCGATCGTCGTGGCCCTGCCCCTGGGGGTGGTCTCGGCCATCTATCTGACGGAATACGCAAAGCAGGGGCGCTTCATGCGGATCATCCGCATCGGCGTGAATTGCCTGGCCGGGGTGCCTTCCGTCGTCTTCGGGCTCTTCGGCCTTGGATTCTTTGTCGTCTTTCTGAAATTCGGTTCGAGCATCCTCGCCGGCGCCCTGACGCTTGGGATCCTGATCCTGCCTACGATCATCGGGGCCGCGGAGGAGGCGCTCAAGGCGGTTCCCCAGACATTCCGCGAGGCCTCCCTGGCTCTGGGGGTCTCCAAATGGCGAACCATCTCCCGGATTGTCCTCCCCTCGGCCCTGCCCGGCATCCTGACCGGGGCGATCCTGGGGGTCGGCCGCGCCGCCGGCGAGACGGCGCCCATCATGTTCACGGCCGCGGCGTTTTTCACCGCCGCTTTGCCGAAATCGATTTTTGACGAGGTGATGGCCCTCCCCTATCACATCTATGTCCTGGCCACGGCAGGGACCCATATCGAGCAGACGAGGCCCCTGCAGTACGGGACGGCGCTGGTCCTGATCGCACTGGTTCTCGGGATCGATCTTTTCGCGATCATCATGCGCAGCAGGGTCAGAAGGAAGAAAAGGTGGTAACCGTGGGAAAACAGATGATCATTACGACTAAGAATGTCGATTTCTTCTACGGCGCCTACCGGGCGCTCTCCAACGTCACGCTGGATTTTGAAAAGAACCGCGTTACCGCGCTGATCGGTCCGTCCGGTTGCGGAAAGTCGACCCTGCTGCGGCTCCTCAACCGGATGAATGATCTGATCGACGGGACCCGCGTGGAGGGGGAGATCCTGTTTGAAGGGCGGAACATCTATGCCCCGGAGGTGGATCCCGTGGAGATCCGCCAGCGGATCGGAATGGTATTTCAAAAACCCAATCCTTTCCCGAAATCAATATTCAATAACATCACCTTCGCGCCGAAACTCTCCGGCGTCCGGGACAGCGGCAATCTGGAGGCGCTGGTGGAGGAGAGCCTGAAGCAGGCGGTCCTCTGGGAAGAGGTGAAAGACATTCTGGATAAATCCGCCATGAACCTCTCCGGGGGCCAGCAGCAGCGCCTCTGCATCGCCCGGGCGCTCGCCATGAAGCCGGACGTCCTGCTGATGGACGAACCGACGTCGGCCCTGGACCCGATCTCGACCGCGAAGATCGAGGAGTTGATCGATTCGCTCAAAAAGCGCTACACGATTATCATCGTAACCCACAACATGCAGCAGGCGGCCCGCGTTTCGGAATACACGGGTTTCTTCTACCTGGGAAAGCTGATAGAATTCAACGCGACGGAGAAGATCTTCACCAATCCGGATGTGAAACAGACGGAAGACTATATTACCGGACGGTTCGGTTGATACCAATGCAAAAGCTCAAAAGGGGACAGATTTAAAATAATCCGTCCCCAACAAGGAAAATGGAGCAATTCTATGGAAGAGAAACGGCATACCAGCGCGGAATACGAGCGAGAGCTACAGGAGATCAAGGACGGCCTCCTCTACCTGGGCGCCTTGACGGAAAAGGCGCTTGAAAATGGATCCGTCGCGCTTCTGGAGAGAAACTCCGAACTGGCGGGAAGGATCGTCCGCGAGGACGAACAGATCGACCGACTCGACGTGGAGCTGGAGGAGAAATGCATCCGCCTGCTGGCCCTCCGCCAGCCTGCCGCGCGCGATCTGCGCTTCATCACGACAGCCATCAAGATCACCGGCCACCTGGAGCGGATCGGGGACATGGCGGCGAACATTGCCGAGAAGGTCATCATCCTCAACGATCTCCCCCAGATCAAACCTTACGTCGATCTGCCCCGGATGGTGGAGATCAGCCGGGGGATGATCCGGAAGAGCATGGACGCTATGGTGCATGAGGATATCGGGCTGGCCATGAAGGTCCGGGAGGAAGACACCGTCATCGACCAGCTCAATGATCAGATTTTCCGGGAACTGCTCACGTTCATGATGGAGGATCCCCGGAAGATCCAGGTTTGTCTTTACGTCATGCAGATTTCCAAGAGCCTGGAGCGGATTGCGGATCATGCCGAGGGGATTGCGGACATGGTCATATACATGGTCACGGGAAAGAGCGTTCGGCACAAGCAGGCTGCAATGGAGAACAGATGAAGGCAAGGCTTGTTACGAAACTTCTCATCGCCTTTGTTGCAACAGGAATCCTGGTTGCGGCAGCCGCCGAATTTTTGGTCGAACGGCAGCTCAAAAGAGGTCTTACCCGCTGGATCGAGGACGAAATGACGGCCGAGGCGAACATCATCTCCCTGATCCCGATGGAGGAGATCGCGAAATATGCCGTCGAGCTGGCCGAACGGTCCCGGTCGCGTCTGACGCTGATCGACGCCACGGGCAAGGTCATCACGGATACGGATCGCCGCGACGTCGAAATGGACAGTCACCTCAACCGGTCGGAAATCCAGGAAGCCCGCCTGAAAGGAAACGGCGCCTCCGTTCGTTACAGCCACAGCCTCAAGATGGACATGCTCTATGTAGCCTTTCTCCTCGGTGATCCGAAACAGCCGAAAGGCTATATCCGTCTTTCCCGGTCCCTTCAGGCAGTCACCGGTTCCATCAATCAATTGAGGCAGTCCGTGATGCAGGATCTCCTCCTGGTTGCTTTTTTCGCCTTGCTGATCGCCCTGCTGTTTTCCCTCCGGTTGATCTCCCCCATCCGGAAACTGGTAGCGTTTACCGAAAAAGCCCGGACGGGGAACATCTCCGGACAGATCCGGATCGAATCCCGGGACGAGATCGGGGCGCTGGCCGAGAACATCAACGGGATGGTCGAGGTCCTGCACGAAAAGATCCGGAACGCCGATGAGGAGCGGAGAAAACTGCAATCCGTTTTTTCCGGGATGGCGGAAGGAATCATGGTTCTGGACCCGCGCAACCGGATCGAGACCATCAACCGCGGAATGGAAGAGATGATTGGTTCCCGATCCGGCGATATTTTTGGCCGGACGATTATCGAAGCCTTCCGGAACATTCCGCTCCACGATGCCCTGGAACGCTTCCTGACAACGCGGGAAACGGTTTTTCAGGAGATCTCGTTGGGGGATGAAACCCCGATCGTGCTGGACGTGACCCTTTCCGCCATCCCGGGAGAGGCCGGCGGGGAGCAGAAGACCATACTGGTTTTCCATGATGTGACTCGTCTGAAAAAACTCGAACGGATCCGCACCGATTTCGTGGCCAATGTCACGCATGAAATCCGAACGCCGCTCACGGCGATCATCGGGTTCGTGGAAACGCTTGAGCAGGGCGCCGCGGATGACCGGGGGAAGGCGCGGGAATTCCTGCGGACGATCCGAGAAAACGCCATGCGGCTCAACCGCCTCGTGGACGATCTGTTGATTCTCTCCGGCATCGAACTGGGTGAGGCGAACCTCCATCCGGAGCGCGTGGCGCCGGGCGAGGCCCTTAAGCAGGTCCTGCCTCTCGTCGGGGCGAGGATTTCCGAAAAGAAGCTGAGAATCCTCAAAGAGATCCCCGAGGAGATCCCGGCAATCCGGGCGGACAAGGATCGGCTGGCGCAGATCCTGCTCAATATCCTGGACAACGCCATCAAATTCACCCCGTTCGGCGGGACGATCTCCGTCTCCGCGTCGCCCGGCGCGGAGGGGTTTCTGACCATCCGGATCGCCGACACGGGCGTCGGCATCCCGAAGGGTGAAATTCCCCGTCTGGGCGAGCGGTTCTACCGGGCGGACAAGACGCGCTCCCGGGAGCCGGGCGGTACGGGACTCGGACTCTCGATCGTCAAGCATCTGATGAAGGCCCACGGGGGGTGGATCGGCATCGACAGCACCCTGGGCCACGGCACGACGGTATCGCTCCATTTCCCCATTTTTCAGGAAGCGCCATGACGCAGAAGAAGATCCTCATTGCCGATGACGAAAAGGATATCGTCGAGCTGATCGCCTACAACCTCGAACGGGAAGGGTTTGCCGTCAGCAAGGCCTATGACGGCCGGAAGGCCTGGGAGTCGATCCATGCAGAAAAGCCGGACCTCGTCATCCTCGACCTGATGATGCCGGAGATGCCCGGCATGGAGGTTTGCACGAGGATCCGGGGCCAGGAGACGACCGCCTCTCTGCCGATCATTATGCTGACCGCCAAATCGGACCCGGTGGACAAGATCCTCGGGCTCGAGGTGGGGGCCGACGACTACCTCACCAAACCGTTTCATGTCCGGGAACTCGTCGCCCGCGTCCGCGCCGTCCTGCGGCGGTCGGAGCGGCGTCCGGACGCGGATCCGCCGGAATCGTTCGATGACCGGGGGCTTCACATCGATTTCAAGTCCTATAGGGTGACGGTGAACGGCCAGCCGGTCGAACTGAGCGCCCGCGAATTCAAGCTCCTGCAGTTTTTAACCGGCCATCCCGGCCGCGTTTACAGCCGGGATCAGCTCCTGGATCGGGTCTGGGGGGACGAGGCCTTCGTGGAACCCCGAACCGTCGACGTCCATATCAGCCGTCTGCGGGGGGCGATCGAACCGGACAAGGAGAATCCTCAGTTCATCCTCACCGTCCGCGGCATCGGTTACAAATTCGCCGACCCGACAGACAATATGAGATAGATTGACGGGAATAGCGCCGGTGTCAATCGATCTCCACCGGCTTGGCCAGCCAGATCTTATCGCAGTATTCGCGGATCGCCCGGTCCGAGGAGAACTTTCCCACCCGCGCCACGTTGAGGACGCTCATTTTCTGCCACGCCTCCTGTCGGAGCCAGGTCCGGCCGACCCGGTCCTGGGCGGCGATGTATGACGGGTAGTCGGCGCAGAGCAGGTAATAGTCCCGTTCCCGGAGCGTCCGCGTGAGCGGCAGGAACAGCCCCCGGTCGCCGCGGGAGAAAAAGCCGTCCTCCAGCAGTTCGATCGTTTCGCGCAGGCCGTCGTTCGCCGCGATCGCTTCTTCCGGATGCCAGCCGTCCTTCCATTTCTGCTCCACCTCTGCCGCGGTGAGGCCGAAGAGGAAGAAATTCTCCGCGCCGACCTCCTCCCGGATCTCGACGTTTGCGCCGTCCAGCGTCCCGATCGTCAAAGCACCGTTCATCGAGAACTTCATGTTCCCGGTGCCGGACGCCTCTTTGCCCGCCGTCGAGATCTGCTCGGAGAGGTCCGCCGCCGGATAGATGCGGTGCGCGGTCTTGACGTTGAAGTTGGGAAAGAAGACGACCTTGAGCAGACCGGCCGCCTTCGGGTCGGCATGGATCGTTTCGGCTACGGAGTGGATCAGCTTGATGATCAGCTTGGCCATGAAATAGCCGGGGGCCGCCTTGCCGCCGAAGATCACCGTCCGCGGCGGCAGATCGCCGGTTTCCCCGCGGCGGATCCGGTTGTAGATCGCAATCACATGCAGGACGTTCAGGTGCTGGCGCTTGTATTCGTGGATCCGTTTGACCTGGACGTCGAAGAGCGAATCGGGATCGGTCCTGATTCCGGTTCGGTTCCGAATGAGCTCCGCCAGAAGCTCCTTGCTTTGGCGGTTGATCGTCCGCCACCGCTCCCGGAAGGCGGCGTCCTCCGCGAAGGGTTCCAGCTCCTTCAGGCGGGACAGATCCTTGATCCACGCCGGTCCGATGCATTCGGAGATCAGCGCGGTGAGCGCCGGATTGGAAAGGACCACGAAGCGCCTGGGCGTCACCCCGTTGGTCACGTTCAGGAATTTCTCCGGGGAGATCCGGTTGAAGTCGTTCAGGACCTGTTCCCGCAGCAGATCGGTGTGCAGGCGGGCCACGCCGTTGATCCGGCGGCTGCCGACGCAGGCAAGGTTTGCCATCCGGACGTAGCGTTCGCCGCCCTCGTCGATGAGGGAGAGACGCCGGACAAGATCCTCATCCCCCGGATGGTCCCTGCGGACGCCGTCCAGGAAACGCCGGTTGATCTCGTAGATGATCTCCAGATGGCGGGGTAGAATGCCCTGGAAGAGCGGAACGGGCCATTTTTCCAGCGCCTCCGACAGAAGGGTGTGGTTCGTGTAGTCGAAGGTCTTCCGCGTGATCTCCCAGGCCTCGTCCCAGCCGATGTTGTGGATATCCACCAGCAGGCGCATCAGTTCGGCGACGCCGATCGCCGGGTGGGTGTCGTTGAGCTGGATTGCGTATTTCTCGTGGAACCGGCGCAGGTCCTTTTCCCGTTGGCAATATATGCGGATCATGTCCCGCAGCGCGCAGGAGACGAAGAGGAACTGCTGCATCAGCCGGAGTTGGCGGCCGGCCAGCGGCTCGTCGTTCGGGTAAAGGATCTTCGTCAAGTTCTCCGATCTGATCTTGTCGTTGACGGCGCCGTAGTAATCGCCGACGTTGAACGACCTCAGGTCAAAGGAGGTGGTCGCCTCAGCCTTGAAGAGGCGGAGCATGATGACCGATGGGGATGCATAGCCGGTGATCATCGTGTCATAGGCGACACCGCGGATCCGGCGTTCCGGGACCCAGCGGACGCGATAACGGCCGGCGTCGTCGAGGTAACTTTCGGTATGGCCGCCGAAGGGGATGTCGTAGGCGATCTCGGGACGCGCCACCTCCCAGGGGTTTCCCATGCGCAGCCACTGGTCAGCGACCTCCTCCTGCCACCCGTCGCGGATCTCCTGCGTGAAGATGCCGAATTCATAGCGGATGCCGTAGCCGATGGCCGGGATGTTCAGCGTGGCAAGCGAATCGAGATAGCAGGCGGCGAGGCGGCCGAGGCCGCCGTTTCCCAGCCCGGGTTCCGCCTCCTGGTCGACTAGCGCCTGAAAGTCGAAGTCCAGCTCTTCCACCGCCTGCCGGACGGCCTCGTAGAGGCCGAGGTTGATCAGGTTGTTCTCCAGGTGCGGGCCGAGGAGAAACTCCGCCGAGAGGTAGCAGACCGTCCGGCTCGCCTTTTCATAGTAGGTGTGCGCCGTTTTCGCCCATTGTGCGAGCAGGCGGTCGCGAACCGTGTAGGCCACAGCGAGGTAATAGTCGTTCTGTGTCGCCACCGGGTCAAAGCGGCCCTGGACGCAGACCAGGTTGTCGCGGATGGCCTGCTTCATCTCCTCGACGCTGCCGCCCGTCCGGATGCTGGTTGCCTCCGGCGCCGCCACGGGTTTCGCTTTTGCCGATCTTGCCATGGTTTCCTCCCGAATGCCGATCCGCGATTTCACCGCCGGGTGATGTTTCTTTCCACTCCCGTTGCCGGTCACACGGCTTCTCTCCCCTCCGCAGGGAACTCGGGGACAGATTTGAAATCTGTCCCCGAAAAACTTTTCCCGCCGTCAGACAAAACGGATGGAAAATGAGATCAAGAACTGGCCCATGAAATAGAGCGGCAGTCCGACGGCGCGGTTGAAGAAATTCCGGGTCACGAAGCGCTGACGGGCGACGAAGATATCTGAGACGTAGAAGAGGAGCGCCCCCGAAAAGGCGAGCGCCCTGCCCGAAAAACTGACCGTTTCCGTATCGGCAAGCGATGTGGCGCCGATCACCATAGCGGTGATGATCGCGATGTAGGCGAGCACCGGGACGAGCATCTTTCCAAGGTGGAGCCTCAGCCAGGCGAACACGACGACGCTGACCGCCAGAATCAAGGCAATCACGATCCATTCCCCCCTCTCCGATCCGGCGAGGGAGAAAAAGGCGATCGTGTAGAGGACGTGCCCGGCCAGGAACGAAACCAGCCCCGCGAGGAAGAGTTTCTTCGAGGAAAAGAAGATCAGAAAAAAATCGCCCGCCATGCAGAGGAGCAGGCCGGCCAGGATCCAGCGGAAGTATCCCGGATCCGCCTGCGGCCCGGTCAGGGCCGTCGCGACGAACAGGGCGGAGAGAAAAGGTTTCGTCAGGAGAAGCCCCTTTGTCGATTCCTTTTTCTCGAAAAACAGGAGCCCCGCCAGCAAGGGCACGGCCGCAACGAGGATCAGGATCTCTGTCATCCGGACCTCCGACAAGTGAAAGGATCGTTCCGTTTCCGTTGAGCCTGCCGCCGCGGGCATGGAAGATCATCGAGACGGCGCCGGGCATGGTCCGCAACACTCGCCGCCAGTATAGGGAACAACGCCCCGCAAGTCAATGGCGGCTAACACGAAACCTCAAAATGATTGACAAATGCACCTGAAGGTGGTTGACTGCCATCCATCTTCCTTCTGATTCTCCGATCCGCTGCACGGCTTCTCAGGTTTTTCCCGAATGTTTCAAATGGGGTTTGGGGCAAAGGAATGACCGGGACGAAGGCGTCACTGAAAATTGTTTCCACCCATGGGGACAATACCCCCTCCGGGAAGGCGGGTTGCGTCACCCCTGCCGATTCCCTGGCTCCCCCCAAACCGAAACTCCTCGATCAACTCCGGGACGCCCTGCGCGCGCTCCACTACAGCCGCCGGACCGAATTAATCCACCTGCTGGAAAGCGGTTACGACATTCGGACGGCGCAGGAACTCTTGGGGCATAACGACGTGAGGACGACGATGATTTACACCCATGTCCTCAACCGTGGACCGACCGGTGTGCCCTTTTTTCCGTCGGCGTCTTATACGGCAAATATTGCGGTGTTGGAGGTTATATACCGATCCATATAAACGATGTTCAGTTTATTGAGCGCGTCCACCTATGAACGAGAAGGAATTCACCGCCGAGTTCATCGCAGAACTTGACCTGCATTTGGAAAATTGCCTGCTCGCTACTCACAAGAGCCTGCTCTATGATCTTACAGTTGACGATGATGGCGTGGTTCGTATGGGCATTGACATTGACAGTGGCGAGCCAATCCGGGGAGGTGGTAAGGGCTTTGAACAGGACGTCTTGATTTACGAGTGCCCCGAGTCAGACGGGCTTCGCGTTGTGCCTCGCGTCGTTGCCGAAGTTAAGTTCAACGGCGTCACCACTCACGACGCAATCGTTTATAATGAGAAGGCCCGACGCATTCGGACGGTTTATCCGTATGTGCGCTATGGTTTGATACTCGGTGGCCTTCAGAAGATTCCAGGTCGAGTCCTGCGTTTAGGTCAGGGCTTCGATTTCATCTTTGCGATCTCATATCCGTTCATTGCTCAGCAGATACAAGTGTCCCGGACGGCTTTTAGTGAAGAGGTCCAGACATCGCGAGACCTTGCACGGATCGCGTTCGGGAGGCTTTCCGTTACTTCGTTTCGGCGGAGAGTTCACCACGACATAAAAAATGCCGAACCAAGCGGTCCAGCGAACCAAAGTCAGCCGATTCGCTCAGAGTCAAATTAAACGTCATCGGTGGCTGGCTCCCATCACTGACCTTTGCTTTTATGTGGAGAGAGGAGAGTATGAAAACCGTCGGCATACGATGCAGTAACAGCGACTATACATTCTGCATCCTGTCGGGTGACCGAGATTCGACGATTGTGGAAGAGACGGATCGGGTGCCTTTCCCTAAAGACTACAGTGATCCTGAGCTCTTCAATTGGTTGTATCAGGAGATGAATGCGTTGTTTCAACGCACAAGATGTGACGCGGTTGGCATAAAGAGGGCGGAAGGGATGGTCATGAGGTCAAATGCGCTTGAGACGCGAATCCAGAGCGAAGCAATCGTCAGCCTATCTGCAGCGCAAGCGGGGTGCCAGAGTGTTCTCCGAAAAATGAGCTCGACAGTTGCTAAAGATCTTGGGCTGAAGGGAAAAGGCAAATACCTGAAGACTAAACTGGATACGTCGGCAATTGACGACTTTGATGACTATCCCGAGAAAGTCCAGGAAGCTATTCTTGTCGCTTGGAGTTGTATGTAACATGGCCATTTCGTTTGATTTCCGTAGACGTCTTGGGTCGGGGCATTTCGGCGAGGTATGGCACGCAATCGACACCGGCCTCGGTTGTGAAATAGCCCTCAAGTGCATCCCGCCAGATAAGATTGTCAATCAAGCAAACTTCTTCCAGGAAGCTCAAGCTCTCAAGAGCTCAGAGCATGCAAACATAGTTCGCGTTTACGATACCGGAGTCCTCAATGACGGGCGAATCTATATTTCCATGGAATACCTATCCCGGGGTAGCCTCGAAGATGAGGCCCAAGGAGCTCCTGTTCCGCTTTCGAGAGCGAAGCGACTCATGATCGATGCTCTCCGAGGTTTGGGCCATGCACATCGCCAAGGCATTGTGCATAGAGACGTCAAACCAGCAAATATTTTGATCGGATTTGCAGGTGAGGCAAAACTGTCAGATTTTGGTCTCGCACTGCGCGATTTACGAAACCTCAATGTCTCTCAGTTGAAGCAGTATCAATACTTCCTCCACCTTGCACCAGAGGTCCGAGGAATTCAGGACTACACAGAACTGTCCGACATCTATGCGGCAGGCGTGACACTCTATCGTCTTGTCAACGGAGACAGCTATCTTCCACAAGTAACACCCGCACAAGCACAAGCGCAGGCTCGGCGAGGCGAGTTTCCGCCAAGAAAACACTATCGCGATTTCATTCCACAAGCACTAAGACGCATGATCAACAAGGCGATGAACGTCGATCCAGCATTGAGGTATCAGTCAGCTGATAAAATGCGGCATGCGCTTGAACACCAAACACTTCTTGTAGATTGGTCGGAATCTGTTGCACCAACAATAAGCAAATGGACAGGTGTTAATGCTAACAATGTCCACTATGTGGTAGAGAAGGCACAGCAGAGTAATCGCAGGTGGAGTGTGGAGACGCGTCGGGAGCGGTCTCCCCAGGCTTGGAGACGCATCGGGAAGCTGTGTTTTTCAGAAATGAGAAAGCAGGATGCGGACAAAAGGGCAAGGAGAATCCTGCAGGACTTTGTGAATGGGACGGCATAACCATACCCAACCCATCCATCCATCCAGCGGACAGCCAAAAAGCTGCGCTTTTTGTCGTCCCCTGATGTCGGCCGTTCGACGAGGCGCAAACAAGGGTCCAAGAAACCCCGGACCGAAGGAGGGGCCTGTGAGAATAACCGCTTTGATAGAGAACAAAGCCGGCAGCACGGATACACACCTCGTATCTGAATAGGGCCTGTCTCTGCATATCACGTTCAATGATCATGATATCCTCTTTGACACGGGCGCTTCCGGTTTATTTGCAGAGAACGCGGAGCGATTGTCTATCAACGTAGCTTCAGTTGAAGCGGTGGTCCTGTCCCATCACCATTTCGATCATGGCGGAGGCCTGAGAAGGAAAATCTATGAAGGCGGTTAAAAGTGGTTAGCTCCGCGTCCGGCAGTGACACCCTAAACAATTGAATCCTTGACTTTTATGATGAATGTAATTACAATGTGACCACTATTCGGTCAAGGAGGCAAAATGATGAGAGCACACGTTGTAAAAATAGGTAATTCCCAGGGAATCCGCATTCCAAAACCATTGCTTGATCAAACTGGAATTGTGGATGACGTTGAGCTTGAGGTGGAGAAAACCCAAATTATTATTCGCCCGATCTCAAATCCAAGGCCAGGTTGGGATAATGCTTTCAGATCAATGGCCAAAAACGGTCATGACACATTGATAGACGAAAACGATCATATTTCAAATTCCTGGGATGAAGAGGAATGGCAATGGTAGCGAATCGATTCGATGTTTATTTGATAAATCTTGATCCTGCTGTTGGTTCTGAAATTCAGAAAACACGACCTTGCGTGATTATTTCGCCGGACGAAATGAACCGGCATATCCACACCGTCATAGTTGCCCCGATGACGACCGCCGGGAAAGATTATCCCACGCGAATAACTTGCGAATTTAAGGATAAAAAAGGACATATCGTGTTAGATCAGATTCGAACAATAGATAAAAAGCGACTTATAAAAAACCTCGGCGCTCTTGATTCAGAAACCCAATTAAAGGTTATTTCCGTCTTACAGCGGCTATTTGCATTTTAAGATTGCCCATCTGTCAGTGCATCTGACGGTGTTCCGCTGTGTTCCACACCGTCAGGTGACTTCGCCGTCCGGCAGTGTCTGCCGGATGATAAGGAGTCATACGCATGGCAATAAAACGATCGTTCATCCCCGTCGGGCTGGCAATGATTGTGATTGTGACAGCACTCGTGTGCCCGCTGTCAAGGGCCGCTGACAACATGGGCACAAAGCCGGAAGAACGAGCCGTGACGTATAAGAGAATGGGTATCGGCGATTACCGGAACTTCCTTAAGAACTGGGACGAGAAGAAGCATGCCGTGTTATATGCCCTGATTCAGACGCCCGCCCAATACGATGCCTTGTTCCATCCCGCACCGTTGATGCGCGACAAGCGCCCATTTGCTCCTGGGGCAGAAATTTACACGAAAGAACAGATTCTTGTGGTTGCTCGGGTGACGGTTGCTCCCGAGAACATGGACAAGGTCTTCGAAGCAGAGCGGGTCACCGAAAGGGATCAAGAGTTGGCGCTCCACTATCGATTCAATGAACCCGGAACCAACGCAACGTTTTCCGTGAAGAACTACTTGGCCGTACGAATCCCCAGACACGAATATAAGAAGGTGACATTCGTCGAGAACGGGAAACAGGTTGGAAAATTGAAAACAGCCGAAGGACAGTGGTCTGTTCCGGCGATGACGCCGGAGCCGAACAAGACGGATGCAGGCGTCGGCAAATAGCCGCGCCTTATGCCGAGCGACGGCACACTCCCGCGCGGGGGGAAAGGAGCCAACTGCTCTCAATCCTGGACGAGGCAGATCGGCAAATCCCGTGCAGGGGGAAAAGGAGAGGAAATGACCCGGGACGAGGCGGAAGAACTACTTAAAAGGTACGTCAAAAACGAACGGATGCTGGACCACAGCATTGCCTCCGAGGCGATCCTCCGGGCTCTCGCCCGGCGGCTCGGCCGGGATGAGGAGAAATGGGGGCTCGCCGGGCTCCTCCACGACATCGATATCGAGGCCGTGGGCGGCGATCTGGCCCGCCACGGCCTGGAGGCGGTGCGGATCCTGACGGAGGCGAGAATCGATCCGGAGATCGTCGACGCGGTGAAGATGCACAACGAGGCGGTCTGCGGGGTCGCGCGGAGCACGGAGTTCCAGCACGCGCTGGCAGCCGGCGAGACGATCACCGGCCTGATCGTGGCGACGGCTTTCGTCTATCCCGACAGGAAGATCGCAAGCATCAAGGTGAAATCGATCACGAAGCGGATGAAGGAGCGGGCCTTCGCGGCCTCGGTGAACCGCGACACGGTCCGGGAGTGCGAGAAGATCGGCCTGCCCCTCGATGAGTTCGTGGAGATCAGCCTTGCGGCCATGCGGGGAATCGCCGGGCGTCTCGGGTTATGAGGGCACCGGATCAGGGCTGTTCAAAAATGGCTGGATGCAAGGCCTCCGAAATCCTTAAGGAGCGAGACGTAATTTCGCGTACGTCGCAGCGAAGAAGGAAGAGGGAACGAAGCAGACGGGCGTTTTTCAACAGCCCTGTCAACGGATCCGGCGCTTGAGCTCCTGTATGAGGGAGTTGCAAATCTGGCTTGCGTCGGCCACAATCGCGACGTCGGCCCGCTTCATCATCGCCGCGTTCGGGTTCTTGTTCACCGCGATGATGAATTTCGCGTCGTTGCAGGCGGCGGTGTGCTGGATGGCGCCGCTGATCCCGAAGGAAAAGAGGATCTGCGGCCGGACGTGCTTGCCCGCCTGGCCGACCAGGGCGTCATGATCCGCCCAGTCCGCATAGACGACGGGACGCGTCGCGCCCACCTCGCCGCCCAGAAGTTCGGCCAGTTCGAAAAGCTTCACGAATTTCTTTTTGCTCCCCATCCCGCGGCCGCCGCAGACAACGACCTTCGCGTCCTCCAGCTTTTGGTCCCGCTGGGGGCGGTGCTCCGAGCGCACCAGGCGGACCCGGTCGCCGGGAAGAGACTTCGGCAGGGGGACCTTCACCACCTCGCCGGTCCGGACGTAATCGTGGGGGATCTCCTGGAAGGTCCCCGGGCGGACCGTGGCCATCTGCGGCCGCCGTTCGGGGGTGACGATCTCCGCCACGAGGTTGCCGCCGAAGGAGGGGGCTATCTGGACGAGAAGCCCTTCCGAATTGATATCCAGGCCGATGCAGTCGGCGGTGAGGCCCGTCCCCAGGCGTTTGGCCAAACGGGGTGCGAACTCCCGCCCGAAGGCGGTTGCCCCGATGAGGATGATCCCCGGCTTCTCCCGCTTGACCAGACGCTCCATCAGGAGTGTGTAAGTCTCCATGCTGTAGGCGGCCAGCCGTGGATCGTCAGCCAGGTAGACCTTATCGGCGCCGTGGGCGATGTACTCTCCCACGACCCCGCAAAAGGTAGGGTTGTAGGAGAGCACATCGCCCCTCCACTCGTCCGTCTTGTAGCCGAAGACGACCGCGCAGACCTCGGCGTCGATCTTTTTCGCCAGGTCCTTCGCCCGGGAGAGGAGCTGGAGGGTAACGCGATTCTGAAAATAATTCCGGTAGTCTCCGAAGACCCAGATGCCCCGTTGCTTCGCGGTCATTTTCTCTCCGTTTTCAAGTCTTTGCCAATCGCGCCGCCGATCTTGTCGTCGAACCGCTCGAAGAGCTGCTCCACGATCCTTTTGGGCGCCCCGGTCAGCACGATGTTTTTCTTTCTCGCCGTCGGCGAATAGACGTTGAGGATTTTTGTGGCCGAACCCTTCGCGCCGATCTGCTCCGGATCGAGGCCGACGGCCGCCGCGTCGAGGGAAACGATATCCGCCTCGGCGAACGCCGCCTGGAGGCCGCCGAGCGGCGCATGCCGGGGGGCGTACCTTCTGGTCGTCACGGTGACCAGACCGGGGAGGTCCATCTCCAGTGTTTCGAGAAAATTATCGGAGAACCTCTGCATCCGGACCTTGCGGCCCGCCATCTTAAGCTCGTCCACATAGGCCACGCCGGGAATATCCAGCTCCTCGGCCAGTTGGGGGCCGACCTGGGCGGTCTCGCTGTCGCTCGTGGAAAAGCCGCACAGGATGAGGTCAAACCCCGGACAGGCCTTCTCGATCGCCCGCGCGAGCGTATGGGAGGTTACGGAGGTGTCCGCTCCGGCCATTTTCCGGTCGGTGAGGAGGACGCCGCGGTCCGCCCCGAGGGCGATCGCCTCGCGGAGAATCTCCTCGGCCATCGGCGGCCCCATCGTGATCGCGGTGATTTCGCCTCCCACCGTCTCTTTGATCCGGAGGGCCGCATCGAGGGCCGATCGGCAGGCGGGGTTCATCATCCCCTCCGCCAGATCCCGCTGGAGGGTCCCCGTCGCCGGGTCCCAGGGGAGTTCGGAAACCATCGGCACCTGTTTGATGCAAACGATCAGTTTCAGCATGTTCTACGTCCTCCGGGCGAGCACCGCGCGGGAGATGACCATCCGCTGGACCTCGCTCGTCCCCTCATAGATCTCCGTGACCTTCGCGTCCCGGAAGTAACGTTCCACGTCGTACTCCTTGCTGTAACCGTATCCTCCGTGGATCTGGACGGCAAGGTTCGTCACGCGCGTCGCGAGCTCGCTGCAGTAAAGCTTGGCCATCGCGGCCTCCGCCCCGAAGGGCCGCCCTGCATCCTTCACTGCGCAGGCGCGGTAGAGGAGGAGGCGTCCTGCATCGATCTCTGTCGCCATGTCGGCGAGGTAGTTCTGGATGGTCTGGAACGAGGAAATGGGTTTCCGGAACTGCTGCCGCTCCTTGGAGTAACGGACCGAGTCCTCGAAGGCGGCCTGGGCGAGTCCCAGGGCCTGGGCGGCAATGCCGATACGGCCCGCATCGAGTGTCGCGAGACCGATCTTGATCCCGTCGCCGGAACGGCCGAGCAGGTTCGTCTCCGGGACGCGGCAATCCTCCAGGAAGAGGGAGGAGACGGGGTTCGCCCGCATCCCGCAGAGATCTTCGATTTCGCCCACGGCAAAGCCGGGGTTGTCCTTCTCCACGATGAATACCCCGGCGCTCCGCTGGGGGTTCTGCGTGTCCGTGATCGCAAAGATCAGCGCCGTGCCGCAGACGCCGCCGTTGGTCACGAAGATCTTCGTACCGTTGATCACGTAATCCCTGCCGTCGCGGACCGCGATCGTCTCCACGCCGCCCGCATCGGAGCCGGCGTTGGCCTCGGTCAGACAGAAGGCGCCGATCCGCTCCCCCCGCGTCATCGCCGGCAGGAAGCGGTTCTTCTGCTCCTCCGTCCCGAAACGGACGATGGGATAGATCCCGACGCTGTTGTGGACGGTGAGGCAGAGGCCGACCGCGGCGCTGACGCGCGAGATTTCCTCGATCACGATCGCGTAGCTGATCGTGTCCATCTCCGCGCCGCCGTAGGCCTTCGGCGCCTGGAGGCCGAAGAAGTGCAGGGGCCTCATCTTCTCCATGACCTCCCAGGGGAAACGGGCGTCCCGGTCGATGTCGTGGGCGATGGGAGCGAGTTCCGCCTCGGCGAACATGCGCACCGCCTTGCGGACCACCTTGTGCTTCATGCAGGGATTAAAATCCACGTCCTTAACTCCAAACTCTTTCGTCCGTCTTCATGACCGGAATGGGACGGAATCCTATCGTAAACTTAGGGGAAAATCAAGTATCCGGATTCAGGGGAAAATCGCGGGGAAACAAACAGCCCGCGATGCCGGGATGCGGCGTCCGGACGGTGTTGCATGGTTTCGGATCGCCTTTCGTTATGCCGCCGCTCCGCCGCCCGTTCCGGTCAGCTTGTGGCCCTCGCGCAGGTAATATCGGCCCCCCTCCAGCACCCGGATGTAGTCGTATTTCACGAGTGCGTTCAGCGCTTTGGGCCGGTAGTCCCGCATGCCGATGTGGAACATGGATGTCTTACAGTAAGGAAGCTCCACCGCCGAGGCCGGATCGAACGCCTTCTTCTCCTTCAGATCCCGGAGGATGAAATCGCTGGCCTTTTTCATCTTCCAGCCGGCGATACGGAGGCTGAGAATGAGGGCCCCGATGGTGAGCAGGACCATAAGAAGGATTTTCATGGTTTCAGACATGATTGCGCACCTCTGTTGTGGATTACTGAAATATTTCCGCACCCCTCCGCAAGACACGGGCATTTTAAACTTTTCTTTTTATAACACCATCCGGAATGGGGGGTCAATGAAAAAGGCGAGGTCCGTCCCTTCCCCCCCTTGCCCTTCCTTCACATCGTCTTGCAACTCTCCCGGAATCGCGATAAGATCTTATTTTCCGGAGCTGTCTTCTCATCGTCATTCTGAGTTTGCCGAAGGGCGGCGGGCTGATGTGTGACAGGCTCTACTGCGGCAAGGACATCTGGAATGTAAAACATGACGCAATTTGCAGAGAAAATGCTTGTGATCTTCGATTATTCGGGAACGCTCAGCCTGGAGGCGCCGCGATTCGGCCAGCCGGCGAACCTTGTGCGGGCGCTTGCGGAAAGCGGCCTTTTCTCCCTCGGCGTCACGACCCCGGAGATTTTCTGGGAAGAAATCGTCGGTCCGACCTGGATTAAGGGAAGCACAACGGCGATCGGCTACAAGCGGGTCATGGCGGAGAGGATTGAGGCGCTCGGCCTTGCGCCCGGCGCAACCGCTGCTGAGATCACGGCGGCCGCTTCCCGTTTCGTCGACCGCTACCTTGACCATTCGCGGATTGATCCGCACTGGCGGCCCCTGCTCGAGAAACTGACCGGCTATCCAGGTGCGGCCGTCGTCATCGCCACCGATCACTATGCTGAAGCCACCGAAACCATTATCCGTTATCTCCACTCCTGGGACATCCCGGCGCGGAAAACTGGAGAAGAGGCTGAGCCTCACTTGTCCCCCCTTTTCCTATTTTCTGTCGCCAACTCCGCCGATATCGGTTTCTGGAAGGCGGACCGCCGCTTCTGGGAGGTTCTGAAGTCGCGATTCTCGCTGGAGACAGTCCGGTCGGTCCTGATTATCGACGATTTCGGCTTCAACGAGGACCAGGGGGACAGCTATGGGGAATGGGCCAGAATCGAGGCCAGGCAGGAAAAGACCTTCACTGTCCTTGGGGAGGTCTTTCAGGCCGGGGTAGAGGTCATCCCCTTCTTTCTGAAAGGCAGGGAGCGGGAAGACGCGCCCGCCCTGCGGATTGCCGAAACGGGAGGACTAATCGGCCAGTTCCTGAATTCCGCAGACGGAGCAAAAAACCTCTGACCCTAAGGCAAGATCGCGACAGACATAATGGATATGCATATTGTAATCAACGAGACCCAACGCGGGAAGAGGATATGCAACTCTATCCTTCTTCGGGAGTCCTGCCGGTAAGGCGGGATACCCTCTGTCCTGAAAGACAAGGTCATCCGATTTCAAATGCTGCGTATGCTCGGCAGTTAAGAACCTTTCTCCTTGTACTTTCGGACGGATGATGGCAATCTACGGCAATGCCGTTCGATGCATCGAACCGAGGAGAGATTCTGGCATCTATTGCCTTCTTTTTGAGAGTGGATTCACTCCCATCATAAGAAGACTAAGTACTCATAATATGATAATATCGCGAGAGAGAAATTTTTTAAACCCTTAAATCAACGACATTGGGTGGCCATATGAAACTCACATGACGGCCTGCCGTCACAAAGAGGGATGAAAATTGCCTGGCGATCCTATCCCCACCCCCACCCTAACCCTCCCCCGTCAAAGGGGGAGGAAAATTGGATGCATTGATTTCATCAAGTTGAGGGCGCATTTTCAGATGAAAAAAGAACAGATGGTGATCCGCTGCCTCAACTGCGGCACGAAAAACCGCATCCCGAAGGAAAGGCTCCACGACCGGCCCCTCTGCGGCAAATGCAGCAGCACGCTGGACGAGATGATCATCCGTTGTCTGCGCTGCGGCACAAAAAACCGCATGCCGGAGAACCGGCTCAACGAACAGCCCCTCTGCGGCAAGTGCGGCGCCGTTCTGGTCGTCACGAGTGATCAGGGCCGTCCCGTCGAGGTGACGGACAGCACTTTCAACCGGGAGGTGCTCTCCGCCCCCGGCTCGGTCCTCGTCGACTGCTGGGCGCCATGGTGCGACCCCTGCCGCATGGTGGCGCCGATCCTCGACGAACTGGCCTCCAAGTACGCAGGCGGCATCCGGATCGCCAAGCTCAACGTGGACGAAAATCCCCTGACGGCGTCACGCTACAACGTTCACAACATCCCGACGATGCTCCTGTTCAAGGACGGGAAACTGATCAACAGCCTGGTCGGCGCGCTGCCGAAGGAGACCATCGAACAGCACCTCGTCGCCATCATGAAGACCAACTAACCCGCACCCCCACCCCTCCCTCTCCCGTCGAGGGGGAGGGATACAGGAAGGAAACCATCATGTCCGCAGGAGAGCTCAACCGCACACTCATCTATCACTGCCGCGTCTTCGATGTCTATGAGGGCGACGTGCGGCTTCCCGACGGCCGGATATTCAAGCAGAGTTGGATCGACCACCGGCCCTGCATCGCCGTCGTTCCCGTGAACTCCGAAGGGAATCTTGTCCTGATCAGCCAGTACCGTCAGGCGACTGGCGGGCTCATCGTGGAGATCCCCGCCGGGAACATGGACCGGGAAGGCGAAGACATCGAGGCGTGCGTCCAGCGGGAAATGGCCGAGGAGGTCGGTTTCCAGGCGGGACGATTGATCAGGCTGTTCGAGGGGTATCTGGTTCCGGGATACTGCAACGAATACATGTATTTTTACCTTGCCCTCGATCTCCAACCGGCCTCGCTTCCGGCCGACGAGGACGAGTACATCCGGGTGATGACGGCATCGTTCGCGGAGGCCCGAGAGATGATCCGCAGGAGGGAGATCATCGACGCCAAGACGGCGCTCGGCATCCAGATGGCCCGGGAATATTTGACGAACTCGTCGTCATAAGTCCCAAATACCTTGGATCTGGGACGGCTTCTAAGACTTTTTACGAGGTTGTCATTCTTGAAAGTCGGATTTCACTAACATATCCCCATCGTTTCCGTAAAGGAGAATTGAATAAAAATCTTCCCTTTTCCGTCTCCTATCTGATAAGGGGAAAGCCGCCATGGAAAATGTTAACAAAACATCGGACTCGGGGAGAAAATGGACGGGGAAAACGCATTCCGGACACGGCTGAAAGAGGGTGTCGCCGTCGGCCTGAAGAAGGGCTGGGAAGGATTCGTCTGGATGATGAAGATCATCGTCCCGGTATCGCTCTTCACGGCGATCCTCGACTGGAGCGGCCTCCTTAGCCACCTCGACTTCCTCCTCAAACCTCTGATGGGACTGCTCGACCTCCCGCCGGCAGCCGCCCTGCCGCTCATCATCGGCATGCTGAGCTCCATCTACGGTGGGATCGGCGCAATGGTCCCTCTCCCCTTCAGCACGCCCCAGATGACGCTCATGGCCGTCTTCATCTTGATGGCCCACGGCCTGATCCAGGAAGGGATCATTCAGGGGCAGTCCGGCATTCATCCCCTGAAGGCCACGCTGGTCCGCATCGGGACCGCTACCGTCACCGTCCTTTTGATGGTTCCCTGGGTCGGAAGCTCCGCGGTCATGCCGGGCGCCGCAGACGGCGCCCTTACGGTCAACCCGGCCTTCCTGGAGATGATTCGCCACTGGGCGGGGACAACCTTCCGTCTCACCGCGAAGATCTTCTTCATCATCATGGCCCTGCTTACGCTCCTCGAACTCCTCAAAGTCTTCGGGCTGATACACCCCTTTGTCCGGGCTCTCGGGCCGTTCCTCCGGATCATGGGCCTCGACCAGAAGGTCGGATTTCTCTGGATGACCGCGGTGATCTTCGGCCTCTCCTACGGCGGGGCAATCATCGTGGAGGAGGCCAAAAGCGGACACCTGAGCCGGGACGATCTGGAACTCCTCCATCTCTCCATCGGGGCGAACCACTCGATGGTCGAAGACCCGTCCCTCTTTCTGCCGCTGGGCATCCACCCCTTCTGGCTCTATGTCCCCCGTCTCGTCATGGCCATCATCATCGTCCGGCTGGTGCGCCTCTATCAGCGTTACGCCCGCCGTTCCCGGCAAACCGCCTGAATATGAAGCCGCCGCGGGGGAAAAGGTCTTCTTGCCCCCGGAAAAAACTTCTGCTATAACGCCTTCCTAAGGGCAGACGGTTTTTTCCTCACCATCAACGCCCGGTTTTTACAGATTTTACCATTTCCCGATGGTAAGGTCGGGTCGAGCCCGAAAAACAAGAGAGGGGGAGAGCATGATCTACAATGAGGAGTTCGAAACACTGCCGCGCGAGGTGTTGGAGGCCCTGCAGCTTAAGAGGCTCAAACAGGTCGTCCAGCGGGTTTATCATACCGTCGGCTTTTACGGGAAGGCCTTCGACGAGGCCGGCGTCACACCTGACGACATCAAAACCTTGGACGATCTCAAACGGTTCCCCTTCACCACGAAGCAGGACCTCCACGACAACTACCCCTTCGGGATGTTCGCCGTCCCGATGAGCAGCGTTGTCCGCCTTCACGCCTCCTCGGGAACGACCGGCCGCTCGACCGTCGTTGGCTACACGAAGCGCGACATCGACACCTGGTCGGAGCTGATGGCCCGCTGCTTTGTCGCCGCGGGACTCACGAAAAATGATATCATCCACAACGCGTACGGCTATGGCCTCTTCACCGGGGGCTTGGGCATCCACTACGGGGCTGAGAAATTGGGCGCCAGCGTCATCCCCATGTCCGGGGGCAACACGAAGCGGCAAATCATGATCCTCCAGGATTTCGGCCCGACGGCGATCTGCTGCACCCCCTCCTACGCCCTGAACCTTGCGGAACAGGGCAAGGCGATGGGCGTCGACATGAGATCCCTCAAGCTCCGGGTCGGGATCTTCGGCGCCGAGCCTTGGAGTGAAAAGATGCGGCAGGAGATCGAAAACGTTCTGGGGATCAAGGCACTCAACATCTTCGGCCTATCCGAGATCATGGGCCCCGGGGTTGCGATGGAATGCCTGGAGGGTCGGCATGGGATGCACATCTTCGAGGACCACTTCCTCGTTGAGACGATCAACCCCGAAACCGGCGAGGTCCTGCCGCCGGGCGAAGAGGGAGAGCTCGTCTTCACGACGATCACGAAGGAGGCCTTCCCTCTGATCCGCTACCGGACGCGCGACATCTCCCGCCTGATCATGGAACCCTGCCGCTGCGGCCGGACGCTCCACCGGATGGACCGCGTCATGAGTCGCAGCGACGATATGCTGATCATCCGGGGGGTCAACGTCTTCCCCTCCCAGATCGAGTCGGTTCTCATGGCAATCAAGGGGGTGGAACCCCACTACCAGTTCATCGTGGACCGCGCCGGCAATCTCGACACCCTCGAGATCCAGGTGGAGGTCGGGGAACAGATCTTCGCCAACGCCGACGAGGTGAAGGTCCTCCAGAACATGGAGCGGCAGATCGCCAAGGACATCAATGATTACCTCGGGGTGTCGGCCAAGGTGAAACTCGTGGAGCCCAAAACTCTCCAGCGGTTCGAGGGGAAGGCGAGCCGCGTTCTGGACAAACGCCGGATCTGATCTTTGATGACCATCCCTCCGGGGCGACCGGGGGGAAGGAAAGGGGGTTTGAACGATGAAGGTGGAACAGATTTCCATATTCCTGGAGAACAGACCGGGCGTGCTGGAGCAGGTGACGCGGATTTTGAAGGATGCCGGGATCAACATCCGGACCCTTTCGCTCGCGGACACCTCCGATTTCGGGATCCTCCGCATGATCGTCAACGACGTGGATACGACATCCCGCGTTCTGAAGGAAAACGGCTTCCGGGTCAGCAGGACGAACGTCGTGGCCGTCGAGGTACCGGACCGTCCGGGCGGCCTCCACGGGATCCTCGCGGTTCTCGCCGGAAGCGGCGTCAATGTCGAATACATGTACGCCTTCGTCGAACGGAGTGGTGAGAACGCCGTGATGATCTTCCGGTTCGACGCCCCAGACAAGGCGATCACGATCCTCCAGCAAAACGGCCTGACCGTCCTGCCGGGCGAGAAGCTCTACGCCTCGTAAAAATAAATAGGGACAGCGCCCTATTATTTTCCGCGGGGAAATAATAGGGCGCTGTCCCTATTTATCCTTTGATGCAGCCCAGGGTGCGGAGTTTTGCCACCTTCCGGGAGAGACCGGCGCGGTGGACTACCTCCACGACATCGTCCAGGTTCTTGTAGGCCTCGGGGATCTCCTCCATCAGGGTCCCCCGGCCGGAGGCCATGACGATCACGCCCCGCTCCGCCATCTCCTTCGGAATCGACCGCCCCCGGCAGGATTTCGTCGCCTGGGTGCGGCTCATCACCCGGCCCGCGCCGTGACAGGCGCTCCCGAAGGTCTCCGTGAAGGCCCCCTCCATCCCCGCGAGCACATAAGAGCCTGTTCCCATGTCCCCGGGGATAAGGACCGGCTGCCCCGCCTTCCGGTAGGCCGGCGGCACATCCGGATGGCCCGGCGGAAAGGCCCGCGTCGCCCCTTTCCGGTGGACGCACAGACGAACTTCTTTTCCTTCCACGGGGAGGGTCTCGATCTTCGCGATGTTGTGGCAGACGTCGAAGAGAAGCCTCATCCCGAGTTCCCGCGGCCCCATCCCCAGCGTCTTTTCGAAGGTCTCTCTTGTCCGGTGCATGAGCATCTGCCGGTTCGTCCAGGCATAGTTCGCCGCGCAGGCCATCGCAGCGAGGTAGTCCCGGCCCCGGTCCGAGTTCAGCCGGGCGCAGGCAAGCTGGCGGTCGGGCAGGTCGATCCCGATCTCCCCCGCGTGTTTGACCATCCGCGCCAGGTAATCGTCGCAAACCTGGTAGCCGAGACCCCGGGAGCCGCTGTGAATCAGGACGCAGATCTGTCCCGGCTCAAGGCCGAAGGCCGCGGCGGTGGTTTCGTCGAAGAGCTCCTCCACAACCTCGATCTCGAGGAAATGGTTCCCCGATCCGAGCGTCCCGAGCTGGTCCTTCCCCCGCAAGAGCGCCCGGTCGCTCACCTTCTCCGGATCGGCGCCCGCCATCACCCCGCCGTCCTCGGTCGTCTCCAGGTCTGCCGCCGTACCATAGCCGTGGCGGACGGCCCAGACCGCGCCTTCGACCAGGACCTGCCTTTCCTCCTTCTGGGAGAGCTTCAGGGGCCCCCGGGAACCAACGCCGGAGGGGACGTTTTGAAAGAGCGCCGTGACCAGTGCCGGGATGCGCTCCCGGACGTCGGCGAGGCGAAGACGCGTGGTCATGAGGCGGCAGCCGCAGTTGATGTCGTACCCGACGCCGCCGGGGGAGACGATCCCTTCATCGAGGTCAAAGGCCGCGACCCCGCCGATGGGAAAGCCGTAGCCCCAATGCATGTCCGGCATAGCGAGCGAGTTCTTCACGATCCCCGGCAGGTGGGCGACGTTGGCCACCTGCCTCGGCCCCTCGTCGGCCCCCATCCCCTTCAAGAGCTTCTCGCTCGTATAGAGGAGACCGGGGACGCGCATCCCTCCCGTCGGCGGTATCTCCCACCGCCATTCGTCGATTCGGCGGAAACGGGTGTCAGACATGACGATTACAGACCTTTCGTCAAACGAATATCCCGGCGACGGCTTCGTAAAAAGCTCCAGAGGCAAGGCGCGCGACGCCTGAGGAACGAGGCGTACTTTTTGGTACGTCGCAGTGACGAAGGCGGAAGCGCAACGCCGCATATGGGCTTTTGGAAGCCCGCCCACCGGCGGTGCTTCCCGGCAAGGAATCCTCCTGTTGTTGACTGCGCCCCTGATCCCCGCCGACAGAGGCGGGGATTGCGGGATGCGCCCCCGGTCCGAAGCCGTCAGACATCGAACACCACCCTGGCGACCCACCCCGCCGCCGTCCGGCGGATCGAGGCCTGGTGATAGGTCACCGCCTTGATCTCCATCCGGATCCGGTGGCGCGCCGGGTCATACGTCTCGCCCCGGAGGACGGCCGTCAGCCGCCGGGGCGCCGCCGCACGGACCGTACAACGCTTCATCAGAAACCCTTCCCCGTTCCAGGAGTAGAGGAGCTCCCGGAGAAAATTGACGAGGAGGTCGTCCGGCCCTTCCCCTTCGACGGTAAGCGTCCGCTCTTCCGACTCCCGGACCGAAGAGAGATCCATCAGAAGGTCGAAGAGGGCCTCCGCGGCCCCGGCATAGACTTCCTCCTGGGATGCCCCGGTAATCTCTACGCCAAGATCGGCCGTATGGTCGAAGATCCGGTAGCCCATTACAGCATCCGCCGGATCCGGACCTCGATCCCCTTCTCATCTTTCAGGAGGGGCTGAAGTTTGGATGTGTCCGTATCCGTGGTATGGTAGGGATAGAGGATCGCCGGCCTCACCATCCGGGCGGCATCGGCCACCATTTCCGGCGTCATCGTGTAGGGGAGATTCATCGGCAGAAAGGCGCAGTCGATCCGCCCGAGTGATTTCATCTCCGGGATATTCTCCGTGTCCCCGGCTACATAGACCCGCTTGTCGCCGAAGGTCAGGATGTAGCCATTGCCGTCCCCCTTCGGGTGGAAGGGGGCGCCGGGAGAACGCATATGGACGATGTTGTAGGCCGGCGCCGCCTCGATCCGAATGCCATCAACGGTCGTCTCCTCCCCGTTTTTCAGAACAATCCCGCGCCCGAGCTTGGCGGCGCAGAGCGGGGTCAGAACCAGCTTTGTTTTCCCCTTGCTGATGAGCGCAATCGCCTTCAGATCGAAGTGATCCGAGTGGTCGTGGGCGATCAGGATCAGATCGGCCTTCGGCAGCTTGCTGTAATCCCCGTATTGGCCGACGGGATCGCTGTAGATGACCTGCCCGCCGAACTCAAACATCAGCGAGGCGTGGCCGATAAAGGTGATCTTGAGATCCCCGGCCGAGGTCGGCAGGCGGTCCGTCTCGAACGTCCCGGCGGCCAGGGCCGGCGACGCCGCCATTGTGGCAACAAGCGTAAGACCTAAAAATGCTTTCATTTTTCCCTCCTCTTCCCAGGATCAGCTAAAGATCCTGTCCAGAAATGATATCGGCGGATCCGGCGCCTCACAGCCCCGCCTCCACCCGTTCCGCCAGCGCCGCGGCGCCGGGGTCGATCAGGGCCGCCTCGGGATGGCGCAGGCACCGGGCGAGACGGCGGCGGGTCTCCTGCTTGAGACCGGCGATGAAGCCCGGGCGAGCGGATCGCGGCGCGCTCAGCAGCTCCGCGGCCAGTACGCGCAGAATGGCGCTGGCGTAACCGGCCGTTTTGAGCGAAACACCGCGCCTAACGGCCTCGTCGTAATCCTCGTTCACGGCGGCAATCATGATGTCGCGCAGCACGGTGTTCCACGCCGCCGTGACTTCCGGGGATTCGGGTTTCTGCAGAATGGCGAGGATCCGGGAGCGGAATTCGGGCATCACGAACTTGACAAGATCCTGCACATTGAACCGGTCGCCCCGGATGACCTCGGATTCGAAACGGTTCCGTTCCGCCAGGTTCCGGAGCCACTCGAAGTAGGAGGCGACCACCCCTCCGCCGTTGGCCAAAAAGTCGTACAGCACGGTCACGCCGCGTCGATGGAGCAGTATTTCGGCCTTGGTTGTGTTGGGACCGTTCGCGCCGCACACCACCAACGCCGCCTTGACCTTCTCGGCATTGGCCGCGTTGATGGCGTTCTCGAGGGCCGCCGGCACCAGGATGTCGCAATCGAGTTCGAGCACGACCTTGCCCTCCTCGGCCCCGGGGATCCTCTGCTCGACGCCTTTCCCGCAGCCGAACACGGATCCGGTGCTCCTGGCCGTCTGGAGAAGCTCGTCCGGATCGAGACGGCCGATCAGGGCGCCGTCGCGGTCGGCCACGGCCGCGAAAATTACGGGAAAACGCGCCATCTCCTCGATAAAGGATCCGCCGACCTTGCCGGACCCCTGCACCACGATGCGCTTGTCTTTGAGCAGCTTCGGGAACACGCGCTCTTCAAGTGCCTGCCAGGTTTCGTCCACAATCGGACCGGCGCCGTCTTCGCGGTCCGCCGCGGCCAGCAGGGCGGTCTCGTTCACCCCGGCCATTTTTTCCAGAAGACGCCGCTCCCCGGTCGTCGGTTCCTCGACCGGCTTCCAGCGGCCGTCCAGATACATACGGGTCACGACGGCAAGCAGGGCGTAACGCAGACCGCGGCCGGTCGCGCCGGTTCGGGTCTGGATGCCCATGCGCGGCTTGCCCGTAATCTGGGGGGCAACAACGTGTTCAAGATAGTTTTCGTTCATGACCAGCTCGCGCAGGATGCGCTCGTCGTGCCAATCCACATCGAAGTGTCCGCTCAGAATGGTTCGGGCGTCGTCGAGGGTGAGAACCTTGTTGCCGAGAAAGGCCGCGCTCTTCTTCAGCCCATAGGCGATCATGGCCAGGTCGTGCAGGGCCGACTTGAAGCCCTCGAAGAGCAGTCCGATCTCCTGCGGACCGCAGCCCACATCGCCGGCCGGCACGTCGCAGATAGGCCCGGTAACCAGGAAGAGCGAGCGGCCGAAGTTGGTTAGGGTGTAGGAGTAATCCAGCCGGGCCTGTTTGAAGTCGCGCGGGTTGAGCTTGAGGCCGCCCTTGCTGCCGCCGAACAGGATCTTCGAGTGGGCGCATTTCCACGTCATCATGAAGGCGAGGGCCGCCACCTCGGAGAACTCGACGATCGGGTCGATGCGCAGGCCGCCTTTGGCCGTCCCGCGGGCGGAATTGTGTCTCGTGCGGAAGCCCTCGGTGACCGCGACGGTCTGGCCGTGCTTGGTGTCCACCCAGAATTCCTCGAACGCGTCGAACCCGAGGAGGCGCTGCATAATGCGCGGGTTGTCCGACACACCGAGCGAATCGGCCGCCTCCAGGAAATCGCTCAAGGAGTTAAGCAGGAAGTTCCCGAATTCCGCCTCGATCGAGGTGTCCGCATTGACTTCGGTATAGGCCCGCAGGCGCGCGAGCAGGCCGGCCGCCTCCTCCGGGGACAGGCCGCGCCGGCTCAGGCCGCGAAGGATCGATTCGAGATCGACCAGCAGTCTGCCACCCTCCGTCTGGCCGCTGCGCGCTCTTTTCCCCAGCCCATACAGGGCCTTTTCCAGACCGGCGGTGTCCACGGAGGGGTTGAGATAAAAGGTCATGATGCCTATGGCTGCACCGCCGCCGGCGGGGGGCGTGAAGCGGTCGTAATAGGAACGATTCATGTTGATGTCCAGACTTCGCAACGCCTCGAGCACCTCCAGGATGAAGGCGATGTCCGGCTCCTCGACGCCAAGGTGGAAACGGGTCTCGCGCGCGGAGAGCCGCTCGCTCGGCTCTCCGTGTTCGCCCTCGGTGCTCTCCCGACCGATAAAAAACCCTTCGCCGGCGCGGACCTGCTCGAAAATGAGTTCGTGCCGGAAAATGCGGGGGGGCACGGCGAAGCTGTTGACCTCCTCATTGAGGTAGTTCACCGGCAGACCGGCGATGAACGCCTCGGTGTGACGGTGGCCCAGGCCGGCGGCCCGCTGGCGAAGCTTGGCCAGGATCCGCGCGGCGGCGGCCTCTTCGTCCCGACTCATGGGCATCCCCTTTGCACCGGCCTTTTCGATGGTGATGAGCCTGAGGCCCGAACGCGTCTTCATCGAGTCGTAGGAGATGACGTCGAGCGTGCTGTTCTGGCTCAGGATGGTTTTCAGCTTTCCGGGAAAGTCACGCCCCACATTCAGGAAATAGGTGATCTTTTTGCCGTCGAGGCTGGTGTGCGTGAGATACTCGTCTTTGGCCGACAGAAGCTGGCTGATTATGAAGATGTCGCTCGCCACGTCCTCGGCCCGGTTCGAATGGAAATACCAGTTCGGCAGGAAATCATCTTTGAAAAAGGCGTCGATGATCTTGCCGACCGTGTTCTGCTCGATGCGATAGAAGTCTTCGAGCAGACGGCGGACCTCTTTCCTTTTCAATTCACGTTCCCGCCGGCTGCGGGCTTCGATGGTCTGGACTTCCGGCTGCATGATATTCACATCCCCTTTCCTCCAGCGAGAGCTTTACTCCTGAAATTCGGCAAATCGTCATTCCTGCGAAAGCAGGAATCCAGTCTTTTTTCGGGGACAGATTTGAAATCTGTCCCCGAGTTGCCGCCTGCGCGGGAATGACAAAGTGGATATGCTTTTCAAAGCTCTCCCAGCTTGTGTGCACTCCCCTGGTCAGTCAGACTCTCGTGAAAAAATATTGAAACATCGCCTTCGGTGCTGTTGAATATTACATCATGGCCGCCTTATGTCAAGGCGGATCAGGCTAAAACGCGGCGTTGCATTCATGCACGGTATAGGTTATCATTCCGGAAAAGTCGCTCTTTCGTGCTCCTCCCTTCATACGGTTGGCGCAGGGAGGGTCGATTGCCGCAAAGAATATGACAAACGAAAATGAGTGCAAACCGGAATTCGCCTACCCCTGCCTCTGGGTCTACAAGGTCATCGGCCGCGACATGGAGCTTCTCCGGAGCGCCGTCGCAGAAGTCCTGTCGGGCCAGACGTATTCGGCCATACCTTCCCGGAGCAGCAAAGGTGGCGCCTACCACTGCCTGAACGTCGAGGTGACGGTCGGGAACGAACCGGATCGGCTTGGTTTCTACGAAAAGCTCCGTCGACATCCTGCTGTCATCATGGTTTTGTGAATCAAATTCATTTAAGGGAAATTTGAGAATTTAGAATTGACGGCCCCGTAAAAAGTCTTAAAAGTCGAAAAAATGGGACGGCTTCGTAAAAAGGCCGCAGGCAAGGCGCGCGAATCCTGAGGAATGAGGCGTACTGTGTCGTACGCCGCAATGACGAAGGATGAAGCGCAACGCAGCATCCGGACTTTTTACGAAGCCGTCAGAATTCCCGTCCGTAAAACATTTCCCATTGTGTTTAATTGCTGATAGAATTTCTTCATCATCCCCGAGGAGGAGCAAAATGGCGAACGACCCGAACAAGGTGATTTACTCCATGATCGGAGTGAGCAAGGTTTACGAGAAAAAACCGGTCCTGAAGGAGATCTACCTCTCCTATTTCTACGGGGCAAAGATCGGCGTCCTGGGGCTGAACGGCTCGGGCAAGAGCTCGCTCCTGCGGATCCTGGCCGGCGTAGACCAGGATTTCATCGGCAAGACGATCCTCTCCCCCGGCCATACCGTCGGCTTCCTCGAACAGGAGCCGAGGCTGGACGATACGAAAACAGTCCGCGAAATCGTCGAGCAGGGGGTCCAGGAGACGGTCGATCTCGTCAATGAATTCAATGAAATCAACGAGAAATTCGCCGAGCCGATGTCCGATGAGGAGATGAACAAACTCCTCGACCGCCAGGCGAAGGTACAGGAGAAGTTGGACGCCCAGGATGCCTGGGACCTCGACTCCCGCCTCGAGATGGCGATGGACGCGCTCCGCTGCCCACCAGGGGAGACCTCGGTGAGGATCCTCTCCGGCGGCGAGCGCAGGCGGGTCGCCCTCTGCCGTCTCCTCCTCCAGAATCCCGACATCCTGCTCCTCGACGAGCCGACGAACCACCTCGACGCCGAGTCCGTCGCCTGGCTGGAGCACCACCTCCAGGCCTACGCGGGCACCGTGATCGCCGTGACCCATGACCGCTACTTCCTGGACAACGTCGCCGGTTGGATCCTGGAACTGGACCGCGGCCAGGGGATCCCCTGGAAGGGAAACTACTCCTCATGGCTCGAGCAGAAGCGGAACCGCCTCCAGAAGGAGGAAAAAACGGAAAGCGAGCGGCAGAAGACCCTTCAGCGGGAATTAGAGTGGATCCGGATGTCGCCCAAGGGACGCCACGCGAAATCCAAGGCCCGGATCAGTTCCTACGAGAACCTCCTTTCCCAGGAAATGGACGCCCGTGCAAAGGAGCTGGAGATCTACATCCCGCCCGGACCCCGTCTGGGAAAGCTCGTTATCGAGGCCGAAGCGGTGGGCAAGGCCTACGGCGACCGTCTCCTCGTTGATAACATGTCTTTCAACCTGCCGCCCGGCGGGATCGTCGGGATCATCGGCCCGAACGGCGCGGGGAAAACGACCCTCTTTCGGATGATCACCGGCCAGGAGACGCCGGATTCGGGTACGATCCGGATTGCCGATACGGTCAAGCTGGCGTATGTGGATCAGAGCCGCGACGTTCTCGACCCGGACAAAACGATCTGGGAAACGATCGCCGAGGGAAGAGACATCATCCTGCTCGGGAATCGCGAGGTCAATTCAAGAGCGTATGTCTCGCGCTTCAATTTTTCGGGAACCGACCAGCAGAAAAAGGTAAGCCAGATCTCCGGGGGCGAGCGGAACCGCGTCCACCTCGCGCGGATGCTCAAGGAGGGGGCGAACGTCCTGCTCCTCGACGAACCGACGAACGACCTCGACGTGAACACGATGCGCGCCCTCGAGGAGGCGCTGGAGAACTTCGCCGGCTGCGCCGTGGTCATCAGCCATGACCGCTGGTTCCTCGACAGGATCGCCACGCACATTCTGGCCTTCGAAGGCGAAAGCGCCACCGTCTGGTTCGAGGGGAACTACTCCGAATACGAGGCGGACCGGAAGGCACGTCTGGGCGCCGCGGCGAGCCAGCCGCACCGAATCAAGTATCGCCAGTTGACGCGGATCTGAGACCTTTTCTCCAAGCACTTTGGATAGGGATTCATTTCGTGTGATTCCGGCCGGAATATTCGAGAATGGAAACGATGACGGTGATCAGGAAGGCCTGCACAACGGTCAGGATTCCGTCGCTTGTACTGGCGCCCCGCAAGGTGATGGCGCTGATGCCGAGGGTGGCGCAGAGAAAGAAGATGAAAAAGACCACTTTTCCTCTGTCGCCGAAAATAACCAGGAGTCGGTGATGGATATGATCGGTTCCCACATAATCGATCCAGTCCTGGAAACTTTTCACCTTGCCGGTGATGATGCGCTCCAGGCTGATATAGGCCATGTCGTAGATCAGCACCCAGAAGATGAGAACGGGGGTGGCGAAAGAGACGATGGGGTTGTTGTCCGCCCAGGCGGCCTTGATGGCCAGGGCCGAAAGGACAAACCCGAAGAAGGAGCTCCCCGCGTCGCCCAGAAAGATGGCCGCGTGTCTGCGAAAGCCGAAATTGAACGGGAAAAACCCGAGGCAGCTTCCCAGCATGGCGATGGCTATCCATCCCATGAAGGGCTGACCGGTCTGGAAGGCCACGATCCCGAGGAAGAGGGATATGATCGCCGAAACGCCTGCGGCCAGGCCGTCCATCCCGTCGATGAAGTTCATCGCGTTGGTCAGACCCACGATCCAGACGATGGAGAAGACGGCGTTGAGAAGATAGCCCCAGGTCGTATGGATCGGAAAAAGATCGAGGATGATCCCGGACCGGATCAGGACAAGGACGACACAGACCTGGATCAGGAGTTTGTAACGCGCCGGAATATTCTTCCAGTCATCGATAAGACCGACAGCCGCTATGACCGTGCCGCCGGCAATCAGGACGACATCCCGGGCATCGAGGATCATGTTGGCCAGAAGTGCGGAGATAAAGGAAATGGTCACGGCGACGCCGCCGAGCAGGGGGGTGACCCGGGTGTGGATCTTTCGGCCGCCGGGTTTATCGACGATACCGGCCCGGACGGCGATGAACATCATGAGCGGCGTGAGCAGGGTGGCGGTGGAAAAGGCAAAAAGCAGGATATAAAGCCAGCGGCCTAAGTGTTCGAAGAAGAGCAGACGAATGGCGGGCGTCACAAGGGCGATGAAAAGGAGACACGCCACTCCCCAGAACACCCTGAGAAAAGAAAATTTTCTCCTGTCTTCCTTGGGAAACATGTGGGTCACCTCATCAGAAAGGGCTGGACATGCCGGAGGATGGCTTTGAGCTCATCGTCATGGAGAGAAGGATAGATGGGAAGAGAAACGGTCTCGAGGAAGGCCGCTTCGGTCTGCGGATAACCGGTCATCCCGAGGTAATGGTGGAGGGGTTTGAAGACCGGTCGACGATAAGCGATGCCGACACTCTCACCCGCAGCGAGAAGCTCAGGACGGCGCTTCGTCCGGATGACGTAACGGTAATAGATATGGTCGCGGTCCGGAAGGCAGGCAGGCACAGGCAAGTGGCTTTCACGAAAAAATTCATCGTATTGCCGGGCCACGGCCCGGCGGCGCCCGATCATGACCGGCAGCTTCCGGAGCTGCGCCAGACCCAGAGCCGCCTGCAGATCCGTTAGCTTGTAGTTGTAGCGCAGGCGATCATCGGCCTTTTCGTCGTAATCGCGAAGATCTCGAATTCTTTCCAGCAATTGCAAATCATTCGCAGCAACCATTCCCCCTTCGCCAGTACATATGACCTTGGTAGCATAGAAGGAAAAAACGGACAACGCGCCGAAGCTCCCGGTCGGCGCCCCTTCATAGCAACTTCCAAGGGATTGGGCGCAATCCTCGATCACGGGGATTCCCAGGGCAACGATTTCCCTGATATCCGCCGGCAGGCCGAACATATGGGGAACGATGACGGCCTTCGTCTTTCTCGTTATGCGCTGCTTGAGGTCCCGGATATCGATGTTAAAGGTTTCCCGGCCGATATCGGCCAGGACCGGGACGGCGCGAACATAGCGGATTGCGTTCAGGAGGGCCGGGCAGACGAAACTGGGGATCACGACCTCGTCCCCCTCGCCGATTTCCAAGGCCAGCAGGCTTAGATGCAGGGCGGCGGTGCCGGAACTGACCGCCACGGCTCCGCCGACGCCGATCAGCGAGGCCAGGGTCTTTTCGAACTTAAGGACCTGTTCTCCCTGCGCAAGCTGCCCGGACCGCAGAACGGCGACGGCGGCGTCGATCTCTTCCTGATCGATCGTGGGCCGGGAATGGGGAATCATCTGCATGAAAGTACAACCCTCTACATACGCTGAGTCACATTGATGAACAGACGCAACGGCAAAAAAGCCTCCGCAAACTGCACCCGTCCCTGGATGCCGCGAAAGACGGCGGTGGAACGGACGATGTCCGTGATGGAGAGACCCTCGATGTTGGTCTTTTCCACCTGGGAATGGTGCGCCAGGAGCATGGCGATTTTCGCGTCAAGGGTCTCCTTGATGTCCACGAAGATGGAAGGAGAAAAGTTCTGGGTCGTCGGCCCCTCGTAGAAAAGCACATTCCGGACGTAGCGTGTGGCTGAAACCGTGGCTTTGGCCAGGGACCGATGATCCTGGTGGGTGTCGTCCTCGTGATGGACGAAAATGAAATCGGGGGCGATCTTCTTCAGCACGGCCTCGATGTCATGGACCATCTGGTTCATGTGGGGCGTAAGCAGCGTGTCCTTATATGCCCCCCAAATCAATTCCCGGGGCTTGAGTATCTTCGCCGACTTCGTCTGCTCCTTTTTCCGGATCGCCCCTTCCCCGCCCATGTGGCCTTCCGTCATGACCAGCAGGTAGATGTCATGGCCGTTCTGAGCGTATTTGGCCAGGGTGCCGGAGCAACCCACTTCGATGTCGTCCGGATGGGCGCCGATTGCTAAAATTTTCATTCCTTCCCCCTCAGAATGTCCAGACTCTCCGATCCATGGTTGAAAAGCAGGTCCAGAACCGACATGAACGGTTCAAAATCGCCGAATCTCTGTTCATATACAGGATGATGGTACTCCTGAAAATGTACTTTTATACCATTCCTTTCATACTGGTCAAGATCCATGTAATCCCGGCCGCCGCCGCCGGCCAGATAGGTATCCGCCCCGAAATGCTTCGTGATGGCAATCAGTCTTTCGTCCGGGTTCTCGGGGAATGCCGGAAGCTCCGAGGCCGCGTAAAGGGGTGTGGCGATGCCCAGGATCTCCGCCAATCGCTTTACCACAAAGATGTTCAAAGGGGCGAGAAATTCCCATGCCGGGGTAAAGATCTCCTCGAGGAGAGGGGCGACGTAGTCCCAGCAGGGGGCTTTTCGGTAATTGGAGAGGATGGCCTGCCGTTGCTGATGCTGCCAGCGCTCCCGGTTGTTGACACCCACCTCGTTGATCCGTTGCGGGAATTTATAGGTCACCGGCACGGTCAGCCATTGCGGGCCAGCGGCCGTCTTGATCCGGTTGCGGTTCTGCCACTCGTTCTTCTTGAACTGGACATTGTCGAGCAAGACAAAGACATCGGCGCGGTCGATCTTGTCAAAATATCCGAGCCAGGGCAGGTATTGGGGCTGATGGACGGCAACGATCATTTGAAACCTTTGAATTTCTCCGAATATTGTCTAAGTTGTCATTCCCGCGCAGGCGGGAATGACACAGAAGGGGTGTTTTTCAAAACTCTCATTTTGCAAATTAAGCCTGTTCAATACTTGTTTATGTTAATGAATATAGTTACTTACAAACATGAAAAACCGAAGATAACCCATTTTTATTGAATTTCCGAAGGATCGGCCTTCGAAAGTTCGATGTATTGGAAAAA
>Ga0247841_10001131_pt1 | contig 62935 bp, 55 predicted proteins | sample LaCruzMarch2015__2_FD_192410 | JGI IMG/M metagenome (GOLD analysis project Ga0247841, IMG submission 192410) | Freshwater microbial communities from meromictic Lake La Cruz, Castile-La Mancha, Spain - LaCruzMarch2015_18m | ecosystem: Environmental > Aquatic > Freshwater > Lake | place: Spain...
TGCTTCAGCGTCTCCAACAGGAATTCCCAGAATAGCCCCACAGATGCGATATGTACTTTTTCATCCGGGGAATGCGGGCTGCGGATAGTTGGTCCAAATGAGATCATATCCCAATGAGGATATTGTGCCCCAAGGATACCGCACTCCAGCCCGGCGTGAATCACTTTCACTTCAGGTATTTTACCGAAATGCACCCTGTAAACTTCTTTCATTGTTTCCAGGATTGGCGAGTGGATATCGGGTTTCCAACCCGGGTAATCGCCTTCGACCTTAGTTTTTGCTCCAGCGTCTTTGAAAATGCCCGACATTTGATCTGCAAGCTTCATTTTATTTTCATCAACTGAACTCCTGAGCAGGCAGGCAACAAAAATATTTCCGTCTTTTGATTTCACAATAGCAAGGTTGGTTGATGTTTCAACGACCTCAGGCATGTCTTTTATCATGGAGATCATACCGTTAGGGGCTTCATCCAGCGCCTTGTACAATCGGTTTTGCGTATCTTCATCAACCAGGTGATAAGGCATTTTAGTGCTGTTAACGGTGATCATCAGTCCGGGATCGGCTTCATGGAACATATTTTGAGCGTTTTCTTCAAAACTCACGATAAATTCCTTGAAATCACTTTTTTTGGATTCGGGTATGACTACAGTGGCAAATGCTTCCCTTGGAATTGCATTTCGCAGGTTCCCGCCTTCAAAGTGGGCCAGCCTGGCACTGTATTTATCAGCAGACTGAATTAATAGTTGGTTTAGGATCTTGTTGGCATTGCCGCGGCCCAGGTTGATATCAAGCCCGGAATGACCACCTTTAAGTCCCGTTAGGCTAACCCTGTAAGGAACATAGAACGGAGGTACTTCAACTTCCTTATATTTGAAATCAGCTGTTACATCTACACCACCGGCGCAGCCGATATAAAGTTCTCCTTCATCTTCGGAATCAAGATTCAGTAAAATATCACCTTTAAGAATACCAGGCTTTAAGCCATTAGCACCCGTCATTCCGGTTTCCTCGTCACAGGTAAACAGGGCTTCTATCGGACCATGCGGGATATCTTTTGAGGCTAAGATAGTCATGATGGCGGAAACCCCGATTCCATTGTCGGAACCGAGCGTGGTTCCTTTGGCTTTCACCCACTCCCCATCAATAACGGTCATTATGGGATCCGTTTCAAAATCGTGCTTGGTAGCTGTATTTTTCTGAGGTACCATATCAAGGTGCGACTGCAGGATGATGCCTTTCCGGTCTTCCATCCCCGGCGTAGCCGGTTTGCGGATGATGATGTTCCCTACTTTGTCCCTGAATGTTTCAAGACCAAGGTCATCACCAAATTGCAGCATGAATTCCTGTATTTTCTCTTCGTGTTTTGAAGGCCGCGGAACCTGGGTCAGCGAATAAAAATTTTTCCAGACAGGCTTTGGTTCTAAATTGACAATTTCGTTACTCATTTGTGTATTTTTTTATGTTTAGATTCATTTGCTCCTTTTAACTGCCTAAAATTACAACAAATTATGATTAGACATATAAAAAGAGGGTATGTCATAAGTACTTCGTGGAACTTCGTGCAGTCTTCGTGTTACTTCGTGTAATTTATAAGTGTTTGTTACACAGAGTTCCACGAAGAAGACACGAAGAACCACGAAGTCTATTTGTATAAATATATTCCTTTTGAGACAGCCTCTTTTAAGTGTATTTTGATAAAATTATTTCTTGATATTTGGCAATTGAAGGCCATATCCCTTTTTCTTATCTTCGGCTTTGAGCAGGAAAGCAAAAACAAGTGCGAGTATACCCAGCGACATAAAAATGAGCATCGGAATGGTGTAATTATAGGAAGGAGGTATATTTATTCCATTTTCCACTCTGGCGGGGGTAATGATACACCATTTATCAAGTACCCATCCGATCAGGGCAGGAACACCCATCAATCCCCAGTTTTGTACCCAGAAAATCATAGCATAAGCCGTTCCCAGTTGCTTTTCGGGGATGATCTTAGGAACGGAAGGCCACATGGCTGATGGAACCAGGGAGAAACCGACACCTAACACAATAATAAGTATTACGGCTATAATCCAGTTGTTGAGAAATGGAACAGCAAATAGAAAATGAACAATGATGAGCAGGATTGCCCCGAGAATCATGATTGATGCTCCTTTGCCTTTGCGGTCGTAAAGATTGCCGAAAGTCGGCGTAAGGATCATTGTGCCGAAAGGTAGCAGACCCGGGATTAGCCCGGCAAGTGATTCTTTAACACCAAACTTGTTTACCATCAGATCGGAAGCGTATTTAAGGAAAGGGAAGACTGCAGAATAAAAGAGAACGCACAGTATGGCAATATACCACCAGCCTTTATTCATGAATATCATTCTAATATCGGAAAGCTTGAATTCTTCTTCCGGCTCGACTACTCGTCCGATATTGTCTTTAACAATGGAAGCATCCAGCTTCTTATCCATAAATGTATAGATGAAGAAAGAAATCATACCTATACAGAGCATGATCAGACACAACAAAATGGGAGCAGAAACATCTTTCATGGCCGTAGCAAGGGGAGCCGAAGTCATAAGTGCCAGGGCCGTTCCCATTCGCGCTGTTGCCATTTCAAGACCCATGGCCAGTGCCATTTCTTTTCCTTTGAACCATTTGACTATGATCTTTGATACAGTGATCCCGGCAATTTCAACGCCGACGCCAAATATGGCATAACCCATACCGGCTACTGTAACCTGTGCTTTCCAACCAAACAGCATTGTATCGTCAAGGCTGTGTGTCGATATAGCCCAATATTTGATTGCGGTTCCTGCAACCATAATCATGGTGGCCATCATACCTGTAAAACGGACTCCTTTTTTATCAAGGATGATCCCGCCAATGATAAGCATGACCAGGAATACATTAAACCAGCCATAAGCGCTGGTAAAAAATCCGTATTCCGTACTTGTCCAACCTTTTTGACTTTCAAGAAGGGGCTTTAGTGGCGCCATTACATCGGCCAGGTAATAACCGCACAACATCGTAAATGACACGACAGCGAGTGCAGTCCAACGTGCAGCCTTTGATTCACGCAAAGTTTTTCTGATTGCTTCTACCATAATTGTAACTTTTTAGTTTTTGGTAAATTAAAAAAAGAACAGGCGAAGATAATAAATTATTAAATCGTCCACGTTTAGAATTAAAAAAGGTGAACAAGAGATTTAGTTAGGAAAAAAGGCTCTGAAAAGAAATCTGATAGTTGATAAATTTTATAGTTCCTTGCCTCCATGCCCTTCAACTCTTCACCAAATTCCCCGCCTTTCAGATAAAGGATCCCGTTTGGGATTGAATTTTTATTTTTATTTTTAATAAGGTGTGAAACCAAACTGTAAAATTCAGTAAGCGATGTAACCGCCCGGCTTACAATGAAATCATACAGCCCGCTGTGATTTTCCAGCCGGCTGTGCTCCGTTGTGATATTATTCAACCCGGTTTCTGAAGCAATATTTTGAACGACAATCAACTTTTTGGCAGTACTGTCGACAAGATGAAAATGAACCAGCGGGAATAAAATGGCCAGTGGAATTCCCGGAAACCCGCCTCCTGTGCCGGCATCGAGAATTTCCGTTCCGGGCTTGAAATCAATCACTTTGGCAATACCAAGCGAATGAAGTACATGCCGTTCATACAGGTTCTCAATGTCTTTCCGTGAAATTACATTGATCCTGGCATTCCATTCAGGATAAAGTTTTCCAAGCAGCTCAAACTGATCGAGTTGAAGAGCGCTTAGAGCGGGAAAATAATGTGTGATTAGTTCAAAGTTCAAAGTTCACGGTTCAAAGTTCAAAGTTCACGGTTCAAAGTTCAAAGTTCACGGTTCAAAATTAGCAACTTTTTATAATCCGCGGTCATCCGTTGCAACTTGCCCCGAGACCTCGGGGTCCGTGTCATCCGTGTTCTATTTAAGGATAATTTTCAATAAACAATGCTTTGTGAATAAATGCGTTTAAGCCTTTAATATTGCTGGTACAATGACCTTAATTTTGCCTTTGATTAATAATTTATGAGAAGATCGCTTTTTTTAATTTTAATAATTCTCTTTTCCCTGAGTTTTCATGGTTATTCCCAGAAGAAAATAACTGTTGAAGAATACATTAGCCTGTATAAAGACCTCGCTATTGAAGAAATGAAGCAGCACCACATTCCGGCGAGCATAACCCTGGCGCAGGGCATCCTCGAATCGGAAAATGGCAATAGCAAACTGGCAATAAAAGCTAATAATCATTTTGGTATTAAGTGTCATAAAGAATGGAGCGGTAAAACCTTTCACCAGGATGATGATAAAAAGAATGAATGTTTCCGCAAATACGCAAAACCAGGAGATTCTTACCGGGATCACTCCGATTTCCTTTCTACCCGCGATCGCTATAATTTCCTCTTTGATCTCGACATAACCGATTATAAAAGCTGGGCATACGGCCTGAAGAAAGCCGGTTATGCCACCAACCCGAGGTACCCTGAGTTGCTTATCAGGATTATTGAGGAGAATGAGTTGTGGAAGCTCGACAAAGTCGTCAGTCGTCAGTCGTCAGTCGTCAGTCAAGAGCCAGAAACCAGAAACCAGAAACCAGAAACTGAAAACCAGAAACCAGAACTTCCATCCGCTTCGCGTAAAGTATTTGAAATAGCTGGTCGTGGAGGTAACGACAGGGTCATCTTTATTAATAATGGTGTAAAATTTATTATTGCCAGGGAAAGTGATAGTTTTTATAGTATAGCGGATGAGTTTAGTATTTATTCCTGGCAACTCTTTGTATATAATGATATGTCGAAACAGGACAAAATAGCCACCGGTCAAAAAGTTTACCTTACAAAGAAAAAAAGGAAAGCCGAAAACGAATCACATATAGTCCAGCCGGGGGAGAATTTAAATTCAATTTCACAGGACTATGGTATCATGCTAAAATCTCTGTGCAAGTTAAATAACAAGAAAACAGCTGGTAAATTAGTTGAAGGGGAGAGGTTGAGATTGAAGTGAAGTTTCAAGTTAATATTTTTCATTTTTTTTCAGATTTTACTTGCTTTTTCCGTTGGAATGATTACTTTTGTTTAATTGAATGATTAATGTTATAATTAGGTTGCATGGTTTAAAAATAAATTAATAATTTTTTGTTAATTTGTTGTATAAATAATTTTTTTTAATTTACTTTGCATAAAAGAGTCCAAGTCTTTGCAGTTTTGACTGCAATTATACGATAAGCCAATTCAAATAATTATGAACTAAATATTTACGATTAATGAACAAAACCCTATCATTATGAAAAGAATACTATTTACATTTTTGTTCCTGGCGGCCTTTTTGGCCGGGTACACGCAAATGTCCAATAACGGCGGGACAATTACCGTTGAAGGCGGTGCTCAGCTCGTTATTGAAGGCGATTACACGAGTACCAATGCAGGAGTTATCGAAATTGATGGTACAGTTACACTAAAAGGTGATTTCATTAACAACGGAGGCTCTGTCGGTGCTGGCTCGACAGGATTGTTGGCATTCAACGGTACATCAGCCCAGGAAATCACAGGCAGTCAGTCAACAACCTTTTATTGCCCCGTAGAAGTCAACAACGCCGCCGGTGTTGCACTGACCAATACCGCAACAGGTAATGACCAGGTTCTCGGCAGTTCTCTTACACTCACCAGCGGAAAGGTCACTCTGAATGAATTTGACCTTACGTTGAGCAGTGCAGGGGTTACAGGAGCCACTTCCGGCAAGTATGTGGTGACGAACTCAACCGGTCAACTGAAAGCTGCTGTAGCTGCTGTTGACTATGTCTTCCCTGTTGGAGATGGATCATTTTACAATCCTGTAACACTGAATGAAGCCGGTACCGGCGATACTTACGGCGTGATCTTCGCAGGCTCCATGCCAAGCGGCTGGGGCGGAACAAACCATGCCGTGACCGGAAACTGGACCATTACTGAAGGTACGGGCGGCGGCAGCAACCTTAGCGTTACTCCGCAATGGAACGGCACCCAGGAACAAGCTAGTTTTGTCCGCGGCGATTGTGCTGTGGGCGTTTCTGCTGATCTGGGCGCAACGGTAGCATGGAAGGCTTCCGGCGCAGCATTGGGTGCTGATCCTTATACAAGAATCGGCACAGGCTTTGCCAGTGTCGGGACGTTCCTGGTTGGAGATTATTTCTTTGAAGGATTTGAGGTTGATCTTGACTTCTTCCTGGCTGGTCCTTACAATACCACATCAGGCTTAATGAACATCGGCTTAAAAACTAAAAACCTGATCCCTTTAACTGATCCTTACGGTCTTGGCACAACAGTTGCCGCTATTCCGGCTAATGTTGTGGACTGGATCAAGGTTGAGCTCAGAGATAAGACCAACCCTGCTGCTATTTTATACACGAAGGCTTTCTTCGTTGACAATACCGGAAATGTTCTCTATAAAGATGGTACTGGTGGCGCTAAGTTTACGGGGGTACCCAAAGATTTGTATTATATTGCCATTAAACACAGAAACCACCTCGGTGCAAGGACTCTTGCTACAGTTGATCTTACCGTTGCTAGTCCTGCATTTAATTTCAAGAGCAATACGGGTGTATTCCAGAATCAGGCATATCCTCCTCAGTTCCTTGTAGGTGGTGGCAATTATGGCCTTTACAAAGGGAATGTTATTGCAGATGCAGCTATTAGAAAGGCAGGCACTGGAGCTATTAATGACTATTCGGCCTTATTGACTTATATTGGGACTAATCCTTTTGTTCTCAATGTTTATGCACTTGCCGATGTCAATTTGGATGGTGATGTGAGAAAAGCAGGAGGTGGTACAATTAATGATTATAGCGCTTTGTTACTATCGATTGGACCTACCTATCCATTCATCTTGCAGCAGATTCCTTAATTTTTAATAATCTTAAAATATTAAATATATGAAGAAAATATTTATTTTGATCATCCTCGCAGGAAGTCTTTTCCTATGCAATTTACAAGCTCAGCCCTATATCCAGGGTTCAGTGAAAGTTGAGTTGACTGCTACAGGTCCTCAGTTAGTTTTTCTCATGAAATGGACATCTACCAATGCAACCGAGACCAAGGGATTTACAGTTGTGGATTTCATGGTAACTTACTCTAATACTTATGCACTAACGTTTGGTGCCCCGGTTAATAACACGGTTAATTTCCCAACCCTAAATATGTTTTACTGGGGACAAAATATTAATGGTTCTGTTCCTGGAAAAATATCAGAATGGTGGTCCTATTCTGGTGCTCCAACGACTTCTCAAATTTATAATGTAGGTCAGGAATATGAAGTCTTCAGGGTTTCCATTAATTCGGCCAGTTTGGATTTTGGTGATTTAAGCCTGGAGTCTGATGGGGGAACGTATGCGACTTACTTTGCTTTTACTGATGCATTTGGTAATGGGTTGACAACAGCTGACCTTTATCTTGATATCCCTGTATTCTATGGGCCAGGCACATATAGTGGAGCTAACGGAGCTGGAGTTTTAGATGGTGGACAATGTGAATATGCGCTTTTTGATAAACCTCTTGTTCCTATGGTACTGTGGCAGAATGCTGTATGGGCAGGTGGAACCGGACCGGCTAATTCCCCGGGTAATACTGACGGAGCAAAAAAGTGTTACGTACGTGATCTCAGCGGTCCTGTGAGTGCACCGAATGCGAATGTAGGCGCCCTGATCATTCAACCGGGAGCGAGCCTTGATTTTTTGCCAAACTGCGGTCTTACAGCTACTGGCCCTACTACAATTAGTGATGCACAAGCGTTTAAGGTTCTTGCAAATGCTACCGGAATTGGTTCATTTATTGATAACGGAACAATAAACTATGGTGCATTAGGAAGTGCCAGTGTGGAGACTTACCTTGCAAACTCTGCCAGTGTCGGCTCATATTTTATACACCAGATTGGACCGACGGTGAATGATCCGGCTTTCCAAACTGCAAATGGCTTCCCGGGAGTAAATCTCGCTGCTTTTGATATTGTCACGCTCGGTACTTATGCTTACTTCTATCAGGAAGTATCAAATACCTGGCAAAATATTTTTGACCCGAATACGCTGGTTCCTTCTGCAAAAGGTTTGATTCTCAGCACAGCTGATGCTAGCAACCATCTTTTAACTATGAATGGAAATCTGAATACCGGTGTTCTTACATTACCTTATCCGTTAGGCCACAGCGGAAATAATGTTGAACTGATCAGCAATCCTTATCCTTCGTCAATTGACTTTGACGTGTTCTTTGCAACCAACGGAGGAACAATAGGAAATACCTATTATATCTGGGATCCGACAATTGGTAACTACGGAACTTATACTTCGGCAACTGGAGGTTCTCTCACTGATAAAATTGTTCCCGGACAAGGATTTTTCGTTACAACAACTGCAGCAGCGCCTGTTGTCTTTAACAATGGACAACGCGTTCATTCAACCGGACCACTGGTAAAAGACATGACTCCTTACCTGTTAACTCTTGAAGCGGCTGGAAATACTTTTAAAGATTATTCTCTTATCCATTTCGGCGATGGTGCAACATACAATTATGATGAGTTGTACGACGCTCACAAATGGCCGAGTGTTTTCGATAATGCAACAGAAATTTCCACTCAGTCTTCGGATCTTGAAGCGCTGTGTATGAATTCCAATCCTCTTCTTGGAGACGGTTTGGTGAGCATTCCAATGAACTTTAAATGTGGCGCAGAGGCTACTTACACGATTACCGCCAGTGGTATCGAAACATTTGATGCAGGTACTCAAATCTACCTTGAAGATTTAGTTGCCGGCGGCGAATGGTACAACCTGGTCGAGAACCAGGTGTACCAGTTTTCAGCTACCCCTGGAGATCTTCAGAACCGCTTTATTGTTCATTTCTTTGGACCTACCGGAATCAATGATCCTGACGGAGCCAGCCTGGTTAATATTTACGGATGGGGCCAGGATGCCTACATCGTAAACCGTGGCACTGAGACCATCAAAGAATACGTAGCGTATGACGTGATGGGACGTGAACTGCACCGTGGTACCCTGCCGAACAACACCGTGAATAAAGTTACTATCGGTGATGTTTCTGCTTACTACATTGTGAAGGTCATCACCAAAGAAGGCCGGATCTATACTGACAAGGTTTATATTACCAAATAAAACCTGGACAATTATTCGGAAATAATCTTAATAGAAACGATAAACACATTATATTATGAAAAAAGCGATATTTAATCTGATCATAACCGGATTATTAATAGTTGTTCCAGTGATCATTGCCAGCGCTTCAGCACCACCACCACCACCACCACCACCAGGTGGATCTGGAGGTCAAGCTCCGATAGGTGGGTCAGCCCCGATCGGCAGTGGATTGGTGATACTCATTTCGATGGGTGCAGCCTATGGCGCAAAGAAAGTTTTCAACGCCAGGAAACGGCTGGAAGAATAAACCGGGATCAATCCTAAATGTAAAAACCCATCCTTCCTTAACCGGAGGGATGGGTTTTTTATTGGGAACCCTGCGACGACGAGGAACATGTTTAGATTAATCCTGATTTACCGGCTAACCATAACTTTAGCAAAAATATACCGCTGTTTTATTTCGATGCGGATCGTGTAAATGCCAGCACTAAATGAAGCCAGGTTGATGGTTAATAAAGGATAGGTCTGATCAGTGATTTGCTCTTCGTGTAGCTTCTGCCCTAGAAGATTAAAAACTGCAATCCTGATTGATGACGGTAATTCTTCCTCCAGGAAGATATTCACCAAATCAGAAGTTGGATTCGGGTAAATTTTGCCTACAACATGAATGTAATCCTTAAGCAAGAGCGTATCGTAATCAATACCATCCGATACTACCAGCCTGACATCATACAGGCCGCCTTCAGGATATTTTACTTCTACCGGTTGTGCACCCAGAAAGGATTCAGGAATGCCCCCTTCAAAAGTCCATTCCCATAAAATGGGTAGACCGGAAGATAAATTGGTGAACTCAACCGTGTTTCCGATCAATAATAATGTTTTACTGGCTTGAAATGATGCCGTCAGATTGGCATACTTACCTGTTAAAGTAGTTACCCCTGAGTTAATGGGATCGAGCCAGTATTTCAGTTGTTGCGATGAATCGCTGCCATTCTGATCCCATGAATAGGAAAATTTTCCGTAATAATCAGGTTGATCCGGGCCGGTTCCGGCGCCACTGCCATTTGGCTCACAGGCTGCCTGTCCGCCTGTAAGCGCACCTATTATTTTTCCTGTATTATCGAACAACGGAGAACCTGATGAACCACCCTCAGTAACACCCCAACCGCTAGCTGTCTCTGACCAGTAGACTTCCCAGTGAGTTCCTGGTGTGCCGGACCATTGCGAGGACAGTAATGGAACCGTGTAAGTGGAAATCTTCTTGATATCCCCGGCGGGATGATGAATGGTCACCCCCTGGTAGCTTGCTATGTTTTCAATACTCCAGCCATTATAGTATGGTTCGTAATTTAATGGAACCTCGTCAGAAAGACGGAGCAATAAAAAATCGGAGCCGCTTGTATTAGCGCTGGCAAGTTTAACAGCGCCATTCAAACTATTGGAAGATGGAATAATAGTAGGATTTTCGCAATCCGGAGCTTCATAATTGAAATAAAATACCCATTGCAGGAGATCTTCGGGTGTGACGGTCGGTGCGCAATGATCAGCAGTCATAAAAAAAGATTCATTGTTTTGCAGCGTATTATTCAGCAAAGTACCGGTGCACCAGAAAAATCCGCTGTTATCCTTAACATATATCCTGGCAACACCGTGTTTTTGGTATTGCCAGTTATCTCCCTCCGGGCAATTGATATTTACCTCACAGTCATCGGCAGTACCCCGGTTTCTTAAGAATTCCGGGAAATCCCGGTAAACATATGAGATCTCAGAAATTTTACAGGCCGGAAGTGCCGTATTAGCGGAGTCAGCATTGATTTCCAGCACGAGACGATCGCCGGGAATCAATTCAGTTGAAAATAAATGGTCTTGATTATTATTATTATATAAGGTATAAGCTCCAAGAACCGATCGATGTTGTTCGTCATATATAAATAAACTATACCCATCGGTAAGGTTGAAATCATCAAAATACAGGCTAAGGGCTAAAGCATCCTTACAGGAAATGGAAATAAGCCATACCCGGGTCCCATTTGGTAGGACTTCATACTTTCCATCGCGAATCACATCAATACCTGCTTTAACTGCTATTCCAACTCTCCTGGGAAATCCAAGGTTTTCATTCTCAACATCTTCAATCCTGATTGTCTCCAATTCCGGAACAGGCAGTGAAAGTTCAGGGATGCCGGTCAAATGATTATAGTTAAAACTCGCAGGCTGCCCTCCGTGTGAGATTTGAGGGAAGAGGAGTATTGGAGAGAAGGAGAAGAGCAGAAGAAATAATACAAATAAATTCTTCATTTAGTAATATCAATCATTTCTATCTCAGAAGAGATAATTTCTTCTGAACCATACGATTATCGGACATTACACGGATGATATAAAGCCCGTCAGGTTCGTTGCTAAGGTCGATGGTAAGATCAAGGTCTGACGGATAAAGGTTTATTGTCCTGACAATATTCCCTAAAGAATTGATCACAGCAACTTCAACTAATCCTCCATGCCCCCAGGTCTCCATGCTTTTCAACATTCTGACTTTCACTTCACCACGGCTCGGATTCGGGTAAATGATCACACCCTGGTCATAACTCATATCTTTTACACTGATATTGCCCACTATAATGTAATTCTCTTTTAACAGCGTATTATTACCAAAAGTGTTTTTCGTTCTGAGCTTAACATTATAGTAACCATCTGTAGGATAAACGATATAGGTCGGATTTTGCTCCCCGGAGGCATCGGGGGTAGCGCCATCAAAAGTCCAGGTCCACTGAGTCGGATCGCCGGTAGAGAGATCGAAGAAATTCACCGAATCGCCTGCCATAATCTCGGTTATATCGGCATAGAATTCGGAAACCGGCGGCAATCCTGCATTCACGGTGATATAATCTTCTTTGTTTTCGGTATTGGATCCGCCGTTATTGGAGGCAGTCAGGGTTACATTAAAAACACCCGGAATAAGGTATTCAACAGAATCAGGATTTTGCTCATTGGAAGTGGAGGGTTCCCCGCCTTCAAATGCCCAGGTCCAGGTTGTCGGATTATTCGCAGTAAGGTCAGTAAAATCAATCATTTCTCCTTCAGTAATTTCAACCTGGCTGGCTAAGAAATCAGCTTCAGGCAACAATACCTGGTCAACTGTCATATAACCGGCTTTTATTTCAGTATCAGTACCATCTGGATTAACGACTGTAAGGGACACATCAAAAACGCCGGGCACATTATAAGTGACGGATGGATTTTGTACATCCGAAGCATTCGGAGTTCCGCCTTCAAATGTCCATTCCCATGAACTAGCGGGATTCCCTGTTGTCAGGTCGGTGAATTGGACGGTTGTATACTGGTTTATATGAGTAGTGTCTGAAGTAAAATCGACGACCGGTGGCAGGATTTGAGAAGACATTCCCTGTAGTTTGGTAATTCCCGTATTAGTAGGATCAAGCCAGTCTTTAAGCCTGGTAAGCGGTGTAGTTCCCATTTGATCCCAGGAGTACCAGACTTTTCCATACCATGCCGGAGATGGGTTATCGCAAGAATTTGATTCATATCCGCCGGAAAGGTCACCCATGATCAATTTATCCTGATCAAAGATGGGTGAACCGGAAGAACCGCCTTCCATGATGGAAAGGCCGGTTACAGTTTCTGACCAACTGACTCTCCAATGAGATGGAGTCCCGTTCCACCAGGTGGATGAGATCATCGGGTTGAGAAAAGTAGAAACCTTTTTTATATCCCCTGCAGGATGGTGGAGGCATTTTCCGCTATCCGCCGGTATATTGGTACGGTTCCATCCGTTGTAATAGACGCCATATCCGGAAGGAGGAGTAGTGTTGAGCTGAACAAGCTCGAAATCTGATCCGTCAAAACCGGTAATGGGATCATGTGCCTTAAGTGTACATCCTGTTGTTGTATTGCTGGAAGGACCATAATTCCCGGTACAGGTGGAGGATTGATAATTGAAATAGAAAATCCATTGGTTGAGATCTGAAGAACTGGCTCCTTCTCCGCAATGCTCGGCTGTAAGCAGATATGGAACCCGGTTGTTGCTTGTATTATTGATTAATGACCCGGAACACCAGTAGTAACTCCAGCCTATCTTAATGGACAAACGGGCGATGCCTTTGATCTGATTACCCCAGCCATTACCTTCCGGGCATGCTACGTTGATCATACATGGCCATGATTGATCCCGTTCAAGCCCATCGTTTGAAAAGTTGATAAAACGATAGGCATAGGCGACTTCTGAAATGCTGATGATGGCCTCTTCATTTGTTCCGGCAGGTTCATAGTATTCAAGTGTAACAGCATCTCCCTGTATAAATTCAGTAGCAAACAAGCCAGTCTCAGAATTATTTTGGGAGGTGAAAGCCCCGATGACCTGGGTTTTATCTTCATTGTAAAGGAATAATCTGCTTCCTTCCGGAATGTAGAAATTACTGTAATAAACCCCAAGTGCAAGGGCGCCATGAACTGTAATCTTTAAACGCCATATCTGTGATCCGTCAGCCAGGGATTCCCAGCTTCCGGCAGTTTTAATATTAAGGTTGACAGGAACGGAATAGGCCATCCTTTCAGGCCCAGGGTATTTAGATTCCGCATTTAGCTGGTCTTCGAGGGCTATTTGCACTAAGTCTGGTTGAGCAAATTCTTTCTGATCGAATTGAGCGGCCAGGTTATTCATTGTAAAGCTTAAAGGAATTCCGCCTTCACTGATCTGGGCATGTAAGGAGATGCCAAACAGCGCCATAGTTGTAATTAGAACGATAGTAAAGCGTATGTGATTCAGTTTCATATTGAGGAATGATTTAATAGTTTAATGATTATCAAGTATAAATAAATAAGGTATGGAGGGAACAAATATAGACAATAAATGGTAAGGTAGTTTCAAAAAAATGAAGGTTGAGATGAAGGATTAGGGAGATTAATTGTATTTTTGAAAATCATCCATAACCTGATCGAAGATGAGCAAGATCGTTGTTACAGGTGCTGCGGGTTTTATCGGAAGTTGCCTGATTGGTAAACTGAATAACAAGGGCTATAAAGATATTATCCTTGTTGATGATTTTACGCATCCTGAAAAGGAGAATAATTTCATTCATAAAGCCTGGCTTGAAAAAGTTAATCGTGATTTTTTTCGTGAGTGGATTGATGACCATGCTGATGAAGTGGAATTTGTTTTCCATATTGGAGCCAGGACAGATACTACTGAGCGAGACCGATCGGTTTTCGACCAATTGAATTTGAATTACTCCAAAACTGTCTGGGAGACCTGCGTTCGCCATGGTATCCGTTTGATCTATGCATCATCTGCCGCAACCTATGGCATGGGAGAATCAGGCTATTCAGATGACCATCGGAACATAGAAAATCTTAAACCACTAAATCCCTACGGTGAATCTAAGAATAATTTTGACAAATGGGTTCTTGATCAGCATGAATCGCCGCCATTCTGGGCAGGCATGAAATTCTTCAACGTAGACGGGCCTAATGAATACCATAAAGGCAGAATGGCATCTGTGATCTTTCATGCCTATCGGCAGATTAAGACGACCGGTTTTGTCAAACTGTTCCGGTCGCATCATCCTGATTACAAAGATGGTGAGCAACTCAGGGATTTCGTTTTCGTGAAAGATGTGGTTGATGTTCTTTTTTATCTTATGAAAAGAGGCGAACAATGCGGGATTTATAACCTGGGAACCGGTAAAGCCCGGAGCTTTCTCGATCTTGCCAGGGCTATCTTCCGTGTCATGGATGTGCCGGAAAATATCGTTTTTATTGATACACCCATAGATATTCGCGACAAATACCAGTACTTCACGGAAGCCAGAGTGGAAAAGCTTCGTTCGGCAGGTTTTGACAATACTTTTTATACTCTCGAAGAAGGTATTGAAGAATACGTTATGGAATTTTTAAAGAATGAAAGGTATTTTTAGCCAGATAGGATACAGGACGATTAGGAAAGCTCTTTTTCGACTTCTATTAGAAAACACCTGATCTCCTGCAGTGATTTGATGATCTCGATATTTTTTTCCGCTTCGCTTTTATGTTTGGCCAGATAGTCGCGGGCACCTTGGATTGTATAACCTTTTTCTTTTACCAGGTTAAATATAAGCCGGAAGTTATCGATATCTTTTACAGTAAAAACACGGTTTCCTTTTTTATTCTTCTGAGGATGAATGGTGGCAAATTCCTTCTCCCAAAACCTGATCAGGGAAGGTTTCACACGGAACATCTCAGAGACTTCACCTATTGTATAATAAAGTTTATCGGCCATGGCTTTCCCTATTAATCCATGGTTTGTGAAGGACGCTGTGAGAGGATTAACATTTCCTCATATTGCTGTGGCGTGACGTCGTTGAAGAAATAATTAATCGGATTTACAGGCTTATTACTCTTCCAGACCTCATAATGCAAGTGTGGCGATGTTGATTTTCCTGTACTTCCAATAGTGCCAATAACTCGCCCGCGCTTAACATGTTCTCCGGCTCTCACTTTAAATGCCTGAAGGTGAGCGTACATAGTTTTGTATCCAAATCCATGATCGATAATGATCTGGTTGCCATATCCACCTTTTGATCGCTCACTGTAAATCACAACTCCATCCCCGGTTGCATAAATATCGGTGCCTGGCGGCGCAGAGAAATCAACGCCTTCATGGAATTTCGCCACTTTATAAAAAGGGTCCGTACGATAGCCAAAATAAGACGAAAGACGACGGAGATCATGATTGCTGACCGGTTGGATGGCAGGGATGGCGGCAATAAGCCGTGATTTATTGAGGGCCATTTCGTAAACCTCATCAAATGATTTTGTCTGGACATACATCTTAGCCGTAATCTGATCTAATTTTTTGGCAGTCTGCACGAGGATGTCTGAATTCCGGTACCCTTCAAGGTCATTATACCGATCGGCCCCGCCATAACCGGCTTTCCTGGCTTCAGTCGGGATGGGTTCAGACTCAAAGATGACCCTGTAGATATTGTCGTCGCGGTCAGCCATATCATTGAGGACGACCTGGAGCTTATCAAGCCTCTCATTGATTAGTTTAAACTGAAGCTCATATTGCCTGATTTCACGCTTGAGCATTCTTTCTTTAGGGGAATCAAAAAAGTTTGTACCTATAACGACGATCACAGCAGTTAAAACCACACTTGTGGATAAGTAAGAAAGGACTTTCAGAATATAATGCCTTGCCGTAAGTCGCGCATGTTCAAAAGATAAAGTTTTATGGTTGAATACATATTTTACTTTCTTGCCCATCTTATAGCATCATCAATAATAAGATTCAACGATAATTTCCCCTTTTTAAGTATAAACCGGAGTGCAAAAATAAATAAAATTAATTTTGCAGTTCATTTGAAAAAGCATATTAACAGGCAAATAATCAGAAAATTAATGAAATCAACAGAAGTCAGGAAAATATTTTTGGAATTTTTTGAATCAAAAGCTCATAAAGTAATTCCTTCGGCACCCATGGTAGTCAAAAACGATCCCACTTTAATGTTTACCAATGCCGGGATGAACCAGTTTAAAGATATCTTCCTTGGGCATGCACCGGCTAAGCATCTGCGTATAGCCGATACACAAAAGTGCCTCAGGGTGTCGGGCAAACATAATGATTTGGAAGAGGTCGGACATGATACTTATCATCATACCATGTTTGAGATGCTCGGAAACTGGTCGTTCGGGGATTATTTTAAAAAAGAAGCCATTGAATGGGCCTGGGAGCTATTAACCAAAGCTTATGGAATTACTGAAGATAATCTTTATGTGACTGTTTTTGAGGGTGATGCTTCAGATAATCTCTTTGGAGATTTAGAGTCGGCAGAGATATGGAGCCAAATGGTTAAACCAAACCATATATTGCCGGGGTCTAAAAAAGATAATTTCTGGGAGATGGGTGAAACCGGCCCCTGCGGTCCTTGTTCCGAAATTCATGTTGATATAAGAAGTGAAGATGAAAAGTCGAAAATCCCTGGAAGAGAGCTGGTTAATAAAGGTCACCCACAGGTAATCGAAATATGGAACCTTGTTTTCATCGAATTTAACCGCCAGATGGATGGTAAGCTGGTTTCTTTGCCACAGAAACATGTTGATACCGGGATGGGTTTTGAAAGATTAACTATGGTAATCCAGGGGAAGAAGTCGAATTACGATTCGGACATTTTCCAGCCCATTATATGCGAAATCGGGAAGATTTCGGGGAAAGCTTATGGTAATGAAGAGAAGGAGGATATTGCGATGCGGGTAATTGCCGATCATTTGCGGGCGGTTTCTTTTGCCATTTCCGACGGGCAGCTTCCATCGAATACGGGGGCCGGTTATGTCATTCGCCGTATCCTGCGCAGAGCCGTGCGTTATGGTTATACCTTCCTCGATCTCAAAGAGCCGTTCATTCAAAAGTTGGTCCCGGTGCTTACAGAAAATATGGGAGGTTATTTTCCCGAACTTCGTTTGCAGGGAGAACTGATCCGCAAAGTGGTGGCTGAGGAGGAACAATCTTTTTTAAGGACACTTTCGCACGGAATCAGGAAATTCGATCTTTACTTACAGGAAAATACCGGTAAAAAAGAGATCGACGGAAAGTTTGCTTTTGAATTGTTCGATACTTTCGGTTTCCCGGTAGATCTTACCCGGGTTATGGCTGGGGAAAAAGGCTGGACAGTGGATATGAATGGATTTCAGAGGGGCCTGGAAGAGCAGAAAAACCGGTCACGGCAGGCTGCCCAGGTTGATAAGTATGACTGGATCATGATAAAGTCTGATGAAGAAGAAACGGAGTTTGTGGGATATGATGCCCTCGATGTAGATGTGGAGGTAGTGAAATACCGTTTGATGAAATCGAAGGGGCAGGAATATTTTGAAATCGTCCTGAACCGGACACCATTTTATGCGGAGTCAGGCGGCCAGGTGGGTGACAGGGGTTATCTCGAGTGTAACGGCCAGCGGATCCTTGTTGAAGATACCTACAAAGAGAATGAACTGGTTATTCATAAGACTCCGGAAATGCTTGATGATTGCAGGCATAAAGTTCGTGCCGTAGTGGATGGCGGGAAAAGGAATGCTACGGTTAACAATCACAGCGCGACCCATCTGATGCATGCTGCTTTACGCCTAGTTTTAGGGAACCATGTTGAGCAAAAGGGTTCGCTAGTGGACGAGCATCATCTTCGTTTCGATTTTTCACATTTTGCTAAAATGACGGATGATGAGATACGAGAAGTTGAGCAGATTGTTAACCGGAAGATCAGGGAAAATATAAGAAAAGTGGAACAGCGCAAAGTTCCGATCGAAGCGGCAAAACAGATGGGAGCGATGGCATTGTTCGGAGAGAAATACGGGGAGGAAGTCAGGGTTATCACTTTTGACCCGGAATATTCTGTCGAACTGTGCGCTGGAACCCATGTTCCGGCAACCGGTCAGATAGGTTTTTTTAAAATTATTTCAGAAGGCGCAATAGCGGCGGGTGTCAGGCGTATTGAAGCAGTCACAGGCGAAAAAGCAGAGTCATATTTTTACGAACAACTGGCACTTATCGCTGAAATTCGCGAAGTACTTAAAAGCACAAAAGATCTTGCTAAAGGAGTTAGAACCCTTGTTGATGAAAACAAAGACCTGCTAAAAAAGATCGAGGAGCTGAATCGTTACAGGGTTGATGCTTTGAAGTCGGAATTACTGGAGGGAGCTGAAATGATCAATGGCATCAGGTATATTGCCGCTAAACTTGACCTGGATTCAAAAACAGCCAAAGACCTTGCCTTTGCGCTGAATGACAATTCCGGAAGCCTTTTTATTTTGTTTATCACGATTTCTGAAGACAAAGTAAATATAAGCTTAATGCTTTCAAACGACCTGGTAAAAGAAAAGAGGATGCATGCCGGCAACCTTGTTAAAGAACTTGCAAAGGCGATAAACGGCGGGGGAGGAGGACAGCCTCATTTTGCCACAGCCGGTGGCACTAATGCCAGGGGAATTGCGGAGGTGCTGGAGCTAGGCCGGAAGATGGTAGTTATTGGTCATTAGTTATTGGGTATTGGTTATTGGGTATTGGTTATTGGGTATTGGTTATTGGTTATTGGGTATTGGGTATTATAAAGTATTCATTGTTTGGCTAACGGTTCAGCTATCTGTCATCTGTATCAACCTGGAAACTGATGATCCGGCTAACAAATTGTGAGAGATCGTAGTGGTCGGTAAATACTTTATGTAATTCATGCAGGATAGGAAAGTGACCGTTGAGATTCCTTGACGCCAATACATCTACCAGCACATTAACGGCGATTTTACCTTCGAGCACTACTTTGTCTGACATTTCGCGTGTAAAAAACCCTTTTCCGATAAGAAGCCCGAGCGTCCGGTTCCTGCTGAGGTCATTCAGGGCGGTCAGGGTGAAATCGCCAAATCCGCAGAATTTAAACATAGTTTGTTCGCTACAGTCAAATTCAAGAAGGATATCTCTCATCTCCTTAAATGCTTTGGTAAGCACCAGTGAACGCAGATTAGGTGCATCAAAACTGGCATCGGTTATGCCGGCCACGATAGCGTAAATATTTTTCAGGATACTCAAAATCTCAACTCCCTGCGTATCTGTGCTATAGTCTAAATAAATATTTGTATCGCGGAATAACTGTCTAAACCGGGGAAAAAGGCCTGGATCATCAGATCCGACGGTAAAAGCGGTAGGTTGATTATTGATGATATCGCGGGCAAATGTGGGTCCTTTCATCGGGCAGACCGGGTTTGGGAGGAATTCTTTCAGGCATTTGATAATCGTGCAGTTATGCTCGCCAAAACCTTTTGCAAGATTGACTATTATTGCATCAGCAGGGATATTGTCTTTATATTTCAGAAGGTAGCGTACCGTTTCGGCTGATGGGATCGCTGAAAAGATGAAACCGGCCGATTTAACTGATTCTATGCTGCAGCTTGCTTTTAACCTGGGATTCAGTGAAATACCCGGAAAATATTTTTTGTTGACATGCGTCTGATTAATGGAATTCACCACTTCTTCTTCAATAGAGACCAGTGTAACATCATTTTCGTGATTTATAGCCAGGGAATTGCCCAGGGCTGTTCCGATAGCACCTGCACCGATGAAGACAATCTTATGATGTATCATGAATTTTAATTGATCTTTAAATTAAGTCCTATAAAGCACAAAGTTAGCTGAAAATAATATGAATGAAAATCTTCTGGTTATGCTAGGCCTTGCTTTTATGTTCTTCCCTGCCGTTCAATTTATTCTGACTAGCCGCGTAAATGCTTGCATTCAGTTCAAAACCAATCAATAACATTAAAGCAGTCAGGTTGATCCATACGATGATCATGATCATGGTTCCAAGTGATCCGTAAAATTTATTGTAATTGGTGAAATTTTCAATAAAGATGGTAAACACCTTAAAGCTTATTACAGATAACAGGGAAGCAATGATGGATCCGGCCGAAATAAAAGGAAAAATCCGTTTTTTAGCCGGCGCCAGGTAATAAATGCTTGAAAAGGCGATCAATGAAGTAAGCAGGATAATGACCCATTGACCCACCTGAAGCAAGAATAAAGTAGAATTATCATCGATTATACCTTTTCCTTCCATAAAATACAACAATACAGATGACAGGGCAAGTGCTGCACCGGAGACTATCATGTTTATTGCAAGGATCAACACCAGTAAAAATGCAACCAGTTGCTTTTTGAGTGCTGTTCGCGATTCATAGGCATGAGATGACTGGTTAAAGGCATTCATGATCGCAATGACCCCACTACTTGCAAAATATAGAGAAATGAGAAAACTTACAGAGAGCAGGCCGGTTTGCTGGTTGGTTATAATATCTTCCATTGTTGACCTTAAAAGTATGAATGCTTCACCAGGGATAACTTCCTGCAGGGTAAGCATTATATTCTTCTCCAGATCAGTAATAGGTATATAAGGTATCAGGGAAAATAAGAACATGACAGCCGGCACAAAAGCAATGATGAAAGAGTAGGAGATGGCGTTCGCCCGGAGGGAAATCGAACTTTTCTTCATTCCCTGAATAAAGAACAATCCTACATCATAAAGGGCGACACCTCTAAATCCAGGTAAGAAAATCTTTTTCGAGAGTATTAAGAGTGGAAATAAAATTATCCTGAAAAGCTTTGTAATTAAGCCTTTTACTTTTAATGCGATTTTTTTAAAATATTCCTTCATATAAAGATTAAGAAACTGCTTTAAGGCTCATATCCAGGCTTTTAATATGATGAGTCAGTGCTCCGACTGAAATATAATCAACACCTGTTTCTGCATATTTCCTGATGTTATTGATATTTATACCCCCAGAAGCTTCTGTTTCAAACCTTTTGTTTATCAGTTTCACTGCTTCCGAAAGGTCGGGAACTGTGAAATTATCGAGCATTACCCGGTCAACTCCGCCGATACGCAATACTTCCTCCAATTCCCTGAAATTACGCACCTCAATCTCAATTTTTAATTTTTCATTTTGCGTTTTTAATTCTTCCGGCTGCATCCTGCTCAGATAGGAATTCGCGGCTTCAATGGCTTTCCTTATCCCTCCTGCAAAATCCACATGATTATCCTTGATCATGATCATATCATAAAGCCCCATCCTATGGTTTTCTCCACCACCCATCCTGACCGCGGTCTTTTCCAGTTCTCTTAACAGGGGAGTGGTCTTCCGGGTGTCGAGGATTTTTGCACCGGTACCTTCAATAAGTTTTACCAGTTGCGAAGTAGCAGTGGCAATTCCGCTCATCCTCTGCATGAAATTGAGCGCCAGCCGTTCACCTGATAAAATGGAACGGGAACTGCCCGATACGTAAAAAGCAATATCACCTGGCCTTACAGGTGACCCATCGCTGATTACGACATCAAAGTAAATGGCAGGGTCGAGTTGCCTGAAAACTTGTTTTGCTATATCAACACCCGCCAGTATTCCTTCTTCTTTGATAAGCAGCTTCGACTTGCCCGATGCCTCACGGGGGATTGTTGCCAGCGAAGTATGATCGCCGTTTCCCAGATCTTCTTCCAGTGCCTTTCTGATAATTTCTTCAATGCTCATGCTGAGATTCGATAATTATTTTTTCTCCTCAAACTTGATCTTATGGATGAGATACTGTTCCTTTTCCTTTCGCAAATAGAGGTATACCTGGTATTGTCTGCTACCTGACAGGTAATTGCCAATGGCAAACTTTGAGATAGAATCCGTTGTCCCTTGTTGAACTATATTGAAAGAGTCAGGTGGATATTTTTTAAAGAAATCCTTCATAATCATTTCACCTTGAGAGGAACTATAAGTATTTTCATTGTCAGGGAGAATCAATTCAATGGTCATGTTGAAAGAAGCTGCCAAACCTTTTGCGTCAGATTCCTGTATCGCCTTGATGATGGGATCAAAAGGGTCGGCCTGAGCTTCTGCTTTAATCCAGGCAGCAAGTATGATGCACATCATCAGAAAAATGACTTTTTTCATCCAATATTGTTGATTGCAAAGTTATCAAATAAATCCATGTCTAAATATATAGGAAAGATAGGTTGTTGTGGCGAATTGCTAAATTTGTTATAAATAACAAAAATCGCACCATGGATATTATTATTACAGGCGCAAGCCGGGGAATCGGGTTTGAAACCGTAAAACTATTCTCAAAAGACAGGCAAAACAACATCTTTGCCTTAGCCCGCGGAAAAGAAGGATTGGAGAAATTACAAAAGGTATGCAAGGAAAATAGCGGTACAGAAAATGTTCATGTTTTTCCGTTTGATCTTGTGAAAGGAAATTACAGGAATTCATTAGTACCGGAGATTCTGAAAAGGATGGATAAAATAGATATCCTGGTCAATAATGCCGGATTACTTATTCATAAACCTTTTGAATTGATGGAAGAAATTGATTTTGACCGGTTATTCCAGGCAAATGTGAAAAGCGTTTTCAATATTACGAAATATCTTCATCCTTATTTTTCCAAAAACGCCCATATTGTTAATATTGGTAGTATGGGAGGCTTTCAGGGGAGTGTGAAATTCCCGGGCTTATCATTATATAGTGCCAGTAAAGGGGCTCTGGCAATTCTGACCGAGTGCCTGGCTGAAGAATTCAAAGAAAGGCAGATTAAAGTCAATTGTCTTGCTTTAGGTTCAGCACAGACAGAAATGCTTGACGCGGCTTTTCCAGGATACAGGGCGCCACTCTCTGCTGAAGAGATGGCTGCATTTATTGCCGACTTCTCTCTTTATGGTCACCGGTGGTTTAACGGTAAAATCCTGCCTGTTTCAGTTTCGACCCCCTGACCGATAGTGACTTCATTGCATAATTCAATCTCTAAATTTGTATTACCTTTATATTAATGGATGATAATACTGATTAACAATAACCTCAAATCATGAGAGCAAAATTTACACTTAGCCTTTTATTTGTGATTTTATCCGGTTTTACCGGTATTGCCGGCACTATAGTTAAAATATATGAATTCAATTATCCTGCACTGGAAAGGATGGGGATTTACTCCGTAATAAGTTTTGAAGGGACACGGCTTCTGGGTGAGCCGGGTAAGGCAACCTTACCATTTTACCCGGTGAAACTGCTTCTTCCTCCCGGGGAAATCGCGATTTCAATCAAGTTTAAATATGAAAAGCCCTATACTGTTCAGGGAGAATTCGATTTATTGCCCCATCAGGGAACAAGGCCATTATCAGAAGAAGATGACGGTAAATGGTTGATTGATAATGATTTTTATCATAGTTCCAGGTCTTATCCTTCAACCTTTAATCCCAAGGTTGAGACCCATTTTTTTAATGGTTGCGGGATTGCACTTTCCGCTTTTACGCCAGTAAGATATCTTCCTTTAAAAAAAGAAGTAAGTTATTTTCAACGTGTTATTATTACGATCCAGACTGCCCCTGATCCCAGGTCAGGAGAGCATCAGCGGAATTTCTTCCCTTCTGAGAAGAAAGCAACGGATCTTGCTGGGATCATTCAAAATCCCGAATTAATCCCACAATATTTTTCTGGCAGGGATTTTATTAACAATGAATATGATTATCTCATTATCACAAAAAATCAATATTTATCTGAATTTGATACGCTTGCAAGCTTTTACAAGCCACGGGGTATCAGGACCAGGATAACGTCGACAGAGTATATCAGCACAACTGTAGCTGGTGCTGATTTACAGGAGAAAATCCGGAATTACATCATTACGGAATATGATACAAATGGGATCGAATATGTCTTGATTGGAGGTGATACGGAGGTGGTTCCATACAGGGGATTTTACTGTCAGGTGCAATCAGATGTAGTTTATTCAGATTCTAATATTCCTGCTGATCTTTATTATTCTGCCCTCGATGGAAACTGGAACACGGATGGTGATAACCTGTGGGGAGAGCCTGATGAAGACGATTTATACCCGGAGGTTGGGATTGGCAGAATGACTTTCAGCGATACGGCAGTACTACACAATATGTTGCATAAGACTATGCTTTACCAGGCCAGCCCGGTTGAAGGCGAACTGACAAAACCTTTACTAGCCGGGGAATATTTATATAGCCCACCTCCTACATGGGGATCAGATTATATGAGGTTGCTGGTTGGTTACAGGACCGATAACGGCTATACCACACAAGGAATACCAACTACGCATCCAAGGGATACACTTTATGATTCCGGAACGTACACCTGGAATAAGACTACACTGATGAATCATATCAACGCAGGGCGCCCCTGGGTTCATCATTGCGGCCATGCAAATTCCGGCTATGTAATGAAGCTTTACAACAGCGATATTACTAATGCCAACTTTTCTCAGGCCAACGGCATCATCCATAATTACACCATCGTATATACGCACGGTTGTATTTGTGGTGCATTTGATGATTCGGATTGCATTGGCGAAAAGATGACCGGGATTGATAATTTTGCCGTCGCCTTTGTTGGCAATTCGCGCTATGGTTGGTTTAACCAGGGAACGACCGACGGACCTTCTCAGCACCTTCACCGTGAATTCATGGATGCGCTTTACCATGATAGCCTCTACCGTATCGGTATGGCCCACCTGAAATCAAAATCAGAAACGGCTCCTTTTGTAGAAGTAACAGGAGAATTTGAACCCGGAGCAACCCGCTGGTGCTTTTATGATAATAATGTGCTTGGCGATCCGATGATGGCTTGCTGGACCGAAGAGCCTGAACAGCTTGGTGCGTTGTATCCCGCGTTGATTGCCATCGGCGCCGAATCTGTCATCATTCAGCTTAATGGACCTCAAGAGGTTTATAAGAACTTTACCTGCAGCATTTATCGCAATGACACCCTTTTTGGGGCAGCCAATACAGATTCAAATGGCACTGCCGTTGTTTTTTTGCAGGATGGCCTTACTGAAGGGCCTGTGTCACTGGTTGTTTCCGGATACAATATCCTTCCACACTATTTCGAAATCCAGGTAAGTAACTATTGGCTGGGTTGGACTACGGATTGGAATAGTGAAATGAACTGGTTTACCGGGATTGTTCCGGATATTTCAAGTTATGTGATCATTCCTGCAAATCCTGAAGGACCGGAATTTCCGGTTATAAATTCGGATATTAACCTACATATAAAAGCGCTATGCGTTGAACCGGGAGCACATTTCAATATTGGGGGCAGCGGGACCTTTTCTATCGGGGGCGATTGATTTTTCTGTTATCTTTGTTGCCGGAAATCAGTAACTTTTTACATGTCTGAAGGCACTATTGTTCATCCCGGAATAATTGAAAGCATACAAGGTGATAAGGTATCGGTAAGGATACTATCACAATCAGCCTGTAGTTCCTGTCATGCAAAAGGGGCATGTAGTGTTGCCGATATTGAAGAGAAAATTATAGATGCCGATTTGGACCAAAAGGCGAATTGGAAGCCTGGCGATCAGGTTATGGTCAGAATGGAAGAATCATTAGGTCGAAAAGCTGTATTATTAGGTTATGGATTGCCATTAGTAGTATTAGTGGTTTCCATCATTGTTTTTCTTTCTGTTTTCAATCATGAAGGACTGGCAGCTTTGCTATCAATACTAATGCTGGTACCCTATTATCTTACTTTATATTTGTTCAGGAAGCGCCTGCATAAAGAATTCAGGTTCAGGATAGAATGACCTGAAAAAATGGCCGCCTGCTTATCATTGAAACTAATTATTATCCAAACTCTTATATCTAAAAGAAAAGAACAAAACTATGAACTTGAACCGTTATTTGATTTTAATCCTTGCCATGTTGGTGGCAGGATTCATCCAGGGACAGGATGAACAGGATGTTAATGTGCCGATCATCTCAAAAGCTGTTTATTTTGATGTTACTCCGCCGCTCAGGGATATGCCTATTGTCCTTCCGGGTGAGCGTGACCGTTCCTGGAAAGACAATATTATCCAAAATAAATCGGTAGAAGATGAATACAAAAATATGGAAGCAGACATCCCGGAAAATTTTGTTGATCCGGTTCTTCAGCCGTCTTATCCGTCTTCACGTGAAATTTCCGGCCCGGTCTTAAATTTTGACGGCATCGGAAATCTCTGCAGTTGTGCTCCACCTGATACTGATGGCGATGTGGGGCCTGATCATTATTTTCAAATGATAAACCTGTCTTTTGCTATCTGGGATAAGCAGGGGAATTTACTTTATGGACCTGTCGATAACAGTACATTATGGGATGGATTTATAGGTCCATGGACAGGTTCAAATGATGGTGATCCGATTGTTTTATATGATGAATTAGCTGACCGTTGGATGGCATCGCAATTTGCAATCAATACGTCGAATGGCTCTTATTGGCAATTGGTAGCAGTTTCAGCAACCTCTGACCCTTTGGGATCCTATAACCGGTACGCTTTTCAGATGCCGGCTTTCAATGATTATCCAAAATTATCAGTATGGCCGGATGCCTATTACGCGACTTTTAATATGTTTGGCAGTTATACGCGTGTGGGCGTGGCGGCTTTCGAGCGTGATTCGATGCTTGCCGGCAGTCCGGATGCTCAAATGGTTTATTTTAACCAACCTTCAGGAACTTTCAGTATGCAACCGGCAGATTTTGACGGAACGCCTCCTCCCGCCGGTTCACCGTGTTATTTTGCTCATTTAAGGACATTTTCCACCCAGAATTTAGAATTGTATGAATTTGATGTCGACTGGGATTCACCATCAAGTTCTACTTTTACCCTGGTAAGCAATCTCTCACCGGCTTCTTTTAATCCGAATCTCGATGGTGTTCCGCAACCTGGAACCAATACCAGGCTTGATGACCTGGGTATGATGATCATGTTTCGGCTACAATACCGTAATTTCGGCACATACCAAACCCTGGTCACCAACCATTCGGTCAATGCCGGTGCCGGAAGGACTGGAATCAGATGGTATGAGTTGCGAAAAGAAACCAATGACTGGTACATTTACCAGCAAGGCACTTATGCCCCTGATGACGGAGAATACCGTTGGATGGGCAGCATCGCTATGAATGGTAACGGAGATATCGGTCTGGGATTCAGTGTTTCAAGTTCATCCACTTATCCATCAATTCGTTATGTTGGAAGACGTGCCAATGCGACATCAGGTGAAATGAACCTGGAAGAAATTCAGATTATAGGCGGAACCGGATCTCAAGGCGACATGGATCGCTGGGGAGATTATTCCTGCCTTTCAGTCGATCCGGCAGATGATTCCACCTTCTGGTTTACGACCGAATATCACAAGAGCGGGTGGAAGACCCGTATCGCATCGTTCAATTTCGGCCCCATTTTGCCTCCGGAAGTCGATGCCGGAAACGATACCCTTATCTGTGAAACTGAGCCTTTCCAGTCTGATGCCCAGTCTTTATATCTGCAATCTGTCCAATGGTACACTTCAGGAGATGGATTCTTTATTGATCCATCAAAAACACAGGCTGTTTATCTCAGGGGTCAGGGTGATGTGGCTGCAGGAGGTATGACCCTTTGGATGGTCGGAACCGGATTTTTACCCGGACAACAAGCTACTGACACGGTGATGGTATCTTTGGCAAAGATAGCAAAAGCGAATGCCGGGACAGACTCTACTATTTGCGCAAATGAAACCATTATGCTTTCAGGTTCAGCAGTTTACCAGGATTCAATCTTTTGGAAATCTGATGGAGATGGCACTTTCGACGATGTCAGAATTTTTAATCCTATCTATACTCCCGGCGCAGAAGATATTACGAACGGATTTGTATGGCTTCGGCTCACCGCTTATGATACCTTTCCTTGTGAAAACTCTCATACAGATAAGGTGAAAATTACCATAGACCAATGTACCGGAATCAACGAAAGTAAGGAAAGCCGGCTTTCTCTGAAAGTTATCCCCAATCCTGCTTATTCGCAGCTTAATTTCGAGGTTTCAGGGATAGAAAAGAATAAAGAGGTTATGCTAACTTTGACCAATGCCCAGGGTGTTTTGGTATTTACAATGAAACTTCCTGTAAGTGAAGATCAATATTCCAATGTTATGAATGTCGCCCGGTTCCCCAGAGGTATTTATTACCTTAAAGCCAGCAATTTACATGAGCGTGTCATATATAAAGTCATTCTTCAATAGGTTTTGTTGACTCTTTAGTTTTTCGCTCTTTTCAAATAGCTTAAAATTCAGTAATTTAGACAGTTTCTAAATTTTTTCAGAAATCAATGATTTTCAGAAGCTTCAAAACTACGGTTTTCGAAGCTTCTTTGCACATCTTCATAAATGACAGTAATTCAATAGTATAACATAAATTTTAAATTACCATTTTATTGTTACTGATTTCACAATTGTTTATATTTTTGCTCAACCCTTAAAAAACCTAAGATAGTCAGGTGTTAAAGAGTGAAAATTTAAACAGTAGACTAAGGTGAACAGTGTATTGATATTGGCCGTTGTATCGCTCAGTGCGATAGGATTGATATCCGCGGTTGTGCTCTATTTCGTTGCACAGAAATTCAAAGTAATAGAAGATCCCAGGATTGGTATCGTTGAAGAATCACTTCCTGCCGCTAATTGCGGGGGGTGTGGATTTGCGGGCTGCCGGAATTTCGCGGAGGCTTTGGTTAAAAAAGCTGAAGATGATAAGTCGATTGAGGGATTAAATTGTCCGGTTGGCGGGGCAGATGTAATGAAGAAAGTAGCAGCGATTCTTGGATTGGAAGCTGTTGAAACCGAGCCATTTATAGCTGTAGTACGTTGCAATGGTTCCTATAAGCATGCACCCGCCAAAGTTAAATATGACGGACCTGCAACTTGTGCCTTTGCGCATAACCTCTATGCCGGTACCAGCGGTTGTGCATATGGCTGTTTAGGACTTGGCGATTGCGTGGCAGCATGCAATTTCGAAGCCATTTACATGGATACTGAAACCGGTTTGCCGGTTGTCAACGATAAGTGTATTGCCTGTGGAGCCTGTGTTAAGGCATGTCCCAGAAACATTATTGAACTCAGGGCAAAAGGTAAAAAAGACCGTCGCATTTATGTTTGTTGTGTTAATAAGGAAAAGGGAGGCCCGGCCAGGAAAAACTGTTCGGTAGCCTGCATCGGATGTGGAAAATGTGTGGAAGTTTGTCCTTTCGAAGCCATCACTTTAGAAAACAACCTGGCTTACATAGATTTCGAAAAATGCAAACTTTGCCGTAAATGTGCTCCGGTTTGCCCCACTGATGCTATCCACGAGATCAATTTTCCTCCCCGAAAAGAGAAAGAAACTGAAACAGCAGATAAGAAAACAGAGGTAACCCCTCAGGCAGCGGATGTGAAACCGGTTGCGAAGAAAGATAAATCCCCGGAAGAGCCGGCGGCAAATATAACTTAGTCCAAAGAAAATATAAAAAAGGATGTGTGCATTGAAAACTTTCCGTTCAGGAGGTGTTCATCCACCCGAAAATAAGCTATCGGTTGAAAGCTCGATTGAAGTTTTCCCTTTGCCTAAGCAGGTAAGCATTCCTGTTAACCAGAACCTGGGAGCGCCCGGAGTTCCGCTGGTCAACAAGGGAGATGCCGTGAAAGTAGGACAGTTGCTTGCAAAAGGCGAAGCCTTCATTTCCTCAAATGTTCATTCTTCAGTTTCCGGAAAGGTGCTGAAGATCGATGATATGGCCGATCAAACCGGTTTCAGGAGGAAGGCTGTTGTGATCAACGTGGAAGGAGATGAATGGGAATCTTCTATCGACCGGAGTCCTGGTATCAGGAATGAGATCACGCTTTCCCGCGAAGAGATCATCAAAAAGATCCACGAAATGGGAATTGTCGGTTTGGGAGGGGCAACTTTTCCTTCTCATGTCAAATTGATGATACCTGAAGGAAAAAAAGCTGAGTACCTCATTATCAACGGTGTGGAGTGTGAACCTTACCTGACTGCCGACCATCGCCTGATGCTGGAAAAAGGTGAAGAAGTACTGATAGGTACTAAAATACTGATGAAGGGCCTTGGTGTTGACAAAGCCATCATTGGCATCGAGAATAATAAACCCGATGCAATAAGTCATATCACTGAACTGTCGGTAAAATATCCCGATATATCTGTTCAGGCTTTGAAGGTCAGGTACCCTCAGGGTGGTGAAAAACAACTGATCAATGCATTGTTAGGCAGGGAGGTCCCCTCAGGAAAATTACCTATTGAAGTTGGCTGTGTAGTCAATAATGTGGGAACGGCTTTTGCCGTTTATGAAGCAGTGCAGAAGAATAAGCCGTTGATCGAGCGCATCGTGACGGTGACCGGTAAAACGGTCGAAAAACCTTCGAATTTCCTGGTCAGGATCGGTACACCGGTTCAGGAGCTTTTAGACAGGGCGCAATCAGACCTGGGGAAAACCGGCAAGGTGGTCAGCGGAGGCCCTATGATGGGAAAAGCCTTGAATTCACTTGAGGTTCCGGTGGTCAAAGGGACTTCAGGACTTCTACTATTTACGGAAGAGAACGCAATCCGCACTCCGACAAAGGCATGTATCCGTTGTGGGCGTTGTGTCAGAGTATGCCCGATGGGACTCGAACCCATCCTTTTAGCGCAGTATTCAGAGAACAACATGTGGGATATGGCCGAAACAAATCTGGTCATGGATTGCATGGAGTGCGGATCTTGCCACTACACTTGTCCTTCGGGACGTCCACTGCTTGATTACATCCGCCTCGGCAAAAATAAAGTCGGTCAAATTATCAGAAACAGAGGAAAAAAATAAAATATGGGCTTACTTACAGTTTCAGGATCTCCTCACATACACAGTGACCAACCGGTATCGAAGATAATGTACGGTGTGGTTATCGCTATGGTCCCGGCGATGCTTGTTTCGGTTTATTTTTTCGGCCTGGGTGCAGCTAAAGTAATGCTGGTATCGATACTGGCCTGTCTTTTCTTTGAATGGGTAGTCCAGAAATACCTAATCAAGGGACCTTTAACCATCAATGACGGATCAGCCCTGGTAACAGGCGTGCTGCTCGCCTTTAATGTGCCCAGCAGTCTTCCTGTCTGGATGACCATAGTTGGTGCGTTTGTTGCCATTGTAATTGCAAAAATGAGTTTTGGCGGACTGGGCAAAAATCCTTTTAATCCTGCTCTGGTCGGTCGTGTTTTCCTGCTGATGTCATTTCCTGTAGATATGACATCCTGGCCGGTCCCCAACGCGATTTTTGGAGGAACTGCGGTTACGGATGCCATTACCGGACCGACGACACTTGGTATTGTTAAGGAAGGACTCAGGGCAGGGCAGACAGTATCTGAGCTTTTACCTCAAATACCCGGTTATGCAACCGAATTATTTGGAAACCAGGGTGGGTCGCTTGGAGAAGTTTCGGCTATTGCTTTATTGATCGGAGCGTTTTACATGTTTTATAAGAAAATAATTACCTGGCATATTCCGGTTTCTTACCTGCTTTCTGTGGTGATTTTTTCCGGAATTTTCTGGTTGATCAACCCTGAAAGATACCTGGACCCGTTATTCCACCTTGTAACTGGTGGCATGATGCTCGGTATTTTTTATATGGCGACGGATATGGTCTCCTCTCCAATCAATACCCGGGGAATGCTGATATTTGGTGCCGGTTGCGGAATTTTAACCATGCTCATCCGGATCTGGGGAGGGTACCCTGAAGGTGTCTCTTTTGCCATCCTGATCATGAATGCTTTTACTCCACTTATTAACAGAAGTATTAAACCGAGAAGGTTCGGTGTAATTAAAAACAGTTAATCTCTTTTGTTATGGCAAAGAAAGAATCCTCTTTAAAAAACATGATAATCTCCCTTGTAGTTATATCTTTTTTTGCCTCGCTGGCTCTTGGGGGCATCTATAACATAACCAAAGAGCCGATTGAACTGGCAGTTAAAGCCAAGCAGGAAAATGCCATAAAAGAAGTGCTTCCGGCATTTGATAGTTTATTTTCTTTTAAAATGATGCCTGACAATGGAAAAGATTCGATTGGCATTAACCTGGCTTTTAAGGGAGATACGCTCGTGGGAACTGCCATAGGTACCTATTCAAATCTTGGATATAACGCAACACAGATCCAGCTTATGATTGGTTTTTTGCCGGACGCATCCATTCAAAATATATCTGTGATTCAACAGAATGAAACACCGGGGCTGGGCACAAAAATGAAGGAACCAAAGTTTAAAGATCAATTCAACAAGAAAAAGCCTTCTGAATTCAAGCTGAAAGTTAAAAAAGATGGAGGCCAGGTAGATGCGATTACTGCTGCAACAATCAGTTCCAGGGCTTTCTGCGATGCCGTTGACCGGGCCTATCAAATTTATCAAAAGAAAGGAGAAAAATAAACATGAACCAGTGGAAAAATTTTACAAAAGGATTTATTAAAGAAAACCCGATCCTTGTGCTGCTGCTGGGAACATGTCCTACCCTTGCGGTGACAACATCGGCCATCAATGGACTTGGGATGGGATTGGCCACAACCTTTGTACTTGTCGGTTCAAATGTCGTGGTTTCACTCGTTAAATCCACTGTGCCGGATAAAGTGCGTATTCCTGCATTTGTAGTGATCATCGCTTCATTCGTGACTATTGTCCAATTGTTGATGCAGGCCTATACTCCTTCATTGTATGATGCCTTAGGTATATTTATCCCTTTGATCGTTGTCAATTGCATCGTACTTGGCCGGGCAGAAGCATTTGCTTCCAAACAGGGCGTTTTTTCCTCGCTAATCGATGGCCTGGGCATGGGATTGGGCTTTACTATGGCACTTTTCCTTCTGGGATCAGTTAGAGAAGCATTGGGAAACGCATCCATCATGGGTTATAAATTTGCAGAAGGTGACGGAATCCTGGTTTTCATCCTTTCGCCCGGAGCCTTCATCGCACTCGGATATTTTATCGCCCTGATGAACCGGATAAAAAAAACTACTTAAAATAAAAATGAGATGGAATATTTTGTCATTATCATATCGGCCATTTTCGTTTCCAATATTGTTCTGTCCCAATTTCTTGGAATCTGCCCGTTTTTAGGTGTTAGCAACAAGGTGGGAACGGCGGTAGGCATGAGCGCAGCAGTTGTTTTCGTTATAGCTCTGGCTACTATTGTTACCTGGGTTGTACAAATTTATGTTCTTGTTCCCTTTAATATTACTTTTTTACAGACCATCAGCTTCATTCTGGTTATTGCTTTTTTGGTGCAGATGGTTGAGATTATTCTGAAAAAAATTTCACCGCCTCTTTACCAGGCTCTTGGTATCTATCTCCCTTTAATCACTACTAATTGCGCTGTGCTTGGTGTAGCACTTCTAGTTCATACAAAAGAATATAACCTTTTGCAAAGCGTTGTATATGGGACATCTATTGCGGTGGGTTTTGGTTTTGCTATAGTATTATTCTCGGGCATCCGTGAGCATACCGAGCTTATGGGAACACCAAAAGGTATGAAAGGTGTGCCTATTGCCCTTGTGACGGCAGGTATTTTATCCCTTGCATTTATGGGTTTCAGCGGCCTGGTTAAATAATGGAAAACGAAAGCGTTATCTTCTTCAGAGATGTTCCGATCTATCAGCGGGAAACCATGGTTTTTTCTGGTGCATCCCTTGAAATTAAACACAGTGAATTTGTTTATCTGATCGGTAAAACCGGTACCGGCAAGAGTTCCCTTCTTAAAGCCATGTATGCAGAACTTCCCATTACACAAGGGGAGGCAATGGTGGCAGGATTTAACCTGATCGGTATACGGGCTAAAGAAATCCCTTTGCTTAGAAGAAAGCTGGGAATTATCTTCCAGGACTTTCAGCTCCTAAGCGACCGTAATGTGGAAGAGAACCTGATGTTTGTTTTGAAGGCTACCGGTTGGAAAAATAAAAAGGAGATGACAGGGCAGATCAGGGATGTTTTACAAAAAGTCGGACTTTCAACTAAAGGATTTAAATTGCCCCACCAATTATCCGGCGGCGAGCAGCAAAGAGTTGCCATTGCCCGCTCTCTTTTAAATAACCCTGAGATCATCCTGGCTGACGAACCCACGGGCAACCTTGATCCGGAAACTTCTAGGGAGATCATGAGATTACTGATTGAGATCAGCCAGTCAGGACGTGCCGTGCTCATGGCAACACATAACTATTTACTATTGGATGAGTTTTCTTCCCGGATTATCCGGTGTGAGGGAGGCAGGGTTCACTGTTTGTAAACAAGTCTTATCATTTTTCGCCCATTCTCCAGGTTATCATATCTTTCTTTAAGATACACCGAACGGCGATTAGCTTCTTCATCTGTAAATTCTTCCCTGAAAAGATCGTTAAGCCTGGTACGCAACTCTTCTGTTGTATTTCCTGTTTTGCATAAGGTGTCCAGTGAGGTGCCTTTCAGCATCGCATCATTGACCAGACAAAACCTTCCATTGTATAAAGTATTCAATAATTTCAGTTTAAGGCCTGTTGCCTGGAAAGTGACCAGAATATTTACCTGCGCATTCCTGATCAGGTCGAACATCTTATCATCGTCCGGATTGGCAACAATCATAACATTCTGATAAGATTCGGCCAGCTTTTTAAACTTGTCACGGGGTTTCATTCCCGAAATGATCAACTGCATGTCAAGCCCGCTAAAAACCTTTGTGATCAGATAGGTAGCGGCAAATTCATTTTCCGGAACTTCAATGTTTCCATGGTAAAGCGCATAATCGCCTTTGCCTGGTAGTATAGCAACATGATCATTGGCATGAAAACTGGGTAAAAAGTGTATGTTTTTACCTGGAAAATGCCGCTGAAGATAATCGGTGTCGTGTTGTGAGACGGCAAGCATTAAGTCGGCATGCCTGAGAACCTTTTGATATAACCGTAGTTTAGCGCTTGCAAACAGGAAATAAAGCTTGTTTTTGAGATTTGCATCAACTTTGAAAAGATTGAAATAGTAGCGATGCTCTATATTACTTTCACGGTAAATTTTGAATCTTTTTCTCAACCGCGGATCATTAATATAATAACAACTATGAAGCCCTTCGAACAATACCGGATAATCGTCTCTTAGAAGGTTAACCATCAATTCTTCAGACTTTCTGGAGCTTACAATATAAGGCGCCAGGCTGAAAGCCGAACGAAGCCCTGTTTTCCTTGGGTAATAGAAAACATCCTCGCAAAATGCATTTAACTCTGGCGACCGTTCACGTCCTGGGTATTCGAAACAGTGCAGGTGAATTTTAATACCGAGTTTGTATAAAATCCTGATTTTGTAATAAACATCTATCACCCCGCCATAATTTGGCGGATAAGGGATGTCGAAGGAAATTATATGAAGGTGTTTTTCAGGCATAAGTTTCATAAACCTCTTTTAAAACCTGTTTTTCATTTTCCCAGCATAGCTCTGTTGCCGCAAATTTAAGGTTTTCTTTCCATTTCGCAATTTGGGCCGGGTTATTGAGCATTTCCCTGATTTTGCCGGCGATATGCTGCGGGTCATGATTCTCTATCAGGCAACCCACATCGTATTTAAGAATGATTTTACTGATCTCCGGCAGGGGCGAGGCTAAAACCGGTATTCTCGCCCGGATGTAATCAAATAGCTTGTTTGGCAGGCTGAAATGGTAATTGATATTGGTGTCTTTATCAATAGTGAGACCAATATCTGCATGGACAGTATAACGGTAAAGTTCATCATAAGGAAGCCTGGGAATGAACCTGACTTTGTCTTTCAGTAAAGGATCTACCGCCATCATTTTCAGGTTCCCGATAACATCACCACCACCGATAATGAGCAACAGCGCATGATCAACATATTTCATGGCCAAGATGGCTTCCTCTGCGCCGCGCTGGACGTTGATACCCGCGCCCTGCAAAATGATGATCTTTTTGTCGTCAGGCAATCCAAGGTCTGCACGCGATTTCTCTATAAGGTATTCCTTGAAATACGGCACATTGCGGACTACTTTAACATCGACGCCGTACTTCGTCTTGAAAATACCGGCTAATGATTCATTGACCGTGAAAACATGTTTAAGTTTTGGGAAAATAAATCTTTCAATGGCTTTCCACACAGATTGAATAAATTTACGGTTAACTAATTCAGGAACTTCAGTGAAATTCTCATGACTGTCGTAAACCAGGGGGAGATTTTTTAATTTGGAAATAAGATAATTTGGAAATAAAGTATCTAAGTCATTAGAAACAAGTAAATTAATTCGATTAAAAAGCAGGAAAAAGAAAAGGCGGATGTTGAATTCAGCGTAAAAGAATGGACCTTTTTCGAAGAGAAGCTTCATACGGTGCTGCGAATATGGTTTTTGAATTATGGAGATGGAGTCTCTTTTTTTTCGCCCCACTAACATGACCTCAAATTCCATCTCCGCAAGGGTCCGGCAAACCCTGTCCACCCGCTGGTCGGTGCTCAGATCGTTTATAACTGATACGATAACTTTTTTCAAAATGATGAAAAAATTGGATACACCAAAAATTCAGAAGGCACTAAATTAGCAATATTCACCGACAATTAATTAAATTTGATGTTTTCAAGAACGCACAACAAATGGAGATATTTTCGAACCATCCTTTGAAATCCTTCAACACCTTTGGTATTGAAGCTTGCGCCAACGAATTCATCGAAGTCAGAACGGATGATGAGCTGAAAGTTTTTTTAAGTCATCATCTGACAGCTTCAAAGCAACTATTAATACTGGGGGGAGGGAGCAATATCTTATTCACCCGGGATTTTAGCGGCACAATAATAAAAATAAGTACACACGGCATTGAGATTATAAAGGAAGATGATAATGATGTCCATATCAGGGTGGCAGCGGGTGAAGACTGGGATGGATTAGTTGAATACAGTATTGGTAAAGGATGGGGCGGACTTGAAAACCTGTCAGGCATACCCGGGCAGGTGGGAAGCAGCCCGATTCAAAATATCGGCGCCTACGGATTAGAGTTAAAAGATCATTTTATTTCATTGGAAGCAATTAATCTCTGCACGGGAGAAACCATCGATTATGATGCTGAAAGCTGCCAGTTTGGTTACCGCGACAGTATCTTCAAAAGAGATTTAAAAGGAAGGGTCGTCATTACCCATGTTGTTTTCTGTTTACAGAAAAAGCCTGTTTTTAATCTGACTTACAATGCATTAAAACAAAAACTGGAACATCTTCCAGAACACGGGATCACATTGCAATTGATCCGTGATGCCGTTCTCCAGATCAGATCATCCAAGCTGCCTGATCCAAAAGTTATTGGGAATGCCGGGAGTTTTTTCAAGAACCCGGTTGTCAGTTATTCATTATTGGAAAGTTTGAAGGAGAGGTTTCCGGGAATCGTATACTTTGAGGTTCCAGGGGTCAGCCTCACCCCCTGTCCCCCTCTCCAATTGGAGAGGGGGAATAGGGGGTCAGGGGGTAAAAGGGGTGAGGCTGCTGACCGCCGACCGCTGACCGCCGACTGCAAGCTCGCTGCCGGCTGGCTTATTGAGCAATGCGGCTGGAAAGGATTCCGGATTGGAGATGCCGGCGTCCACAAAGACCAGGCTTTGCTCCTGGTGAATTATGGAAAAGCAACAGGCATGGAAATTCTGGCTCTGGCCGGCCAGATTCAACGTTCCGTGAAAGAAAAATTCGGGGTTGATCTGGAAAGGGAGGTTAATGTGATTTAAAAATGGAGAGGCTGTATCTAAAGTCTATTCTGTTGAATTGCGACCTGATATTAGTTCGTGCTCCAACGACTAAAGCCGTTGGTTCTATTGATGTTACAAAATTGGAACCGACGGCTTTAGTCGTTGGAGCACAAAAAAAGAGAGTGTCCCGACTTTTGAGACACCCTCTTGTCCCAAGAGAGATTATTTTGACTTATACAATTTTAAGGTAATAATTCTTTTTATATTTGAATTATATAACCGGGGTAGAAAAATGATAAAAATACCTGGAATAAACCAATCGATAAATTGGCTCTGGAAAAGAAAAGAAGCCCTCATATGGATTGCCGCGCTGATCTGCCTTGCTATGAGTAATCCTTCCAATCATCATTACACGCTTTGCCCCCTGGATAATATGGGAATATCTTATTGTCCGGGCTGCGGGCTGGGTCGATCGATCGGATATTTCTTCCGCTTAGATATAGAATCATCATTTCTTGCCCATCCATTGGGGATCCCGGCTGTTTTTCTTTTGGTTTACAGGTCGGCTAAAATATTGATTAAACCATCTGCATTAAATTTATCGACCTTTTAATTTTATCTTTGTTTTGGAAAACTAATACTTATAATAAATAGAATGAATGAAAAAAATTACGACACTTTTGACTTTCAGTATCCTATTACTGAGTATTACGATTCTATTTACAAACTGTAAAAAGGACAAGGAAGATCCGGTAGTTCCTGCCTTTAGCATTACAGCAACAACGGTTATGCTTCAAGGTGGCGGTGATGGTCTTCAATTCAAAGCAAAATGTACAAATACTAATGTAGAAATGACAGAGGTGCAAATTGTGGATCCGCTGCAATCACCTGTCAATACCTATAATTTAAATGGAGCGAATTTTGTAAAAAATGTAATCTTTGATCTGCAGGGCGCAGACGAAGCTTATTACAAACAAACCGGAACATGGTCATTCACATTTATAGGCAATCGTACCAGCGATGGCTCAAGTTTCTCAATATCGACAACACTTGCAGTTCAATAATAAAAAATCTTTCATTATGGCAAATTTTTTTCAATTTCTTCCGGAGCTCCAGGGACGTGAGCTGATGTTTGTTCAGGGTCTGACTAAAGATTACAGCGAAGCCCAAATGATGAACTTCGCAAACATATACCGCAGCAGGAGAAGAGATCCCCAGATCATTCTTCTGACTACACTGTTGGGGTTTGTTTGCGTAGCCGGCGTGCAACGTTTTCTCATCAACCAGATCGGAATGGGCCTTCTTTACCTGTTTACAGGTGGTTTATGCGTAATCGGAACGATCATCGACCTGATCAACTATCAGGACCTGGCCATGGAATATAATATGCAGCAGGCAAATGAAGCTGCCATGCTGGTCAAAGGAATCTGATAATCAGGTTTTTTCAGGCTAACATCGCCCCCGTCAGCTCCGTCACTGACTTGACACCTTGACGGATCATGTATTCTTCGATTCCATACAGGATTTTAATGGAAACTGCCGGATTGATGTAATTCGCAGTTCCTATTTGAATGGCACTGGATCCTGCGAGGATGAATTCAATGGCATCTGTAGCGTTCATTATGCCTCCCATACCTATAACAGGGACTTTTACTGCTTTGTAGACATCCCGGACCATTCGAAGGGCAATGGGTTTTATTGCCGGGCCCGACAATCCACCGGTAATGGTTCCCAGGATGGGTTTGCGCGTTTCGGCATTGATAGCCATTCCCAGAAAAGTGTTGACTAATGATACTGCGTCGGCTCCGGCATCTACAACTATCTTTGCCATCTGAGCGATATCGGTTACATTCGGTGAGAGCTTTACGATCAGTGTTCCTTTGTAAACATTACGGACAGCCTTTGTGGCTTCCAGGGCTGATTTGGGATTGATGCCGAACGCCATACCGCCTGCTTTTACATTGGGACAGGAAATGTTCAGCTCGATAGCTTTTATTCCTTTTATTTCATTTAATTTCGATGCAACAGTGACATAATCCTCAATCGTAGATCCATTTACATTTGGGATGATGTGACATTTAAAATGTTTTATCCGCGGATAAATTGTGCTGATAAAATAATCGACGCCTTTATTTTGTAAACCTACTGAGTTAAGCATGCCGGAAGCGGTTTCAGCCATCCGCGGATAGGGATTGCCATCGCGATTTTCCAGGGTGATCCCTTTGACAAAAATGGCAGCCAGCCGGTTTACATCCATGAAATCAACATATTCCTCTCCATAGCCATACGTCCCGGAAGCGGTAGTCACCGGGTTCTTCAGTTTAAGATCATGTATTTTAACACTTAGGTTTACCATTTCAAATCTTTGATATTAAAAACAGGACCTTCCGTACAAACACATTTATTTCCATTGATTGTCGGCACTATGCAGCAGAGGCAGGCACCAAAACCACAAGCCATGGTATTTTCAAGCGACACTTCACAATTAATATTTTTTTCAAGGGCGATCTTTGCAATAGCTTTCATCATCGGTTCCGGCCCACAAGCAACGATCAAATCAAAGGGAAAATTATCGTTGCTAAACAGGCTATGTTGGGATACCAGGCCTTTTTCGCCGAGTGAACCATCTTCAGTAGTTACATTCACTTGCCCCAGGCTCTTGAAATGGTCAAGCATGACGATATCATCTGCCGATCTGGCCCCGAATAAAAATGTGATCTCAGTCTTCTCATTTTGCAGTTCTTTGCCATAAAGAATGAAAGGAGCTATGCCAGATCCTCCCGCGACCACTAATATCCGTCCTGAAGCCGGTGTGGTAAACGAATTCCCTAAAGGATAGATCAGGCTGATTTTATCTCCTTTGCGTGTTTCACCAAGCAGCCTGGTGCCTTCTCCAATAACTTTTATATAAAAACTTAGCGTGTTTGCAGCCGGGTCTGAATCAAAAATTGAAAATGGCCTGCGGAGAAATACTTTAGGAGAATTGGCGATCTGAATTTCTGCAAAATTTCCGGGATGAATAACAGGCAGTTTATCCGGACCTTCCACTTCAATAATAAATGAACTGTAATTCAGCCATTTGTGATTAAGTACAATAAAATCTTCAACCCTTTTCATGAGGTTTTACCAAAAAATATTACCCGGTTATTTCTGGTTTTTCTTCAGGATTTGTTTTTTCAACAACTGGCTCTTTGCCTGTTTCTTCCTCTTCCTCTTCCTCTTCCTCTTCCTCTTCCTCTTCCTCTTCCTCTTTAAATTCCATAATCCCTTTTTCCAGTAGTAAATTATACCAGCTTACCGTCTTTTTCATATCTGAGACATATACCCTTTCCGGGTCATATTCTGGAATGGCTTCCAGGAAAAATGTTTTCAATGACTGACTATCGGTCGAAGCATCCGGTCCGGATTTACCCCCGAGTGTTTTATAAATTTTCCTGAATGCCTCTTTTAAAGGAAGGTCTTCTTCACCTGTGGTAAAGATACTGATCTCTTCCATCGAACTTACCCTTTCATGGGAAAAAACGGGAAACCTCTTTCCGTCAGCCAGTGATTCTACTACAAATCCGGCCTTGGTTTGAGATAACATCTTATATAGACCTGGTTTTCCCGAAATAGCTAATATTTTGCTCAGTTCCATCTTAAATATTTTGGGCAAAATTACGAATTTCTTCCTGTAAATAATGAATTTCAGGCAAAAGTCTGCAAATCATACAGCCTTTTATAAAGACCTCCTGTCCTTATCAGTTGTTCATGGTTGCCGCTTTCCACAATCTTGCCTTTTTCAAGGACGATGATCTCATCAGCAAATTTTATCGTCGAAAGCCTGTGGGCAATGACAATGGAGGTGCGGTCTTTCATAACTTTCAGCAAAGCATCCTGGACCTGTCTTTCCGATTCGGAATCAAGGGAAGAAGTGGCTTCATCCAGAATCAGGATAGGAGGGTTTCTGAGGATGGCCCGGGCGATGCTCAAGCGTTGCCGCTGACCTCCTGAGAGTTTAGCGCCGCGATCTCCGATATTGGTCTCATAACCTTCTTCCATAGCCATGATGAAATCATGAGCATTAGCTACTTTAGCGGCTGCGATTACTGCTTCTTCAGTTACGCCGGGTTTACCGAAGATAATATTGTTGAATACCGTATCATTAAAGAGGATCGACTCCTGAGTCACGATAGCCATGAGTGAACGGAGGTCATCAATACGGAAATCCCGGATGTTAATACCGTCAAGCAGGATTTCACCGCCAACCGTATCATAAAAGCGGGGCAGAAGGTCGACAAAAGTGGATTTGCCTCCGCCGGAAGGTCCGACCAGGGCTATGATCTTCCCTTTTGGGATTACCACGCTGATATGGCTGAGAACATCATCTGATTCATAGCTGAAAGAAACATCCCGGTATTCTAATTCATGTGTGAAATCATCAATTCGCACTGGATCAGGCTTTTCAAGGATGATTTCTTCTGCATCGAGTATTTCAAAGACCCTTTCAGCCGATGCAATACCCTTCTGAATGCTGTAATAACCTGTTGCAAAGGTTTTTGCCGGTGGGATAATCTGGGAAAAGATGAGAATATAAGTGATGAAAACCGCTGCTGAAATGGTGCTTGAGTCGCCCAACACCAGACGGCCGCCATACCAGAGCACGATGATAATAACTACCGATGAGAGAAATTCGCTCATCGGGGATGACAAATCACGTGTACGAAAAATCTTTACCATCAATCTTGAATAATTCCTGTTCAGTTCCCGGAACCGTATATCTGAAAACCCAATAGCGGTGAAAGCTTTGATGATCCGCAATCCGCTTATGGTTTCCTCTACAACCGAGAGCAGTCCTGAAAAACGTGCCTGCCCGACTTTGGATTCCTTCCTGAGGTTCCTTCCGATGACACCTATTACGTATCCAGTCATGGGCAATAGGATCGTAACAAAAAAGGTCAGCTCCGGGCTCATGATCATCATGGTCACATAATAGGCAATAATCGTAATGGGGTCGCGGAATATGATCTCCAGGTAATGCATGATTGAAACGTCAATCTCCTGGACATCAGTAGTGATCCGTGACATGATATCCCCTTTTCTGCGCTGGTTAAAATAGGATAAGGGAAGGATGAGGATTTTGTGGTAGATTTCGTTACGGATATCCCTGACGGCATTGACCCTGACTTTCGCAAGGAAAAACATAGCCAGAAACCGGGAAAGATTGCGTAAAAAGAAGCTGGAAAGCAGGAATATGCAGATAAAGATCAGGGCATCGACTTTCCCGTTTTCAATGATGATCTTACTGATATGATAATTTAATAAATCAACCAGTGATTCTGCATTATACTGGAAAACAGGCCTGTTCAGCACCAGTTCTTCTTTGCCGAAAAGCAGGTTCAGGAATGGGATCAGCATTACAAATGAAACCAGGGAAAACGCGATCACCATAATGTTCGAGATAACATTAAGCATCGCATGCACCCAATAGGGTTTAATGTAGGCCAATATCCTGATAAATTTCTTCATTTTGAGGTGTTTACATCATCATATTATGTCGATCCCGGTATAATTCTCAGGTGTAATACTTTTTAATTCAGTTTTAACTTTTTGCGAGATTTTCAGATCATCAATAAAATCATGCAGTGTTTTCCTGTCGATTTTCTTATTCGTTCTTGTTAGCGCTTTCAATGCTTCATAAGGATTAGGGTAATTTTCCCTTCGGAGAATTGTTTGGATCGCTTCAGAAATGATGGCCCAATTGTCCTGCAAATCAAATCGAATCTTATCTTCATTCAGTATTACTTTATCCATTCCTTTGATAAGTGATTTGATGGCGATCATCGTGTGAGCCACCGGTACACCGATATTGCGTACGACAGTGGAGTCGGTGAGATCACGTTGTAAACGGGAAACAGGAAGTTTTTCAGACAGATGTCTGAAGACTGCATTGGCCATGCCAAAGTTCCCTTCTGCATTTTCAAAATCTATAGGATTGACCTTATGAGGCATGGCCGAGGATCCTATTTCTCCCTCCTTGATCTTTTGTTTGAAGTAATCTATAGAGATGTAGGTCCACATATCACGGCACAGATCGATTAATATGGTATTGATCCGGCAAAGGTTATCGAACAGGGCTGCAAGGTTATCATAATGTTCGATCTGTGTGGTTGCCTTCTGTCTTGTCAGGCCAAGAGAACGGTTGACAAACTGGTCGGCGAATTCCGCCCAGTCGATTTCAGGGTAAGCGGCTTGGTGGGCGTTGAAATTACCGGTAGCTCCGCCAAACTTGGCACCGAAAGGGATGGTTTTCAGAAGTGCCAACTGATTCTTTAAACGGTCGGCGAAGACGTAGATCTCTTTACCGAGCCGGGTTGGAGAGGCCGGCTGGCCGTGTGTGCGGGCCAGCATCGGTATGTCTTTCCATTCTTTGGCTCTTCGTGTCAGCATATCTTCCACTTCGTTGATCAATGGAAGAAGAACCTCATGCAACGCCAGCCTTGTAGCATAAGGAATGGCCGTGTTATTGATATCCTGGGAAGTGAGGCCGAAGTGGACAAATTCCTTATATTGCTTTAGTTTCAGCTTTTCAAATCGTTTTTTGACATAATATTCCACCGCTTTAACATCGTGATTGGTGGTTTTTTCGATCTGTTTGACCTCTTCGGCATCTTCAAATGTAAAGTTCCTGCTGATTGCCCGCAGCTCTTCAAACTTGCCTTTATCGAAGTCTTTAAGCTGTGGCAGCGGGATATTGCACAATGCAATGAAGTATTCGATCTCAACGAAAACACGGTAGTTGATGTAGGCCGCTTCGGAAAAATAGTAAGCCAGGGTCTCTGTTTGCTTACGATACCTGCCATCGACCGGCGAGATGGCATTGGATGTGGTAATTTCCATGGGTTCGGTTATTTATTAATTCACAGGGTAAATTTATATACAAATGATCCGAAATGTCAATAATTTAAAAGTTTTTTTTTGAAAATATTTTTCAATAGCTCCTGGAAATTGGGAATATCTATATCTGATACAGTACTTCTCCAAAATTCTCCGGGTTGACCGTCACTAATTTGGGGTTCAAATATGCATTAATAAAATCAGCAGGCAGTTTTCCCTGTTTTTTAGGGGACCATTTGAATTCATAGGCACTGTATAGACCATGGTTTTCTTCGATATAATCTATTTCTTTCTGGCTATAGGTTCGCCAGAAAAATGACTGTATAGGTTGGAGATTATGATATCTGATATATTTCATTCTTTCAGATACACAGAAGTTCTCCCATAATTTGCCATGGTCATCCCTGTATTCAAGAGTATTGGTATTTTGGATCAGGATATTTCTTATTCCGATGTCCCAGAAATATATTTTTCGTGTTTTACCAACTTCCGATCTCAGGTTTTTTCTCAATGCCTGTAACCTGAAGAGAATAAAATTATCTTCCAGAAGTTGTATATACCGCTGAACAACTGTTTGGTCAACCTTCAGTTTTCCAGCCAGTTCTGTAAAAGATACTTCGCAGGAAACCTGGAAAGCCAGAAGTTTTAACAAGTCAAGAATGATCTCGGGCTTTTTCAGTTGATGAAAAGTAAAAATATCTTTGAATAAATAACTTGAGGCTATTTCATTCAGGTTCTCAAGGGCTTGACGATCATCCTCAAGTATAACCGAAGGGTAAGTACCAAAACGCATAATTCTGTTTACTGTGCGTCTTGCATCTATTTTTGACTGCCCGGCAGTTATTTCTTCAAAAGTAAATGGGTACAATTGGTAAACGATCTTTCTTCCGGTCAATGGTTCACTGACCAGGCCTGAAAGTTCAAAACTTGAGGACCCAGTTGCAATTACCTGTAGATGAGGAAATTCATCATGCAGTATTTTCAAAACCATACCTATATTCCTGATCCTCTGTGCCTCATCCAGAACGATCAATTGGAGATTTTTTATGATGTTTTCAAAGTTCCCGGCATTTTCATAAGAAAAAGCAGATTGCACATCAAGGTAATCGCAATTGAAGTACTCCTTCATCAAGTCAGTTTTAGCAAGAATTTCCTTTACTAATGTGGTCTTGCCGACCTGCCTGGCTCCGTAAATAATGATGATTTTTCGGTTCTGCGCGGCAGATGATATCCTTTCGATTATGCTATTTTGTATGGTTCTCTGAATGATCATGAAATCATTTTTCACAAAAATACTAAAATAACAAGACACAAGTCATGTAATTCATTAAAATAACATGAGATATATCATGTAATTAAATCCTGAAAACAACATCTAAATGAAGTTGGGGCTTTTCTGGCCAATAATGAGCTAAATTAATTTGATGGGGGGTGATTAGAATTATTTACCTGCAAACCTTGCCCTTTCCCGCTTTTATTCTAATTTTGAAGTGGATGTCTGAATGTGTTTTTTACCGCAAAGTCATTCGGACGCAAAGGTAGTTCCGGTTGATAATCAACTCTTTGCGTCTTTTCGCCTCTGCGGTTTACAAAAATGAATAGGAGACGTCATAATTTTAATCGACTTTAAAGCAAACATTTAAAAAATCAGATATTAAAACCAAACGACAAATATGGATATAATGGATCAAAAGACGGCAACGGTTGGGAATAAGGGCAAGGATGTCCGTTCCGACTGCCAGGTTACCATGGAGCTTACCGAAAGCGGTGGCATACAACTAACCATCGACAGCAGAGTGCGCGTGCTTTATGGAGCAGCTATCAGGAAACTGGCCGGAGAAATCCTGGAGTTTTTCGATATTAAGCACGCCAAAGTGCTTATCGAGGATTCCGGTTCGCTCGATTTTACCTTAGCAGCCCGGATGGAAGCTGCAATCAAAAAACTGGTAAAAACGGATAAAGAATACCTTACGGTTTTTCTGCCGGAAAACAATTATCAGACCGAAAAAGAGCGGAACCGTTTTTCCCGGCTTTATCTGCCGGGTAATTCGCCCAAACTCATGATCAATGCCGGTATCCATCATCCTGATGGCATCATTCTCGACCTGGAAGATGCCGTTGCCGTTGACAGGAAATTTGAAGCCAGGTTTCTGATACGGAATGCCTTAAGGAGCCTCGATTTTTATGGTGCGGAGCGGATGGTCAGGATCAACCAGCTGCCCCTGGGATTGGAAGACCTGGAATATGTTATTCCTCATAATGTTAACTTGATATTATTGCCTAAATGCGAATCGGCAGATCAGATCAGGCAGGTCAATGAAAAAATCAGTGAGATTCAGAAAAAGCAACATATTGAAGGAAAAGTTTGGCTGATGCCGATCATCGAAAGTGCGAAAGGAGTAGTATATTGTTATGATATTGCCTTCTCTGCCGATAATATAGTAGCCATGGCAATTGGGCTGGAAGATTATACGGCCGATCTGGGTACGCTGCGTACAGAGGAGGGAACGGAATCATTTTTTGCACGAACCAAGCTCGTTGTGGCATGTAAAGCTGCCGGTATCCAGGCAATCGACTCAGTATTCTCAGACGTTGGGGATATGGAAGCTTTAAAGCGGACCATCCTGCGTTCCAAAGCGCTTGGTTTCAATGGTATGGGTTGTATCCATCCGCGACAAATCGCCGTTATACATGAAAATTATGCCCCTGAGGCTACCGAAGTCGAAAAAGCAAAGAAAATATATATTGCTTTCCAGGAAGCCACAGAAAAAGGATTGGGAGTGGTTTCACTCGGAACGAAAATGATTGACCCGCCGGTGGTCAAAAGAGCGTTGAAGGTTATTGACCTGGCCATCGCAACCGGAAAACTATCTAAAAACTGGAGGGAAGAGCTATGAAAAAGTATGATAAACTCGTAACTAATGCAGCCGGAAGGATCGTCCCGCAGGAAATCAACGGCGAGCAACATATTCCATATAAAGGTATCGGCAAACATATTCCCGGCGGACGTAAGTTTGCGCCCAGGATTTACAGTTGCGCCAATTATCCGGCAGATGGCAACAAAGTTCTGCCTGATCTGAAAGAAGCGCTTATCCGCGCCGGTCTTCGTGATGGTATGACGATCTCAACTCATCATCATTTCCGTGATGGCGATCTTGTAGGTAACGAAATCTTCCGCATAGCTCATGAACTTGGCATTAAGAACCTGCGCTGGTTTCCATCGGCTTCATTCGCCTGCCATGAACCATTGATTAAATACCTGGAAGATGGAACGATTAACCGGATTGAAGGCAGCATGAACGGACCTCTTGGCCGGTTTTGCTCGGAAGGTAAAATGCAGGGGTTAGGCGTTCTCAGGTCACACGGAGGCCGCTACCAGGCTGTTCAGGACGGAGAGGTACAAATTGATATCGCCGTTATTGCCGCGCCCACAGCCGATCCTTTTGGTAATGCCAACGGGGTGAACGGATCAGCCGCCTGTGGTTTGCTCGGTTTTGCCCTGGCCGATTCGCAATATGCCGATAAAGTCATTGTTGTCACCGATAACCTGGTGCCTTTCCCTTGCATTCCATGGCAGATCCACGGAAATTATGTCGATTATGTTGTAGTGGTGGATAAAGTCGGTATCTCCGAAAAGATTATTTCAGGCACAACACAGATCACCAGAAGTCCCGACCGGCTTTTACTTGCCGAGCTGACTGCGAAATTCTGCGATGCAGCAGGCATTGTGAAGGATGGCTTTTCTTACCAGGCGGGGGCAGGCGGTACCGCCCTTTCAATCGGTATCTATTTCAGCCAGATGCTCAAAGAAAGAGGCGCTAAAGCCCGTTTTATCCGTGCCGGGAGCAATAAATACCCGGTGAAGATGCTGGAGGAAGGACTTGTAGATTATATTTTAGATGGCCAGACATTCGACCTCGAAGGCGTTCGTTCTATGCGCGAAAATCCAAACCATGTCAACACCAGTCCATTTACCAGCTATAATTATCATGGCAAAGGTAACTTTGCCTCGATGGTTGATGTGGTCATCCTGGGCGCTACAGAAGTCGACCTGGATTTCAACGCCAATGTTGTTACCCATTCTGATGGTTATCTGCTGCACGGTATTGGTGGTTGGCAGAACTGCCTATTCTCAAAATGCACGATCCTTCCGATCCCGCTCTTCCGCGACCGTATCCCGGTCATTCTTGACGAAGTGACCACTTTATGCGGTCCGGGTGAATTGATTGACGTGATTGTAACTGAAAGGGGAATAGCTGTTAATCCTTTAAGGCAGGACCTGATAGATAAAGTGAAAGATGCCGGATTGCCGCTCAAAACCATAGAGCAGCTTCAGCAAGAGGCAGAGAAAATATGCGGGAAGCCTGCTAAGCCTGAGTTGGGGGAGGAGGTTGTCGCAGCGATCAAGTGGGTTGATGGTACAGTGATTGATTCAGTGAGGAAGGTGACTGGGTGACTGGGTGACTAGGTGACAAGGTCATAACTTTCCCCCTACCGGGTATTTTTATACGAATTCCGGATTAATAGTAAAATCCTGGTTACATTTTGTTAAAATAATTTTGATAATAGTACCTAATTAGATACCTTTGTAAAATAAATATAAATGCCGACAATAAAGATTATTGATGGCGTGAAAATAAGCATTTATAACGGAGACCACCGGCCGCCTCATATCCATGCTATTTATAATGAATATGAGTCATTGATTTCAATTGAAAAATGTGAAGTCTTTGCCGGAGATATGCCAGAGAAGCAGCTCAGGAAAGTCGTTAAGTGGCTTGAAAGTAACTCAGAATGGGCGCTGTCAGTGTTTTATGAATTAAATTCATCTCTAAAATGAGAAAAATAATAAAAATACCCAGAATTTTAAAGATTAACTGGACCAGGGATTTAAAGGTTTCAGTTGTTTTTAATAACGGGGAGTCGAGAATCATTGATTTCAGGAAAGTATTCAAAGAGATAGGTGTCGATGAGAAATCACCAGCTTTTATATTATACCAGGTTAAAGAATTTGCTAAAACTGAGCTACTTAACAACACACTTTCCTGGAGCAATGTCAATCAATATATTACGATGCAAAATAGTGAGAGAAAGCAAGTCCCATTTGAAATTGGCGCCGATATTCTGTTTCAATACAGTAAGCCTGAGAAAGAGGATCTTTCAAAGAAAATTGGCCGGCTTATCAGGGAATCAAGGATAAAAACCGGAATGACACAAAAGGAACTCGCACAGAAGAGTGGTACTACCAGGAATTACATTTCCAGGATTGAAAATGACAGGTCAGACATTGAATTGGCCACACTCAGGAAAATCATTGAAACAGGTTTAGGAAAACAGCTGGAATTGATTATAAAGTAATTTGCTGTCAGATGTAAGCAGTTTAGAGACACTTATAAATTTATACCTATCGAGCTCGAGAGGCATAGAATCAGGGCATAGCTACTTTTTCTTTTTCAACTTTCCGAAAAATCCATACTTTCGTAGAAAGCTTTTTCTTTGACCAATATCCGGAACATACTGATCCGATACTGGGGTTTTTCCAGCTTCCGGCCGATGCAGGAAGAAATCATCCAATCGGTTCTGGATGGTAAGGATACCCTGGCTTTGCTGCCGACCGGCGGCGGAAAATCGGTCTGCTTCCAGGTGCCGGCATTGGCTTTAGATGGCGTTTGCCTGGTAATCACGCCATTGATCGCACTGATGAAAGACCAGGTGGAAAACCTTAAAAAAAAAGGAATCAAAGCTGTTGCAGTTTATTCAGGCATGCACCGGAATGAGATCCAGATCGCTTTCGATAATTGTGCTTACGGAGATGTTAAATTTCTTTACCTGTCACCGGAGCGTTTAAAGACAGAGCAATTTCTGCAAACATTAAGAAAGCTGAAAGTAAACCTGCTTGCCGTCGATGAGGCCCATTGCATCTCTCAATGGGGTTATGATTTCCGTCCTCCTTATCTTCATATTGCTGAAATCAGGAAATATATACCCAATGTACCTGTCATGGCGCTTACCGCTACGGCTACACCGGGCGTGATCACCGATATACAGAAAAACCTGGCGTTTAAAGTAGAAAATGTCTTCCGGAAAAGCTTTGAAAGAAAGAATCTGACCTATATTGTTATAAAGGAAGAGGACAAGAACGGTCGCCTGCTCAGGATCTTAAAAAAAGTACAGGGCCCGGGAATTATATATGTGCGAAACCGGAAGAAAACGGTTGAAACAGCTAATTTTCTCCAGAAAAATGGCATAAGGGCAGATTTTTATCATGCCGGACTGGATGTAAAAACAAGAAGTAAGAAGCAAGATTCCTGGATCAGGGAAGAGAGCCGGATCATGGTGGCAACCAATGCTTTTGGAATGGGCATCGATAAACCCAATGTGAGACTCGTGGTTCATATTGATCTGCCCGACAGTGTGGAAGCTTATTTCCAGGAAGCCGGCCGGGGGGGCAGAGATGAAAAACGGGCTTATGCTGTGACTTTATTTCAACAGGCCGATCTTGCACGGTTGCAGGAAAACCTGGAAAAAGAATTTCCCCCTGTCGAAAAAATCAAGGAAATTTACCAGTCACTGGGTAATTATTTGCAACTGCCGGTAGGAAGTGGTAAAGACGAAAGCTTTGATTTTGAGATCTATACTTTTTGCCGGAATTATAGCTTCAATCCTGTTATTGCCTTTAATGCCCTGCGTTTTTTGGAAAGAGAAGGTTATATTCTGATGAACGAATCTTTGGAAACACCTTCCCGTATCCATTTTGAATCGGACCGGGAAAATATCTACCGCTTCCAGATTGAAAACAAAACGCTCGATCCCTTCATAAAACTGTTGCTCAGATCTTACTCCGGTGTTTTTACCGAGTTTGTCCAGGTGAATGAGGCAGAACTGTCGAAGAGGGCCGGATTAAAGGAAGATGAAGTGGTTTCAAACCTGCAGAAGCTTCAGAAAGCGGGGATACTTAGTTATGTGAAGCGGCCTGGAAAACCCCAGATCATTTTTTCGGTTGAAAGACTTGACCTGAAAAATCTTCATATTTCAGCCGAAAATTATCATGAACGCAAGCGTTTTGCCATGATCCGCATGGAAGCAGTAATGGAGTATATCACATCGGATGAACATTGCCGTAGCCACATGTTGCTGAGATATTTCGGCGAAACCGGCGCCCCTCGTTGCGGACGGTGTGATATTTGCCTTGAGCGCAACAAAATGAACCTGAATGAGATGGAATTCGACCAGATCAGGCTGAAGATCAAAGAACTGCTTCAACAAAAACCAATGACTTTACCGGAACTGATCTTTGAAGCCGGCTCTTACGGTGAAAAGCATATGTTGCTGGTAATCCGGTGGCTCGAAGATAAAGGCGCCATCACCCGTGATGACCAGTTGCGGTATACCTGGAGGAAGCAATTCAGGTTGAAGATATAGAGCCCCCTCCCCATAGTCCCCTCCCCCAATTGGGGGAGGGGATTCAGGGGTAGGGGCTGGAATTTGGAATTTATTTTCAGCATGAAGCTTGAAAGGTCATTTTATACCCGTGAAGATGTTATTCAGATAGCCAGGGATCTGATTGGAAAGTTCGTTGTAACCAGGCTTAATAATGAAACCACTGCCGGGATCATCATTGAAACCGAAGCTTATGAAGGCATTACCGATCGTGCTTCGCATGCTTTCGGAGGCAGGCGGACAACCCGCACAGAGGTGATGTTTTCCAACGGCGGTGTGGCTTATGTTTACCTTTGCTATGGTATGCATTCCCTTTTCAATATCGTAACAAACATTCAGGGTATCCCTCACGCAGTACTTATCAGGGGTATTTTTCCGGTAGAAGGTATGGATATTATGAAAAGAAGAGCTCAAAAGCCTTATCTGAGACCAGGATCAGGATCAGGTCCGGGAAAAGCATCGAAATTGTTGGGGATACATTATTCTCATACAGGTCTTGATTTAATGGGCGATGAAATCTGGCTGGAAGACAGGGGATTGGTTCTGGACGATAAGATACTTACCGGAACCAGGATCGGGGTTGAATATGCAGGACAGGATTCCTTATTGCCCTACCGGTTTTGGGTACCTGAGAATAAAATTAAACTATAAAAAAAACCGGCATCACGAAAGTGATGCCGGTTTTTTAAGCATTTCTGAAAAGGAAGCTTATTTCACCGTGTTGGAAAGATCAGCACCAGCTTTGAATCTGACGACCTTCTTGGCAGCGATCTTGATTTCTTTTCCAGTTTGCGGGTTTCTGCCTTTTCTGGCAGCTCTCTTGGCAACTGAGAATGAGCCAAATCCAACCAGAGCAACCCTGTCGCTCTTCTTCAGAGCTTTCATGGTGCTGCTGACAAAAGCCTCAAGGGCCTTCTTGGTGTCAGCTTTGGTCATACCGGTTTCTTTTGCCATTGCATCGATTAATTCTGCTTTGTTCATGTTTGTAAGTTTTTAATTATTAACGTTACATAAAACGTTGCAAAATTAAGCTATACAAAAAAAAAGTCAAGCGAAAAGCCCGTAAATACTGGAAAATGTTAATAAAACAGGGTATTTGTTAATAACTTGGATCACCAAAGCTTTGTTACAGTAGGGAAAGAGGGCTTTTTACTGACTTTTACCCCGCCTTCCAGTCAGAATTTAATCTGAAACCCCGTAAGAATTCTTCAATTTTCATAGTTCTTTTGCCGGCTTGTTGTAACTCACGAATATGTAAGATTCCATCGGCTGTGGCAACTGCAAGGTCTGATTTTCCATCCGTAACGATGTCTGAAGCCCGGAGATTGCTGGTAGCACTGGATTTTGTGGTTTTATAGATCTTTACAAGGAAGGATTCTCCGGAGGGAGATTTGAAATCAGTAAAAGCAGCAGGGTAGGGGCTTAATCCCCGTATCTTATTATAGATTTCATTATTACTCCTTTTCCAGTCAATACGGCAATCTTCCTTGAAAATTTTTGGTGCTGTTTTTAAAATAACTGAATGGTCGGTCAGCTTTCTTTGCTCAATGGTATTTATATTTCCGGCTAAGATAGAATCAGTAGTTTTCAACACAAGCTCAGCACCTGCAATTTTCATCCTGTCATGCAATTCACCTGCAGTTTCTTCGGGGTTGATTATCATCTTCTCCTGGAAAATAATCTCACCGGTATCAATCTCCTGTTTTAAAAAGAAGGTTGTCAGTCCGGTTTCAGATTCACCATTGATTATTACATGATTGATCGGGGCGGCGCCACGGTATTGCGGCAGGAGGGATGCGTGCAGGTTGAAAGTGCCCAGGCGCGGCATGTGCCAGACTATCTCAGGAAGCATCCGGAACGCTACCACAATAAAAAGGTCAGCTTGAAAAGCGCTTAATTCATGTATGAAATCGGAATTTCTGAGCTTTTCAGGTTGTAATACCTTCAGGCCTTGACGGATAGCATATTCTTTTACTGGTGAGCTTTGAATGATCTTCCCACGTCCGGCAGGTTGGTCAGGTACAGTTACTACAGCCACAATATTATAACCATGCTGAACCAGGATTTCCAAAGAATCCACGGCAAATTCAGGTGTTCCGAGAAAAATGATCTTGAGCGCTTCTTTCATATAGAAGCGAAATTACAAAAAAGACAGCTTGGTTATATCAGCCCTTTGGCACGGGCAATGTATTTATCGATATCCCTGGCTTCGGTGCTGGTAGGGAATTTATACTTAATACGCTCGTATGTTTCAAGCGCTCTTTTATAATCTTTCTGGATCTCGTATGTCCATCCGGCCTTCATCAGGAAAAGCGGGGTCGTAAATTCATTTTCACCCAGATCAGCAGCATCAATGTAATAGCCCGCGGCTTTACCGGGTTGGTTCAACTCAAGGTAAGCATCGCCAATAGCTCCTTTGGCCATAGGACCGAGGATCTGGTCTTCACCTTTGAAAGATTTCAGATGATCGATAGCTTCTTCAAAATTACCCATTTTCAGGTAACAGATACCGGCGTAATATTTTGACAGATTGGCGCCTTTTGTCATTCGGTAGTCATCGATGATTTCCAGAAATCCGGGGTACATCCCATCTCCGTTGAGAGCCAGGCTAAGAGAATCATTCTCGAAATATCTTTCCGCCATGAACATCTGTTCTTTGACTTCCTGTTCCCTAGGCGCCATATAGAAGCGCTTAAAGCCGAAAAATACCAGGACTACAATCACGATCGCACCAATGACGATAGTTAAAAGTTTCTGGTTATTCTCAATAAATCGTTCAGTTTTACTCAGTGCTTCCTCAACTGCAACAATTCCACCTTCAGTTTTATCCTGCTTTTTAACCATGGTTGATTACCGTTTTAATATTCAGGGTGCAAAAGTAAATCTTTTTCTTGATTTGGCAAGCCTCAAAGATTTTATTAACTTTGTTCTTTAATCATATAATTACTTAATAATAAAGATTATGGGAAAAGGCGATAAAAAAACAAAGCGCGGAAAGATCCTCATGGGATCTCATGGAGTAAGAAGGGCCAGGAGAAAGCTGGCTGTTACCACCCCTTTGATAGCTTTGAAAGAGGAAAAACCGGCAACATCTGAAAAAGAAAAAGCCCCTTTAAAACCTAAAACTGAAAAAGTTGAGGTTCAGGTGGAATCCCTAAAAATGACAACTCCAGTTGAAGATGATGTAAAGCCGGCTAAGAAAAAGGCGCCGCCTAAGGCATCAGCATCATCTAAAAAAGAAGAAAAACCGAAATAATGAAAAATCATAGCAAGAGATTATTCGCCTCTTGCTATTTTTTTAAACAAATGTCCGCGCTCCTCAAAGTTCTTATAGCTGTCGTATGAAGCGGCTGCCGGAGATAACAGGCAGATCTTTCCTTTTTCTGTATAATTGAACACAAACTCAAAGGCTTCCTGCATGGATCCAACCATGAAAAGATTTTTATCTTCCTTCATTGTAGCTTTAAATCCTTCATACATGCGCGATCCTGCCTTGCCTAAAAAAATAAAATTCCTGGCATGTGATTGATCCAGAAAATCGATCAGGGCAGAATAATCCAGCATCCTGTCGTACCCGCCCAGGATTAGCGTGTCAGTCTCAGGCAGAGCTCTTACCGCAGCAATTGTCGCTTCAGGGATTGTTGCGATAGAATCGTTGTAAAAATGGATCCCTTTATATTTTCCTACATACTCCAACCGATGTTCAAGGCCATGAAAAGTCAGTAGCCCCTGTCTTATGAATTCGTCACCGGTACCGGCATTCCTGGCGGCCAGGATTGCAGCCATCATGTTCATCAGGTTATGCTTTCCTTTTAATGGAAAATCATCCGTTACCTCTGTAAAAGCCGCCTCATTGCCATTATGACATAGTATAATCCGGTTGCCGGATAAATAGCAACCTTCCTCCATGTGGAAACCGGAAGAAAATGAATAATATCTTCTCCGGGCATTCAATTTATTAATTCGATCACTGATACCCGGAATATCTTCATTAAAAATAAAAATATCCCCGTCAATCTGTCCGGCAAGTATCCTCATTTTAGCACTGTAATAAGCTTCCAGATTAGTATAGCGGTCGAGATGCTCAGGGAAAAGATTTAGCAAAACCGCGATATGAGGGGCTAGGATCGAATCTTCCAGTTGATGGGATGACATCTCAAACACCACCCGGGTTTCAGGATCAACCTGATCCAGGTAATCGAAAGGCGGCAGGCCGATATTTCCGACCAGGATACTCGGGATGCCTGACGTTTTAAACAGATGCCGGATCAGGCTGGAGGTGGTGCTCTTTCCCTTTGTTCCGGTAATCCCGATAATCTGCCGGTGATAAGCCTGAAGCATCAAATGAGTTTGAGAGGTGAGGATAGTTCCAGGATCGATTTTCATGTCAGGTGAAAGGCCGACTCCCGGACTTTTTATAATAAGCTCGTAATTTGGCAGCGATGCTAAGTAATTCTCACCCAGGTGAAGGGTAAGGTTTGGAGAAGATAGAATTTCACCTGCCTTCACTGGCAATTCCTTGTCACGATCGGCAATGCCGATTGGTAATTCAGGAAAATTCAACCGGAGATAGCGGAAAGTTGATTGTCCTTCCCTGCCGAAGCCCAGGATGAGCAGTTTCCGGTTTGCCAGTAAAGGTGCTAACAACTTGTTCATCTGAGCGCTTTTTTCAACAGGTTGATGTATTTTTCCGGGACGAAATGGCTTCCGGATATATCCGGTGAAATTTCCCTGGATTTATCCGCGGGTCGAAGCTGATGAACCCTGATCAGATAAGGGAGCCTGTCATCCGGGTACATTTTAACTGCTTGATCCAGTGCCACATTCACCTCATCAACGGTGCCGATGCATTCAAAAGGTTTGATCTCTTGTTTTCCGGTCAATTGTTCTAGTGTATCTTCCAGGGAAGGATCATCCAGGAGATTTTTTCCAAATATACTTTCCAATGTTTCCGGCTTCAAAAACGGAGATAAAATGATGAAGGTAAAAAGGCATTTCGGACATTCTCCGCACCAGATACCGGTTTTGCTTCCCACATTACAGCTTCTGAAATGATGCAAAAATTCCGGCATTTCAGAGAAAAGCCTTGCTATCTGCAATTCCGACAAAGGCCGGAGCAGGCTGAAATAATTAAACCCTGGTGAGATAAATGCATAGGTATAAACGCGGAAATCTCTTTCGAATTCAATTGATTTGGAATACTGGTGGTTGATGGAGGTCCCCGGAACCGTTACCTCATTGGCACTCGACTCATTCGAGAGGATTATATCAGCCCGGCCTGTCAGATAGGCAGCCAATAAGGAATAAAATGCGAGCATGGCTGAAAACGGAGTATGGCCATTCAGAAACCCTTCTTCGTTTAATTTTATTAATTGAGGATGAATTTTCCTGTTGAATTCAACAGTTTGGTCCTTGCTTTTACCGGCAGCATGGATCACTTCATTGGTGGTAATTCCAGGGTTGATGACAAAAGGCAGCCAATTTTCAGCGGTTTTATTCAAAAGGCCTATGGTTACTGCAGAGTCCTTTCCTCCTCCCACCGGGACAATGCAACCGCCAGGGGATAATATAGAGAAAGAGTTGAGCTGGTATTCCTTCGCACAGCTCATTTCCATAAAATCATCTTCATTGACTCTGATGGAATTAATGAAAAAAAATTCTCCAAGTCCCTGAAAATAAGTCTTTTTCCAAAACCTAAGCTGTGAAGCAGACAGATGATGAGGTTTAATAATAACTTTTCGCGGACAGGCTGCCTTCCAATAGCTGATCAATTCGATCATTCCAAGGTGAAAAACCATGTTATTCATTGCTTCAGCAGACAAACTGTCAAAAGGCCGGAAAAGATTGCTTTTATAAGGTATGCTGACACAAGGATTAAAAAAGTATTTTCCGGCAAGATTGAAGGAAAAACTGATTTCAAGAGTATTTCCGGTATAGACATATTGATAGGAATCATAAGAAAAGAACGGAAATTCTACCCTATAATCTTGAAACTTTGAAAAGTTATTAAGCCTTTTCATCAACCTGGTATTATTTTTGTAATTTTAGAATTCAAAAGTAATCAATTCGGGAGCATCCCGGGAGGTGCTACAGAAAATGAAAGATATTCACGACCTGCTCAAGATTAAGACTAATAATATTAAACCGGCCAGGGGTAAGATCCTTATTTCGGAACCTTTTCTTTTAGATTATTTCTTTAAACGATCGGTAATTCTTCTGGCCGAGCATAATGATGACGGGACTTTCGGTGTTATTGTCAACAAGCCAATAAAAGCCAGGTTCAATGATGTGGTAAAGGATTTTCCAGAATTTAACTCTAAAATATTTCTAGGTGGGCCTGTTCAGAGCGACAGTCTTTTCTTCATTCATGCATTAGGAGACCAGGTTGACAACAGCCTGGAAATTATCCCGGGAATCTATTGGGGAGGAGATATTGAACGGATCAGGGAGCTTATTGAGCTATCACTCATCAAACCTTCACAGATCAGGTTTTTTATCGGATATTCCGGGTGGTCGCCCAAACAATTGGATGAAGAGCTGGAAAGAAATTCATGGGTTGTTTCTAATGTCACGGCTGATGATATTTTAAGAACAACGCCTTCAATGCTCTGGAATCGTTCATTGCGAAAGCTTGGAGACGAATACGCGCATTGGATCAAATTTCCGGATGATCCGACCGACAATTAATTCAAGGCGGGGATTTTCAGCTATTTGCCGGAAAACTTAAAAATTAACTTTTCTCCATGGGCATTTATCGGACTTTAATTATTTTCCTGGTAGCAGGATTTGCCTGGACGACAACAGCTACTGCGCAGAATTCGAAATTGCAACAGGGAAAAAATTATTTTATGGATGGGGATTATAACAAAGCCCTTGAATATTTCAACCAGGCCATTAGCCAGGATCGTACCACGAATCGTGAGATGCTGACTGAGGCCCATTATTATCGCGGATTAACTTATGTGAGATTGTATAATGAGGCATTTTCGGGCGATGATAAAGACGACCAGATGCTGTATAAAGATGCCTTGCTTTCTGCTTACAGGGATTATAAGGCAAGCCTGGGTTATGATAATGGGGATCAATGGAAGAAGATTGACCTTGAGATAAAAAACATTCATCATTCTTTGCTCCAGGAAGGACTTACCTCATTAAATGATTACAATGAACTGGTTTTTAACGGGAAAACTAACCCGAAGATACTTGCCAGGGCCGAAGATTACCTGGTTTCAGCTCATGAAATCAGGGAGACATACCTTGTTTGCGACTTGCTGGGACAGGTTCATCTTAACAAAGGAGAGAAAGAGGATGCAGCAGATTATTTCTCCAAATCTGAAAGACTATATACCGAAAAATTACCGGAAGAGCCTGATTTTCTGATGGCTTATGTTTATTACCGGCTGGCTGCTATCCACAAAACTGACAGCATCAGGCTGGCTATGCAGGATAACCGGCGCGGATTAATTCTTTTAGAAAGTGAACATGCCAGGTTTATGGCTGTTAAAGATAAGCTGACCCCTGAAAAGGCACAACAAATGGAAGGACAGTATCAATTAGCATTAAAGGATCTTAATAACCTCAAACTTGATCTCTATCTTAGTGATACTGACCTTTATGTAGAAGCACTCCATGTTTTTGAGGAGGAATTATCCAAAAACCCGAAAGATATTAACATTTTGATTGGATATGCATCATTACTTGAGAAATCCGATAAGGAAAAAGCTGTCCTGACTTATGAAAAAGCCTTTGATCTTGATTCTCATAACCCAATCGTCCTGTTTAATCTTGGAGCTTTGCATTACGATAAAGGGAAGGATCTTTTCGATACAGCCCGGAATATAAAGGATGATGATCAGTTTAAGATGATGATGGAAGAAGCTGTCACCAGTTTTGAAAAAGCCAAACCCTACTTCGAGCAAGCCCTTATTGAGGAACCGGCATCCCTTGAAACTATCCAGGCATTAAAAACAATTGCTTTTGTGCTGGATGACCAGCCTGCGTATCTGAAGTACCAGGGAATGGAAAGTAAAATGGGTGTGAAATGAATTGATTAGCCGATTCCTTATATTTAATTTTCTATATTTGTAGCCTCAAAGTCTTAATAATGAAATACTCTTTTTCTATTATATTTATCCTTTTTATCACAATCCGGGTTTTCTCCCAGTTGCCTGTTTTCGAATGGGCTAACCAATGCGGAAACCCGCCTAATACGACCGATACAAAGACCGCGCTGGCTTCGGGCATTGACGGCAATTTTTATCTTTCAGGTGAATTCCTCGACACTGCCCAATTTGGAAACAAAATGCTGGTTTCGGCAGGTGGCACTGACATTTTCCTCGTAAAATATAATTCCGAAGGGATTGCTGTTTGGACCAACAGAATAGGCTCCGTTGATTATGATTATGTTCAAAAGATTATTGTTGATGAAGATGGGAACGTGATCGTGACGGGTTATTTTTACGGTACTACGCAAATCGGTCAGGATCAGTATACTTCATATGGAAGCCAGGATGTTTTTATTGCAAAATTCAATTCCGAAGGCGACTTTTTATGGTCGCACAGGGCTGGAGGACCAATGGCGGATTATATTAGGGGATTAACACTGGATGCTGATCAAAACCTTATCGTTACAGGATATTTTTATGATATGATTTCTTTTGGCGATACCACTATTCTGGCTTCCGGCAGTTCTGATATTTACCTGGCCAAATTTGATGCTGAAGGCGGATTGCTGTGGGCTACTTCCGCAGGCGGATCCTCAAGCGACCAGGCACACTCGGCAAGCTGTGATCCTGACGGAAATATCCTGCTCACCGGATCATTTTATTATGATATTACACTGGGAGATACTACACTTTCTACCATAAATCCGGTAGGTGTTGTCATTGCCAGGTATTTTCCTGATGGTCAGTTAGATAGGGCATTTCAGCTTGACGGAACCTACCTGACAACGGAGGTATATATCAAAGCGGGACAGGAAGGAGATTTTTATGTTTCAGGTAACTTCAGCGAGCAGCTTATATTCGGCGACAATATCTTTGATGCCGGGGAATTCAACCAGGATATTTTTACAGCAAAATATGATGGCTCCTGCAATCTTCTATGGGCCAGGCATGCATACAGCACTGCCAGCGACCAGTTGATGGGGATTGAAACCGACACTTACGATAACCTTTACATCACAGGCCATTATCTCGATACCATTCACTTCGATATGTTGTCATTGCCTTACACATTATGCTGCGGCTCAAGGGAAATATTTATTGTAAAATATAACACTGCGGGCGAAGTGGTTTGGGGGCAGCAGATTTCAGGTACACGGGCCAGCGTGCAATCCCTGGCTTTTAATTTAGAAGATGAATTGCTGCTTTCAGGTCTTTTCACAGAAGAAGTTACCCTTGGCCATCTGAAGCTGAGCAATTTTGATGGTTTTATAACTATGTCACCTGCCTGCAGACGGATATATTTACAAGTGTCAAACAGAATCTCAGCATTCCTGGTCTGAAAGTTTTCCCAAATCCAGCCCGGGATAAGATTCAAATCCTGAACCCAGGACATATCAACGATTTTAATTATTTTATTTTTAGCGGAAGTGGAAGTGAGATCATGTCAGGGTCGATTGGCGGCGGCGAAAACATCGATATTAGTTTTTTGCCTCCCGGGCAATATCTTCTTCAAATTATTAACCCTGAAGAAAGCAGTATTCGTAGCTGCCTTTTTGTTAAGCAATAAGAATGGTCTTTATTAGTTCATCTTATAAACCGGGATTTACCATTGGTAAATTCATCAGGTTTAGAAATTCTCATTCAAATATCTTTGCGATTAAACAATCAAATTTCAATATCTATGAAAAATTACCGTTTACTGACAATGGTTGCTATGCCGGCCATTGTATTTTTTATGCTGACCGGATGTCAGCCACAACAACCTACTGTGATGAAAGCTAAACTTATTCCATTAGAGGACTTTTTCAAAAACCCTGAAAAATCAGGTTACCAGATTTCTCCGGGAGGCACTTATTTTTCATTCAAGGCTCCTTATATGGACCGGATGAATATTTTTATCCAGAAAATTAGTGCGGATTCGGCAATCCGTCTGACTTCAGAGACCGACCGTGATATCATGGGCTACTTCTGGCCGAACGATAACCAGATCCTTTATTTGAAAGATCAGGGCGGAGATGAGAACTTCAGGCTCTATGGTGTAAACGCCGATGGTTCAAATCCTGTCTGTTATACGGAATTTGAAGGCGTCAGAACCGACATTATTGATGATTTACCAGAGTTTCCAGATTTTGTCATCATAGGGATGAACAAACGGAATCCGCAGGTATTCGATCCTTATCGCCTGAACCTGAAGACCGGTGAGATGGAAATGCTTGCTGAAAACCCGGGTAATATCCAGCAATGGGTATTCGACCACGAAGGCAAATTGCGTGCGGCTACGGCCATAGTTGATGGAATCAACTCACAGGTGCTTTATCGTGAAACTGAAAAAGA